>Ga0247815_10000471_pt1 | contig 31572 bp, 26 predicted proteins | sample UWRJL194509B1_FD_181014 | JGI IMG/M metagenome (GOLD analysis project Ga0247815, IMG submission 181014) | Plant litter microbial communities from Arlington Agricultural Research Station in Wisconsin, United States - UWRJ-L194-509B-1 | ecosystem: Environmental > Terrestrial > Plant litter >...
ACGACACTAAGTTTACCAAAGCAGATGCTGATGTGGAAGGTTTACGTCCTGTGGAAGCGGGAGCAAAAGATCAGGCGAATTTTTGGATCAACTACCGTTTGAGTGTTGCCGGTCTTGACGGACTTGGTGCAGGTATTGGTGCCAATTATTCAGGAAAATCCTTTGCGGTAAATTCAGTATCGTCCGGACAGCTCTTATTACCATCCTACACGGTACTAAATGCGGCGCTGAGTTATGACCAGCCGAAATTCAGGATCGGTTTAAAAATGAACAATATTACCAACAAATCATACTGGATAGGTTGGAATGCTATCTCGGCACAACAGCCCCGCAATGTATTGGGTTCTGTAACTTATAAATTCTAACTATTGACCGTCGGTTTTACCCCGGGATAGCCCGGGGTAAATTAAGACCTTAACCACCATCACCAGCAGTATAAGAAGCAAAATAGCTGCAATTATTATGCTGATGTATAGAAAAATGGCCCTCACCGCGTGCAGCTGCTCTCGTATTGATTCCTCAATGGTGAAATTACTACCTCAAAGCCTATTGTAAAAACGTTGCCAACTCACAAAGCACGTTTAATGGGCTAAATGCAGCCGTGCTTATTATTATCAGGCTATATATCGAACGGACATCCTGTGATAACATGATATATCGTCTTGAAAAGGCAGGCGTGGTAATGAGTAATAAATATAAAAGAATATGCTGATAAATTGGATTCTGGCATGAATATTATGTTTTAGTCTCAAAAATTTATAGAACTTGATGGACCATAAGCCTGCCCTGCTCAGTGAAAGCGAACTAATTGAGGTATTTAATTATACTAAAACTGCCACGGCGGTTCATATTGGTGAAGAAGCAATTATCCAGATGGCCAACGACGCCATGCTTCAAATTTGGGGCAAGGATAGGAGTGTAATCGGAAAAAGCCTGGGAGACGCCCTTCCTGAGTTGGTAGGACAACCCTTCATCGAAATGTTTGCCAGGGTTTGGCGGGATGGTTTAACTTTATCCGGATCTGATACTCCGGCGGATCTGGAAGTAGACGGAGAGGTGAAAACATACTACTTTAATTTTGAATACCGCGCCATCAAAAATGCTGAGGGGCAAACGATTTGCGTTTTACATACAGCTGTAGATGTAACCGAACAGGTGGTTAACCGTCAGGCATTAGAAAAAGCTTACCTGCAGGAACAATTGCTTATCAGGGAACAAGCTATCAATGAAGAGCTTGCCTCAGCCAACGAAGAGCTCAATGCCATCAATGAAGAATTGGCACAAAGCCAGGAAGAATTGGTGAGTACTAACGAACAACTGGAGAAGCGCATCCAGAACCGGGTAAGGGAGCTCTATCAGAGTGAGCTTAAATTCCGTGCCCTTTCAGATGAGCTCGCTGCTATCAATGAAGAAATGACCGCCTCAAATGAAGAACTTATGGCTTCAAATGAAGAGCTTCTGGTAGCTCAGGAACGTTTACAGATAACCTTTGAACACCTGGAAGACCGTGAAATTGCGCTCAGGCTGGCCATAGAAGCGGCTAATTTCGGTACCTGGCATATCCACTCGGTTACCAGAAAATTTATCACTTCTGCGCGTCTGAAAGAATTATTTGGATTTTATGAATATGAAGACGTGACCATTGAAGATGCATTGGCCCAGGTTACAGATGAATACCGTCCGTATGTTGCTGAAAAACTGGAAAGCGTTCTTAGTGGTGATGGCAACTATGATGTAACCTATCCGGTTATAGGTTTCCATGACCAAAAGTTACGCTGGCTCCGGGCAATGGGTAACCTTAAGTCCGATAAATCGGGTGAGTTTTCGTCCTTCACCGGCGTTGTCATGGATATTTCGGAGTTGAAAAAAGATGACGAACGAAAAAACGATTTCATCGGTATGGTAAGCCATGAGCTCAAAACACCGCTGACATCACTAAATGGGTACATACAAATTCTTCAGTTAAGCGCAAAAAAAGCGGATAATCCGTTTATGATCTCAGCTTTGGACAAAGCGAACAAGCAGGTGCGAAAAATGACCAGTATGATCAACGGGTTCCTGAATATATCCAGGTTGGAATCGGGTAAGATTGTCCTTAACAAAAGTGCGTTCAGGCTTGATGAACTATTGGAAAGCGTGATTGAAGAAGCCAGTCTTCTTGACGCCAGTCACCATATCAGCTACGCTGATCCTGTTCAAATTGAAATCTATGCCGACCAGGATAAAATCGCAAATGTAATTTCAAACCTTTTGAGCAACGCGGTTAAATACTCACCCGAAAATAAAGATATACAGGTACGCTCGGTCTTTGTTAACGGGACGGTACAAATCAGCGTAACCGATTACGGAATGGGAATACAGGCGTCAGACATAGAAAAACTTTTTGAACGCTACTACCGTGTTGAAAATAACAACACCATCTCCGGATTTGGTATTGGCTTGTATTTGAGTGCGGAAATTATAGCCAGGCACAATGGAAAGATCTGGGTGGAAAGTCAGCTCAATGAAGGGTCTACCTTTTATTTTACCCTACCGTTAAACACCTAAAACGTAGATGTGCATACTGTTGTAAACTGCGTACAGGATCAAAATTTGATTTAATAATAATCGTAATTATGACGTTTGTTATTTATGTTTGTCGTGAACCAAATAACATACGCATGAAATTCGCATTTTGTTTAGTCACCTTTATGTTTTTCCTGGCTTTTGGCCAAACAGCATCAGGCCGGGGCAATATAAAAAATGAACCTGATTCTGTCTATCTTTTTTCATATGGAACCAATGGCCTAAGGTTTGCCTGGAGCCGTGATAAAAATGAATGGACAAGCATTGGAGACGGTTACAGTTATGTTAAGAGTGATTACGGCCGTTGGGGAAGTCAGAAAAGGATGGTAGCGCCATACCTCATACAGGGACGAAAAAATCACTGGGAATGTGTGTGGCAACTGAACGAAGAAACCCTGCAATTTGCGCACGCCGGATCAAAAGACTTGCTGAGTTGGGGACCACAGAGTTACCCATATCTTAAAAAAGGTAAAAATGTACTGAGGCCTATCATCACTTATCATAAAACTACAGATAGCTATCTCATCGTATATACTGATGCGTCAAATAAATACTTCAGTACCACCACTAAGGACTTCAAAAGTTATACAGCGGCTGTCAGTGTAACAGCATCTTCATATAAAAATCTTAGCAAAACGGTAATGGTGGCCGGTGTTAAAACGCAAGGACAGTTGCATCGCGTGCCATGGGCTACTGTAAACGGACTGACTAAAAACTTTGAGATTAATCAATACAAAGGATTGCAAAATGCAGAATCTTCTAAAGATGACGAACACCGGTTTGGCAATTTGAAAAACCTTACTGCAAGTTTAATCCTGCAGCCGGAAAGGGCAAAACCGATCAGTACGATGTTAACCGGTGTATTTTTTGAAGATATCAATTACGCTGCGGATGGAGGTCTTTATGCTGAACTGGTACAGAACCGCGATTTCGAGTATTTGCCGCGTGACAAAACTTTTAGAGATGACAAATGGAATAGTCAGCATTCCTGGAAATTAAACGGCAACGGTACTGCATTTACCATTGACAGTGTAAAACCCGTTCATCCAAATACTCCTCACTATGCTGTTCTGGATGTGAAGGCCCCAGGTGCAACACTCAGCAATAGTGGTTTTGATGGTATTTCGGTTAAGAAAGGGGAAGCATATGATTTTTCAGCATTCATAAAGTCACTGGACGGAAATGGGGGGCAAATGGAAGTACGACTTGTAAGTGCTAAATCCGGAATACTGGTAGCCGCAAAAGTTGATATTCCTTCACATGAATGGACAGCTGTAAAGGTAAATCTGGTAGCTGCAGCTGCGGCTGATGATGTTACGCTGGAACTGTTGCCATTACAGACCGGCCGCGTGGCGCTGGACCTGATCTCCTTATTTCCTAATCAAACATTTAATGGACGTAAAAATGGGTTGCGGCAGGACCTTGCCCATGCCATTGCGGATATCCATCCAAAATTTGTACGTTTCCCCGGCGGTTGCGTAGCGCATGGTGACGGTATAGCAAATATGTATAACTGGAAAGAGTCCATCGGCCCACTGGCTTCGCGCAAAGGTGACCGTAACCTCTGGGGATACCACCAGAGTAAAGGGCTGGGTTATTTTGAGTACTTTCAGTTTTGTGAAGATATCGGTGCCGCTCCTGTGCCTGTGATTGCGGCAGGAGTGCCTTGTCAAAATTCGGGCACAGGCGGTGGCGGACAGCAAGGAGGAATTCCGATGTCTGAAATGGGAAGTTACATACAGGATATTATTGACCTCGTTGAGTATGCTAACGGTGATCCTGCAACAACCTGGGGCAGAATAAGGGCGGAGGCAGGTCATCCGAAACCTTTTAACCTTAAATATATTGGTATTGGAAACGAGGATCAGATTACAGAGGTTTTCAGGGAACGTTTTACCTTGATTTATAAAGCCCTGCGTAAAGCCCATCCCGAAATTACCATCATTGGTACCGCTGGGCCCTTCTTTGAAGGAACAGATTATGAGGAAGGCTGGAAGATCGGATCTGCTTTGAATGTACCTGTTTTAGATGAACATTATTACCAGTCGCCAGGGTGGTTCATCAACAACCAGGACTACTACGACCGGTACGACCGTACCAAATCTAAAGTATATCTGGGTGAATACGCGGCAAGCCTGCCTGGAGGCAACAAGACCAACTGGGAAACTTCATTGGCCGAGGCATTATACATGACAACGCTGGAGCGTAACGGAGATGTAGTGGCCATGGCTTCATATGCTCCGCTTTTGGCTAAAGAAGGGCATACGCAGTGGAACCCTGACCTCATGTATTTCAACAACAGCGAAGTAAAGTTTACTACGGGCTATTATATTCAGAAACTGTATGGACAGAATGCGGGCGACAAGTATATCCCGGCCTCGCTTACCCTGTCTGAGCAGCAGGAAAATGTCCGCAAACGGCTTGCCTATTCAGTGGTTACAGACAGTAAAACAGGGGATATGATAGTGAAAATCGTTAACTTACTACCAGTGACAGTAACTACCACACTTAACCTGGCTGGTTTTAATATTGAGGGAGCAAGGGTGTTCAAGACCACGTTGTCGGCAAAGCCCAGAGATAAAGAAGTAACACAAGTGGTCAAAGAATTCGCAGCGACAGCAAAACCTGAGATGGAATTGCCAGCGTATTCTTTTACTTTGCTGAGATTTAAAACAGATAAGTAATAGTTCGGATCAGTATTTAATGTTGTAATTGGCAATCCGCATTTTGATCTTGCCTGTTTTAGTCTCCATGCTGCGCATTTTTTTTCGGTCTATACTTGTACCTTTTCCCATAAAATTAAGCGGTATTTTCAGCTTCTCAATTGCGAATGTAGCTTCAACGTAAGCTGGCAGAATATCCTTTAGCTGTGCATAATTCATCATCAGCGTATAGGAGCCCTCTTTGCGGGTGTTAATTTCAGATTGCACAACCCTAACTGCCTTGGTATCCATATAAATAGTAGCAAGTGCCAGGTCGGACTGATTGGTTGTGGGAATAATGTTAATCACCTTGATCATCCTTCCGTTGCGTTTTTCTGATCCCCTGTCAACTGTTATAAACGGGTATTTGAAAATCTCCGAAAGAGAAAAATCCAGCCCCCGCTTCGGCAGCATTACGAAGTCATCAGACGCAAATTTCATTTTCTGACCAATAACATAGTTAACCTTTGCCGTTTTAGTAGGCATTTTTATAAATGGAACATCCAGGTCGAGTATCAGTGAAGCCGAAAATTGTTTCACTGAGTCCATTCGCTTTTTGATACGCAACAAGTCCTGGTCAATTTGCTGGCCCTGAACAAATTGTGCCGAGAATAAAAGAAATATAATAATGGTCCTGATCATCCGATGTCTTTTTTATGAAATACAAATGTGCCTGCGGCAGCAAATGCTAGGGTGTAAAGTAGAAGTAAGGCGTTATTGATTAATATCTGCATCCAGTCTATTTCATAATAGAAGAGCTGCTGCCAGGTATCAATCAGTTTGGGAAAGAAAAAGCTGTTGATGGCTGGTATCACAAAGTCAACCTTTAGCAAAAGCGTATTGATTATCAGAAATAAAGCCGCTGCAATCCATGTTTTAGCTGCTTCCTTTATAAAAATGGCCAGTGTGAGGCTGACCACACAATAAAATACCATGGAGACTGCCCCAGAAGCAAATGCCCAGCAGATCCGGTGGAAAGCATCGGCCGATTCAAAGAAGTTCAGCGTATTCAGGTAAACTACCAGATCGCCACTTCCAAAGATAGAATAGGCCAGTATAAAGGTGGTGGCCATCATAAAACTTATCACCAGGATAGTAAATAATACTGCAATGATGTATTTAGCCAGAATAAATTTCCATTTTTTAACAGCCTGCAGCATCACAGTCTGCATTGTTCCATCCTTATACTCGTCAGTTACTATCCCCGAGGTTACAATCATCAGGATCAGCGGCACGTTAAACCAAAGGGCATTAAGCACTATGTACATAATCAGGTTTCCGTTCAGCAGGGTGCCTTCAAAATAAAACGACTGTTTAAGGTTATCAAGCAATAGGTCCAGTATGGTGCTTCCCTGAAAGTAGGCCGTAATGAGGATGAGCAGTTCAATTACCAGAATTGCGCCCAATGCATAATAGGTTTTACTTTGTTTTACAAGCTTCAAAAGTTCAGCTGATAGCAGTAATCTCATCAAATAGCTTTTTTAATTAGTTCTTCCAATGTGAGGACGGGGGTGCAGGCAGTTACTTTGATTCCTTCGTCAAGAAGGGCACTTAGTAAAGATGGTACATCGCCTGCATTGCAGAGAACCCTGGCATCATTGGTGCCCATCTCAACGGAATAATTTTTCAATATTGATGACGTAGAGAGGTTTGCTGCAGTGATGCTGAAATAGGTAATATGTTGGTTGATCAGTTCATTGGTGATCCCGGCGTTTACAATTTCGCCTTTTTCAATCACGTAAAGAAAATGGCAGCATTTACTAATCTCGGCCATCATATGCGAAGATAACAGGATAGCGATATTTTCTTTTTCTGCCAGGTTTTGGATTAGTGTGATCAGAGAGGTAACGCCAATTGGATCGAGACCAGAAAAAGGTTCGTCAAGCACCAGGCATTCGGGGTCATTGATCAGCGCTATGGCTATACCCAGCCGTTGTTTCATCCCCAGTGAAAAGTTGCGCACAGGATCTTTGCGATCCAGGGGTAAACCTACCTTCGTTAGTATCTTCTCTATTGACAGTTTATCTGCTGGTGCACCCTGTATCCCTGCAAATATCTTAAGATTATCATGTGCGTTCAGAAAATTATACAGACCAGGCCTTTCAATAATACCACCAATAGGTTTAGGGCGTTTAGAATGGATGAGCACCTGTCCTTCATCGGGTTTTACCAGGCCGCACAAGATCTTAAAAAGTGTAGTTTTTCCTGCACCGTTCCTTCCCAGCAATCCGCAGATTTGCCCCGGAGAAATATGAATCGTAACGTTGTCCAGTGCCTTTCCCGAAGAGTAGCTTTTACTTAGGTTGTTTCCTTCAAGCATTATCCGGCTATTTTGTTAGTACTATCCATTGTTCGGAAATCGAATTTCGGCTTGTAATATTTTTCCAGGAATGTGCGTGAAACAAACGATTTCCGAAAGAGGAAAAGCGGATCTTCAATCATAAACCTGGGCACGAAATGGTACCACCTGATGCCAATTCTATGGTAGTAACTGGAAACTTGCTGCTCCATACCCAATTCTTTAGCGGCTACCATAAAAGCGGTACGCTGGCATTTTGAACCCATATAGGGGGTGGCGATTTTTGAACTGAAACCATGGGAGTAGAGATTGTCTTTTATCCTTTTATAATTTTGAAACCGCGACCATGCATCCATGATAACAAGAAAAATGTGGCTGAAGGCAAATAATAAGCAGCCCAACCAAAAGATAGTAAATAGGATAGCTTCTTCAAAATAGGCGTTCCTCAGCTTTGTCCAGTAAAACCATGACTCTATAATGAACAGGGCTACAGACAAATGTAGCAGTACACCCACATTCCAATAAGATACTATTGGATTAGGCTGTTTAGGTATCCTGTATAAGCTTCTCATATGTTTCAGCTAAAATATCATTTTATACCATGAAAATTAGCATTTGCTACAATATTCTTACAGCGGCATTGCGTAATGGGAAGAGGGATATTCAGTTAATTTGCTTACGCAGCATAAAGACCATCACAAGCGTATCTAACGGTTTTCCAGCCAGCTTAAAAACTCGGTACTTTTATGTTTGCTTACCAGCAATTCTTCTTTTGTATTTACTTTCAGTAAAATAATCAGTTTCCTCAAAAAATAGTGTTCAACCGATCCTACGGCATCGAAATTAATAAGATACTGACGGTTTAACCTGTAAAATTGTTTTGCCGGTAATTGAGAGGTGATCGTATCCATGGTCAGGTTCAGCTGATATTCTTTTTGCTCAAATGTGACCAGGGTAGGGGTTTCATTATTTATGTAGAAAAAGGCAATTGACGCAGTTGGTATGGTAATGTATTTGTGATTTTTAAAGACCAGAAAACTTGTTTTGTTATTTTGCTGGCTATTGCTGTTCAATATCGATGCATAATCTACTGGTGTTTGGTGGTGTGACAAGGCCTTGCTTAGTAGTTTAACTTTTTCAAAGGCCGACATTACCGTTTCTTTTGTAAATGGTTTGAGTATATAGTCAATTCCATTCGCCTTAAACGCATCTATAGCATATTCATCAAATGCAGTACAGAAAACTACAGGTGACGAAACCCTTACTTCATTAAAAATTTCAAAAGATAAACCATCAGACAACTGGATGTCCATAAAGATCAGGTCGGGATCTTCATTTGATAACAGATGACGCACCGCTCCTTCAACACTTTGTATAATCGCAACGATTTCAACAGCAGGCTGGAGCGAAAGTATCAGCACTGAAAGCGCTTTAGCCGTTTTAATTTCATCCTCAACAATTAATATCTTCATTTGATAGCTTTGCTGTTTTTTAAGTATGGTTATTCCTATCGGTACGCGGTCTGTTAATTACCGGAAGTCCAATGCTAAAATGACCATCATTGCTGTTTATGGTTATACTCTGGCCTGTTAACATCTGATAACGTTCATTTATATTTTCAAGTCCTTTTTTTGTAGATAACTCCGGCTTTTTCTTGGGCTGTAATTGATTTTGAACCGTAATTGTACCATTATTTTCAAAGATGTTAATGAAAAGTGGTTTTTCCAATGATACAATGTTATGTTTAATGCAGTTCTCAATCAACAACTGAAGTGTAAATGGAGGGATGAAAGTTTGTCTGATCCCGTTGCTGAATACAATCTCAATACGAATTCCATTTTCAAATCTTGCTTCCAGCAAAAATATATAAGCCTCAAGTATTTCCAGTTCTTCGTATAAAGGGATCAGGTCATTCTTCTTATTCTCAAAGGTATGCCTGTAAAAATCAGAGAGCTTAACAATAAAGGATCCCGCATGCTCGTCGCCCATGTCTACCATAGATTTTAATGTGCTCAGGCTATTAAAGAGAAAATGCGGGTTTACCTGCTGCTTAAGTAATTCAAATCTTGCGTTGAGGTTGGCGGCTTTCGCCCTTTCCAGTTCCACACTGTAAATTCTCGTTAGATGTGCCTGATAAAGCAGGTGCAGGAAAAGATAAATGGTCAGATTGATAATTAAACCCCTGAATTCGTACAACAATAACATTGATTGTAAATGGTATTGCGGAAAAGCCTGCTGGTGCAGCATAACCAGCGAAGCCATCAAACAGAGGCCTATAAAAATGCTCCAGGCTAACCGTCTGCTAAAAAAAATGGCTTCATCTGATCCTTTTTCGTGTTTTTCGAGGTTTGACAGGTTATAAAACCATACTGTTAATGCAAATATGAATGCGATGGAAAGATCCGCAGCAAGCTCTTTTCCATAGATATGCAACCGCAGAATTTTTGGGATAGAAGCCAGGATGCTGATAAAAACGGACGTGATCCATATGAGGACCTGCGGAAACCTGAATACCGCTCCTGGATCATCTGATATATTTTTTTTCATCTGGTTAGGGCATAACAGCGGCCCTTAATCCCAATATATAATTAATCCTGCTGCTTTCGTCTTTTATTTGATCAGCTGCCACCTCCTGAAGGTTTTTTCCTGTAAATTTCTGATACTTACCGGAAGAAGGAAGATTCGCCGGAGCCGATAATTTAATTGTTTCTACAGACTCAATATTTGCGGGGATATTGCCTCCGAACCAGTTTGGATCTTCCTGCTGTTGCCAGGTGATTAGCGTAAGTAAGGCTCCATCCGGATAATTTGGCTGCTTACCGGCCCTGGCCGATGCTACAGCGATATCATTTCCGTAACAGGTAGACATTGTATGTTTTTTCGAATTTACCGACGAAGTAATCACTTTGAGGCCCATCGAATTGCAATTAAAAGACGCAGGCAGCGATGCTTTGGTATTATAAGCAGGCTCGTTGTTTTGCTCTCCAGAGCAGCTCCAAAGGCAGAACACAAAAGGGACAAGTATTGAATAAATGGGTTTCATAATTGATGTTGTTAAGTAGTCCTAATGTTTAATTGGCAGGGTAAATACATAATCGTTGTCTTTCATTGGGCGGTGACAATTGATGCATTCTGTAGTAAAAGCTACCGTTTTACCGTATGGAAGATATTTTGGCGTTTTCCATCTTGCCCATCCCCATCCTTTTGTGTTTTTATACTTTTGTGCATCTTTAATCATAAATTCTACCTGCTTAAACTGGCCCGTGCTGATGTTACCCTCCGGGTCTTTCAGTTCGTCCCATGCCACTTTAGCAAATATTGACCCATCCGGCCATGGATTGATGTGGCCCTCTTGGATTGCTTTAATTGCCGTTTCGTTTCCAAAAATTACGCGCATCGTTCCATTGTCAAACCGGTCCGTTGTACTAATTACTTTCCAATTTTTATATTCGGGCATAAACTCAATGCCATTCAGTGTATTTTCAACTGCGCTTTTACTTGCCGTTTTTACAGCACTTTGTTTAACCCATTGGTCATATTGCTTTTCTGCGGCGTTTATTTTTGCTGTATCATTTGTTTTTTTAGACACAAGGGTAGTCAGGTAGGAACGCATTACTGCTATATCACTGGCTGAGATCCTTGCAGAAGGGTGTAATGCGGTATATTGTTCGAGCGGCATCGCCCCTTTACTCATCTGGTTTAGTATTTCGAACATTTTAGCATTCTGATCAGGGGTTTTAACACTGTCCCATTTAGAGAAGTTCAGGGCTTGTCTGCCTTCCCTTACATCTTTGGCTACAAGCCAGTATGCCGGAACAATCTTATCAAACCATTTGAGCTCTGTTTGATCAGAATGGCAGTCGTAACACTTTTCCTTGATGATCTTAGCAACTGGAGCAGGCAGGGTTTTATCTGATTTAAGACTGGAGTTTGCAATTTCCGGCCTTGCCAGCTGTAAAAGAAGAAAAATAGCGGTTAGAAACAGTGCGATTACGAATCCCCGTTTTCTATAGAAGGGTCTTTTTATTGGTGCCATGGTAATTTGTTTGTTCTAAGATAGGTCATTGCAGACCATCTATTGACGTTGAATAGGTGAGCGGGGCGAAATAGTTGTTGGATGGGGCATTTCCAGCGTTCAGTATAAATGCGGAATTTTGGACTGACCGATTATTGTAATTTAGATGCCTTGTGGTTTGTAATCTTGTTTTTAAGAACCTTAAACGATCTTGATAACCAGCTTTTTTGGCGGGTGTCCGTATTGGTGCCAATCTGCCTTAAGAAACCGGCGAAGGCCTGATAACCCTGATCATCAGGGCGGACTTCTGTTCTCACATCAATCGCTTCATGCGCCAAATCAACTTTATAGTCGTCGTTTTCACCACAATGAACACCACTGCCATCGTGTCCAATGTTATCTACCAGTGATGTTCCAGGATAGAGGGTAAGTTTATTTAACAGAAATGCCGATGCATACCATCTGATATCCCAGCAGGTTGTTTTTCCTGTCGCCTGATCCTCCAACGCCTCGCAGTAAGGGTATGTACCCTCAAAATCAAATTCCTTCTGCAAGCCTGAATACGACAACTGATCCAATAGGGTTTTACCGTCTGGTTCAAACAAATCCCAGGCGCGCTTCCACGTCGCCCAACCCCAGCAATCTGCGCCCTTCAAAAAAAACACCTCCTTCAAACCTTTGATAGGATAAGTGTAGCCGTGGATGGATGCCACCTCGTCGTTGTCTTTGTAAAAATCAAGTGCATCATTCATGTATTTCAGAAACCAGGGAGATGTAAGTATATCATCTTCAAGAACTATTGCTTTGCCGTAACGGTTAATTACCTCGGTCACGCCCCTGATAATATTTGCGTCGACACCCAGATTAGTATCCCGCAAATGAATGTGTACTTTTTTGAATCCTGTGATCCCCGGCAGGTAGGCTCTCAGCTCTTTCACTTTTACTGTCGCCATGTCATTAGCCGGCGCATCTGAGTAAATGTGTAACTCACTCTCTTTTGATAGTAAATTGTTTTGCAACGCAGTAACCACTTGTTGCGTGTGGTCCAGGCGGTTATAGACGAAGAGTATAATTGGAGCAGGAGACATGTTGAGGGCAAGATAGTCATTTCCCGTTATTCTGAAAAAACCTGCAGGAAATTGTGTGACGCATTAATTTTCTGGTCACCTTCCCAAAAGTAACCGTTACTTTTTTTTGGCGGTTATCGCTTTATATCCTGTTTCGAGAATAGCTGTGGCAAGTTCGAGGCTATAGTTGTTAACTGTAAGGCAGATGTAGGGGTATTTTTCATAGTGCGGTGTAATGAAACAGCTTTCAGGATATTGCTCCAAAAAAACATCCCGGCTTTCGAAATCTGTACGGATAACGATCCATTCACCATTTTCATTCAAACGGCAAAGGAGGTTCTTTTTAATTTTAACAGATGGGGTATCATAATGTGAGAGACTGTCTGACGAGTGTGGAAATCGAAGGGCAATGTTGCGAATCGGTTCAAAATCATGTGGGTCAAAGTCGTTCATTTGCGTTGATTAACTTTATCAATTTACGTAAATCTGTGATAAATACATCACATTATCTCATTTCCAAAGAAACTTTTTGGCCGGGGGGCGGGAAGGTCTGATCAAGCAACCCAAGTTCTGCTGCGGTCATCTGAATATCAATTGCTGCAAAATTTTCACGAAGATGTACAGGGTTGCTTGATTTAGGGATGACTATCACTTTTTTATGTAGAAGCCAGGCGATCGCAATCTGAGCGGTTGTCGCCTTATGTTCTGCCGCTATAGCTTTCATTGCGGCATGATCAAGGAAGCCTTTTTGATCAGTAGGCGAACTTTCAATAGGAGAGTAGCTCATCACAGGTATATTGTTGTTTTGGCACCATGGCAGAAGATCCCACTCAATACCGCGGTGTAATAGATTATAATAAACCTGATTGGTTGCAATCTGAGCACCACCAGGTAACAAAAGGGCCTTCTGAATCCCGCTCAAATCAAAGTTACTTAGTCCGTAATCCCTGATTAAACCTTCATTCTGAAGCTGCTGAAAGGCCTCCAGTGTTTCAGATAAGGGAACAGACCCCGGCCAGTGCAACAGGTACATATCCAGATAGTCAGTTTTCAATCTTTTAAGGCTGCGTTTACAGGCTTCCACAGTGCCTTTGAGAGAAGCGTTATGGGGGTAAACTTTACTCACCAGGAAGACCTCGTCACGACGCCCTTTAATGGCTTCTCCCACTATATTCTCCGCTCCACCTTCTCCGTACATCTCGGCTGTGTCAATAAGGGAGATGCCCATATCCATTCCTAGCTGCAGCACTTCTATTTCTGCTTTTTGCTCTGTACGGTTTTCGCCCATGCGCCAGGTTCCCTGACCCAGAACAGGAATTGCTTTTCCTGAAGGAAGGTTTAGTGTTTTCATAACATTTTATAAACAGATGTATAACTATCTGATCTAAACGCAGGTGTATTAAAAATGTTTGGAAACATTCCCAGGTGTATCCCCACATGTGGGGATACAAGTCCCCGTAATTGATGATAGCTGGCGCTGCGTGTAAGGATTAATTTTGCATTTCCCCAAACACCGGTGGCTATACTATCGGCGCTGGCTACATTTAATTAATAAAATATGAAATTTAAAACGAGAAAATCTTTATTCTTAGCTCTTTCGATGGTAATGTCCATTGCTTTTACCTCACTTTTAATTGGTTGCAGTGATGACAACAATGCTGTGCCGAATTCTCACAAGGCATCGCTGGCAGTAATTAACGGTTCGGCTGTTAAAAGCGAATATTTTTTACAAGTAGATCGAGTTAAATTCCATGAAAAGGCCCTTCAGTTCAGTAATTCTGTTACTTATGCTGACGTGCAATCAGGAAGCCGTGAACTTTTATTAACCAAAACAGACAATAGCGTGGTTGCACGCAAAACAGTGCAGGTCCAGGCTAAAGAGTCCTACTCGCTTTATATTGCAGGTGTGGGTGCACAAACGGAACTGGTGTTGATCCAGGATATTCTAATTCCTCCTCCAGCTGGACAGGCCGGTGTTCGTTTTGTAAATATGAGTACGGCGGCAGGCGCAATGGATATTACAGTTGCTGGTCAGTCTAAAGCAATAGGTGCTGGTGTACCATTTAAAGGTTCAAGCTCATACACACTAGTTCCGGCAGGTCAGGATTTGGCTGTAGAAATTAAAACTACTGGGTCAAATACAGTAGTGGCACAATCAAAAGTGACTCTGGAAAGCGGTAAGATCTATACCTTATGGGCCAAAGATGATCTGGAGCTGGCATCTTCAAAAGTAGCAGTTGGATTGATTACGAATAAATAGATTACAGTATTTTCTCAATTGCTTATGGAAGATGCCTGTTGTGTTATCATGCGCTTGTTAATGAAATATCATTTTTGCGTGCTAGTTAACCAAAATTCAGCAACACAAGTAACAACCTCCAGTTGTATTAGGTATCTTTGTAAAGCATATGTTACAGTTTAGCTGCTTTTTGACCGGGCAGCTTTTCATTATCTCCTCACACCATCAAGCATATATTATGACCACCAAAATAGCAATATTTGACGATAACAAAAATATACGAAACAGTATGGTTATGCTCATTAATACCGATCCGGCCTTTGAAGTAATCGGGGTATTTAATGATGCCAGAAACTGTGTCCAGAAAATACTTGAAACAAAACCAGACGTGGTACTGATGGATATACAGATGCCTGGTATCAATGGAATCGAAGCAGTGCGGTTAATAAAAAAAGAGCTTCCACATATTGAGATTCTGATCCAGACTGTATTTGAAGACGACGAAAACATATTCAATTCTATCCTTGCCGGTGCCTCCGGGTATATACTTAAAAGCCACCTGAACAAACGCTTACTTGACGACTTAAGAGAACTGCAATACGGAGGTTCGCCGATGAGCCCAAGTATAGCGCGTAAAGTCCTGAATATGATGCAGAACGGTACTACAAAAGCTTCAGCATCAGTTGAGTATAATCTTACGCCAAGGGAAAAAGACGTACTTACCTGTATAGTAAAAGGATTGAGTTATAAAATGATTGGTTATGAGCTCAATATTAGTTACGAAACTGTAAGAAGCCATGTAAAGAAAATCTATGAAAAACTACACGTTGGGTCTTTGACCGAAGCTGTAGCAAAGGCAATCAACCAAAATATCGTTTAACAGTATTAAATAATACATCTAACATCAGTATTAACTGTATTTAGGCAGGATAATAGTTGTACCGTGTTTTCCGGCAATGACCGCCTTATGTGCCATTCTGTAAAACAAAGAATGCTCTACAACTCCAGGAATCATTTTAACCATCGTATTAAGATTATCAAGGTTGATCAGTTTGTTAAAATAGATATTGACAAGATAATTTCCATATTCCGAAATTACTGCGCCATCCTTCTCGCTACTCATACGCAGCTTTAGTTCAGCATCAGGAAAGGTTGCCGACAGTTTTTGCTTTACACTATTCAAAGCTGCAGGGATAACTTCTATAACAAGAGGATAGGTTGTGTCCAAATATTGTGTAAATTTTCCATCATCACCAATTAATATAAATTGCTCGGCTGCAGATGCTAGAATTTTCTCAGTAGTATGGATACCACCTCCACTTTTAAGGGCGTTCAATTCAGTATCAAATTGGTCACATCCGTCAAAGTAGATGTTCAATTTTTGTACAGCGCTTGCAGCCTGCAGAATAAGCCCCGATGACATAATTAAGGAAGAGGTTATAAACGAAGATGAAACGAATGTGAGCGATTGGGCGAAAGTACATTCTGCGGTGACCAATCCTATGAGGTTTGCAATTGTGCTTCCGGCCCCAACACCAATAGTTTGTCCTGGTTCGATTAGTTTTAATGCCGCTTTAGCAGCTTCCATTTTGTAATCGGTCATATTTGTGGATTATACCGTCGTTGTTTTGTAGAATGTCTTGATCTTTTTGATATGAACTATTTTGAAAGGTAAAAGTAAAACATTGCTTTTACAATTTGGCTCATTGATCGCTTACCTGTAACCCAGTCGGAAATGCTGTCCCTGTCTACGCCTGTTTCAAAGGAAATTTGTTTGATGCGTTTTCCTTTCTCCTTCATCTTTTTTTCCAGCCATGCGGGGGTTACAACCGAGGTCGGGTTGGGCAGGTAAGGCACAGGTTCTACATTAATTTTAATAGAAGGCAGTAATTTATCAAACACTTCATGTGTTCTTTTTACCAGGGTGGCTTCTGTAGCATATTTCCCGGAACGGGTCTCTAGCTGCGTGGTTTCAATGTCGACACCATTATCCTCTACCTCCAGGATGCAAAATTCAATATTGGATTGTGTTTTATGTATTTCGGAGGCCTGGTCTAAAAGTTCCAGTTCTTCAGGACTTAAAAGTGTGTTTAATTTTTCTATACCTAATATCGTGCTCATTATAATCTATGTAGTGTTGTTTGGTAATAATTAACATCATTGGCCCTGCATTGTTTGTTCTACTTCATATATCAGTGAGTAACCGGCCAATGGAATTAAATGACCGCGAAACAAGGATCTTATTAAAACAACAAAAAATCTTTAATGTTTACTAAACAATTTAGTAAATTGCGCAGTCAGGTGTCCTTTACATAGCACTTTTCAAAACCAGGCTAATCAGTTAAACAGAATGAAGAATAAAGTTGGCGTAAATAACAATAGTATTGATTCCGCTGGAATAACAAGAGACTATATGGATGCTGTTTCAGAATTGATTTGGAATGGCTTTGATGCCGGTGCATCCGAAATAGATATCAGGTTTAATCCGAATGAGATCGATTATATTGATGAGTTAACTATTACAGATAACGGCTCAGGTATAAATCTATCTACCTTAAGTGACACTTTTGGTTCTTTTCTTGATTCTGCAAAACGTGGGCTTTCTCAACGTTCATCGTATGTGCGTGGTAAAAAAGGGAAAGGTCGCTTCTCGTTTATCGCTTTTGCCAATGCTGCTGTTTGGTCTACAGTATTTTATGATACATCTACTGAAAAGTGTCTGGCTTATGATGTATTAATAGATGCAAATGATAAAGATCATTACAATGATGAAAATAAAAGAATAGCCGAAACGGATCAAACGGGCACAACTTTAAAGCTGTCTAATCTTCATGGTGTAACTGCTTATTCATTTCAGTCCGAAGCTTTTATTAATTATCTGAAATATGAGTTTGGATGGTTTTTATTATTGAACAGCAAAAAGGAGTACACGCTTAGTCTTAATGGAATACCTCTCGAATATGATGATATACTGGGCGACCACGAAGTAACGGACAATAGTATTAAAGATATTAATGGCGCTGCTTATCGGTTCACTATTACCTATGTGCGGTGGAATCAGCAGATCGGGGACAAGTTTTACTATTACTTTTTAAACGGTGAAAAAAAGGAAATATTTAAGCAGCTGACTTCATTTAATAACAATGCAATTAATTTTTATCATAGCATTTACGTAGAGTCCGATTTTTTTGATGAATTTACAAATTCAGACAACGAAGCTTCAGAACCGATTTTTGGGCATACGCCTAATAGTCCTGTTTTCAAAAGCCTGGTCAGGGAACTGCAAAAGATGATCAATCTTAAACAAAAGGAATTCGTAAGGATGAATGCTGCCGAATTGCTGATCTCCCGGTACAAGACCAATGGCATTTTCCCCAGGTTTGAAAATACGACTGCAGAAAAGGAAAAATATAAAGATCTGGTAGAAGTTGTGAGGGAGATGTATTGTATTCAGCCACGGATATTCAAAGGTTTAAATGAAACGCAGGAGAGGACTATGATTGGCTTCATCAGTCTTTTGCTTTCATCAGATGACCGCGGAAATATACTATCAGTTTTGGAAGGTATTATCAATATATCAAATGAGGAGAGGGATAACCTTTCTACGTTGCTGATGAGCAATAGGGCAGGTTCCGCATCTAGTTTTTCATCGAAAAATGTTGACCGGTAGCAATTCGTAATTAGCCAAACATTCGTATAGGATATGTGTTATGCAAAAAGATAACCTAGCCGAATATGAAAATAAACAAAATTAAAATTCTGCCCATCAGCTTATTAGCGTTGGCAACGTTGGCCCAGGCCTGCAATTCCGGGAAAAATAACGATACCACTGATTCAACAATGGCGGGGCATACCATGGCTCATGACTCTACCACAACTGACACGACAAATATGAAAGACGGTACTCCGGTAAACCGTTTTCTGGAAGAAGCAGCTATTGGAGGATTGGTAGAGGTACAAATGGGTAAAATCGGACAGCAGAAAGCGTCCATTAAAAGTATTAAGGACTTTGCAGCCATGATTGAAAAGGATCATACCAAAGCCAACGCTGAGTTAAGCGCACTGGCCGCCAGGAAAAATTTCAAATTGCCAGCTGAGCTTACCGCTGTCAAAAAGGAACACTTGAATGATCTGAATAAAACTTCTGGAAAAGATTTTGATAGTTATTATATCAATATGATGGTTGAAGATCACATTAATGATATCTCATTATTCGAAGGTGCCACTAAAAGTCCAGATACGGCAGTTAGTGCATTTGCAGCCAGAACATTACCTGTTTTACAAAAACATTATAAGCTGGCCCGCGAAATTTCTATGCAGTTTGATCAGAATAAAAACAAGAAATAACCCAAAAGAGCCCCATGTTCCTTAAAATATGGGGCTCGCTTTTTAATCCTGCTTATTTGTCCAGACCACGTCCCGTTTTATGCTGTAGCTCATCTATCCGTTTTGATGCTTCAGATTTGCTGAGTGTTTCATCAAATTCCTCTTTTGCCTCATCCGAGAGGGTTTTCAGATAAGAATGCTGTGCGCCGGTCATCGGTTCATCGCCTGTAGTCCATTCATCTGGATCTTTAATTGTATTAGATCCTTTAAGATCTTCACTTTGATTTTGCTCATTGTCGTTTTCATCGAACAACTCTTCTTCTCTATCTATCATATGTTTTCAGTGTAGGTAATAAATGTTGATATTGAACAGTTAAGACCAAACATTGTTTTCATTCTGTGATTCAACTGCGCATCCAAAAAAAATGCCACCCAGATGGGTAGCATTTTTTAATAGTTTCGACTCGTGACTAATTATACCCTGTGTTTTGGGTAAATTCCTTACTCACATCCATTGTCGACTGAGGAATAGGAAAAACCCTTCTGAACGGCTGTGATGCTGGTTTGGCCGACTGTGGTGATGCCAGATCAAATTTTCCAAAGCGGATCATCTGTGGCCTTCTCCACATTTCCCAATACAATTCAAATCCGATTTCTTTATACAAAATATCAGCATTTATCGAACTGATGGCCTTACCTGGAGCATTGCCGTATAGTGCCTCACGCGTTCTGCTGGTGCGCAATTTGTTCACGTCTGCCAATGCAGACGCATTATCGCCTTTGCGCAAATAAGCTTCCGCACGCATGGTGTATATACCGCCTAAACGGAATAATGGAATATCCACAGCACTGGAGCCGTTACCTTCTTCAGGGTCAAACTCAAATTTGAAACAACGGGCACCACGGTTAATCTGGTTTTGGGCAAAAACCGCCTGTGACGGATTGTCGAAATTTAGTGCGGGCGTAAAGTCCATTGGTGTAGCCGTACTTTTTTCCATCACCAGCTTTGACACTTTAATCCTGCCATTAAGCATCTCAAAAGGGCCTGCGGAAGTAAGCACAGGACCGTATTGCTGACCAACCTGAATGCCGCTGTTGAAATGGAACCACGGTACATTGCTTCCAGCTACCAGGCTGCTGGCCGGTACGCTTACATCTGTACCATCATTCATGAACCATGTGCCGTCAGCATATTGGTAATGACGCTGGAACCTTGGGTCATCATGGTTGCCGTCCCAGCTCGCATAAAATTCCGGCGTAAGACACGAGGCATTGGTACCCCTGTTATTCTGCGAATTCCGCTGGTTACGCTCCATAGAAACGTAGGCAAGATCGTTATCTCCATTACGGATATAATCTATCTTCTGTACCACTACAAAAATCAGTTCGGGAGCGCCAGAGTTTTTGATGGAGAAGTTATGGAAGTAATCGCTTTCCAGGCTAAACCTGCCTGAATTAATCAACAGGTTAGCATATGAGATCACTTTATCCATATCTGTTCCGCTGCCGTCTACAGCAGCTTCATTAAAATTAAAGTTTGAATTTGCGTTATAGCGGTCTTTGTACACTGCCCGGTTCAAATACATTTGCGCCAGAAGTGCGTAAGCCGCCTGTTTGGTAAATCTGCCGTTGTGCGTATTTTGCTGCCCCAGTTCGGCAAGGTCTGGAATAAGGCTTTCCACCTGTTTGATCAGATTGTCAATAGCAGAGGCTGCCTGCAGGATTTCCAGCGGGGCATTTTCTGAAGCCGGGTCACGGTAGGGAGCCTGCCCATACAAATCCAAAGTGGTGTAAGTGTAAAATGCCAGCATAGCTCTTGCTTCGGCGAGTAGCAGCGTTTTTTGTGGTATACTGCTGGCGGAGATAGATTTAATAGCGGTCAGCGATCGGGTAATTCCGTTGGTTAACATGTCCCAGTTGCTCACTACAACCGCATTATCAGCAGCCCAGGTAAATTCATGCATCGCACGCCATTTGCCGCCATCACCCCAGTCGCTACCGCGGGTAGGCAGTATAGCAATGTCACTTGTGTACTCCTGCATAGCAAGCATACCTCCATTATCTACAAAGGTACCATCGCCCAGGCGGTCGTATGCAGCAGCCAGGGCTCCTTCAGGACTGGAAGCGTTTTCTCCTACAACCTCATCAAGAGGTACTTCATTCAGTTTGGTACAACCGGTTAAGCACACAAAAGTTAGTATAAACAGGAGGTTATTTATGTTAAATATGTTATTCTTTTTCATCGTTATAATTTTAATATTGCACCAAAAATGAATGTCTTTGCTGATGGGTAGCTCGAATAGTCTATTCCTAAAGACTGATTACCGCCGTTGGATTTAGGACTATTGATCAGTGGATCGTAACCTGAATAATTAGTAATGGTCACTAAATTTTGACCAGATACATAAAGGTTCAGATTTTGCAGCCATTTCAGGCTGGGTAACTTAAAATTATAACCAATGCGGGCGGAATTTAGCCTGATGAAGTCAGATTTTTCAAGGAACAGGGTAGACAGAATAGGGGAATTGGCAGGATTTGCTCCTGATTCATAATATCCCGTGGCCACGTTTCTGTCTGATGCCAGGTTGTTAATATTTAAGGCGTTCAAACCTGTATTGTTCAGCAGGTACCCACCAGTTTGACCGATGATTGAGAAAGTAAAGTCAAATGCCTTATAACTCATCTGGTTGTTTACACCAAACGTGAATTTAGGCAAAGCACCTTCAAAAATCTGTCGGTCGGCATTGTTGATTGCACCGTCGTTGTTCACGTCTTTGAAAATATTACCCCCTTTATCATCAAACCCAATATGTTCCAGCAGGTAGAATGATCCTGCAGCATATCCGTTTTTATAAATATTCGCATTTACACCTGATTGTCCCGGTCCGGAAATGGTACCAGTTAAGATTTCTGAAACCGGAAGACCTTTGATTTCGTTGTTTAGCGTAGCACCGTTTACATCGGCCGACCATTTAAAGTCTCCCTGATCCATCAGGCGGTAGCCCAGCATAAATTCAAGTCCTTTATTGATGATTTTTCCGTCAACGTTTACCCATACAGTATTTGTTGGGCTGAGCACTTGTGAGGGGATATTAAGAATTGCATCCGTAGTGGTTTTACTGTAATAATCCAGCGTTCCATAAATTTTGCCCTTCATTAATTCAAAGTCCAGCCCCACGTTGTACTGTGTTACCACTTCCCATTTCAAATCCGGGTTTGGTGTCCGTGTTACTGAGACACCATTTACCAGCGCTAAATCACTGTACAAATAATAACCATCTGTTGGTGACAGCGAATAACTTGCCTGGGTGATCTTGTTTTGTACTTCCTGGTTACCCGTTTCGCCCCAGCTGGCCCTTAACTTAAGTTCGTTAATTACAGGGATCTTTTGTAAAAAGTTTTCTTTTGCAATGTTCCAGCCTAAGGCAAAGGAAGGGAAGTAACCATATTTGTTATTGGAACCAAACCTGGTAGATCCATCTGCACGTACTGAGGCCGTTAAAAGATATTTGTTATCAAAGGCATAGTTTACCCTCGAAAAGTACGACTGTAATTCATTGATCTGAGCAAAGCCTGATACACCGCTCTGCGTACCTGAAAATGCGGGGTTGTTTTCCGGGGCGATGCCATTTGCCCTGTTGATTCCATCTATACTAAAACTGTTACCGCCCCTTTCAAATTTCTGGTAAGAGAAACCTCCCAATAATTCTACCTTGTGTTTGTCAACCAAAAGGTTATAGGTAAGATAATGTTCAAGCAAAGTGCTTTTGGAATCAAGATTATATTGAACGTACCTGCCGTTTGGATTAAGGTCCGTCAGGTTTTTATAGATAGTGGTATTCCTCTCCGCCACAGAGCGGTCAATACCCAGGTTAAGCTTATATTCCAACCCTTTAACTATTCTGAAGGAAATGTCGGTATTCCCTAACACCCTGGTTGTACGCGTCCGGTCACTATAAATGCTGAGCAAATATGCAGGGTTATAATGCGCGTTCATGTTAAAGTTAGTGTAGGCGCCGTTGGCATCAAAAACATTCCGGGTTGGGTTTGCCATCAGCGTGTGGATAATCAGCTGTCCGTTTGAACCGCCATCGTCACTGGTTGGCACACCATCATCTTTGGTTTCACTGGCTGTGAGGTTAATCCCAACTTTCAAACGCTGATCGTCAAGGAATGACTCAGAAGCATTCAGCCTGGCCGTTGTCCTTCTGAAATTGCTGTTTTTTACTATACCTTCCTGATCCATTTGTGAGGCAGATGCGTAGTAATTACCAGAGCTGGTCTGCTTAGAAAATGCCATTGAGTTGTTTCTCGTAACGGCCCTTCTGTAAATTACATCCTGCCAGTCGGTATTTCCGCCGTGATCGAAAGCTTTATCGGTAAGTGCATTCCTGTATGCATCTGCAGAAAGAACATCCAGTTTATGCGCAACCGTCGAAAGACCAAGATAGGAATCCGCGGTAAATGAACCTTCTCCTCTTTTTCCTTTTTTAGTAGTCACGATAACTACACCATTGGATCCCCTTGCCCCATAGATAGCGGCTGCAGAAGCGTCTTTCAGTACAGTCATAGATTCTATGTCACTCGTGTTCAGGAAGTTCAAAGGATTTTTTGCCCTTGAAGCACCAAATCCCACATTCTGTCCAGTTGGACTTACATCATCATTGGTCAATGGTACTCCGTCTACTACAAACAGTGGTGTACTGCCGCTCCTGATAGAGCCGACACCCCTGATACTTACGTCAACACCACCGCCGGGTTCGCCACTGGCACCAACAACCCTTACTCCGGCAACTTTACCCTGCAACAAGTTATCGGCAGATACCACAACGCCTTCTCTGAAGTTGCCAGCATCCAGTTGCGTAACTGCACCAGTAATATCTTTTTTTGCCTGCTTTCCGTAACCTACCACCATTACCTCGCCAAGGCTGTTTGCTTCGGCCTGCATAGTGATGGTGATGGTATTGCTATTGGCAATAACGGTTGTTCTCTTGTATCCGATAAAAGTTATTTCCAGTTTGCTGCCCCGGGCAACAGTGATTCGGAATTCTCCTTTATTATTAGTCATTGACACGTTGGAGGTTCCTGATTCTTTAACTGAAGCACCTGGTAAAGGCATTCCGTCTTCGTCGACGACTTTACCTGTTACCACCTGCTGCCGCGTTGAAGATGAGTACCGTTTAAAGTCTAACTTCAATTTGCTTGCAGGTAGTGTGTTGGCCTGTCCGTTATGAAAGGCCAGAATCAGGACAGCCAGCACGCAGCTACTTTTTAAAGTGTGATAAGTAAATTTGTGGTTCATAGATTATAATTTAATAAGTGATTTTATTTGGCCGTGTATTTTTCAGCCATAGGGTTGCTGGTAATCAGTTCTGATTTTTATGTTTTCATTAGCGTTAAATTTTAGTGAAGCACTGAAAATAAATTACACGAAGAAACAGCTTAAAAGTTGGTTGGCTTTTATCCTAATATTATACTTACATTAAGTTTTTACTTTTAACAGAGAAAATTGTGTTGTAAAAATTGAGCTGCGGCTGAAATTATCTCGCTATACGGGAATATCCAATTTAACTACTTGAAAGCGCAATTCAAAACACCTATATGTTTAATTTTTTCGGAGTTAACCAGGAGTAGGAGTAAGCGACTTCTACATGTCATGAAAACCACTGCTCATAGTTAATTTTTAATTTCGAAATCAATTTCTTAAAAACTATGTTGTTGGTTAAAATTAAATTATGTGGATAATATGGGCAGTGCTGGCTTCGTTGTCGGCAGCTTTGGTAATGGTGTTAACCAAATTAGGATTAAAAAATGTAGACTCAAGTTTGGCATTTGCCATACAGGCGGTACTTATACTTTGCATCACTTGGGCAGTAGTAATAAGCCAGTCCTCCTATACAGGACTAAAAGATATTGACCAGAAAGCATGGATAGTACTGATTATTGCAGGAATAGCTACTACCTTGTCGACATTATTCTCATACAAAGCGTTAACGATGGGCCCGGCTTCATTTGTCACAACAATTGAAAGAACCTCGCTTGTTTTTACTATAGTTTTATCTGTCATATTTCTCAAAGAAAAATTGAGCTGGCAACTGGTCACGGGTGGGGTACTAATTTTATCAGGTGCAATTTTAATTGCCTTTTCCCAAGCTGCGGATAATTAAATATCGTAATGTAAAAATACTGCTCCATGAAGAGGCCTTTTAGTTTACTTTATTCTCATTGCAGCAGTCAGGTCAGCTTTAATGTCCAGTTTTAGACTCACGAAGTGTAAAATTGGTCTGAGCTAACTCAACAATCAGATTGTCGCGCAAGTGCGCAGAAAGAACTGTATCTGTAAAAGCTTTGGCGCCGGTCTGGTTTAAATGACCTACATCGTAAAACAGATTGCAAGCATCCCTATCAAATAAATCCGAATAGTTGTATGCTGTCAAACCGTATTTTCTTAATATGTTATCCGCTGTGTTTATTGCATTATGCTGATGGATCTTCATCCCAGGTGATATGAGTACAATTAGCTTTATTTTTTTGGATTGTGTTGCCTTGACAAAGTTATTAAAAGCTGTTATCTGGTCTTGCGACTCTTTGTACCCCTTATTGTCAATGTGCCTGGTTTTTGCGGTCCCGGGCATTTTTCCAGATAGAGGTTCATATCCGTGAAATTGCTTTTGGCCTATTTCCAAATGATGTTGTAGTATTGACATGGGTAATGAATTGACCCTGTACAGGATGGATATATTGGCCAATGTGAATTCTTTTTTGCTTTGATTATATATAAGATCATGAATTTCCTTGTTCTTGCGGATGTAGGGCATAAAAACGGTTGTTAACTTTTGTTCTTCTTCATCTTGATGTTCAAAGTCATTTAGATTTAAATCCAGTATTAAAATTTTTGGCGTATGGTAACTCAGAACAGACTTCAGTAAGGCTTCATAATAGGGCATTTTCATGCCGTCCCGTCCAAGGTTATAGCAGGAGAGACCCGTTTTTTGACTGATGAGATCAGAGATGTAATGATGGCTGGCCCTCGAATTTCCAAAAATTAGAATATCTTCCCTGGCATCCAAAACCCCATGCGTGGTTACCGCCGAATCCCCTTGTTTTTCTGTAAAAAAATAATGTTCTATCAACGATCCAATGGCCCTGTCAGCAGTGAACAATAAAAGCAAAACGATAAGCCCGTTTCTAAATAGTTTTACAAATGGTTTCATAATCAGAATTGAAAATAAATAAACTGTCCGCCGTTAAATACCCCAAATAAGATGATAACCAAAACCACAACGGCATAACCTGTATACCGCAACACCCTGTTCGGACTATAAAATACCTTGATGTTATCAGAATAATACTCGGTGACGTATTCAACTGCCAGCAAAAACAAAATCCAGATAACAGAATAGGCAAAACCTTCAGGCGTGCCGATAAACAGCCCCCCTGGCTTCATACTAAAGATGCTTTTGCATATTGAAAATGCCTGGTCTACATTATTTGCCCTAAAAAATATCCATGCAAATGAAACCAGCAAAAATGTGAGCAACACATGGAAGGCGTTTGTTAAAGGGCGATATCCGAGTATATTCCGTTCATTAAAACTCTTAAAAGAAACACTGCATATCTGATAGATTCCATGTAGCGCACCCCAGATGATGAAAGTCCAGTTTGCACCATGCCACAGGCCGCTTACCATAAACACAATAAAAAGATTTAGATACCATCTCGGTATGGCTACTTTGCTGCCACCCAGCGGAAAATAGAGATAATCCCTGAACCAGGTAGACAATGAAATATGCCACCTTGACCAAAATTCTTTGATACTTCCGGCAAGATAAGGTCGTCTAAAGTTTATCATCAAATGATATCCCATCACCCTGGCACAGCCTATTGCAATTTGAGAATATCCTGAGAAATCGCAGTAGATCTGAAAAGCGAAAAATACCGTGGCAATAATTAGTGTTAATCCACTGTGCTGATCGGAATTGTTATAAACGGCATCTACATAAATCGACAGCCTGTCAGCAATAACTACTTTTTTAAATAATCCCCACACTATATTCTTCAATCCTTCAACTACATCATCATAGTTAAATCGCTGTTTTTTATGGAATTGATGAAGGATGTTTTGAGGTCTTTCAATCGGGCCGGCTACCAGTTGTGGATAAAACATCACGTATAACGAGTAGATGCCAAAATGCCGTTCTGCCTTTTGATTCCCACGGTATACTTCAATGGTATAACTCATTGCCTGAAATGTATGAAAAGAAAGACCAATGGGTAACAGGATACTTAAATATGGCACATGATTTTGGTAACCAAAAGTTACCAATAGAGAAGATAGATTATCGTTAATAAAATTGTAATACTTGAAGACAGCAAGAACGCCAATATTGGCAGCCAGGCTTAACATCAGGAAGTGCTTTTTATTTTTTCCCTTTGAGGTTTCTATGAGTATTCCCGCAAAATAATCTACTATAATAGTGAATCCAAGAATTAAAATATAGACCGGAACAAAAGTCATATAGAAATAACAGCTGGCTGCAAGTAACAATTTCCATCTGTGCTGATGGGGCAACAAAAAAAATGCAGGCGTAACAACTATGAAAAAAAATAGAAAATGGAGAGAGTTAAAAAGCATAACTGTAATTTTTAGCTGATCGGTTTCCAAAGAAGACAGTATTGAAATTAGAAACTTTTAGTGGGAAAGAAATGCACAATTAGTGTGTAATCTTATACAATTGAAATGGTCAATTTTAAAAACCTGACACAGATCTGAACACCGTTGTTGTTTTCAATCCTAAAAGTTCCCTTAAGCTGTTTGGCCAGCCCTTGCATCAGGTCCATTCCCAGAGAATTACGGCCCATGGTGTCAAGAGCTTCTGGTAGTCCCTGCCCGTTATCCGATATCTTCAGGAGTAAGTAATCAGGACCGTCACTTTGTAAATAAATGCTGACGGTTCCGTGCTTTTCGTTCAGGAAAGCATATTTGATGGCATTAACCACACTCTCCGTTATGATGAGGCCGAGGGGAATTGCCTGTGAGACATCCAGCGCTATTGCTTCAATGTTTTGCTCAAACCTAATTTGGTTATCTGTATCAAAACTATCATGAAGATACCGTACAAGATCACTGATATAATCAGGCATTTTGAGTGTGGACGTGTTCTCGTCCTGATAAAGCTTTTGATGGATCAGCGACATGGCATGCATCCGCCGAAGGCTGTCCTTTATGGCCAGAACAGCAGCATCATCCTTTAAATAAACCGATTGTGAACGCAGTAAACTGGTTACCATTTGAAGGTTGTTTTTTACACGGTGGTGCACTTCTTTAATAAGCCACACTTTTTCCTTGAGCAGTTTTTGCTGTTCTATTGTTAACGTCTCTAAAAACAAGTTCTTTTGGTCCAGTTCCCTCTGGTTAAGCTCAAGTTTTTGATTGGTTTTTTGTTTAAGCCGGTATCTGCTGTAAATAAGGGCTGTGATAATGAGCAGCAGTACGGATACTGTTATTACAGTATTCTGAATCAGCTGATTACTTTTTAACTTCGCATCCTTTATCTGAGCCTGTTTAGTTAAAGTATCTATGTCATTGTTTTTCTGTTCCGTCTCGTTTTCAATCTGCAAAAGCGAGATCTGATAGGCTTTAGTTACGCTTTCTACGGAATCCTTTATCCTTTGGGCAGCCAGATAATGGTTAATGGCCGATTTGTAGTCGCCGTTAATTGAGTCGAGTTTATAATAACGGTTTTCAGCTGTCCTGATTGCTGCAGGAAAATGTTTGTTACGCGCAATTTCAGCATACCGATCAGTGTAATAAATTGATTTTTTCGGTTGTCCGGTTTCCAAATAATAATAACCCAGAAAATTGCAGGCATTCATTATTTCAGTAAAGTTATGTGGCTTTACTTTCACTAATAGCCTTTGCACCTCGGCTGCATAGGTTTCGGCCTTTTTAAATTGTTTTGCATAGGTTAAAATACTAAGAAAAGATCCCGCTACGTTTAATTTTTCCAGATCGTTATCAGAGTAGGTTTTAACCTCTTTCAGCAGGTTGATGGCTTTGGGCAATTTATTTGTCCTGGTGTAAGCAACAGCCAATTCTGCAGCAACGGCAGTTATATAGTCGTTATTGCGGTAATGCCTGGCTATTTCCAATGCCCTTAATGAATAGGGAAGGGCCCGGTTATAGTCCTGCATTTTAATATAGGTAACCGCCATGGTATGGTTAATACTGCACAACTGTAAAGTGGTATCACCAACTTCCTTTGCCGTCTTAATCGCTAAAAGGTTATATTTTAACGCATTCGGATAATCGCTTAACTCTGTTGATGTTCTGCCAATCAACCAATAAATTCCTTCTACAGTCCGTCTGCTTACTGCATCACCAAGGTTCAAAGTTTCAAACAGTAATTTAATTGCGTTGGTTTTTTGTCCGGCCAGGAAAAGCAGTTCCGCATTTGTGGTTAAGGTAAAGGATAACCATTTTATTATTCTTTCTTTTCTGAAAATTTCTATGGCTTTATCGTTGTACGCCATTCGCGTCTGTAATCCCGCAGGGTCAGAAACATCATAATGCTGGCCTATAATTAAATACGCCCTGGCCATTCCTTCCGGATTGTTATTTTTTAAAGCGAAATTAAGTGCCTGTTGAGCAGTATGCAAACCTTTATTCCGCTGTTTTCTTCCATTAAAACTCTCCGCCAAAAGTAACTGTGCATTGATGATCCCAAAGTTATACCTTAACTGACTGCTCAGTTTTGCAGCATCAGATGCAAGTGTTAATGCGGAATCAATTTCTTTTTTTCCGCCACCCGATTTAAATAGTATCAGATGCCCAATAGCTAATTGCAATTGGACCCTGGTGGTATCATTTTGACTGTTTGATAGCTTTTCCTTTAAAACAGGCAAAGGCAATTCGTCCAGATCACTGGTTTGCGCCGTAGTGTTTATATAGCAAGCCAGTAGTATAAGAAAGGTGAAAATATTTTTCATTTCCAGTCTGATTGAATAACGTATCGCCCTGAACACATCAGTCGAACTTACGAAAAAAATATAAATTGATACAGCATCTTTTTCGAAATTGACAGCAGGTATACAACTTTTAGTTTTGGGTTTTGGGCATGCGATAAAAATTTTCTACCACAAGATCAATGCGATAAAAAAAATAGTTCCACTAAGTGTTGTTTTTACACATCCGATTTGTTACATTCGATTTACAATATTATTAATAACCAGATATACCCTGTAATCACCCTGATGTCGCTGACGTCATTACGGTAATTACAAAATTTTTTAGCCGTTGCTCCCTGCGTTCGTAGAGTCCGTTCCCGTTTACTTAATTTATTTGCAGCTATAATTTTAACCCAAACTTCAAATCACTATTAACTAAATAATCTGAACACTAAATCCCTTATAATCATGTAAATAAGAAATTTTACTCCCTACTTTTAACTTAACCAGATATATTCTTATGCAACGAAAACTACCACTTATCAAGAGGATGGGAATCCTTTTGCTCATGAGTCTGTGCCTTTCATTTTCTGTAAAGGCACAAACCAAAATCACCGGAAAAGTTATTGCCGGCGACGATCAGTCTCCAGTTCCAGGCGCTTCCATTAAAATCAAAAATGCACCAGGTGGAACCACCACGGATGCTGGCGGTATTTTCGCCCTGATTGTCCCCCAAAACGCAGTCCTGGTCATCAGTTATGTTGGTTACAACAGTAAAGAAGTACCTGTTGCCGGCCAATCCAATCTAACAATTTCGCTTGATCCAATTAAAAATGATCTTACAGAGGTCGTAGTTACCGGCTATAGCTCCCAGCGCAAAAAGGATTTAACGGGTGCCGTAGCTGTAGTAAACATTGCTCAATTGAAATCGCAGCCTGCAGCAAGTGCAATAGAATCACTGCAGGGTAAGGCTGCCGGTGTGGCCATCATTACTGATGGAGCCCCGGGATCCACTCCTCAGATCAGGGTCCGTGGTACAACCACAATCAACAACAATGATCCATTGTATGTGATTGATGGGGTGCCTTATGAAGGAAAACTTTCCTGGTTAAGTCAGAACGACATTGAAAGCATGCAGGTATTGAAAGATGCATCATCATCTTCAATCTATGGAGCAAGGGCTAACAATGGTGTAGTGATCATCACCACTAAAAAAGGCACACTTGGGGCGCCAAAAATAACACTTGACAGTTATTATGGTATACAGACTCCCAGAAAAGGATCTTTCCCTAAAATGATGTCGCCACAGCAATATGCCGACTACCTGTTTTTGGGATACAGGAATGCTGGTTTAACTCCTTCAACCGGAACCAACTACGGTACTGGCAGCAGTCCCACTTTACCAGAATACC
>Ga0247815_10000475_pt1 | contig 31459 bp, 28 predicted proteins | sample UWRJL194509B1_FD_181014 | JGI IMG/M metagenome (GOLD analysis project Ga0247815, IMG submission 181014) | Plant litter microbial communities from Arlington Agricultural Research Station in Wisconsin, United States - UWRJ-L194-509B-1 | ecosystem: Environmental > Terrestrial > Plant litter >...
AAAGGTGCACATCACGCCATACGCCATGTTGTTTCCCAAGTTTCTCTCTAAGGCCAACAATCCTGAATCCTAATTTTTGATGTAATGCCAGGCTTGCCTGGTTTTCGGGAAATATGCCTGCCTGTAACGTCCATATGCCTTGTATTTCACTTTCGGTTATTACGTGCTGCAGCAATTGGTAACCTACCTTACGTCCTCTAAATCCCTCTGAAATATAGACACTTACCTCCGCAACGCCAGCATAAACACACCTCCCGGAAATTGGTGTTAATGCAATCCATCCTGCTACCTGATCATGGTCAACAGCAACATATCGTAGGTTTTTTAAATGGCCTTTATCCCAATCCTCCCATGAAGGAGCCTCTGTTTGAAATGTGGCCTGTCCGGTTGCTATGCCCTCCAGGTAAATGTTTTTAACTTCCGTCCAGTCTTTTGCTTCAAGTTCCCTGATATTGATCATATAATAATTTTTATAGTGATTATATAATAATTTAACAGCAGCCTGAGCCTGGCGTACAAACAGCGCCGGATACTGCAAGGTTTTTCAATTCTATCTTAGGCTTTTCGGGTGCACAACATTCTTCGCCCGTATCAGTTGTACCGCAAGTTCCACCTCTTTCAATCGCTTTACATTGTACAGCATCTGGACGCAAGTCGATAATCAGGTTGTCCTCAGAAATGATAAAATTGTTTGGGAACATTTGCCTGGTATCAAAATCTGAATTCCCAAACTCAACTTTAACTATGCCTATAGGATTTAAAGGTAGTGACTTCTCGACCAGGTTAATAATTGACAGGGCTTTACTTACCTTCATTGCCCTTTCCTGTTGCTCAGCCACTGGTTCCCACAGTTGTACAATAATTTCTGTCCAGCTATTCATCACACCACCACAGTCTACCGAAACAATAGGGGCTTGTTTGATTTCAGTGATATGATACGATGCATCTACCAGTTGATTCGTTGCATATTGAAATTGCAATGTGAGGTCAGCTGAGCTTTCCAGCATTTCTTTAAACGTTTTCCAATTTATGGCTTCTGGCTTGTTCATGATTAGTAAGTTTATTTAGTATTGTAATATTACGATGGCTTCGCCCAAATTTTTTTAACAGCAATTCGCTTTTAAGCTGTAAGTGCCAAAAAAGCCCGACAGCTGTTTTTGCAGATCATCCCAAACAATTGGATTAATACAATAACATACAGAAACACCATCAATAGTGCCCTGGATCAAGCCAGCCGTTTTCAGCTCTTTTAAATGTTGGGAAATAGTGGCTTGCGCCAAACCCAGCTCCTCAACTAAGTCTCCGCAAATGCAGGCATTGCTTTTAATAATATGTTGAAGGATTGCAATTCTTGCCGGGTGAGCCATCGCTTTCAACAATATTGCAAGCTTGTTCTGTTCTTCTGTGAATATCTCTGTTTTTGTAGTTCCCATCGTGTATATTGCAATATTACGATGAATTAATTAGGTATGCAAAATTAATTCAAATTAGAAATGATTATGAGAAAGGATTGAGCCAGGAAACTATGCATCACTGCGATAATTAGGTGTATGGTTTTTTTTAACTAAGTTTGCGGCCTTATAGTTCTTTAATTATTTCTTCATCAACCGTTATAGGTTCTGCTTAACTGCAGATGAATAGGGAATCGTGTTTGAATCACGAGCTGTCGCGCAACTGTGTATAACATCAATGTTATTAGCCAGATACCTGCCTATTTTGTATTGACAATGCTTTCGCGAAAAGAAGCACTGGTCAGATTTGATTTGTATAAACCTCCATCGGCAGTAGCTGAAGTAGCCTATCCGGATTTCTCTTCCCATTTTTCTTAAGGCATTGCGAAGTTTTAGCTTTTGAGAGCTTTTAACCGATTTTTTATAGTTACTATTATGAGTTTTCTTTCCATTACCCGGCCTTTGCTGGCCGGTATTTTACATTCTTTTGAGCCCGACCATATTACTGCAGTATCTGTTTTAGCCTCGGAGCAGGCCATCAGGAAAAAGAGAATTTCCTGGGGAGTGATTTTCAGGGCCTCACAATGGGCTTTGGGACACTCTGTTACACTGCTTATTTTTGGCGCTATAGCGCTGATATTCAAAGCATCATTGCACCAGTATGTTACCAATATTTCTGAGTGGGCGGAAATAGCCGTTGGCCCAATTATGGTTCTTTTGGGAATAAAGGCAATCAGAAGCAATTACAAAATGGATCAAATGATACGCGATAATGAACAAACAGTTGGGCATAACCATGTATCTTCCAGTTCTGTCCATTTACATGGAAAAAATGGCGAAGTGATTGAAATGAAGCCCTTAACACGTTCTTTCTGGGTAGGGATGATCCATGGGCTGGCAGGAACGGGAGGCGCACTAACTACCGCATTGGTAATCAGTGCGTCCACCATCCAGGCTTCAATTATGGTGCTGGTGATAGAATCTGTAGGGATCATCCTAACGATGAGTATCTACAGTTACGTTCTGATTTCTACGATGAGCAGGTACCTCAAAAAGAATATGGCAGTTTTTAAGTGGATAAATGGTATTGCCGGTTTAGGTTCTGCCACTGTTGGCTGTATATTAGTTTACAAGGTTATAGCTGCCCATTATGCTTTATAGCGGCCATCACCGCAAAATTGTTGGACTTGTAAATACAATCTGTTTCGGTAAAGCCGGCACTCTCCAGCATTTTTAACTGAGTTTCTAACTTGCCAAACTTGTCCAGCTTAATACGTTCGAAAGCGCGGTCAATAGCATCCTGTTCGAGGCCGGAATTATTGACTGTTTCTTTCCAGTTCGATTTGTAAAAACTATCAAACCAGGGAGTTCTGCCTTCTACCTGATCGGCATTGATAAAAATTCCCCCTTCATTCAATGCATCAAAAACATATTGATAGAGCACTGATTTTTCATTGTCTTCCAGGTGGTGGATAGCCAGCGCTGAAATGATCAAATCATACTTTTCGGGAATAGGGCCCGAAGTAAAATCGTACTCACTGAATTTAAAATTATCTAATCCTTCAAAGCGTTCTTTTGCAACACTGAGCATATCAGTTGAAATATCAGTCAGGGTAAAACTCAGGTCGCTGCGTTGCTGGTAGATGTATTGGGTAAAAAGTCCTGTACCTGCACCAATATCCAGGACACGCGTTGCCGTTGTAAGTGTCGCGACAATAGGGATGCAGCTGTTATAAAAATCATTCAAACATGGAATAAGAAATTTTCTTTGTCCGTCGTACTTTTTAGATATACTGTTAAATTGCTCTGTGATACCTGACATAATGTATTTTCTTGTGATACAACTTTAAGGAAAATCATACAAGATTCCAATCATGTGAATAAATAAATCAGCACTCCCAGTCCTCAACAGAAACTCAATAAGTACCATATTCGGTAAAAGGACTCGCTTGAGAATAGTTTAAGCTATGTTTTGAAATCGGTTGAATGGACTTTAGCTGCATATTAGATGGAGGTTAGTTGGAGGTTGGTTGGGGTAAATATCCATACAACGTGCTTCCAGCCGATTTACTGCCGACATCTAACGGGTATTTAAGGGATATCTAAACTTCTTTTAAACTATTTTTAAGCAATACGTATGACCCTGCAAAGGCTTATTTAGTTCTTTGCTTCCCTTGGCTTTAAAAGCTATCTGGTTCGATGCCCTGCGCGGCTATTGCTTTTGTTTAAGATAAAAATAAGTCGCTGGCGCTTGTAACTATCAATGTTATATTTCTCATTTTCTGATAGCAAGGTTTTTTTTGATTCTGCTTAATGTTTCTGGCGCTATGCCAAGATAAGATGCAATCAGGTTCTGAGGGATGCGTTCAATGATGTGAGGATTGGAATTTGCCAGTTCAAGATACTTTTCTTCAGCCGTATGGGTGATGGCACTCATCAATCTGCGTTCTTTTGTGACCAGACTGTTTTGATAAAGAATACGAAAATAGCGGTCCATAATAGGAACAGTTAGCGTTAACGCATTGTAATCTGCCAGTGAGACCATCAGCAATTCTGAATCTTCAATCGCGTCAATGTTAAATACCGCTGGTACGCCCGATAAAAAACTGTTAAAATCTGATAGCCACCAGCCTTCCCAACCGAAAATACTCATGTGTTCGTTTCCCTTGTCATCTACATTATAGGTACGGAGCAAACCTTTGGCTACAAATGTGAGGTGCTTGCAAACATCGCCTTCCTGTAAAAGATATTGCCGCTTCCTCAATCTTTTGGAAACAAAAAAGGTTTTTATCGCTTCTTTATCCAAATCTGTAAGGGTAACTTTTTCCTGTATGTGGCTTAAAAGTACATCAATCATGCTTTGCTGTGGTTTGCTCATAGCAAAGATAAATCTTTAGATTAAACCCGCACCCAAAGCATAAAAACTCTTGATTCAGATCAAGTGTATTAGTTGATTCAGGTCAGGCGCCAGCTGATGGCGGTACCCGTATATTTGTGATACGAACCACAAAAATAATATAAAATTGTAAGAACATGGATAAAATAGCATTAGTAGTAGGAGCAAGCGGAATTACAGGTATTAATCTGGCGGAAAAGCTGATTTCAAAAGGCTGGGAAACCTACGGTCTGGCACGCACACCTAACCCTGAGGTTAAAGGTTTGAAACCCGTTGCGGCAGATCTTTTGGATATCGAAAGTCTTAAAGTAGCCCTGGCTGATATCAAACCTACGCATGTATATATCACCACCTGGATGCGTAATGATACAGAAGCTGAAAATATCAGGGTGAATAGTTTGATGATCCGTAACCTGTTAGATGTATTATCAGAAAGAAAATCCATTGAACACGTTGCGCTGGTTACCGGCTTAAAACATTATTTAGGCCCATTTGAAGCCTATGCAAAGGAAGGCTTTTTGCCTGAAACACCATTACGTGAAGAACATCCAAGGTTGGATGTTGAGAATTTTTACTATGCCCAAGAAGATGAAGTTTATGCTGCGGCCGGCCGCGATGGTTTTACCTGGAGTATTCACAGACCACATACTGTAATTGGTAAAGCGGTTGGTAATGCAATGAACATGGGGACCACCCTGGCAGTATATGCAACAATTTGTAAAGAAACAGGACGTCCGTTTGTATGGCCTGGATCAGCGGCACAGTGGAACGGTTTGTCTGACGTGACTGACGCAAGGGTATTGGCAGAGCACCTGATTTGGGCATCTATTACCGAAGCAGCGCGCAATGAAGCCTTCAATGTTGTAAATGGAGATGTGTTCCGCTGGAAATGGTTGTGGAATCGTTTAGCTGCATATTTTGGTGTAGAAGCGGTTGGTTTTGACGGTTCAATTAAGTCGCTGGAACAGGAAATGCTTAACGATGCCGGTATATGGCGCGAAATTGCTGAGAAATACCAGTTGAAAGAACTAGATCTAAGCCGTTTGGCAACTGCGTGGCATACTGATCTTGATCTCGGCAGGCCAATAGAGGTAATGACTGATATGTCAAAAAGCCGGAGATTAGGGTTTACTATTTTCCAAAGCACTGAGCAAACATTCTATGATTTGTTTGAGCAACTGCGTGCAGCGGAGCTTATTCCTTCAAACTAAGTTCCGATCCTTTGGAATCTGCTTTAGTTTCCATAAAAAAGCCACTCGCAGAGTGGCTTTTTTATGGAATGCTATTGAACTTGAAAACGACTTATCTACGACCAGAATCCTTTCACATGGATATGGGTGTGTCCCATGCTCTTGAGCAACCTGCGCAATTCTGTCACCATTTTATGATTCCCGATAAGGTAAAACCAGGTATGCGCAGTACAGTAGGCTTGTTCTTTTAGCCAGCTGCTCAATTCCGAATGAGTAGACATACTATTTAAAGCAGGCGAGAAGTTATCACTTAATAATTGTCCGGTCTCAGGACTGTTAACCACAACCGCACTGTCAAACCTGCTTACAGGTACAGTCAGCTGCTGAAGTGCCAGCAAATGGCCGATGCTGCTTGCATCACCGAGTCCCACAACACAGTCTGTTGGATGAGGAATTTGACGGGTACTTTCGGTTTTAAGGTAATAAAAGGTATCTCCTGCACGCAGCGTTTTTGCCCATCGGCTGCCAGGACCTTCATGACCTGCATCGATCAGCAGTGAACAGGTTGCCGTTTCGGCATCCCAACCGAATGGTGTATAATCACGGAAACTGAAATCATCTACCCTAAATTTAATGTACAACACCTGGTTCCAGTTTTGCATATCAACCTGCGGTAAATGCAGTTCAATTTCGACCAGGTTGGAGGTGTCCCAGACGCGTACATCCAGTACCTTTCCGGCTTTAAGTAATTGGTTTTCAATTAATTTTCCAGCTTTATTCCTTATCTTTTGTAAAATAGATGTTTCCATGTAATCCGAATTTTGATACTACAAAGAAACCGGGTTTTAAGTATCTGTGAAATAGCTTAATCATAGTAATGATAGGACTATTTGCGGTATTTCTCTCTAAAAGTGACCGCTGAGGTACCAGTTGCCTTACGGAAAAATCGTGAGAAATAGGAGTGGTCGTCATAACCAAGGTGATGTGCAATCTCTTTTACACTTAACTCGCTGTAGTATAAGAGACGTTTGGCTTCCATGATCACCTCCTGCTGGATCCAGTAACTTGCAGGGAAGCCGGTTTGTTTTTTAAGTGCTTCGCTCAGGTAAGATTCTGAAATATTCAGCAGCGCAGCATAATTAGCTGGACTTTTAGTAGAGCGTAATTCTTTAGTAAGCAGATTTTTAAACTGGCTGGTGAGCTGGGCCGGGCGGGACGATTTAAGATTAAGACCAGTAGATTGATTATAACAGGCCGCTGCGATGACAATGAAAGATTGTAAAAGGGAATGAACGATGCTCAGATACAGGGGGTTCGAGTCATCGACGTTGTATCTTTCAAAGAGAAGAGAAAGTAAAGTGCAACATTGCCTGAGCTCAGCTGCATCCAGCAAATAAGGCTGCTGCAGTAATAGCCCGCCTTCAAAAACATTTCTGCACTCTTGTGGTACAAGACTGGTATCAACAGCTACGAACCAACCTGAAGCGGCTTCGTGTCGGATACCGTGATGTACCTGGCCTGGCAATACATAATACAGTAAACTTCCTGAGAATTTTACTTCATTAAAATCGATCATTAGCGAACCTGATCCGTCTTCAAGTAAGAAAAAAATATAGTGGTCATCCCTGTGCGCACCAAGGAGCGATGCGTCTTTTTTGAATTTATTTTTATCAAAATACTGAATCTGTAAACCATGAGCGGTCCTGTCCTGCAATAAATGTATCGGGATGTGATTCATGTTGTAAATTTAAAATTTAAAACCTGATCCCAAAAGCCAGGGTGAAAGTATACATATGCGTATATAAACTTTCACCCTGGTTATTAACCGACCTGCTAAAGACAGGTGAAAGCATATAACTTCCTCTAAGGTCTATATACAAGTCATTCATGGTGCTATAGCTCTCGCCAAACTGGACTCCGGCAATAATATTATTAGTAAACTTTTTTACATCGGGTAAGTTTGTCTTTTGGTTTTCATGATCGGGATCTTTTTTTGGATATTTTAGCCTGGTTTTATGGTTGATTGCAAGGGACGGGTCAATACCTGCGTACCCCATAATAAATGATTTTGATAATTCTGATTTAAAATTGTAATTGACGGTAAGAGGCAGCTCGAGGTAGTCGATGTTATAATTGAAATAATTTTTGGCGTTTCTTTCTACCCCTTCGTCATCTTCTTCCTGCACTTTCTCATTCTCCTGTACGTAAGTGGCACCCCTGGTATTGTATAGCAACTCCACACCAAAGTTGAATTTCTTCGGCATTTGAACATTTAAAGTGACACCGATATTGGCTGATGGCCTGGGGTTTCGCTCAAAAGAGCTGTACATTTCGTCAGGTTCCTTGAAGGGACCAACATCATTTGTGAAAAAGGAAAGATTAATACCCGCTTTAGCACCAAACTTGAATCTGGAATCCTTTTCTTGCGCTTGAACGCAAGAGGTTAGGAAAAGTAGGAGGAAGGAAGGCAGTATATATTTCATGAGGTACGGTGGATGATGTCCGGCCCCAAAGTGTTATCTATTAAATGATATTTTAAAAGAGCTGTCATATTTAAAGAAAATTAAGTCATTCCGGGATAATATTCTAATTTAATAATATTTTTTGTTTTCTCCTATGTTTTGCATTTTGTGGATGAAGAAACTTATGCGGTTGAATATAGCTGGGTTATAAGACTATGCAGAGCTTGTTCGGAGCAGGTTTTGAGTGTCTCCCCTTTGAGTCCGGGTCGCCAGCGTATCCAGAGCGCGTTTTTTTCCAGAAAAAAATGTGCTCTGGATACGGACCCAACGCGGTTGATATGCAGACTTACTCAAAACTTGCTCCGAACGGACATCGAATATGATCAGTGCTTTCAACCGCTATACCTGCTCTTGTCAGAAACATTTTTCAAAATTCTCTGTACAGGAATATTTTATGAATCAATTAATATGATAACTTTGATCACACGCTATACAATTTATGCAAATGATTCATATGAAGAAAGCAATACTTTCAATTTTACTACTGCTGGTGACAACAGCATCATTTTCGCAGGGCATGTTAAACCTTTTTGGCCGTGCAAATGATTTTTTTCAGTTAATGGAACAGCAAAAGTTTACTGAAGCACACAATAGCTTCGATTCAACACTAAAAGCAAAAGTTCCGATTGCCGAACTACAGAAATTATGGGGAGAACTGGATAAAAGGTACGGTAAATTTGAATCGGCAGCGGCTGTTCAGGGTAAGGCACAGGGAGAATACTTCGCCGTGACCGTGGATGCCAAATTTGTAAACGATACACAGTCCTTCATCCTTGCTTTTAATAAAGCAGAGAAGATGGTTGGATTTTTTCTCAAACCGCGCTCCACGGCGGCAACCTATTTGAATCCTGCTTATGCAGATACTACCTTATATACAGAGAAAGAGGTTTACATAAAAACTCCGGGACATAGTTTGGTTGGTATATTGACCACGCCAAAGAAAACGGTTAACTTTCCACTTGTAGTAATGGTTCATGGTTCGGGCCCCGCAGATATGGATGAAACGGTAGGACCGAATAAGCCACTAAAAGACCTGGCTGCGGGTTTTGCGGCAAAAGGAGTTGCCAGCATTCGTTATGTAAAAAGGACCTTGATTTATTCCGGAGAATTTGCAGGTGTTTTTACTGTTAAGGAAGAAGTGCTGGATGATGCCATAGCAGCAGTTGCCCTTGCTGAAACTACGCCTGGGGTGGATAAAAAACAAATTTATTTATTGGGACATAGCCTGGGCGGCATGCTTGCACCTAGAATAGCAACTCTTGCACCAAACTTGAAAGGGATTATTTTAGCGGAAGCACCGGCAAGGAAATTTGCGGACCTGATGGTAGAACAAAACAAGTATATGTTCGACCTGGCTAAAGACACCACACAGGCCGGCAAAAAGCAACTTGCTGGTGTGATTACAGAACTGGACAAGACGCGCATTACGCAGGCAGGAACAATGAAACCAGACTCTAACATTATTGGCATTCCGGTATCGTATTGGGTCGACCTGAATAACTATAACCAGGTTGAAGTTGCAAAAAAGATTGGCAGGCAGCGCATCCTGGTGATCCAGGGAGGGAATGATTTTCAGGTTTCGGAAGCCGATTTTAACCTGTGGAAGGCGGCACTTGGACAGAAGAGTAACGTGATCCTGAAGCTTTATCCTGATTTAAACCATTTGATGAGTTCGCAACTGGAAAAAGGTTCGCCTGCACAATATCAGCTGCCATCGAGTGTCTCGGAGACAATGATCAATGATGTTGTTGGCTGGATCAAACAGAAGTAAACCTGGTTGATCATCAATATCATGTAAAAATAGCACGCAAAATGAGGGGCAACCCTCATTTTTTTTTAATTTGTTCCAATGGCAAAATTTAAAGCATTACTCTTCGATTTAGACGGTACCCTCGTTGATTCTGAGCACTTTCATTTTAATACCTGGAATGAGCTACTGGCTGAGTCCAGTATACAGTTAGAATATTCAGATTTTCTGAAAAACTATGCGGGCATCCCTTTACCCGGAAACGCGGCCCGACTGAAAGAACTTTATGAAATAGAATCTCCACTGGAACTGCTGATCTCCAGAAAAGAGGATCTCACTGTGGAACGCTTGAAAACAAGCGTGATTGACCTGATGCCGCATGTGCAGGATACGCTCGACTTCTTCGTCAGTAAAGGAATTAAGATGGCCTTGGTTACGGCCAGCAAACGACCGGATGTGGATGAGATGTTCAGAAAAAATGGTCTCGACAAATACTTCAGTCTCCTCATTACCAGAAGTGATGTTGTTAACAGTAAACCTGATCCTGAATCGTATAATCTTGCAGTAGAAAGACTTGGGCTCGAGAAATCTGACTGCCTGGTATTTGAAGATACCCTTAACGGGCTCCGTGCAGCTAAAGCTGCTGGATTAACGTGTTTTGCCATCCAGGCAAATACAGAAGACCATACCAAATTGTCTGCTGCGGACCAGATTTTCCTTGATTTCCTTGCCGTAAAAGAGTTTTTAATCGCAAACGAACTGATTTAATTCCGGTACCGGATATAAAAAGAACGGGCATAAACTTATAGCTTATGCCCGTAATCTAAATTAACGCTCTCCATATAAAGACGCGTATATAAATGATTTATTGTATCGACGCCTGATTATTTTTTAAAATTTTCAAGGTAGTTGGTCAAAATGCTCTTCAGGTACAGTTCCGGCTTCGGCATGGTAATAATTGCTCCCGGCTCTTTGTCCTGCGATTGTTTGAGGTAATTTGCTTTTATTTTTCCCCAGTCTTTTGAATATAACTGAATGAAAGTATCTACAAACTGTTTGTCGGTATAATTTTCAGGAAGCTTACTTAACACAACTTCAATTTTCTCTTCTTTTCTATGTAATACAGCCATGGTAATCTTATTTGCTTTCGCACCAAAGCTACAAACTAATTTGTTTACCTAAACTTTTATCTTTTTCAATTGTTGATTTAGTGGTTAGCTAAAGGGAATTATTTCATTTTATCATAATTATCATACGATATGGCAGATCAATTGAAAAGGGGGGGATTGTTCGTGTTCTTCATTGAGTGTCTACAAGATTTATACAGTGCTGAAAAGAAAATTGTAAAATGCGCAGCTGCGCTATCCATAGCGGCTTATACCGAAGAGTTACAAAATGCATTATGTGATCAATCACATGTAGCAGAGTCACATGTAGAACGGTTGGAGACGGTTTTCAAACTTTTATCAGAGAAACCAGGTGATGGAAAATGTAAGATCATTGAAACCTTGAATGAAAAATCTGCCGAAATAATTAAAACTGTAGAAACCGGCACAGCATTGCGTGATGCGGCAATTATTTACGCGGTACAACTGATTGCCCATTATAAAATTTCAAGTTATGGCAGCCTGATCTCCTTGCTTGGCGAAATTGAGAATGACAGTGCGCAGGTTTTATTGGAAAGGTGCCTTTCTGATGAAAAACATGCCGATGCATATTTGACCCATATTGCTACAGAATTCATTAATCCTGCGGCAAAACTGGAATCCAGCTAATGCCAACTGCTTTGAAGCCAACACGGCCTGCAACTGATTTGCTAAACAATTTTTCTACTCTGGTGTTGCTAGCCAAATGGTAAATTATTATTCAGGTACAAGCGGTTTACTCTTACCGGTACGTAACAAAGAGTTTTATCCTCCGGAATTTCGTGACAAAAGCAGGCTCCGTTATTACGGATCTTTATTTAACAGTATTGAAGTGAACAGTTCATTTTATAAAGTCCCAATGGCCTCAACTGTTGAAAAATGGGCTGCTGATGTGCCTGAAGATTTTAAATTTACCTATAAGCTATCGCGGGATATCACCCATAATAAAGGCCTGGCATTTGATCCTGCTGCGGTGATTAAATTTATGGAGGTGATCTCCTTTGCCGGCAATAAAAAAGGGAGCCTGTTGGTGCAGGTTCCCCCGAGTGTTAAAAACGCACACCGTGAACAAGTGGCCTTTTTACTAAAGACCATTCGTGATACAGATCCTGATGAAACCTGGGATATCGCAATCGAATTCAGGGACAATTGCTGGTATGAAGAAACTACCATGGATTTACTTACTGAACTTAAAATGGGCTTGGTTGTACATGATAAACTGAGTACAGCGAGCGGAATGCTGGATACGGGTGTTGATTTTGTGTACATTCGTTTTCATGGCCCTGATGGTAATTATAGAGGCAGGTACGAACAGGATTTTCTGTACGAATATGGGGCTTACGTAAACGAGTGGATGGGCGAAGGCAAAACCGTTTATGCCTATTTTAACAATACTATGGGCGATGCGATTGATAACCTGGTCACACTGAGGGAACTGGTGCAACCAGGTTAAGCTATTTCCGCGAAAAGTTCATGGCTACCCAGTCTTTGTTGTACAGTGCCTTTTTTTGCTGGTTCCAGGCCACCAATACGGTATCTAATCCTTTTTTGAGGCAGCGCAGTGTTTTCAAACGGTTAATGTTCATTTTCTGGCCACGTACTATTTCCTCATACATCAGCTGGTTCTCTTCGTTATAAAATTGTACGGTAGTGACATTTTTGACGTTCACGTTGGATACCAACACCCAATAGCCATTTTTTGGCACACAGGCCGACCGTGACTGGGCACTTGCTGAAACTGATGATAATTGTAACATGCCGATAGTGGCGATGATGAGGATAAAATAAGTCTTTTTCATGATTGCTGAATTTATGATGGATGATTCTGTTTGCTTATTCAAATATAAAGGCCATTAAAATCGGTTTTTTAACAAGTAGACCGGCAAGCGAAACGGGGCGTTATAAAACAGGTTTTTCCGTATGAATTCATTTTGTCGTCGACTAAGGAAATTGGTGCTTTTTTTATATGCATTGGTCTATTAACCAATTTGTTGTATAATATTTAGGGATGGGTTTTGTATCTTTAAGTAAAGTAAGCGGTTATGGAGTCCTTACCATTCATTTTTTCTGCCCAACTTAAATGGAAAATTACGCGGCACCTGGTATTCTGGCTCTCGTGGTTTGTTTTCCAGGTGTTAATCTATTCCTTTTCCCCTTCACCGGTACTGCAAATGCACAACTTCTGGGTACGCCTGAGTATGACGGCACCGGAAAGTTTGGTTTATATGGTGCCGCATCTGTTTGCCGCCTATACACTGATGTATATTGTGGTGCCCCGGTTGGTGATTAATGGTTTGTATAGCAGAGCGCTGGAAATATCAATACTCATTTTCCTGTTCACGGCGGTATTGTCTGCTGGCTTATCCATGACGGCGATAGAATACTTGCGGCAGGAAAATATCAAGCCTATGGTGCCTGCAGGAATGATGACTGACCCAACACCTTTTTATTTTCAGCTGGGACAGTCGGTGATGGCGGGTCTGCGGGGAGGAATAACCATCGGAGGGCTTGCGGCAGCAATTAAGCTGATGAAGTGTTTCTACGAAAGGCAGCAGGCGGCACTAAGGCTGGAGAAGGAGAGGGCCCGGACAGAATTGCAAATGCTGAAAGCACAGCTGCACCCGCATTTTTTGTTCAATACCCTGAATAATATTTATAGTTACACGCAGGAAGTGTCAGTAATCGCCTCGAATATGATTCATGGCTTATCAGAATTGCTGCGTTATATGTTATATGAATGCAACCAGCCATTCGTGCCGCTGGATAAGGAGCTCAAAATGATATCAGATTATATCGCACTTGAAAAGGTGCGTTATGACGACCATCTTGACCTTTCTGTAAATCTGCCTGCAGAGAGCGGACAGGTAAGAATAGCGCCTTTATTACTGCTTCCTTTAGTTGAAAATTGTTTTAAACATGGTGCCAGCAAGATGGTCCGTAATCCCTGGATCAGTATAAATGTAACATTAAATGATACGGTATTGAGTATGAAACTGGTGAATGGAAAGGCAGAAGGCACCGAGCGGTCGCAGGCGGGAATTGGAACAGCAAATACCCAGAAAAGGCTTGAACTGATTTATGCAGGAAGGTATGAGTTCCAGGCAGTGGACGAAGTGGATATGTATATTGTTAATTTAAAGCTTTGGCTTGACGAGGCGAAGCAGGTTACAGATATTAAAGATATTGAAGATGAAACCAGAAAGGACTTTCAGTTGTCTGATCGTTGATGACGAACCCCCTGCGCGGGAAATTTTGAAAAGGTATGTACAGCAGGTGCCAATATTGCGGCTTGTTGACGAGTGCAGTAATGCGTTGCAGGCCTTGACAGCGTTGCAGACAAATGCTGTAGATCTTCTTTTTCTGGACGTACAGATGCCACAGGTAACCGGTATGGAGCTGATCAGGTCTTTAAAATCGCCCCCGGCAATTATCCTGACAACAGCTTTTGAACAATATGCACTGGAAGCGTTCAATCTTGACGTGACCGATTACCTGCTGAAACCGATACAGTTTGACAGGTTTTTGAAGGCGATGATGAAAGCGCTTCCAAGGGAAGTGCCCGTGTATCAGGATACTGAAGCGCCGGAGGTGAATATCCCAAACCAAACTTTTCTATATTTCAGGGCAGACCGTAAAATGGTGAAGGTGCTGATTAAAGACATCCTGTACATCGAAAGTTTGAAAGATTATGTAAAAATCCATACCGAGAAAGGTTTGATAGTCACCAAATATGCCATTACTGCACTGGAAGTGATGCTGCCCGAGGATACTTTTGTGCGTGCCCACCGGTCGTTTATCGTATCGCTGAACAAGATTACTTCTTTCACACCGGACACAGTCGAAATTGGCGATACTGAGGTACCCGTTGGCAAACTGTATAAACAGCACCTTTTTAAAATGATGAATATGACGGTTTAACCTGGGCTTTTTGCTGTCCGGTAATGGTCAGCACGTGTTTGATAATGAACACAGCTATTCTATTTTTATTACTTTATCTACTTTGAATGATCGAAAATGGTGGTTCCGCTTCTACGGCACTAAAATGGCTGCTGATAGGTGATGATCCGCAGGGAGCGGAATTGGGCATTTTTTCCAGCAACGAGTATGTTTAAACTTCATTTACTGCTGATCTACCGGAATTTTAAAAGATTTAAGATTTCATTTTTTATAAACCTCATTGGCTTATCAACCGGACTGGCCTGTGCGCTAGTGATTTACCTGTGGGTTAGGGATGAGCTTAGTATCAATACCTATAACGAAAATAACGACCGCCTGTACCAGGTGATGCGGAACGAACCTTACGGTGAGGCCGTTAGAACAGAAGTGTTTACACCTGGGCCACTGGCCGATGCCATAGCCACTGAAATTCCTGATGTGGAAACCGCGGTATCTGTTGTTCCTCCACAACCCGCCTATAAAGGTATTATCAGCGCAGGGAACAGTGCTGCTTACGCCAGTCCGCAGTTTGTAGGCAAAGATTTTTTTAAGGTATTTACCTGCCATTTTGTGCAGGGTGACAGGTCTGCACCTCTGGCTGGAAAAACAGCGGCGTGTATTTCTGAGGAGCTGGCGGTCAAGCTCTTTCATACTACCGGAAATGTGATAGGAAGAACAATCAAATTTGAGAACGACGAACTTAAAGGTTCTTATCTGGTTACTGGTGTTTTTAAAAAGCAACCCGCATCTACGGAGCAGTTTGATCTCTTGTTTAGTTATACCTTATATATAAATATACGCCCAGAGATTGGAAATTGGGCCAATGGCGGTCCTTCCACATTTGTAGTGCTTAAAAAGGGTACTGATGTTGAGCAACTCAATGGTCAGTTGAGCGCGCTGCTACACAAAAAGCGTGGTTCTGCAAACGAAACACTTTTTGTACAGAAATATGCTGAAAGATATCTGTTCGGCAGCTACGAAAACGGAGTGCCAGTTGGCGGTAAAGTGTTTTATGTAAAACTGTTTGTCCTCATTGGCTTATTCATTCTGGGAATTGCATGCATCAACTTCATGAACCTGTCAACTGCTAAAGCATCGGGAAGAATGAAGGAAGCGGGCATTAAAAAAGTAATGGGAGCGCGCAGGGGAGCTTTGGTGATTCAATATATGCTGGAATCTTTGCTGTTGACTACCGTATCGTTATTCCTGGCCTTGTTATGGGTTGAATTACTGCTTCCACATTTCAATCAGATCACGGATAAAGCATTGATCCTGCATTTTGACCTCCGGCTGATCATGGTATTGCTGGCTATAACATTGCTTACAGGATTTTTTGCGGGGCTTTATCCAGCTTTGTACCTTTCAGGATTTAATCCAGCGGAGTCTTTGAAAGGAAAACTGCCGGATACGGCCATGGAGCTGCTGATCAGGAACGGACTGGTGATCTTTCAGTTTGTCATTTCGGTGGTACTGATCATCTCGGTAGTGGTAATTTATAAACAGGTAAAGTTCATCCAAACCAAAGATCCGGGGTATGATAAGGATAACATTATCTCTTTTGCCAGAACCGGGAAACTGGAACGTGATTATGCCGCGTTTGTGGCAGAATTAAAGAAAATCCCGGACGTGGTGAACGCCTCATATATGTATGGCGAGCTGGCAGGTGGTGTAAGTTCGCGGACAGGTGGGTTCCTATGGGAGAGGCAAAACCCGGCTGATCGGCAAACGCGATTTGGTTACCTGGATGTGGACTATGAGCTGATAGAAACACTGGGACTAAAACTACTGGAAGGACGCAGTTTTTCAAGAAAGTTTGGTGCGGACAGCACTGCAATTATTTTTAATGAAACAGCCATTAAAGCGATGGGGCTGAAGAATCCCATCGGAAAAACGGTAATGTTTTATGGCCAAAGACAAATCATTGGCGTGGTGAAAGATTTTCATTTTGAATCGCTGGGGCAAGGGGTAAAGCCGTTCTTCTTTAAGATAGACGAAGAAAAAGGTGGCAACATCCTGGTCAAAATAAGGGCTGGAAAAGAACATGCCGCAGTGGCAACAATTGAAAAGTTATACCAGAAATTTAACGGTTACCTCCCTTTTGCCTACAAATTTCTGGACCATGATTACCAGGAACAATATGTTGCGGAAAACAGGATTGCTGTGTTATCCAGGTACTTTGCGGGTATCGCAATTGTTATCTCCTGCCTGGGTTTGTTTGGACTGGCCAGTTTTGTGGTGGAAAGAAAAGCGAAAGAAATAGCCATCAGGAAAACTCTTGGCTGTGACCAGCTGGGTATTGTATATATGTTGTCGGCGCATTTTGTGAAAATTGTCAGTATGGCAATCCTCATCGCCTTCCCTCTGGGCTACGTGCTGAATAAGGAATGGCTCAACGGCTTTGCTTATCATACAACCCTGGAATGGTGGTACTTTTTAGCCGCCGGCGCACTGGCATTTTTAATGACGGGCCTCGCAGTAGGATCGCAGGTAGTTAAAGTTTCGAGGATTAATCCTGCCAGGGTTTTAAAAGATTGAAGCTTGGTGATTGCCCATTTTTGAAAGAATTTGTGCCTGTATTTCAGCTCTGTTGCTAAAATGTTGTTTTTTTTTATTTGTAAAACTGTATTGAAAATTACCTGTTACGGCTTGTGAATTATCACAATTATAAGGCGCTGATGGTCTTTTTTGATGATGTTTTTCATATAAAGAAAACATGACATATGACTTTTAAAAACTTACCGGGGAAACCCTATCCTCTCGGCGCAACATGGGATGGCAAAGGGGTAAATTTTTCGTTATACTCTGAGAATGCCACAGGCGTTGAACTTTGCCTGTTTGACCCTGATAACGCTGAACAGGAATCACAAAAATTTAAAATTACAGAACATACCGATCTTACCTGGCATATCTATCTGGAAGGCGTAAACCCAGGCCAGTTGTATGCCTATCGTGTACATGGACCGTATGATCCGGAAAATGGACATCGGTTTAACCCCAATAAACTGGTGATAGACCCCTATGCCAAATCAATTGCCGGTACTATCAAATGGGACGATGCGGTATTTGGATATATAGTTGGAAATGAAAATGAGGATTTAAGTTTCAGCGACTCTGATAGTACGGCATTTATTCCTAAAGCAGTAGTTATAGATAACAGATTTGACTGGGAAGGCGATAAACGGCCTGATATCTCTTACGATGATACTGTGATTTATGAGGCGCATGTAAAGGGATTGACCAAACTGCATCCCGATATTCCTGAAGAAATCCGTGGTACATATGCAGCAGTAGGGCATGAAGTGACTATTGCGCACTTGAAAAAACTGGGTATTACAGCTATCGAGCTGATGCCGGTTCACGATTTTCTTTCTGACAGGTTGCTTCAGGATAAAGGGCTCACAAATTACTGGGGTTACAATACCATGGGTTTTTTCGCCCCTGATGCACGTTATTCCTGTACAGGGAAACTTGGGCAGCAATTGCATGAATTTAAAACCATGGTAAAAAACCTGCATAAGGCAGGAATAGAAGTAATCCTCGATGTGGTCTATAACCATACTGGCGAAGGCAATCAAATGGGGCCAACGCTTTCCTTCAAGGGGATAGACAACGCATCTTATTACCGTCTGACCGATGATAAAAGATACTATATGGATTATACGGGGACAGGGAATACGCTAAACGCCAACCTTCCCAGTGTATTGCGGTTGATGATGGACAGCCTGCGCTACTGGATAACCGAAATGGGAATCGACGGATTTCGGTTCGACCTGGCCGCTACGCTGGCAAGGGAACTGCATGAGGTAAACAGGCTGAGTGCTTTTTTTGATATCATCCATCAGGACCCTATAATTTCTCAGGTAAAGCTGATTGCGGAACCATGGGACGTGGGAGAGGGTGGATACCAGGTAGGTAAGTTCCCTCCCGGATGGGCAGAATGGAATGGTAAATACAGGGACTGTATCCGGGATTACTGGAGTGGATCTGAAAACACCCTCCCTGAATTTGCCGACCGCATTACAGGAAGCGCAGATCTCTATAAAGAATATAGAAAACCAACAGCGAGTGTGAATTTTATTACTGCGCACGATGGCTTTACGCTGCATGACCTGGTTTCCTACAATGAAAAGCACAACGATGCCAATGGAGAGAACAATCAGGACGGGGAAAGCAATAACCGCTCGTGGAACTGTGGCGTGGAAGGACCAACTGAGGATGAGAGCATCAATGCATTAAGGCTTAAGCAGAAGCGTAATTTTTTGACGACTTTGTTTTTATCACAGGGTATCCCCATGCTTGTTGCCGGCGATGAACTCGGGCGCACACAGCAGGGAAACAACAACTCCTATTGCCAGGACAATGAAATTTCGTGGATAAACTGGGAGGCTGCTGATCAAGAGCTGATTGGGTTTACCGGTAAAATGATCCACTTGAGACGTGAACATGCTGTTTTTTCAAGGAAAAACTGGTTTAAAGGTACTCCTGTAAAAGCAAATGGGATAGAGGATATTGCCTGGTTCCTGCCCGATGGTGGGGCAATGACCGACGAAAACTGGCAGGAAGGTTACGCAAAATCGGTTGCGATATATCTGAACGGCAGCGGGCTGAATACGGTGGACCACAATGGCAATAAAGTGGTGGATGATAATTTTTACGTGATATACAATGCAAATACTGAAGTGATTGAGTATAGGCTGCCACGGGTGGAATACGGCAACGAGTGGCAGCTGATTGTAGATACAGCGGTTACAGCGGAACCAGAAATGCCATTAAACCTTCATCCGGAGAGCATGGTGCCGGTGCAGGGACGATCAGTGGTATTGCTGCAGAATTTTAGGAAGGTAAAATAAGACTCTTAGTTATGGATTCAAAAGACGGCAAAAAAAGAGTGGTCATCACTCATGTTTCTCCCACTGTTGAAGGCGGTAAATATCCCGCGAAGGCGGTTGAAGGAGACCGGATCATCTTATCTGCAGATGTTTTTGGCGATGGGCACGATGAAGTGCTGGCCAGTGCGTTTGTAAAAAATTTAAAAACAGGGGAAGAGGTTGAACTCCCTATGGCATTGATTATTAATGATTACTGGGAAGTAGCGTATACCTTTGAAACTGCAGGTGAGTATGAATTTAGGATCAGGGGCTGGGAAGACCATTATGGCACGTGGAAACATGGTCTCAAGAAAAAATATGAAGCTGGGCAGGACATAGGTACGGAACTGGAAATAGGACGGGGAATGCTGGAAGCAGCGGCTCAGCTGTTGAATACTGGAACGCCCATACTTAGCACTGCCGCCCACAGGTTGCATGTGGGTGATGCGGCTGAAGGAGTTGCGGTAGCCTTAAGTGATGATATTGAAGAGGTAATGTTTGCATACCGCCTGGAAGAATATGTAACTGAATATCCGCAGGTATTTAAGATTAACGTAGAACGTAAAAGGGCAGGATTTAGCACCTGGTATGAGCTTTTTCCAAGATCTGCTTCTACGGAACCAGGTAAACACGGCACCTTTAAAGATGTAGAAAAACTGCTGCCAAGGATCCAAAAAATGGGTTTTGATGTGCTTTATTTTCCTCCCATCCATCCCATAGGGGAAAAAAACCGCAAGGGAAAGAACAATTCATTAACAGCCGGTCCCGATGATCCGGGCTCTCCATGGGCTATTGGAAACAGAAAGGGCGGACATAAGTCTATCCATCCCCAGCTAGGTACAATGAAAGACTTTAAAAACCTGATTAACGCAGCAGCCGACAAGGGAATTGAACTGGCTATGGACATTGCTTATCAGTGCGCACCCGACCATCCCTATGTAAAATCTCATCCACAATGGTTTAAATGGAGGCCTGACGGGACGGTACAGTTTGCAGAAAACCCACCAAAAAAATATGAAGATATCCTCCCATTTGATTTTGAAACAGATGACTGGGAAAATTTATGGGAGGAACTGAAAAGTATTATTGATTACTGGATTGACGCTGGTATCCGCATCTTCAGGATTGATAATCCGCATACCAAGGCATTTCCTTTCTGGGAATGGATGATTGCCGAGGTACGTAAAACCCATCCTGAGGTTTTGTTCCTCGCGGAAGCATTTACGCGCCCAAGGTTGATGGAAAGACTGGGCAAGGCGGGTTTTAACCAGTCGTACACCTACTTTACCTGGCGCAATACCAAATATGAGATTGAAACTTATATGAAGGAATTGACCAAAACTGAAATGAGATATTACTTCCGCCCTAATTTTTGGCCCAACACACCGGATATACTTCCGCCGGCATTGATCAATGGAGGCGAAAATGCGCATATTATGAGGCTGATCCTGGCAGCTACACTTTCATCCAATTATGGTATGTATGGCCCTGTTTACGAGTATGGACTAAATACCCCCCATGGTGTAAAGGAAGAATACGTGGACAACGAGAAATATGAAATTAAACACTGGGACTGGAAAAAGTACACACGCATCCGTGAAATCATTACGCGTGTAAACCAGATCAGGAAGCAAAATGCTGCACTACAGAGTACATGGAACATTGATTTTGGGGAAACAACGAGCGATCAGATAATCTGTTACGCAAAAACAGATGAAAGGACAAATAATAAACTGCTGATTGTGGTGAACCTGGATGTGGCTCAAAATCAGGCTGCATTTATAAAAGTTCCGCTCAAGGAACTCGGTATCGACCCTTCTTCCCGCTATAGGGTTCACGACTTATTAAGCGGTGACGTATACAGCTGGCAGGGCGAATGGCAGTATGTAGAGCTGAACCCATACTTAATGCCCGCGCATATTTTTAACATCGAACAATAACCAAATATAATTATGGACAACAGCACAAATAAAATTGACGATAAATTACACTGGTACAAAGATGCCGTGATTTACGAGCTCCATATTAAGGCATTCCGTGATGGGAACTGTGACGGAATTGGAGATTTTAAGGGACTATTGGAAAAACTTCCTTACCTGGAAGATTTGGGGGTTACTGCCATCTGGCTGCTGCCGTTTTATCCTTCACCATTGAAAGACGATGGTTATGATATTGCTGATTATTACCATATCAATCCTGCTTATGGAGATATTAAACAATTTAAGCTTTTTCTAAAAGAAGCACATAAAAGGGGGCTCAAGGTAATTACGGAGCTGGTGATCAATCATACCTCAGATCAGCATCCCTGGTTTCAGCGCGCAAGAAAAGCGCCGAAAGATTCTCCGTTACGTGACTATTATGTATGGAGTGATGATCCAACGAAATTTAAGGATGCCCGTATCATTTTCCAGGATTATGAAACGTCTAACTGGACATGGGACCCTGTTGCCAACCAGTATTTCTGGCACCGCTTTTTCCACCATCAGCCTGACCTGAACTACGACAGTGAGCTGGTGCAGCAGGAAGTGTTCAAAATTATGGACTACTGGTGCAAAATGGGGGTAGATGGTTTTAGGCTGGATGCGGTTCCGTATCTATTTGAAAGAGAAGGTACCAACTGTGAAAATCTTCCAGAAACGCATGCTTTCCTCAAAAAACTTAGAAAATATATTGATGACCGTTATCCTGGAACGCTGCTGCTGGCTGAAGCCAATATGTGGCCGGAAGATTCTGCATCTTATTTTGGGGATGGGGACGAATGCCAGATGAACTACCATTTTCCGGTGATGCCAAGGATGTTTATGGCGGTACAGATGGAAGACCGGTACCCGATAACGGATATTTTTGACCAGACACCAGCTATCCCCGAAACCTGCCAGTGGGCAATATTTTTGAGAAATCATGATGAACTGACGCTGGAAATGGTGACAGATGAGGAACGTGACTATATGTATAAGGTGTATGTAAAGGATCCGAAAGCGAGAATTAACCTCGGTATCAGGCACCGGCTTGCCCCTTTGCTGGAGAATAACCGCAAAAAAATTGAGCTGATGAATACGCTGCTGTTCAGTTTGCCAGGAACACCGGTAATCTACTATGGCGACGAAATTGGTATGGGCGATAATTTCTATCTCGGGGACCGCGATGGGGTACGCACGCCAATGCAGTGGCATTCTGACCGAAATGGTGGGTTTTCTGAAGCGAATCCGCAAAGGATGTACCTGCCGTTAATTCTTGATCCGCAGTTCCATTATGAATCGCTAAATGTGGAGCTGCAATCCAGAAACACCTCTTCATTATTATGGTGGACCAAACGGATGATCAGTACACGGAAAAAATATAAGGCATTTGGTCGTGGTGACATGAAATTTATTCACAGCGAAAATGCCAAAGTTTTGGTTTTTACACGTACTTATGAAGACCAGACCATGCTGATTGTGGCTAACTTATCCAGGTTTGCACAAGCGGCAGAACTTAATCTCGATAATTATAAAGGCTCTGTTCCTGTAGAAATCCTCAGCAGGAACCGCTTCCCGGTAATCAAAGAAGATGTACCTTACTTCTTTACCTTAGGTGCATATGCCTGCCAGTCGTTTATTCTGGAAAAGGTACACCCTGAAATGGATAACGAAGAACGTTTGTCGGTCATTAAGATGGATAGATGGAAAGACCTGGTGAGCAGGGAAGTACTGGAAGAACTGGAAAACACCATACTTCCCAATTATATGATGCACCTGCGCTGGTTTGGTGGCAAGGGCAGGGGAATGGAGAATTTGCGGATTATTGATCATGCAGCACTTCCTATGTCGCCCAACAACACGTTTATCTTGCTGATGGAGGTGTCTTACCGGGACGGTTTGCCAGACATTTACCAGCTGCCGGTGGCATTTGGAAAGGGACAGTTCTCCTATAAAATACAAGACAACTGCCCGCAGTCGGTAATTGCTTTGCTGAATATAAACGGTGAAGAAGGGGTACTTTATGATGCCATTTATGGAATTGAATTGCAGCAGGCCATAATAGAGAACATGGCGCATCACCATACCATAGGGCAGGGTGGATCAGAACTTCATTTTACAGGTAACAAACGACTTAAAAAACATGTACTTGAAAACCCAAAAACCAAACCAAGGGTAATTTCTGCGGAACAGAGCAATACCTCTATTACTTACGATAATACTTTTTACCTCAAGATATACAGAAAAGTAGACAGGGCAATTAATCCGGATGTGGAAATGAGCCGGTATTTGAGCGAAACCGCACACTTTAAACATATTCCAGGATATGTAGGAACTATTGAATGGAAATTTGGAAACGATACCATGGTATTGGGGATGATGCAGGAAATGGTAACCAGCACCAGCGATGGATGGGCCTTTATGCTGGACCGTTTGGATGACTACAATGAAAAACTGTTGTCACATACCGATCTCTCGCAGGTATCTACAGAATTGAGAGGCAATCTGTCCAACCCGGTTATCTATGAAGATGCTCCCGAGGACCTGAAAGAGCTCATTGATGGTACATTGTCAGAACAGGTAAGGCTGCTGGGAATCAGGACAGGAGAAATGCATCTGGCACTGTCGGCTGCGCATGATCTGCCGGCATTTAAGCCAGAACCTTTCTCTCTTCATTACCAGCGCTCATTGTTTTCTTCGCTGCAATCGCTGGTGAGGGTAGCCTTTCAGAGCCTTTCCAAGAATATGAAATCCCTCAACAATGAAGTACGAAAGGAGGCTGAGGAAGTTTTGAAGATGAAAGATGAGATCCTGGGAATCCTCAAACAAATTTATAGCAGGAAGATAGAAGTAACTAAAATACGGATCCATGGCGATTACCATTTAGGGCAGGTTTTGTTTACGGGTAAGGACTTCCTTTTGCTCGACTTTGAGGGAGAGCCCGCAAGGAGTTATAGTGAACGCCGCCTGAAATATTCGGCACTGCGCGATGTGGCCGGTATGATCCGTTCATTCCATTATGCCGCTTACGGCAGTCTTTTTCTTGATAATCAGATCAGGCCTGAAGATATCGGTACACTGGTACCTTATGTGGAGACCTGGTACCATTACATCAGCGGTTTTTTTATGAAATCTTATCTGAAGACGGTTGGAAATGCAGCATTTATTCCTGATAACCAGGCGGATTTAGAGACATTGCTGCAGACATACCTGTTGCAAAAAGCTGTGTATGAGCTAAATTATGAGCTGAATAATCGACCTGATTGGGTAATTGTACCGCTACGTGGAATAAAAGCTATTGTAAATAAAAACCGGCAGGTGCTGGTATAAACAAAACGTTATGGCAAAATTAAAGATTCGGGATATAGAAGCGGTGAAAGAACGTACATGGTTTTCTATGTTCAGTGATTTTGATATTCAGCTTTTTAAAGCAGGTAAACATTATCATTTATACAATAAACTGGGTGCACACCAGGTAGTGCATGAGGGTGTTGCGGGGACCTATTTTGCCGTTTGGGCGCCAAATGCGAAATATGTGAGCGTAATTGGCAACATGAATAGCTGGAACAGGGCATCGCATCCGTTGCAGGTGCGATGGGACAGTTCGGGAATCTGGGAAGGTTTTTTTCCAGGGATCGGACTACAGGAATATTATAAATATTTTATTGAATCGCATCAGGGGTACCACGTGGAAAAGGGTGATCCATATGCATTTCACTGGGAAACGCCTCCGCATACTGCCTCTGTTACCTGGGCTCTGGGTTACCAATGGAAGGATGAAGACTGGCTGCAGCGAAGGAAACAGCAGCAGATCCTGGAAGAGCCGATGTCGGTATACGAACTGCACTTAGGTTCATGGAGGAGAAAACAGGACGAAAACGGCGAACGTTTCCTCACTTACAGGGAGATTGCTGATGAACTTCCCGGCTACTGTCGTTATATGAACTTTACACATGTTGAGTTTATGCCAGTGATGGAACACCCTTTTTATGGTTCCTGGGGATATCAGATCACTGGTTTTTATGCACCAACCAGCCGTTATGGCACACCACAGGACTTTATGTACCTGATAGACGAACTACATCAGGCAGGAATTGGAGTGATCCTGGATTGGGTGCCGTCGCATTTCCCTACGGACATGCATGGGCCGGGTGATTTTGACGGTAGCCATTTATATGAATATGACGATCCGAGGAAGGGATTTCATCCCGACTGGAAAAGTTACATATTTGATCTGGGACGCAATGAAGTAAGGGCCTTCCTGATTTCAAATGCCATGTTTTGGCTGGAAAAGTATCATATTGATGGGCTGAGGGTTGATGCTGTAGCATCTATGCTTTACCTCGACTATTCCCGCAATGCAGGAGAATGGGTGCCAAATGTGTATGGAGGACGTGAAAACCTGGAGGCTGTCAGCTTCTTGCAGGAATTTAATGCGGCCGTACACGCGCAGTTTGGTGATGTATTTACCGTAGCAGAGGAATCTACATCATGGCCTGGTGTAACACACCCGGTAGCGGAGGGAGGCCTGGGTTTCGATTTCAAGTGGATGATGGGTTGGATGCATGATACGCTTTCTTATTTTCATCATGAACCTATTTACCGAAAATATCACCAGGGGCAACTGACCTTTGGCCTGGTTTATGCCTTTTCTGAAAAGTTTGTGCTTCCGCTGTCGCATGATGAGGTGGTTTATGGAAAAGGATCACTTATCAATAAAATGCCGGGCGACCAGTGGCAACAGTTTGCCAATTTAAGACTGCTTTTTGGTTTTATGTTTGGTCATCCGGGTTCTAAAATGATATTTATGGGTGGTGAATTTGCTCAGAGACGGGAGTGGGGGCATGATTTGAGCCTCGACTGGCATGAAAATCATCATCCTGACCATCACGGAGTACAGTTATTGCTGAAAGACCTGAACGCAATTTATCAGCAATATCCGGTATGGTACAAAAATAACTATTCGTCTGCCGGCTTTGAATGGATTGAGGCCGGAGACGCTGAACGAAGTGTCCTTTCGTGGATAAGAAAAGGAAATGATCATGCTGAAAGTCTAATCTTTATTGCAAATTTTACTCCTGTTGTACGGGAAAATTATAGAATTGGTGTGCCGCGAATTGGATTCTATCGTGAAATCTTCAACACAGACAATCTAAGTTATGGAGGTAGTGACCTGCTGAACCTGGGGGACCTGGAGACAGCACCAATTCCTTATCACCATCGCACACACTCCTTATCGCTGAGACTTCCGCCACTTGGAATGATTATATTGCGGTATAGCCATACTTACGACTGGATAGAGGATGAATTGTTTAATGGGTAAATACTTATTATGAAGTGAAATTATAATTAAAAAATTGTAAAATATTGATTTTTATAATAAAACAAATTTTTGTTTTATTGCGATTAGGGAATTAGTTTTGTTCAGTCGATGAGGTTGATTCATCGTTAACTTACTGAACATGAAAGATTACGCCAAACTAAAAAAGAAAAAAGATTATACGCTACAGTACCCGGAAGTTAACACCGTTCGGGAGCTTGATTTTTCGCAAACTTATTCTTATGCACACTATTTAAGGTGGGCATTTGAAGACAGAATGGAATTGATTAAAGGAAAGGTTTTCCATATGAGTCCGGCACCTGCGCCGGTACATCAACGGGTTTCAGTGAACCTGGCCAGTGAACTTCATCAGTACCTAAAAGGAAGATGCTGTGCGGTTTATCCGGCACCCTTTGATGTACGTTTGCCGGGTAAATCCCTCCTTGATGAAGATATCTTTACTGTTGTACAGCCAGACATCAGTATTATTTGTGATGAAAATAAAATCGATGGAAGAGGATGTATAGGTGCTCCTGAAATCATTATCGAGATCCTGTCGCCAGGAAATGGTCAGCGTGAATTGAAAATAAAATTTTCTCTTTATCAGGAACATGGTGTAAAAGAATATTGGATAGTATATCCCTCAGAACATATCATCATGAAATATGTACTGGATGAAAATGGACGATTTGATTCAGGAACACACTATATGGGTAATGAACCTTTGGTCTCAGACCTGCTACCTGGCTTTTGCCTAGCCATGGAAGATGTATTTGACGTAATAACAGTCTGATGTATGATCAATCACAACCTGCTAGTAAGGTCGGAATAGAGATGTAAATTTTATTTTACTATTCCGAATTAATTGTTAACCTCTTATTAGAACAAAGACGATGACTTTATCACCAACATTATGATTTCCCGGGTGAGTTGCTCTATATTGATACAAGGGGAGGATCAAATGCACCGGTACTAAAAAAGGTTGGTCCGCCAGCGGAATCTCGGCATTGCAAAATGATCCTAAAATATCTGGGGCATGCCTCCAGATAATGAATGATATAGTGCAGAATATTGTACTCCATTTGGTTCTGTGGCGACCAAAAAAGTCCGGGCATTTGACCGGACTTTTTTGGATAATTTAGGATCTTATTGCCTAACAAACCAGCCATCTAAATTGTTGTTAAAGTACGGAAAAGTGGTTCATGAATCTATAAAATCTAATGTCTATTTATGGTTTAATTATTTAGATTTAACCATATGAATATCTACATTTTAAAAATTACATACTTTGTTATAAAGTTCATAATGATTGGTCGCAAAAAATGATTTGTTTTTGTTCAGTAATGATATTTTTGGAGAAATTACATGTTGATTTTTGCCCAGTCCAGGGTGATCCTGATACCGTCTGCGAATTTGAAAAATGGATGGTATCCAAGGTCAGTTTTTATCCGTTTAATATTGGCCATGGAATCGTGGATATCGCCCGGACGTGACGGGTTAAAAACTTGTCCGGGATCAGTAGCGCTGAGCTCTTTCAGGAGCTGCCAAAGCTGGTTCAATGAAACGCTTTCTCCACAGGCTACGTTATACACACTGTGTCCCGGATCTCCTGGAAAGAGGAGGGCCTTTACATTTGCCTGCACCACATTTTCGATAAAGGTGAAGTCGCGTGTCTGGTTTCCGTCCCCGTTTATTCGGGCGGGCTTACCTGACAAAATGGATTTTAGAAATAATGGGATGACTGCAGCATAAGCACCAAGTGGATCCTGGTTTGGACCAAAGACATTGAAGTATCGTAAACCGACACTATCGGTGCCATAAGTTTTTCTGAACACATCGGCATATAATTCATTCACGAGTTTGGTAACTGCATAAGGCGACAGAGGATTGCCTATCCTGCTTTCATTCTTGGGTGATGCTGTACTATCGCCATAGGTGGAAGATGACGCCGCGTAAACCATCCTCTTTACGTTTTCATCAGTCACTGCCATCAACATATTGAGAAAGCCATCAACATTGACCTGATTAGTGCTTATAGGATCATGAATAGAGCGCGGTACGGAGCCTAATGCGGCTTGGTGACTAACATAGTCAATTCCGGTGCAGGCTTGCTTACAAGTCTTTAAATTGCGTATGTCTCCTTCAATAAATTCGAAAGCCCTATTGTTTTCAAATTCTTTAAGGTTTTTTAAAAAACCGGTAGACAGGTTATCCAGTACCCGTACCTTGCCTGCGCCATATTTTAACAAATAACCGACCAGGTTTGAGCCAATGAATCCTGCCCCCCCTGTAATGAGAAACGAGCTTTTGCCAAGGTCTGCGGTGTGGTACTGTTTTTCGTACATGGATTGTAGGATTAAAGCCGTCCGTCTGTAATACCTGCGGGTAGCATACCCTTGATGTCATAGATGACTGTATTCTCGTTGCATAACTGGCCGATATCGAGTGTTTCAAATTCGCGGTGCGCAACAGCGCCTATTACAGCGTCAAATTTTCTGCCTTTGATTTGCTCGTTCTGGCAAGTAATCCCGTATTCAAGCAGTACCTGTGCGGGGTCGGCCCAGGGATCAAGGATACAAATGTTGACGTGATATTCTTTTAAACGGGTGACAATGTCAATTACCCTGGTATTCCTCACATCGGGGCAGTTTTCCTTGAAGGTGAAGCCCAATATGAGCACCTCGCTCCCGGTTACCTGTATTTTTTTTCTGACCATGAGTTTGATTACCTCGTCTGCAATGTACTGTCCCATTCCGTCGTTCAGCCTTCTGCCTGCGAGAATGATTTCAGGATGATAGCCAGCCTCCTGCGCTTTTTGCGCCAGATAGTAAGGATCAACTCCGATACAGTGACCGCCAACCAGACCTGGTTTAAAATTCAGGAAGTTCCATTTGGTGCCGGCTGCTTCGAGCACGTCAAGTGTATCCAGTCCGATCAGATTGAAAATCTTTGCCAGTTCGTTAACGAATGCAATATTGATATCGCGTTGGGCATTCTCTATTACTTTTGCGGCTTCAGCTACTCGTATTCCAGGGGCACGGTAGGTCCCTGCGGTAATGATGGTGCGGTACAGATCATCTACGTCAATAGCGGCCTGGGGGTTAGACCCTGCAGTAATTTTTAGAATTTTTGTAAGGGTATGTTCTTTGTCTCCAGGATTAATACGTTCTGGTGAATATCCACATGAAAAGTCTATATTGAACCTGAGGCCAGATGTTTTAGCAAGAACAGGTGCACATTCGTCTTCAGTAACTCCGGGATACACTGTCGACTCATAAATTACCAGATCTCCGGTTTTGAGATATTTGCCGACAGTTTCGCTTGCACGGTACAGATGCTGAAGATCCGGGTGGTTATATTTATCAATAGGTGTAGGTACGGTGATAATGTAAATGCCCGCAGCCTGGATACTTGCATCGCTGTTGCTGAAAGAAAGGTTGTTTTTGACCTGTATCAGTTGTTCCCCGTCTATTTCCAGCGTGCTGTCATATCCCGAGCACAATTCACTGATCCTTTCAGGGTTAGTATCAAACCCTGTTACCCTGAAATATTTTGCAAAAGCCACTGCCAGCGGCAAACCCACATACCCAAGACCTATAATCGCTATATGTGTGTCCTTGTTAATCCTCGTCATTTATTTTATCTTAAGACAATCGGCACGCAATTTATCGAAATAAATCAGAATCTTAACATTTAAGTAATCCGGTCTGTTTAGGGAAAATGTATTCGCACAAGAAAGCCCCTGTCCCGGCATATTTCGGAAAAGGGGCTTATTATTAGCGATTAGCTTATTAGTTTTTTACAAATTCTGTATTTGCAATAAGTGCAATTTCGTCACTCAGCATGGCAGTTGGATATTTTGTACCCAATGCGAAATCAGCTCTTTTAATTGTTCCTGTAACTTTGAAACCAGCAATGGTTTTTTGAGATTGCGGGTTAGTAGTTGTACCTCTCAATGTTGCGTCCAATACGACTGGTTTAGTTACACCATGAAGAGTTAATAAACCTCCAACTTTGTATTTATTTGCAGCTACTTTTTTCACTGAAGTGCTTTTGAAAGTTAAAGCAGGATATTTTGCAGCGTCAAAGAAGTCAGCGCTTTTCAGGTGGCCATCTCTTTTGTCATCTTCTGTATTTACAGAATTTACATCAGCACTCAGTTCGATCACTGCATCTGAAAAATCAGCTTTGGCAGAATTAATTGTGGATGTGAAGTTTTTGAATGAACCTTCAACATCACTGACCATTAAGTGAGTAATACTAAATCCTAATTTTGAGTGCGCTTTGTCGGCAGTCCAGGTTTGTGCTGATGCATTCAATGTTACCAATGCAGTTGAAGCCGCAAAAAGGAGTACGAATAATTTTTTCATGTCTTTGATTTTTATAATTCAAAGTTGTAACAAATAAATGGGTGTTTCATTGACAT
>Ga0247815_10000476_pt1 | contig 31436 bp, 19 predicted proteins | sample UWRJL194509B1_FD_181014 | JGI IMG/M metagenome (GOLD analysis project Ga0247815, IMG submission 181014) | Plant litter microbial communities from Arlington Agricultural Research Station in Wisconsin, United States - UWRJ-L194-509B-1 | ecosystem: Environmental > Terrestrial > Plant litter >...
CTAAAAATTTATTATGTATATTAAATTCCCGCTTTTTACGGGGTTGCAAATGTATAAAATATTTTTCACTATACAAACGTTAATCCATTAATTTTCAATAACATTATTTAAGCTTATGTTTTTACAAACAAACAATAGATATTTGCAATACTTTTAACAAACCAAACAATTTCAGTTGAAACAGCTTTTCTATATATTGTTTTTTTATTGCAGCATGACTACTTATGCTCAAAACTTTCATTTAAAGATAAATGGAACAACGAAAGCCGAAAATCAAATTATAGACTCTCTTAATTATGCAACAAAACACAGCAACGTAAAATCATTATTTAATGAAGTTGAAAAAACATCGGAAAGCTTATCCAAAAAAGGTTTTTTGGATCACAAAATTCTAGCCACTGACAGAATAAATGACAGCACTTACATCTCAATAATTGACCTAAAAAGGCAAACTAAAAAGATACATATATATATAGGTAGAAATAATTCATTTTTTGAAACGGAAAAAACAAAAAACGACACACTTATCATTCCGTATCAAGAAGTTGAAAACTATTTGAATGAAAAAATAAAAGATTCAGAAAAAGCAGGTTTTGCTTTAACGAAAATAAAACTGGAAAACATTCGCAGAAACAATTCAACTATCTACGCAGATCTCAACTTTAAGTCCGAGCAAAAACGAAATGTAAATTCTATTGTCTTAAACTATGCAGACAATAATAACTCCAACTTTTTCCCTAAAGGACACCTCAAACAACTCAACAAAAAGTACCTGAACAAAACATTCAATCAAGAAAACATAAAAGAGCTTTACGACGACATCAGCTCTTTTGAATTTGCAACTCAGACCAAATATCCTGAAATATTATTCACCAGGGATTCGACGAAAATATACGTTTTTGTAGAAAAGAGAAAAGCCAATACTTTCGATGGCTATGTGGGGTTTTCAAATGACGAGAATAAAAAACTGACCCTCAATGGGTATTTAGACATTTCATTATTAAACACACTCCATGCCGGAGAACAATTTTCATTATACTGGAAGAGCGACGGAAACCAGCAAAAAACTTTTAACACGAAATTAGAAATACCCTACATACTTCAATCATCATTGGGATTAAAAGCACAACTAAATATCTTTAAACAGGACAGCACCTTTCAAAACACGAAAACAGCTGTCGATTTAGGATATTTCATCAATTACAATTCAAAAATATATTTAGGATACCAATCTACAGAATCAAGTGATATTCAAAACACCAACAATTCAATAATTAGCGATTTCAAAAATTCATATTTCACATCAACTTATGAGTACTCAGAAAAAGATTTTACAAATAATCTCTTTCTTAAAAAAGCTTCCATAAATTGTATAATTGGATACGGAAAAAGAAACACGAACAACGACCCGCAAACCGCGTCGTCAAGCACACAATTCTACACGAACCTAAACGCATATTATAATTTTGAACTTAACAGCAAAAATTTTATTAGTCTAAATTCGCAAAATTTTTACCTAAAAAGCAAGAATTATATTTCAAACGAACTATATCGGTTTGGAGGCATAAATTCAATTAGAGGTTTTTTAGAAAACAGCCTTCAAGGCAATACTGCCAATTTAATAATAACTGAATACAGGTATCTGGCAGCAACTAATCTGTACATACACAGCATACTAGATTACGGAATCTACCAAGACCAAACATTTAGCGTAAATAATAAAAAAATAAATAATTTATTCTCCATAGGAGTAGGATTAGGATTACTAACAAAAAATGGGCTTTTAAAATTAATAATTGCCAATGGAAGCACAAATAAAGCCGAAATAAAATTTTATAACAGCATTATGAATATATGTTATAATGTTAAATTTTAAGTAGTTACAAGATTATGTTAACAAAATATTAGGATTTTTAGTATATAATTACGAATATTACACTACTAATTACTAATTTTTGATAATATGAAACCTAAGTTTACAAAATTCTTAGTGTTATTATTAGCACTAATCATGCAATTGACATTTGCACAAGAAAGAACTGTTTCCGGTGTTGTTACTGACGATGCAGGCTTACCACTACCAGGAGTAAGTGTATTAGTAAAAGGAACAAATACCGGAACACAAACTGATTTTGACGGTAAATACTCCATCAAAGCATCTCCTAACCAAATTTTAATTTTCAGCTACATTGGCATGAGGACGCAAGAAATTGCAGCAAGTTCATCGCAGGTAAATGCAAAATTATCAGGAGACGCATTGCAGTTAGAAGGAGTTGTTGTTACCGCATTGGGATTATCGAGAGAAAAAAAATCTCTTGGATACGCGACACAAGAAGTAAAGGGAGAAAACCTCGCCGCAGTTAAGAGCGACAACTTTGTAAATGCCATTTCAGGAAAAGTTTCTGGCGTGCAGGTAAAAAGAACAACAAACTTTGGAGGTTCTACCAATATTGTTATTAGGGGAAATGCATCTCTTACCGGAAATAATCAAGCGTTATTTGTTATTGACGGGGTTCCGGTGAGCAACAATAACTCAAACTCACGAGATCAGGAACAATCAGGAGCAGGTTATGACTACGGAAGCGCAGCATCAGATATTAATCCTGAGGACATAGAATCTGTAAACGTACTTAAAGGATCTGCCGCAAGTGCGCTTTATGGATCCAGAGCCGCGAACGGAGTTGTTGTTATTACCACTAAAAAAGGAAATAAAAAAGGGAAAGGCTATTCTATTACAGTAAATTCAGGAGTAACCATTGGTTCTATTGATAAAAGTACTTTTATAAAATATCAGAATCAATACGGCGGTGGATACGGCCCCTATTACGGGCCTGATGAAGATTCTTACCTTGATCATATCGACATTAATGGAGACGGAATTCTTGATAATGTAACTCCCCTAACAGAAGATGCTTCTTACGGACAAGCTTTCAGTCCAAATTTATTAGTATACCAGTGGGATGCCTTTTATCCGGAATCTCCAAACTACATGAAAGCCACTCCATGGATAAATGCAAAAAACGGCCCGATTACATTTTTTCAAAAACCAGTAGCCCTCACTAATTCTATTTCGATTGATAAAGGTTTAGAAAATGGTTATTTGAGATTAGGAATTAACAATCTGGATCAAAATGGGCTTTTACCAAATAGTACTTTAAAAAGAAATACAGTTACCTTAAATGCTTCGACGCTTATTAACGACAGATTAACGGTATCAGGATATGGAAATTTTACTAAAACAAGTACTATTGGCCGCAACAATACTGGATATAATGACAATATTGCGGGTAATTTTAGACAGTGGTGGCAAACTAATGTTGACATTAGCGACTTAAGAAATGCTTATAACTTAACTGGAAGAAATATTTCGTGGAATCCCAATTCGTATACAAATCCAATTCCAATATTTTGGGACAACCCTTATTTTCAACGTTACGAAAATTATGAATCAGACAGCAGAAGCAGATTTATAGGCAACGCATCCTTAAATTATAAAATTACAAGCTGGCTGGATGCCTTTGGCCGAATTTCAGTAGACACTTATGATGAACTTCAGGAAGAAAGAAGAGCGATTGGGAGTGTACCGGGAAACTTCGGAATTGGAACAGGCGGAGGCGATGGAAGTATCAACAGAAATCCTGCTCCTTCAGGATATTCAAGAAAAGACATTGGTTTTAGCGAATACAATTATGATTTTATGTTAAACTACAATACTGATATTGTAGAAAAATTAAATTTAAAAGGAGTTGTAGGGGTAAATATTAGAAGAAGCTATTACAACTCTATGTTTGCCGCAACTAATGGAGGACTTAGCATCGCAAAATTGTATTCATTACAAAATACAGCCAGTCCGTTACTAGCTCCAATTGAAAGAGACGAAACAATTGGAGTTGACGGTGTTTACGGAAGCGCTTCTTTTGGTTATGATGATTTTCTTTATCTGGAAGGAACATTAAGACGAGATCATTCGTCAACTCTTCCTGAAGCTAACAGCTCTTACTATTATCCTTCAGTGTCAACAAGTTTTGTATTCACGAAATTCACTAAAGCAGATTGGCTTTCTTTTGGAAAAGTACGATTAAATTATGCTGAAGTCGGCAATAGTCCCGGGTTTGACCGAATCTTAGATACTTATGCTGTAAATACCGCTTTTGGAGCATCTTCTGCATCGGTAAAAGACACAAAAAACAATCCTAACCTAAAACCGGAACGTACAAAAAGCTATGAAGCCGGTTTGGAACTTTCATTATTTAAAAAAAGATTAGGATTTGATTTCTCATATTACAAATCAAATTCAATTGATCAAATCATTCCTTTAAGACTAACCTCCTCAACCGGATATTTATATGAATTAATTAATGCCGGAGAAATTGAAAATAAAGGAATTGAAATTTCGATAAGCGGCACACCAATAAAATCAACCGATTTTTCATGGGACATCAATTTAAACTGGGCAAGAAACAGAAATAAGGTTTTAAATCTTTTAGACGGAATTGATAATCTTCAGTTAGGATCGTTTCAGGGCGGAGTTACTATCAATGCCGCTGTTGGACAACCTTACGGTGTTATTTATGGCACTCAATATACTTATTTAAATGGCGCACGAATTGTTGATCCGGCAAATGGACAATATATTAAAACTTCAACTTCTGATAATGCAATTGGAAATGCAAATCCAGATTACACTGCAGGTTTAAACAACAGATTTACCTATAAAAACTTTTCACTTGAATTTTTGGTTGACATGCAAAAAGGAGGCCAAATATTCTCACTAGACCGCTATTACGGTTTGGCAACAGGTTTACCAGATGATACTGCTTTTTTAAATGACCTTGGAAACCCTGTCCGTGATCCGATTACTTCAGGTTCTGACAGTGGAGGATTTATTAATCCGGGAGTTAATCCAAATGGAAATGTTAACACCACACGAATCAATGCAAGTCAGTTTGGAGCACAAGGATACAGACGAGGACTGCCGGATGAAGCATTTGTTTACGATGCCAGTTATATTAAATTAAGACAAACCGCAATTTCATACTCTTTATCAGAAAAAGTATTAAGAAACACTTTCATGAACACATTGACTTTAAGCCTGATTGGAACAAACCTCTGGATTATTCATAAAAACTTACCAGATGCAGATCCCGAATCAGGATTAGGAGCAGGTAACTTACAAGGATACTCGACAGGATCTTTACCCTCTACGAGAGATGTCAGCTTCAACATTAAAATCCAATTTTAAACTAAGAAATCATGAAAAAGATATTTTTACTCCTATTCACCGCAGCAATACTACATTCCTGCTCTGATAATATAGAAAACTTAAATGTGAACGTGAAGGATCCGGCAAACGTTCCGGGAGAAGCTCTGTTTACGAGTGCTCAAAAAAGTTTAGTCGATCAAATGATGAGCACCAATGTAAACAACAACGTTATTAGGCTGATTAATCAATATTGGACAGAAACAGTTTATACAGATGAAAGTAATTATGATTTAGTTACGAGAACAATTCCTGAGCAACACTGGCAGTTTCTTTATAAAGATGTATTAAAAGATTTAGACCAAAGTGCTAAAAATATCAACAATACGCCAGTACTTGCGACAGAAAATCCTCTTAATAAACCCAACAAATTAGCAATTATAGAGGTGTTAAATGTTTACACTTATGCTGTACTGGTAGAAACATTTGGCAACGTTCCCTATTCTCAAGCTCTAGACCTAAATTATAAGACACCAAAATACGATGACGGCCTAACCATTTATAAAGATCTAATTACCAGATTAAACAATGCTATTGCAAAACTTAATCCGGCGGGTCAAAGTTTTGGCGGCAACGACAGAATTTACAATGGAGATGTGGCAAAGTGGATTAAATTTGCAAACACTTTAAAATTAAGACTAGGCATTACAATCTCAGATATCCCATCTGAAAATGCTTTGGCAAAAGCCACTGTTTCAAGTGCCGCGCCTTTTGTGTTTAGCTCGAATGCGGACAACGCCGATTTGAAATATTTAACAGCAACGCCAAACACTAATCCGCTATATGTAGATCTAGTGGCAAGCGGCCGATCAGATTTTGTGCCAGCCAATACCTTGGTAGACCTTATGAACGATTTAGGAGATCCGAGACGTGCAAAATATTTTGATAACAATATGGACGACCCATCAACTCCGGAAATTGAATACATTGGAGGCGAAAATGGCGCCAGCAATTCATTTGCCAATAAAACGCACATAACACCTACAATTCAGGCTCCTGATTATCCGGGAACAATTTTAGATTATGCCGAAGCCGAATTTTTATTAGCCGAAGCTGCAGAAAGATCACTATATGGTACACCTGCAGATGCAGAAACACATTATAACGCAGCCATAACAGCTTCTATATTAGACTGGGGAGGAACCGCTGCCGAAGCAACATCCTATTTAGCCAATCCGGAAGTTGCCTATACTACCGCGACGGGAACATGGAAACAAAAAATTGGAACCCAAAGCTGGATAGCCATGTATAACAATTCATTTGAAGGATGGTCTTTTTATCGAAGATTGGATTTCCCTGTCTTAATTCCGCCAGAGGATGCAGTTTCAGATGTACCATTACGCTACACCTACCCTATTATAGAACAATCCTTAAATAATGCAAGTTATACAGATGCCAGCACAGCCATTGGTGGTGATAATGTAGAGACCAAATTATTTTGGGATAAATTTTAAATAGAACGTATAATTAAAATTAATAAAAGGTTATTAAACAAAAACAGCCGCAAATGATGCAGCTGTTTTTTTTATGTTTTAAAAAATCTCTAAAATAAGACATTAATCAAGAATCAAATTCATACTGTTTTGATTCGTTTTTCTTCTATTATTTTTAACCAATTAAATGATTTTGCAGAATCGCGGCAATTTTAACAAAAACCCCGACTAAAACATGACGGTTTTTATACTATTAAAGTTATAAAAAAAACAATTAAACACCTCCAAACTATAAATTTAACATTTACAGCAATCTTAATAAATTTAATTATTATCATAATTCGAACAAATAATTACGAATTTGAAATTTATAGACATTTTTTAACTATAAAAAAACAATATCCTATTGTAAAATCATAATTTAACTAAAAAAAAAGCTTTTAATATTAGGAAAGTTAACAAATTATTAAGAGTTTTGCGATACTAATTCAAAATATTTAAAAATGAAACTAAAGTTCAATGGATTCTTAGTGCTTTTACTAGTACTAGTTGCGCAACTAACTTTTGCGCAAGAAAGAGCGGTTTCAGGAATTGTTTCTGATAATACAGGAATGCCTCTTCCAGGTGTTAGTGTATTAATCAAAGGAACAAAAACTGGAACACAAACTGATTTTGATGGTAAATTTTCTATCAAAGCATCACCAAGCCAGGTTTTGGTATTTAGCTACATTGGGATGAAAACTCAAGAAGTAGCAGCAAGTTCATCATCATTCAGTATCAAATTAAAAGATGATTCTGTTGAACTTGGAGAAGTAGTTGTAGCAGGAGCTGTAGGTATTAAAAAGAAAAAATCTGCAATTACATCTTCTTACTCTACTGTTAACAATTCAGAATTAAAAGCTGCTTCAAACCCTGATGCAGTTCGTTCATTGGTTGGAAAAGTATCTGGTTTAACAATCAACAGCACAACTAACGGTGTTGGAGGTACTAACTCAATCAGAATTCGTTCAATGTTATCTTTTACTGGTAACACTGAAGCATTAGTTGTTATTGACAACGTGATCTCTACTGCAGACATCTTAGCGTCAATTCCATCTGACATTATCGAAAATGTTACTGTATTAAAAGGTGCTCAAGGTGCTGCATTATATGGTTCTCAAGGTAAACAAGGGGTTGTTTTAGTTACAACTAAAAAAGGTTCTAAAAACGAAGCTTTAACTGTATCTTTCAACTCATCAGTTGATATCGAAAAAGTTAGCTTTGTTCCGGAAAGACAACAAAGATACGGTCAAGGATGGTATAACTTGCAAGATCCACAAGAAAATGGTGGATGGGGTCCTCTTTTAGATGGATCTATGAAGCAAGTTGGTTTACCAGATGCTGACGGTAATGTTATTATGGCACCATACAGTGCATTAGGTAACGACGAAATTAAAAAATTCTACCAAACAGGTACTATTTTACAAAACAACATTAATATTAGTTCTGGTGGAGCTGATGGTTACGTAAACTTAAACTTAGGTAATGTGAGACGTGACTTCATCTTAGAAGACGACTTATTAAACAGAAACACTATAGTATTGACTGCTGGAAAAAAATTGAATAAATTTACAGTTGGTGGTACTTTTACATTTACTAATCAAAGAACAAAACAAGCAAACGTAAATGCTGCTACATCTCGTTCTGATTATACTCTTTTAACAAACTTACTACAAGCTGCTTCAAATATTCCAATTGAGCAATTTAAAAACAGAGGTTTATACGGATGGAATGGTTACTACCAAAACCCTTACTGGGCTAAAGATAACAATAGATTAGAAGAAACTAAAAACTATGTTAACTTAGGTATTAATGCTGGTTATGAATTCAACAAAAACATTGAACTTACTTATAATGGTTCTGTTCAATTAAGAAACACTAATCAAATTTCTTACGCAAATCAAGGGATCTCTCCTGATACTGCTGATGGAGGTTTTGATTCACCTTCTGAATTCTTTCAATCAGGTTTTTCTTCTACATATTACTATGGAGATTTAATGGCTAACTTTAACTACGATTTATCAGAAAGTTTAAAATTAAAATTCAACGTTGGTCAAAACGTTCAATATACCAACTCTAAAAGAATCTCTCAAGGGGGTACTAACTTAGAAATTCCAGGATTATACAACATTTCAAACGTTCTTAATCCAGCGAATCCTTCTTCTTTAGACAACAGAACTATTGAAACTAGAACAACTGCAACATTTGCTAACGTTGATTTAAGCTACCAAAACTATTTGTTCTTGAACTTAACAGGTCGTTACGAAGGAAATAGTGTTGCTTCAGTTGGAAATCAGTTTTACTTTTACCCATCTGCAGGTTTATCTTACGTAGCTACAAATGCTATCGAAGCTTTAAAAGACAAGTCTACTTTAAGTAACTTAAAAATATATGGTAACTACACACAAGTTGGTTCATTAGATCCAGTAGCCGCTTATGATATTTTAGATTTAGGTTCTATTGCTACAGGTTTCCCTTTTCCAAATACAGGAAACTCTTATAACAATGGGTATTTCCCAACTGACCCTAATATCAAACCAGAAACTTATACAACTTATGAAGGTGGTATTAACTTTGGTTTCTTAAATGACAGAATTACTTTAGACGTTGCTGGTTATATTACTAAAACAACTGATTTGATTACAGATGCTTCTGCAAGTTCTGCTTCAGGTTTACAAACTAGTAAAACAAACAATGGAGAATTAGAAGGTAAAGGTATTGAGATCGATTTAGCAGTTATGCCATTCAATACTCCAACATTCAAATGGAATGCAAGATTATCTTATACTTCAAATGATACAAAAGTATTAAGCGCTGGTGAAAGTGATAAAGTTGTTATTACTGACGGAGGAAACTCTCAAATCAACGGAGATATCTCTGCTGTAAAAGGATTACCTTTCCCTTACATCACTGGTACAGACTGGATGAGAGATGCTGCAGGAAATGTTATTGTTGATGCTCAAGGACGTCCAACTCCAGATGCAACTTTTAAAAACATTGGTAAAGTAACTCCAGATTATATCTTAGGATTAACAAACAGTTTTGAATACAAAGGAATTGGTTTATCTTTCACAATGGATTACAGAACTGGTCACAGTTTCTTATCTCAAACTAAATACAACTTGACTTGGAACGGTCACTTAGCTGACTCAGGCGAATTTGACAGAAACGTAGGTTTCTTATATCCAGGATCTGTAATTGACAACCCTGCAACTGCAACTGTTGGAGATTATATCCCAAATACAAGTGTTTTAACTGGAGGTTTCTCAAGTTTAACTGGAGCTGCTAACAGAACTCAAGCTTACTATAATCAAGCGGCTAGTGTAGGATCTCACAACTTAATTGATGCTACTGCATTCAAAGTTAGAGAAATTGCTGTAAGCTATTCATTACCTAAAAGAATAATAGAGAAAGCTGGAATTGAAACTTTTAAATTAAGTTTAAATGCTAGAAACCCTTTTATTATTTTAGCAGATAGTAACAGAGGATATGCTGATCCTGAAGCTTCTAACCAAGTGAATTCATCAACATCTTCAGCTGCTAAAAACCCTAATGCTAACAGTACATTAACTAATACTTCAAGAAATGGTCTTGGTTTTATTGGTGATGCTCAATACCCATCAACTCGTACTTTTGGTTTTAGCATAAACACTACATTTTAATACTTAAATAAAAACATTATGAAAAAAATATTTTTCAGCAGTATGTTTGCCCTATTTTTATTTACATCTTGTGAAAATTACCTGGATATAAATGAAGATCAATCAAACAGACCTGATTTTGATGCAATTGCACCAAATCAAATGCTTGCAGGAGCAATAAATAACTATACAAACCACCAGCTAAATACATTATCTACTTATGGTAATAGATTAACTTATGTGTGGGGTTTAAATAGTGGTTTTACCTCTAATGATCCAGCATGGACGTATACTTACGATAGTAATAGTTACCCAACACTTTTTGAAAATACTTTTTTGTTTGCAGATAACTTTCAAGATATCTTAGATAAAAAAGATTCATATCCTGACTACAAATATCATTTTGGAATTTCTAAAGTTTTCAAAGTAATGTTGATGGATTATGCTACAGCTCTTTATGGAGATGTACCTTATACAGATGCATTCAAAAACTCTATTACAACTCCAAAGTATGATGATGACAAATTAATCATCCCTGCTTTATTCAAAGAATTAGATGAAGCAAGAGCATATTTTGCTAGTGCTGATGCTTCTACTGTTGAGTTAGGTTCAGAAGATATCGTTTTTCACGGAGATATTGCTCAATGGAAAAAATTCATCAATACTGTTGAATTGAAACTTTTATTAAGATTAACTAAAACTACTGACGCATCTCTTGTAGCTTTAAGAACAGCTCGTTTTACTCAATTAAACGCTGCTCAAGATTTCATCGCTGCTGACGTAACAGTTAATCCTGGATATAACTCTAGTGATGCTACTAAAAGATCTCCACTATATAGATTATATGGTCTTAATGATGCACTTAGTGATTGGACATCTGCTAACAGATCTAATGCTGGTGGTGCTTTTATAATCGACATCTTAAATGGTGCAAAAAGCGATGCTAACATTAATTCAACTGGTGTTGTAGATCCAAGAAGAAGCAGAATGTTTGCTGCAGTTGCTGCAGGTGGTCCTGGTGCTGGTACATGGGTTGGAAACGTTCAAGGTCTTTTCCCTATCGATCCAATCTCAAGAATGGGTAGTTTCTATATCGGACGTCTTGGAACTTCTGCTGACGAGAATGGTATGACAAGAGATGCTTATTTGATGCAAGATGCTGAAAGTAAATTTTTACAAGCTGAAGCAATACAAAGAGGTTTCTTAACTGGAGATGCTCATGCAGCGTTTACAGCTGGTATCAAAGCTTCTATGAATTTTTATTCAAGAACATTTGGTGATGTTACAACTACCAACCTTCCAACAATCAATGCTGATACGTACATCACTAATACAGATGCTAAAAACGGATTAGGATGGACAGGTTCTGCAAATAAGATTAATGCAATTATTACACAAAAATATCTTGCATTAGCGCAATGGCACGGAATTGAATTGTATATTGATCAACAAAGAACTGGTTTCCCTGTAACACCTCTACCTGTAGGAGTATTACAAACTAGCCATCCAAACAGATTGATTTACCCAACTTCTGAGTATTCATCAAATAGTGCTAACGTTCCAAACGTTTCTGGTGCTGAAATATTCACAATCAATGCTAAAACTCCTTACTACCTACAATAGTAGATACTAGAAGTTATTATTATACTAAGCAGGCTGTTCTTCATTGAACAGCCTGCTTTTTTTATATAAACATTATACCTATATTTGCGCTATGGAAAAAGAACATCAAATATTTGGAATTAGAGCCATTATAGAAGCAATTCAAGCAGGTAAGGAAGTAGATAAAGTATTTATACAAAAAGAGATTTCAGGAGAATTAATGAAAGATTTAATGAAGGTGATGAAACGCGCCAACATTAATTTCTCATATGTTCCTGTTGAAAAATTAAATCGATTAACTCCAAATAATCACCAAGGTGCAGTTGCAACAATTTCGCCAATTGGATTTATCGAATTAGAACACCTTGTTGAATCAACTATCGCTTCTGGTTCGAAACCTTTATTTTTAATTTTGGATCAGATTTCAGATGCCAGAAACTTTGGCGCCATTATCAGAACTGCAGAATGTACTGGTGTCAATGGAATCATTGTTCAAAAAGCTGGATCGGCTCCAGTTAATGGAGATACGGTAAAAACTTCTGCCGGTGCTGTATTTAACGTGCCTATCTGCAAAGTAGAGCATATCAAAGATGCTATTTTCTATCTTCAGGGATCAGGAATTAAAACTGTTGCTGCAACTGAGAAAACAGAATCAAATATTTACGATTTATCATTAAATGAGCCAGTAGCCATTATAATGGGATCTGAAGACAGAGGAATTAATCCATCAGTACTTAAAATTGTCGACGAAAAAGCAAAATTACCAATGTTTGGCACAATAGGCTCATTAAATGTTTCTGTTGCCTGTGGTGCATTTTTATACGAAGCTGTCCGCCAGAGAAGTTAAATAGTATTGAGAATGGAATAGCGAACGAATACTTAATTACCAATTGATGTCTTCAAAATCTATTCATTACATATCGCTAAAAAAATTCGTTCTCGTAGTTGTAATTTTACTTACAACTAGCATCTATGCTCAGACAACTACCTACAATCAATTTTGGAATGAATATCAGTTTAATAAAACCATAAATGAAAAATGGTCTGCTGAATTAAATCTTGCCGCAACTTACAGTAGTACAGAATCGTCTCCCAATATATTTGAACAAAACACCCAAAGATCAATTAGAGGATGGGGACATTATTATTTGTCTCCCCGCTGGAAATTGTCGACTTTTTTAGCCTACAATTACAATAAAGATGTTCCTGAAATAGGTCAGTTTAAATCGCCTGAAGTTCGATTTGCTGTACAAGGCATTTATTATTTTCATAAAACCGGCTATACATTAAGTACAAGAATGCGCCTAGAACTACGGCACATGCGAAACGAAGATGACAGCTATGAAAATGTATTACGATACCGACAGCAAATTAAGTATCTACAGCCTTTAAACAGCAAAGTACTAAGGCAAGGTGTAATTTACGCGGTTGCATCAGATGAATTATTTATTAAATCTGGTACCAAAGTAACCGGACAAAGCTTTTTTGACCGAAACAGATTAAATATTGGTGCGGGATATTTATTATCTGATGATGTACAAGTAGAATTAACGTATGCCAATGAATTTTTTCCCAGAAAAGATGAAAATCAAATAGTGAATGCTGCGTCATTAACCCTTACTTTTAATAATCTTTTTAAGAACATAAACGAAAAGATACTTCATAGAAAAACTACTGAAACCAAAGAAGATTAATCCTTTTTTTCATCTTCTTTTAAAAAACAGTTTAACTGAATCATAATAGCATTTTTATGAAGTTTGAAATCATAACTTCTAACAGACTCATTTCCCTCCATATTAATTTTAGCAGTCTGAGCTTCGAACTTAGAAAAAGCATCCATATCTTTCTTATCTATTAAATATAAAATCTGTAAAACAGAGTCGTTTTGTCTGTACTGCGTATCATAATGGGTCAGTTTATATTCTTTTTGGTCAGAAAGGAGAATGAACAAATCATCATCAATTTTTTTATTTTCTTTTTTTGGAGGGAAAGGCGTAGGCTGTAATAGTACAAAATAATGCTCCTTATCAGTAACTATATTAATTTTTAACGATTTAGATTTCGTGGTATAAAAAACTTCCGGATCAAAATAATACACCATCGTCCCATCGGCCAGAACTTTATTTTTTATATCATATTGCGCATTGATTTTTGCAAAAATGAGAAAGGATAAAAAAACTAATGTAAAACTGCTCTTTTTCATAACCATGATATAGTAAAAAATCTTAAACAAAAATAGTCATTTAAACGATTTGCATACTCACATTTTAGTTATTATCTGCTGATTCTGATTTCGTTACGATATAATTCACTATTACAGTCGAACTAAAATACGAATCTTCAATTGCCATTTCTTCTTCTGGAATTTCAGTATTTACAAAGTTTCCGTTTTCATCAAAATGTTTCATAAAAGCATCATCTTCGGGATTAAAGTCTGGCTTTTGCCAATCATAGACTATAGGTTTTGCATATTCTGGCGTTTTATAAAACAAACTCAATCCAAAACCGGTAATAAAACCAGCCAAATGACCTTCCCAGGAAATCGAAGCGTCTACATCCGGAAAAACATACCAAATCATTCCTCCATAAAGTAAAATAACCGACAGTGAAAGAGCTACCAATCTATAGTAACGGGTTTGAATTCCTTTGAAGAAAATAAAACTGACCAAAACATAAATTAAGCCGCTTGCGCCAATATGATAATTAGGACGGCCAATAATCCAGGTAATCAAGCCCGAAAATAAAATTCCGTAAGCGATAACTGTACTCGTTTGTTTGGGATAAAAAAACTGCAAAGCAGCCAATAGCACAAGCATCGGAATAGAATTGTTATACAAATGTCCAATATTTTCATGTATAAAAGGACTAAACAATACTCCCTGTAAACCAGAAAAATCGCGAGGATAAATCCCATTTTGATAGAAATCGAAATCAAAACGAATCTGAATCCAATACACAATCCACAAAAAAAGGACAAAAAATACTGGAAGACCAATAACGGCGTTTGAAAACGTAAAGTGGCTGTCGCGGTTGTCGTTCATAGTTTAAATTAATCAGTTCTTTAAATGACATCAAAAAACTATCCAAATACAATTTACTGATAATTTGTCAGCTAACGCAAAATGATCTTAGCCCAATTACCAGCCCTGATAGAAGCGGTATCCTTTTGCTGCCTTCTTTAGGCAGGAAAAGATACAAGCGGATAGCAGGAATAGCTCCTGAAAAACATGAAATTAAAATTGAAAATAGTAATTTTACAAAATGGAAGCACCTTTAGCCGAGCGTATTCGCCCACAGAAATTAGAAGATTACATTAGTCAAAATCATTTGGTTGGACCAAATGGCTCGTTAACGCAGCAAATTTCGAAAGGAATCATTCCGTCATTGATTTTTTGGGGACCTCCCGGAACCGGAAAAACCACATTGGCACAAATTATTGCACAAGAGTCAAAACGTCCCTTTTATATCTTGAGCGCGATAAATTCTGGTGTAAAAGACATTCGTGATGTAATTGAAAAAGCAAAACAAAGCGGGGGTTTATTTACAGCTAAAAATCCGATTTTATTTATTGATGAGATTCACAGATTCAGCAAATCGCAGCAAGACTCGCTTTTGGCTGCTGTTGAAAAAGGATGGATTACACTTATTGGCGCCACTACAGAAAATCCTAGTTTTGAGGTAATTCCTGCTTTACTGTCACGTTGTCAAGTTTATATTTTAAATGCTTTTACAAAAGCTGATTTAGAAGCCTTACTGCACCGCGCCATGAAAACCGATACTTATTTAGCCTCTAAAACTATTATTCTGAAAGAAACCGAAGCTTTACTGAGATTATCCGGCGGAGACGGAAGAAAATTATTGAATATTTTTGAGCTTGTCGTAAACGCTTCCGCAGATGATGAAATCGTAATTACAAACGATCGTGTTTTTGCATTGGTGCAGCAGAATACGGTTTTATACGACAAAAGCGGTGAACAGCATTATGACATTGTATCGGCATTTATAAAATCGATTCGCGGAAGTGATCCTAACGGAGCAGTTTATTGGCTGGCACGAATGATCGAAGGCGGCGAAGATGTAAAATTCATTGCCAGAAGAATGCTGATTTTATCGAGTGAAGACATTGGCAACGCCAACCCTACCGCTTTTATAATGGCGAATAATACGTTTCAGGCGGTAACCACAATTGGCTATCCTGAAAGCCGCATTATATTGAGCCAATGCGCTATTTATTTAGCGACTTCTCCAAAAAGCAATTCGTCTTATATGGCCATTGGAAGCGCGCAGTCTTTAGTTAAACAAACCGGAGATCTGCCCGTTCCTATCCATTTGCGAAATGCTCCAACAAAACTGATGAAAGAATTGGGTTATGGAGACGATTACAAATATTCGCACGATTATGCGAACAATTTTGCAGAACAGGAATTTTTGCCCGATGCCGTAAAAGAAACGGTTCTTTATAATCCGGGAAGCAATTCCAGAGAGAACAGCAACCGCGAATTTCTAAAGAACCGCTGGAAAGATAAATACGGTTATTAAAACCAGATTTTATATTTAGAATTTAACTGAAACTTTTTCAGAAACCAATTTGTCATTTTGGTAATATTCAAAAAACCATTGATTGTCTTTTGCATTTAACGAACCTTGTATGCCGTCTTTTATTGCGATATACGAATCCGGACGTGATGTTTTAAGCAATTTCATTACCACCTTTGGTGTTTTATCAATCAACTGAAAACCATTTTCTGTTGGCTGAGCATACAATAAATTAGGATCTGACACATTAACAGCAGGTGTTACAGCAACTGCAGCTGCAGGCGCACTGTTTACAATTGCAGCTGCTGCCGGCGTAACCATAGTGGCAGCCGGAGCTTTAGTGGAAGCGACTGCTTTTCCGCTATACTGGTAATGAAGATCATTGATTGACTTGAAGGCTAAATCCAAACTTTCTTTATAAGCCAAATCATAATCTTTTTCTTTGCTTTTCCCCATTTCTGAAGTGTAAACCACTCTACCATAACAATCCTTAAATTCTACAAAAAGTTTCGTTACCAGAAATCCGCTTTCTTTTTTTACATCAATGTATAAAAGTTCGCATCGTTCTGTAAATCCAGAAGGAATTTCTTCGTTAGTATAGAAGGCCTGAAAACCTGCCTTTAATAAATTTGATTTTGTCAGCGTAGCCAATCTATATTGGTTTTCTGACTTCATGAAATCATATTTTAACGGTACAATAACCGCCTTGTAGTCATTAATAGATTGCGAAAATCCTATAACAGAAATGAAAAGTGCAATCAACAAAAATTTAATTCTCATAATTATAAATATTTTTTAAGTTCTAATAAATGGTTTATTTGTTTGATATCCTGAGGTGCTTCAATTTTTTTATCATTAAAAAAAATAGCATCCAAACCAGCATTTAATGCCCCATTAACGTCAGCATCAAGACAGTCTCCAATCATAATACTGCTTTCTTTTGAAGTCTGTGCCAAATTAACAGCATAATCAAAGATAATACTATTTGGCTTTTTAACTCCGGCTAAATCAGAATTTGTAATGGTACTAAAATAACTTCCAAGAGCAGCATTGTTTATTTTTTTATCCTGCACATTTGCAAAACCATTGGTAATAATATGCAGTTTGTATTTTGGTTTTAAATAGTCAAGCACTTCAATTGCACCGTCAAAAAGATGATTATTATCGCACAGAAATTCAATATAATCATTTGAAATCTGGTTGATACTTTCATCTGAAATCACATAATTCAAAGCATCAAAAGAAAACTTCAACCTGTTATAACGCAATTCCTGATGTGTAATTTTATCGTGCTGGTATAATTTCCAGCAAGCCTGATTTATAGGCGCATACTTTCCTATAAAGTCTTCTATTTTGATTTCCGGATATTGACTCTTAAATATACGGTCAAAAGCCATTTCTGAGTTTTTATCAAAATCCCACAGCGTATGATCTAAATCAAAAAAAATGTCAGTAATATTGGTATTCATAGATTAAAAAATTCCTTCATCTACAAAACTATAATAATTTGTTTCAGTAATAATCAAATGGTCTAAAACTTTAACATCTAAACTCTCGCCTCCCGTCTTCAATTTTGTCGTAATCTGCTTGTCAGCTTCGCTTGGATCCAAATTTCCTGACGGATGATTGTGACATAAAATCAAGCTTGTAGCTCCATTTTCAAGGGCTAGTTTAAAAACCAAACGCACATCGACAATTGTTCCCGTGATACCGCCTTTGCTTAATTGTGATTTAGAAATTACCTTATTAGAATTATTAAGAAAAAGCACCCAAAATTCTTCATGGGGAAGTTCGCCTATAATGGGCCGCATAATTTCAAAAACAACTTTACTGGAGGTTATTTTATTTTTAAAATGTACCGTATCCTCACTCCGCTGCCTGCGGCCTAATTCAAGGGCTGCAACAATAGCTACAGCTTTTGCCTGACCTATTCCTTTAAAATTCATTAATTGCTGAATAGACAGCTTTGCAAGAGAATTGAGATTTCCGGAACTTGCCAAAATGCGCTTGCTTAAATCTACAGCAGATTCATTTCGGCTTCCGGAGCCAATTAAAATAGCAATCAGTTCTGAATTACTTAAAGCATCTCTGCCCTTTAGTACTAGTTTTTCACGCGGTCTGTCATCTTCAGACCAATTTGCAATAGACGAATAAGTTGAATCCATTTAATGAAGAATTAAAGAATAGATTTACTCATACAGATACTATTTGTCAAGCCGATATAGGGTTCGTAATTTTCAACAATTTCGAATCCCATTTTCTGATACAAACCAATGGCTTCTATTTGTTTGTATAAAGTTTCTAAAACTAAAATTTCAAAATGCTGTTTTTTAGCTTCTTTTTCAAGCTCTGTAATTAATAACTGAGCGAGTCCTAAACCACGGGCTTCAGGCAGAACAAACATTCGTTTTAGTTCGGCAGCAGCTGTATTGTATTTTTTAAAGCAACCGCAGGCGGCGGGTTTTTCATCTAAATAAATAATGAAAACATTGGGGTTAAATTCGATTAAATTATTTCCCCAGTACTCCTTTTTCAGTTCCGGATAACGGTCCCATAAAAAAGCGTCAAAAGCTGCTATTAAAAATATAAAATCAGGGTGTTCGCTTGTTGTTTTTACGACATTTATTCTGGCATTCATTTTACTATCTCTTAAAAGGCTAATATATTTAAAAATAAGAAAAATCACTCACAAAAAGCAGTTAGTGTTTATAAATTAACTAAATTTAAAATCAAATTACCAATCCATTAATCAACAATCCTTTACAATGAAAATCATAGCTGCAATCGCAATTGCCTTCTTATTTTTTTCTTGTAATGAAAAGCAGAAAACCAAAACTCTTTCTCAAAATTCTCCCGCGAAAGCCAGAACATTTGCTGAAAAACTCTCTGACGCAGCCATTTCTATAATCGATCCGTCGATAGATTATGATCCGGCTTATTTTTCGATAAAATATCCAAACGGAGATATTCCTCAAAACAAAGGCGTTTGTACCGATGTCGTTATACGTACGTATCGAAAATTAAACATCGATTTACAAAAAGAAGTTCATGAAGACATACTGCAGCATTTTCAGGATTATCCGAATTTAAAAAGATGGGGAATGACAAAAACAGATACGAATATTGATCATAGAAGGGTTCCGAATCTGGAGATTTTCTTTGAAAAAAATGGTGAAAAACTATCCGTAACCAAAAATCCAAAAGATTATAAAACCGGCGAATTAGTTACCTGGATTATTAACGGAAAACTGCCTCATATTGGTATTGTAACAGACAAAAAATCATCTGACGGAAAGCGAAATCTAATTGTACACAATGTTGGCGGCGGGCAAGTTTTGGCCGATTGTTTATTTGAATATGAAATTGTGGGACATTATCAATATGAAAAATAAATTGTGAATTAGAAAATTCAAAAAAAAAGTGCTGACTGTATAAAACAATCAGCACCTATCTCATTTTCTAATTGACAAATTTTCTACTGAATCAATCCTTTTACTTCATCAAAATTCAGACCTCCGTAATTTCCTGAACTCATCAATAACAAGGCAGAGTTTTCAAGATTTAACTGAAATAAATATTCTTTAAACTCCGTTGGATTGGTGTAAATTATCAAATCTTCGCGATTGAAAGAATGGGCTATTTGTTCATAAGTTACTTCTTCTAATTGTTTAATTTTTACTGCGTCCGGTGAATAAAACACAACTGCAACATCAGCATATTCTAATGCACCTTCATATTCTTTCAGGAATTCGGCATTTAAACTGCTGTACGTATGCAATTCTAAACAAGCCACTAACGTTCTGTTTGGGTATTGTTCTTTTACTGCTTTTGTGGTTGCTGCGACTTTACTTGGCGAATGCGCAAAATCTTTGTAAGCAACTTTTCCTTTTCCTTCAGCAATTTTTTCTAGTCTTTTAGATGCACCTTTAAAACTGGCAATGGCTTCGTAAAAATCAGCTTCATCGACACCCATATTCTGGCAGATCCATTTTGCTCCGGCAAGATTATTTAAATTATGCGCACCAAAAACTTCAATTGGCATATCGCCTTCCGGAGTTTTTAATAAAGTTACGCCATCACTCACAGTATATTCCGGAGTATGATAAGCCAATTTACGAATAGGATTTGTTGCCGCTTCCGCAACTCGTTTTACTTCAGGGTCATTTTCGTTATAGACCAAAATACCGCCGTTTGTAATTTTATCAATAAAAATCTCAAACTGTTCTACATAATTTTCATACGTTGGAAAAACATTAATATGATCCCACGCAATTCCTGATATCAAAGCGATATTGGGCTGATACAAATGAAATTTTGGCCTTCTGTCTATTGGAGATGACAAATATTCGTCGCCTTCTAAAACCATAAAATCATTTTCTTCAGTAAGATGCACCATCGTATCAAAACCTTCTAACTGCGCACCAACCATATAATCTACCTCTATATTATGGTAATGCATGACATGCAAAATCATCGAAGTAATCGTTGTTTTTCCGTGCGAACCACCAATTACAACGCGGGTTTTATTTTTAGACTGTTCGTATAAAAATTCAGGATACGAGTAAATTTTCAGTCCTAATTCCTGCGCTTTCAGCAATTCAGGATTATCTGCTTTTGCGTGCATTCCTAAAATTACAGCTTCAATATCAGAGGTTATTTTTTCAGGAAACCAGCCCAGTTCAGCCGGCAGAATTCCTTTTTTATCTAATCTTGATTTTGAAGGTTCAAAAATAGCATCATCGCTTCCTGTAACCTGATATCCTTTGTTATGCAATGCAAGCGCTAAATTGTGCATGGCACTTCCGCCTATGGCGATGAAATGTGTTTTCATTTAAAATTCTAATTTTTAAATTCTAAATTCCAATTTTTCCTCGGAATTCCTCTGTGAGATTTTGACCTTTATGTCTCAAATTTTCTTTTTAATTCCTGAGCTTTTTTAGGGTCTTTTAATTTGTTCAAATATAAATTATATAATTTTTGAAATGTAATTTTTGATTTACCAATTTCATTTGCTTTCAAATAATTTTTTTCGGCCGTGGGATATCTCTTAAAATATTCGTCGATTCTTCCTCTAGACAAATAACCGTCAACGGGCGAAAATTGGGCTAATTCATTAGAATATGCGATCGCTTTTGTTTCGCTTCCGCCAACAATTCCGGGCAATTGAAGGTATAATTCTATCAAAGCCCATCTGGCCTGAATGTGTTTTGGATTGAGTGAAATTGCTTTCTCAAAGGCCGTCTTAATATCGTCGACCATTGCAAGTGCTTTGAATTTATTTACTTCCATAGCCCGCATTCCCAGCGCGCCGCCATATTTATAAAAATAATTGGCGTCCGTTGGTCTTAATTCTTTTAGTTTTTTGAAATATTCTGACGCTTTAACCCACGATTTATGATGTGCTTCAATATCTGCCAGATATTCAATTGCCTTAATATCTGAAGGTTTTGTTTTTAAAAATGCTTCAAGCAAAGGCTGCGCTTCCTCATATTTTTTTGCATGAAATAACTTCTCGGCTTTTTCAAAATTCGATTGCGCCCAGACACAAATTGGTACAAATAAAAAAATTAGCAGCAGTTTTCTCATCTCTCAAAAATAAGGAAATATAAATGTATTCTCCTCTTTTGATGATAAATTAGTAATTTGTACGAAATTATTTTAAGATCATTCCAACCTTTTACTTAAAACAGCACTCTATACTCTAAAACAAAGTCATGAAAAATATACTATTTGTCTTCTTATTTCTTTCTGCAGCATTGTCAGCGCAGCAAAATAAAAAATGGAATGAAGTAATTGCTTTAGAAAATGAAGGCAAAATAAAATCAGCAGATGAAATTGTTTCTAAAATCTACAAAAAAGCAGCTGCTGACAAAGATGAAGTGGAAATGATAAAATGTTTTTTTTATCAATCTAAATATTTGCAGGTTGTCGATGAAAATGCGCAGACAAAAACGCTCGCTAATCTTAAAACTGATATTAATCGGGTTTCAATTCCGTCAAAAGCAATTCTGAATTTAGTTTATGCAAAATGTCTGAGTGATTATTATGCAATGCACAGTTACAAAATACAGGAAAGAACAAATGCGCCAAAAATTGACGATAATTTTTTGACTTGGTCTAATGCGGTTTTCATCGAAGAAATAAACAGTACATTAAAAAAAACGCTCGAAAACGAAGCAGTTTTAAAAGCAACACCGCTAATTAAATACGAGCCTATTTTTGATTATCTGACTTTGGAGAAACTTAAAAGCCAGAATTTGTTTGATTATATTATTTCTGAAAACATTGCGCTTTACAAAACAAAAGTACATCAATGGGAAATTCAAAAAAATATTTTTAAAGAGTATACCAACAAACTTTTTGGGAATACAAATGATTTTATAAAATTGAATTTAGATTTTGTTTCTAATGAAAATCTGAGAATTGTATTATCCTTATATCAAAAACGTGAAACCGTTACTCCATCATTAGAAAACAGCTGGGAACGCATACAATTTGCTAAGACATACTTAATAACGTCGAGCGAAGAATATTTCGCCGCTTTGAAAACGCTTCAAAAAAGCACTTCTGATACGTTTTTGATTCAGAAAATACAACTCGAGAAAGCGGCTATTTTATCTGATAATGCTTCAAAAATTTCTCATTCAGACTACAATATTAAAGCAATTGCAACATTAGACAGCATCTTGGCGCTCAGCAATCGATCTAATGCCTATAAATTTGCTTTGCAGCAGAAACAGAACATCCAGACCAAGTCATTAAATGCCCAGATTCAGAAATACAGCTATCCCGGCGAAAATACACGGGCATTTGTGAAGTATAGAAACGTGGATTTATTAAAAATTTCATTCTTCAAAATCACTCAAAAACAACTTTTATTATTTAATTCATCACTTTATAAAAAGGACAGCTTAGCGCAGGCAATTCAAAAAAAACAGCCTTTTGTAACCCGAACTTATTCTCTTTTAAACAAAAAAGACTTTTTTGAGTATACTACAGAAGTTTTGCTTCCACAGCTGGAAACCGGCACCTATATGGTTTATTTTGAAAGTGAGTCTGATACTGAAGATCAAAAAGCGTTTACTTACGAAACCATTACTTCTACTGCCATTACGGCTCTGGCTTCTTTAAATGGGTCAAAAAAAACTTTCCAGACTTTTGACAGAAAAACGGGAAAACCGCTGGAAAATGTCACCATAAAATCGAATAGTTTTACTATAAAAACAGGGAAAAACGGAGTGGCTTCTTTTACCTATATCGCAAAAAATTTCGACGACGACCCTTATGTTTTTTCTACAGGAAATGACACGCTGCGAATGCCATCTAATTATCTAAATCAAAATACCGAATATACTACAGAAGATACTAAACCTTATTTCTCAGGAAAAGTGCAGCTTTATTTAGACCGCGCTATTTATCGTCCTGGCCAGACGGTTTACTATAAAGGAATTGCCATTCAGAAAAAGAAAAACCAAACCACTGTTGTGCCGAATACTTCCTTTTTGATTAAAATTAAAGATGCAAGTTATTCTGATTTTAAAGAATTTGAAATCACTACAAACGAATTTGGCTCTTTTTCTGGCGAGTTTGTGCTTCCGAAAACTGGTGTAACGGGCAGTTTTAAAATTAGTGCCGAGAAACCCGCTCATCCTGAAAAAGACAGTATTTATAATAAGGAAGACAAAGCGCATCCTTTTTGGAGTCATATCGCAAGTTTACACGACAACGGACTCTATTTTAGAGTTGAAGAATACAAACGTCCAAAATTTGAAGTGGTTTTTGAACCCAAAAAAGAAAGCTTTACAATTAATACGGCTATTAAAGTCAAAGGAACAGCAAAAGCTTTTGCAGGCAGCAATATTTCTGATGCGAAAGTAACGTATAATGTGATCCGATTTACGCATTATTACAGGAATTACAATCGTCAGGAACCAACTGAAACAGTGGGAGAAGGAGAAACCAAAACCGATGCATCTGGTAAATTTACTATTGATTTTGTGGCTTTACCGGCTCAAAACAGCAATAAAGAACAGCTTCCGGTTTACAGTTTTGAAGTAAGAGCAACGGTAACTGACAGTAATGGAGAAACACATCAGGCTAACACGACAGTAAAAGTGGGTTATCACGATTTGGTTTTGCAAGCTTCAGTGCCACATGAAATAGAAACGAAAGATAAAAATGAAATCCTATTAAAAAGCACCAATTTAAACGGCGAATTTTTAGCAGTCAAAGGCGAAGTTAAAATTTATTTTGTGAGTCCGCTTTCGAATAAATTCAAAGAAAGAGTTTGGTCAGATCCTGAAATTAAAAGTATCTTCGATGCAGATTTTGAAAAATTATTTCCTTTTGAAAGAATTTCAAATTCTCAAAAACCAGAAGAAAAGTTAGTCTACTCCAAAAAAATAAACACTGAAAAAGACAAGAAAATTGCCTTAGATTTCATTTCAGATTATAAATCCGGCTATTACAAAATTGTGTTTAGTGCCGCAGACAGCTTTGACAATACAATAGAAACAATATCAAATTTTACCCTTAACCAGAGTAAAGACAAATACAATCCGAGTAAATTATTTACGGCTGAACAAGTGAATTCAGATCCTAAAAAAGATGGTTTTGTTTTGGTAAAATTAGTTTCAGTTATTCCTGAACTTTTCATTTTAACAACAGGCAATTATCAAAACCAACTATTTCTGGAACAAACCAGTCATTTAGAAAACAATCAGGTTGTGGTAAAAATTCCGCTGAACAAAGAATTTCAAAACAATGTAAAAATTGGTTTTCAAAGTATTTTTGAGAATGAAGTTTTTAACGAAAGCCTGTCGATCGACCTTAAAACGCCAGAATCTAAACTCGAATTCAGCGTGGCAAGTTTTAGAAACAAAATAGATCCGGGAAGCAGCGAAAACTGGTCGTTTAAATTAAGCGCATTGAACACAAAAAGCGAATCTGAAATTATGGCGTCTATGTACGACAGTTCGCTGGATCAATTTGCAACTCAACAATGGAAAGAATTGGAATTTCGCGAGTACGATTATGGCATAAATATGAAAACGGCTTTAGGATTTCAAAAAATATACAATAGCATTCGCAATCTTAACAGCAAATTATACAGAATGGAAATTACTAACGAAACCAACAAATTAATCTGGTTTGGATTCGATTTTAATGATTCATTCACCCAATACAAACAAAGAGAATATCTTGCCCAACTGTCTAAAAAAATCCCAAAACCGAAAAATGCAAAAATGATTTCGGGAATCATTAGAGATCAATCTCAAACAGGAATCCCGGGAACATCGATTACTATAAAAGGAACGCATCGCATCGCAATCGCAGATTTTGACGGTTATTATGAAATAGAAGCAACTCCCGGGGAAGAACTGGTTTTTAGCAATATTGGTTATAAAACCCAATCCGTCAACGCTCAAAACAAGCAAAAAATCGACATTGTTTTAATTGAAGATACCAATAGTCTAAAAGAAGTAGTTGTTACGGGTTACGGCAGTGTAAAAAAGAAATCTATGACAGGAGCTGTTGAGATCGTGCAAGAAGATAATAATGTTTATAATACTGCCGGAATAGATGGTTTAGACGGAAAAGTTGCCGGATTATCAGTTAACCAAAATAGCCCTAAAGTACTGATTCGCGGCATGGCTTCCATTGGAAACGACAAACCGTTGTATGTTCTTGATGGGGAAATTATTTCTGAGCAGGAATTTAAAGATTTAAATCCGGCGGATATTCTGGATTTAGCAGTTTTAAAAGATGAAGATGTAAAAGCAGCTTATGGAAGTAAAGGGGCTCACGGCGTCATCATTATTACTACAAAAAAGGCATTAGAAGCCTTAACCCAGGTAAAAGCCAGAAAAAATTTATCAGAAACCGCATTCTTTTATCCCAATTTAAAAGCTGATGCTGATGGAAAAGTAAGTTTCAACTTTACTTCTCCGGAAGCTTTAACGGCCTGGAAACTGCGATTATTTGCTCATAATAAAGATGCCGTTTCCGGCTATTTGGAAAAAAGTGTGATTACACAGAAAGAATTGATGGTTGTGCCAAATTTTCCTAGGTTTTTTAGAGAAAAAGATACCATTGTAATCAGCGCTAAAATTTCGAATGTTACGGCCGACGTCAAAAGAGGAATTTCGATGTTACAATTTTTTGATGCCGCAACAATGCAGCCAATCGATGCCAAAATGCTCAATACAAAAAACGTTAGAAACTTTACAATTCCAGCGTACGGAAATACAACCGTAAAGTGGACCCTTACAATTCCGGAAGGCGTACAAGGCGTTCAGTATAAAATCGCAGCCAAAGCCGGCAATTTTTCTGACGGAGAAGAAAATATACTTCCGGTTTTAACGAACAATATGCTGGTAACCGAAAGTATTCCAATTTGGGTTCGCGAAGATTCCACTAAAGAATATACGCTTGAGAATTTAAAAAACAACAATTCCGGCACTTTAAAAAATCATCAATTTACTTTTGAATATACTTCAAATCCTTCGTGGATCGCGATTCAGTCTCTGCCCTATTTAATGGAGTACGAACATGAATGTGCTGAACAGACTTTTGCGCGTTTTTATGCCAACGCATTGGCTTCGGAAATTATTTCGAGTAATCCGAAAATTGCTTCTGTTTTTGAAGACTGGAGAAAAAATGGCAAATTGAACTCCAAATTAGAAGAAAACGAAGAATTAAAATCGATCATTCTGGCAGAAACACCGTGGCTGAAAGATGCACAAAGTGAAGACGAAAAGAAAAAAAATCTGGCACTTTTATTTGATTTGGAGAAAATGAAAACGTCGCAGCAAACTACTTTTAAAAAATTACAGCAAAAACAAACAGCTTCAGGAGGATTTTCATGGTTTGAAGGAGGAAATGAAAATGAATATATTACCCGACATATCTTGGCTGGTTTAGGGCACTTGTCAAAACTGACTAAAGACGAAAATAGTGATCAAATTGACGAAATTGCTGCAACCGGAATTCCATACTTAGACCGTAGGTTTTTAGAAAATCATATTGTCAGGGCTAAAAATTTACAAGCAGACAAATTGATTTGGAATAATCCTTATTCTGATTTGCATTACTTGTACACCAGAAGTTTTTATCTGTCAAAATATCCACTTTCAGACACCTTAAAAAAAGCGGCGAAATTGTATCTTGAAATTGCTAAAAGAGATTGGCTGTCTTATTCTCTTTACGAAAAAGGATTAGCAGCTTTAACATTAAATCGTTTTGGTGAAAGTGTAACCGCTAAAAAAATCATCGAAAATCTCAAAGAAACGGCGTCGAACAATGAAGATTGGGGAATGTACTGGATCGCCAACAAATCAGGATATTATTGGTATCAGGCACCTATAGAAACCCAGGCTTTATTGATTGAGGCTTTCGCCGAAGTAAATCACGACACAAAATCTGTCGATGCCATGAAAGTCTGGTTATTAAAAAACAAACAAACTAAAAACTGGCCGACAACAAAATCAACTACCGAAGCTGTTTACGCTTTACTGATGCAGGGAAATGATTGGCTGAGTGTAAAAGACAACACCATTATTAAAATTGGAGACGAAAAAATCCTCACTAAAAAATTATCAGAAACCGAAAAAGAAGCAGGAACGGGATATATCAAACTCAACTGGAAAGCTGCTGAAATTCAAAAAGAAATGGCTTCTGTAAAAATCGAAAACAAATCAAAGGTTCCAGGATTTGGAGGCATTTACTGGCAGTACTTTGAAGATTTGGATAAAATCAAAAATAACTCGGGAGCTGTTTTATCTGTTTCGAAAAAAATGTATGTCAAAGGAAGAACATTCAATTCAAATGAAACTCAGGATATAAATATCAAAACACCATATAAAATTGGAGATTTAGTTACTGTCATTTTAACGATTACTGCTAAGGAAGATACTGAATTTGTGCATCTTAAAGATATGAGAGCTTCCTGTTTTGAACCTGTAAATGTACTTTCAAAATATCAATACAAAGGTGGATTAGGTTATTATGTGAGTACAAAAGATGCCGCAACACATTTCTTTTTTGACAGAATCAATAAAGGAACTTATGTTTTAGAATATGATATCAGAGTAAATAACAGCGGTGAATTTTCAAACGGAATTACCACAATCCAGAGTATGTATGCACCTGAATTTGCAAGTCATACAAAAGGCATTCGACTAAAAGTTAACTAATTAAAATGACAAACCCGACAAGTTTCCATAACTTGTCGGGTTTACTTTTATAAATAAATTGAGATTATTTTATAAGTGTCAATTCATCAATAATATTTTTCGCTCCTGCATATTTGTCAATAATCCAAAGAACGTAACGAATATCTACGTTGATTGTTCTTTGCAATTTAGGATCAAAAATTACATCTCCTGCCATTGCCTCGATGTTTCCGTCAAAAGCAATTCCAATTAATTCTCCTTTTCCGTTAAGAACCGGCGAACCTGAATTTCCTCCTGTAATATCATTATCTGTCAGGAAATTTACGGGCATATAACCTGCTTTATCCGCATATTGACCAAAATCTTTTGCTTTGTTTAATTCTAACAAACGCTTTGGCAAATCAAATTCCTGATCTCCGGCTTTATACTTTTTAACCATACTTTCCATTGTAGTATAGTTATTGATTTTAGCATCGTTACGCGGATCAGCAGGTAAAGCGCGAACTTTTCCGTAAGTCAATCTCAAAGTTGAGTTGGCATCAGGATATTGAATCGCATTTAATTTTGATTCTCTTAAACCTTCTACTAATTTGCGGTAAGCAGTTGCAAAACCATCATCAGCTTTTGCCTGATCATCTGTTTTCGCACGGTATTTTGTCAACAAATCATTAGAAATAATATACAAAGGATCGTGTACAATTGCCAACGGTTTAGGATCAGCCATAAATGCCAATACTTTTTCTTTAGTTGCAAAATAACTTACTGCTGCGGCTTTTTCAACATCGGCAGTAAAATCACCATTATTTGCTGCTTTCATTTTAGCTATTTGTGTTGCTAAACCATATTCAGCAGCTTTAGAAGCATATAAATTTAATTGTGCAGTTAACACATCTTTTTCAAGAGGCGCATAAAATTCACCATAAATGTTATCAATCATCGCGTTGATCTTCGGTAACAATTCTGCTTTTTTATCGTCATTTTCATTATAGTAAGCGATCAATGCATTTCCTAAATTTGCTGGTCCTGTTGCATAGCTGGAAGTACGCAAAAGCTGTGACAAGTAATTATCGTGAGTCGCTTTTAAATTCGTTTCTCTGTAATAATCATTAATAGTTGGAATCACATTTTCGTACTTCTCTTTATTTGCGGGTTTAGTTGCCCATTCGTAGAACTTATCTTCTTGTTCTGTTTTAAGAGCTGCTGTCCCTGCTTTTGTTAAAGCATCGATCATTCCCTGACGGTTTTTCCAGTAATTTGCTGTAGAAGCATATTTAGACGCATACTGCAAACGAACTGTTGCATCTTTGTCCATATACTTTTTCATTTGGTCCATTCCGGTTTTTGCACCTTCAACCCAGGCAGGATAAGCATATTTTACGTTTTGTTCTATTCCTCCAGCTGGCATCCAGCGGTTGGTTCTTCCAGGATATCCTAAAATCATGGCAAAATCATTTTCCTTAACACCTTTAATGCTTATTGGCAAATGGTGTTTTGGCTGTAATGGTACATTGTCTTTAGAATATGCAGCAGGATTTCCGTCTTTATCAGCGTAAACTCTAAACATAGAAAAATCCCCTGTTTGACGAGGCCACTCCCAGTTATCAGTGTCACCTCCAAATTTACCTACGCTTTCAGGCGGTGTTCCTACTAAACGAACATCTGTATAATCTTGGTAAACAAAATAGTAATATTCATTTCCCTGAAAGAAAGGACGAACAGAAACAGTATATTTTCCGCCTTCATTATTTTCTTTTTCGATCAAAGCAATTTCCTGCTGAATGATTTTGTTTCTTTCTGTTTCTGTCATAGTATCATTTACTTTCGACAAAATTCTTTTAGAAACATCATCCATACGAACAAAGAAACGAACGTATAACGATTTTGGTTTCATTTCAGCACTTCTTTCTTTTGCCCAAAAACCATCTCTTAAATAGTTTTGCTCTGCTGTAGAAAGTTCTGCAATGGCATTATAACCGCAGTGGTGATTGGTTAAAACCAAACCGTCCTTAGAAACGATTTCGGCAGTACAACCTCCATTAAACTGCACAACAGCATCTTTTAAACTATGATTATTAATGCTGTAAATTTCCTGAGCCGTTAACTTTAAGCCCATTTTTTCCATATCTCTATGGTTCAATCTCTCGATAAACATCAAAAACCACATTCCTTCATCTGCTCTTACAGGAAAAGCCATCAGACACATGGTTAAGAATAAAATTATTTTTTTCATATTATTTTGTTTAAGTAATGCGAATATAACGCATTTTGCCAATTATATCACGCTATTAGTCTTAAAAATAGAATATGTTAAATATAATAGGAAACAATTTTACGAAATTCATAATTTCAAAAAAAATAGTAATTACATGTTTTTCCCAATTAATCTTTCGAAAGAGTATTAAAATTTAGATTTTTAAATCTAAAACTATTTAATAATCTGAGTATTTTGTAATAATTTACTTTCTTTATAAAATTATAATTATAATCTATTTCTTACTATTATAAAATATCTAAATTTGCTTAAAATTAAATAAACAAACAAAATGAAAAAATTATTATTAGGAGTTGCTTTACTTATCGCAACAATCACACACGCACAAAAGGGTTCTATTTTACTAGGAGGAAACGTAGGTTTTAGTTCAGAAAAAGTTGGAGAAGCAAAAGCGACAAACTTTGATTTTTCACCAAAAGTAGGTTACCAATTTTCAGAAAATTGGACTGCAGGTGTTGAAGGCGCAATTGCAAACGTGGA
>Ga0247815_10000477_pt1 | contig 31430 bp, 38 predicted proteins | sample UWRJL194509B1_FD_181014 | JGI IMG/M metagenome (GOLD analysis project Ga0247815, IMG submission 181014) | Plant litter microbial communities from Arlington Agricultural Research Station in Wisconsin, United States - UWRJ-L194-509B-1 | ecosystem: Environmental > Terrestrial > Plant litter >...
AAAGAGCGAGAAAGAAGGGAGGAAATGGGTGCACAATTTCGGGTGTGCGTGTGTGTGCGGCAAGGTCCGGCGCAACCAGTTTTGGAAATAGCTGTAATGCTAACAGCCGCACAGATATCAGGCTCGACGACGTGAACTCTGGTTTCTTCTCAACGCAGAGCTAGCATAAAGTGTTAAAACTATCAGACGCGCCCATCGTGAACGATGCGCGTATATCCGTGGAATGATGAATCTGCTGTCGCTTTGCGATTTGGTGGACCCTGATCGCACGGGGACGGATCACTAGCCTTTCGACGCCGCCGCACGAAGGAAGCACACTGCCACCACGAGCACATTGATTCGGGGTCGGACCCAGCGGAAGTCATCAATCCTGTTTACAGATTCGCGCAGTTGAACACCGAATCGATCGCACGCGGTCCCGTTACAAACATGGCTGAGAACGAAGCATACCATGACGCTGGCACATGGTTGCGTTCAACAGGTCTCGTGCGACTTCAGGTTACGTTCACTGCGCTGAGCTGGATCAAGGTCTGAAACTTTGAACCCATTCACAGCCGCAGAAATCATCCGGTGGAAAGAAGGTGGAGGGCCAACAGACCGCTTACTCTGTGGCCTGAAGTAATGGTCGACTGGCATCGACGAAGCCGCGCGAGACTCTTACAACGGGCTCGCATGGCAAACCACATCCTCAGTTCGGCTTTGTCGCAACATCTGTTCCTCTTGCGTAGCGGAAGAAGAAGCCTTGAGAGGGGAAAGGCACAAACGGATCTCCATTAGGGAAAGACACAACGAAACACAAGTTGCGCGATGACAGACGAGCGGCGAGAGCGAGAGCATGACGTGGAACGTCGCGTATTCGGATTGGAACGGAACACGACGGAGAAGAAGTTGAGGGAGAGAATAGAGCTAACGTGGATACTGCAAGATAAAGTTTTTGTTTTTAGCAACCAGAAGGTACCGTAAATGCCTATTTGCTCATCCTGACGAGCGCGTACAGTTGCTCTTCTGCAAATGTCCATCAGAGATCCAATTTAGCGGAGCGAAGAAGCAAGTACCGTGGCTCATCCTTCTGGATGAGTTGTGCCATTACGGGTTGTACCATGGTCGGCTGCGTTGTCGCCGCCACCGCCGCGCCGATAGACAGGAACGAGAGCCAGTGCTTGACCTTCCCCGAGACCTGCGTGCTGAAGCGCGAAGGCTCGGCGGCCTCGGTACCAACGGTGTGCGCCGAAGGCGATGCTCGGCAGAGCGATGATAAGGCCGATGATAGTCAGGATGCCACTAGCAGAGTCGTCAAGCCGAAAGCGACCGCGGCGAGGAGGCGGGGGTGTAGCAGCCGTCGACTACTCGCAACTGAGGATGGTCAACGGTGCACTCGTTTTGGTGCGCCGAAGTTGTGTCGTGGTCATTAGCAGTCATAGCGAAGCGGCATGTAGTGCTGAGGGTATTGGCAAGCGCATCGACGGCGCCGGACAGGCACACTCCAACGGGCAGCACCACGGTGTTCCAGTCAGCCCACCCTACTCCGCCGAGGACGCTACCATCTTTGATTTCGCAGTAAGCAATCGAAAGTCCTGACTGTGATCGTTGTTGACATGCGCGTTGAGGAGAGCGGTCAGCGTTGAGTTGCTGCACGCTTGCATGGGCGTTGGTTTGAGCGCTGGATGGAAGCATCATGTGCCGGCGTGATTCTGCTGGATGTAATCAAGCCTCCAGTGCGCTGTGAGGGAGAAGGCGGCATTGACGACGCACACGGCGAAAGACAGGAGACAGAGTAGCGGCGGCCGGATCTGCCCGGCGGGCAACGTCAAAATACTTAATTAAAGTGATGTAGGTGAGTCGCTCACCATAACTGTCAATATATCACTTTCCTCGAAGGGTGTGAGTGTGAGCGCAGCGCTGTAATGAGTACAGGTCAGCGAGGAGAGGGGTGAGGGAGACGAGAAGAGTCAAGAAACGAGGCTGGCTTCATAAAATGCGCATTGTCCAAGTAACATGTCGACCCCACCACGAGAATGGCCCGTAATCGGAATGTATAGCAAGCTCTCACGTGACGTGCGCAGAAGATCATGCCCCCATTAGCGATATCTTCGCGCCTGAACTCCGTTGCCCCCGGCACATCCAGAGACGACGCGAAACCTGACGCCCAGAATTCGGCGAATGACGGCAGCGAATCTCATGTGGATGTGGGGAGAGCAGAAGAAGGAGGAACTGGCTTTGTTTCCAGCTCCGCCAAGTCCCTCTGCCTCTTTCCTTTGCGACCGCGCACCTCCCACCGCTGGCACGCAGCCTGCCATGTGGAGATATCTCGGGCATCTCTGTGCCGTCCTCAAGGTGCGCATTTTTTTTTGTGTCACGTGTCTGGTCCCTGCCGTATGCCAAATCCAGTGCCTCCCCTTCCTCCTCATGACTCGGACCAAGGGCCTTCACCTACTGTACATTAAGTTTGAGATTATGAATAAATAAGTGAAATTTAGCAAAACAACAAAAGTGCCCAGTAAAGAAATTGAGACGGTGGCGACTTTTGGTGAACTCGTACACCACATATTCGCTGACGACATTCGCTGAAAATTTGAAATTTGTTAAGCCAGAGACGATCTCCCTACTATTCTCGACGATAAGTCGCGATAAACGAACGGTATCGTCTGAGTATGCACGTCACATGTGGATTCTCGATAACTACCATTTCATCTCCAATTTGATTCAGTATGATAAAGCCGTTTGTTTGGTGTTCCGTTTTCATTTGTTCTGTCTCGAGTCTGAGAACACGCAGTCCGCTGATCAGATCTGAATTCGGCCCACTCGCGATCCTACCCCCGTTTCCTCATGTTCCCTCGCTCGCGTCCATACCTGCCCACTGTGTATTGGCTGAGAGTGCCAGCAGAAGGCTTGAAAATTGGGCTACTCCGATCAGTATCTCGAAACCAAACCATGCTTTGCATCTCCGTTATGTGTCTTTACGGGTCTGTCACAGGAACGTTGACTCAAACTCCCAGTAGCGCATCCATAACCAACAGGTTTTCCAGAGGTCTCAAGCAGGCTCGGACATGTAATTGCTACAAGCTCGATGGCCTGCGTTGACGTGCCGATGCGCCTGTTAGTCACGTCACATATTAATTGACTGAGAGCTGCAACTCGTAACTCAAGTATGGTGCAGGTCATCTGCTTCGGGATTTTGCCTTCTGTCCAGTTCCACGACGACGCGTTTTACTCTAGTAGATACCGTGGTTTGAACTGCTTATAGTGCATCCGGTGTCTGCGGCGATAAGAAACTCACGTCCTCACGTGGTTCAACCCCTCACAGCCGATGAGCAATGTTTAGGCTAGGACTTCGTCGAGTGCGCCGTGCATTTGCCGCTAATCTGACGATTTGTGCGCGCCCAGTTCGGCTGGACTGGCGGCGAATCCGGTGAGACCGCAGGGCGGTCTTTGAATTCAGCAGGGTCGAAGGTTCAATTGCACGATCCGCAGCCTTAAAGCTCTTTGGTTGATGCATTCGGCAGCGCTCGGCTCAAAATTGACACGTAATCCTGCTGCGGGTTGCACGCTCGCTGTCTATTCCACCACCATGGTTGTTTTCTGCCGCTCATGTCGACCTCTACCGGCTTCGCCTTTCGCACAATTAGCGTTTAAACGCTCGCAACATGCCTGATTGGGTTCAACTCATGCCTCAAAGTCTGCACGGTGGTCCACGCTGAGTGCTTTGTCCTCGTCCGCTCATTGCGGAATAGTAGCTTTAACCCTGGCAGCCGTGCCTCCCTGACCATGAGGTTCTTGCGCCAACGATCAGAAGTGAGTTTACTGCAGAGACTAGATAATCATCGCACGTGCATTCGTTGTGGAAGCGGAGTGATCTGGTCTACAGGAGGTAAATGCATTCAGCTAGCGCGATGTCCCAGGGAAGTCCAACCTGGAAGCTTTCGCGCACGGACGTGGACTGCATGCAATCTCTCGGCCATCCACAGTCACCCCTTGCCCTCGTAGAGCCTAAAAATGACGTGTTTCTCGATTGCGAGCTGTACTCCCAGAGTTCTAGCATGGGGTGGCGCATTGAGCTTCAGGGGACTCTGGGGACGCAGAATCATACCACGTTTGTCCGACTTCTCTGCGGCCGGTGTTGAGGGAAGCGAATACCCTTCTTTCAAAGTCCATGGTTAACGCCACTCGAAGATCTATCATGCTGGCATAAATCCGACTTCCATTGTACCATCCTTGTTGGACACGGGTAACATGTTGTATCAGCAAAACGCGGGGGTGCTCGGGAGCTGTCGCAACCCTCACGACCGAGAAGACCTCTAAACCTGCTCCACCCATGAAGCGAGCACCAAGAGGGCGGTCAGACTCGGGATGTCTTAGGTGATAGACATACTAAATCTTAATAGTAGTTTGACCATAGCTTGTGCCATCGATTCCAGCCAACGGTAAAACGAAGTACGTTTCGTGGGCCAGCTAGCTGCATGCAAAGATAATTAGCACACTTCGACAACTCATTGTGATCACGTTTGACGGATGCTCAACTCCTGATGAGCCACATCGGGTGGCTCTGGTTCCGCCGAATTAGTCACCTTTGCTAAACACAGAACGGGGTAGTGATTTTCGCCACGGTGTGACGCTACGCGTTTCGCATGTGACCGCTCAGAAGCCGACTTCAGGTGGCTATTGCCATTCAAAATACAGAAAAAAGACCCAGTATGCAGTGAATATGTGTCTGGTGGCGGGTTTTGCAGCTCACGGATAATGCGGCAATGTCGGAATCGCTCGGTTTGTATTTCCGTCCTCGGAATGTTGACTGCGAGCATCACTGGGCTGAGCGACCGTAGAGCAGACAGTGTGTCTGAGAGAAGTAGGATTCGATTGTCTAAGTGGATCATGATACGATATTAGTTCAACAGGCAAGAGCCGGAACAGCAAGGTACACAGGCACACTGACAATACTGACGACATAAACGGGTGCTGGCATAGCATTTTGAGAGGAGTAGGCACCGATACATCCTATCAAGCAGCAGAAAGTGAAACCGGGGGGAAATGCAGCGATGAGAGAGGATCGTAACATGTACAGCGGCTCGGTCGGCACACACTGGCACACGCTGGCGTAGCACGGACACGGTTTACGACTCATGCGCATGATCTCGCTCTTGAAGTACACAACGGGGTACTAGGCTTCGACAATGCTGTGAGCATCACGACAGAGAGATGGGGTAACAAGAGAGAAAGGAGGCATCAGCTCAACTGAAAGCTGCGGAGACAAGAATGGAAAATGAGATAAATTATTAGCCAACGGGAGCTATAGAATATAAAATTAAATCACTCCAACGATTGGCCGAAGGTGTAGATGCTACATGGTATGAGAATGTTGGTAGACCGGCACGCGGGGTTTTCGGACGCGGCCGGCGTGACAAGCGGGTCGCGTCCAGTCGAGCAGACGGGGAGTCAGACATACACAGGTACGCAACAGTCTATGTGCTTGTCACAAGCGGTGTAAATGTTATCGTAGTTCCACTGCCTTTTCTTTGCCCGTTCGGGGAAGACACTTTTTCAATGTTTGTGATGTCCTGCGCGTCAACGATCAGCACCCAGGTTGTCACAGGCGCGACGCGACACGAGACTCACGCTCAAATGGTATGTGACATCGGACGCAAAGTCAAACCGCCATGTGCAGTCCGGGTAAGGACAGACCAGGGGCTTGTCCTCGTACCTGTGAATCCTCTCGTGCGCATCGAGCTGGCGCTGGTCGGAACACAGCTGCTGGCACTGCATGCGCGGGCAGCGGTATGAAGTCGATTGACCCGCATTCATACTTGGCGCTGGTCGCGCACCGGTTCCGGATGGGTTAAGAGGACCGGGGAGCACATGGCGCGTGTTAGATGGTCTGTGGTGAGTTGAGGGCGACACTGCCACAGCCACCCTTCGCACGGGTGACAGAGCAAGCGCGCTCATTGCCAGAGCTGGTCCAGCGACCGGTGGTGCAGTCATCGGACGACTCGTGGGACCGGTGGCATTGGAGACAAATTGGTGCCGCTGGTGGTGTTGTCGGCCATGTCCAGGAGAAGGCGGCGGAACGGCATCGTTCTCTGGAATGGCCGTTCGTGGAATGGAGGCCTGCTTTTGCGTGGGAGCCTGAGAGCTGTCTGCGCCAAGCCGCAGGAGCGCAGTCGGATCGTCGGCGCGCGTGTCCCGCTGCCCATGCTGTGTTGCCTGCCGCATCTGAACCGTCTGCTGGTGGGCGAGTCGCTGCTGGGTGACCTGGTCATAAGGAGAGTTTATTGGGCTATGGTACGACATGGTAACAGATGAGCACAAGGGAGAGGGGAGACGGGCGGAACGAGGCGGGCATTTTAGCTTGGACATCCATCCCGCGACTCCGTGAAAGGAACGGAGGCGAGCCGAATGCAGAGGCCTGTGGAGTTAAAGTGCCGGACTCAGCCACTGAGGTCAGCCGATCCAGCAACGGCTCAATCATGACATCTGTACACGCTACTAAGCGACGCCACCCGCGGAAATCTGGCATTTTTGCAGCCTCCCATGAATAAGTGGCGATATTCGACATGGTTCTAAATAGTTTCGGGAGTCATGAGTGCATTACAACCAAAATCACGTCTGGAGATACCAGTCAGGCGGGTGGGTGGCAGAGGTTGAGGGTGAGCACGGCTTTCAAGCTCAAAATCGACTGCTTCTGCAGATCCGCTCGTGACCGACCGAGCCTTGAACACGTACGCCGGGTTTCCATTGCGAATTTCTCTTTATCTGGTGTTTAATTCTGCTTATCACGTGTTTGGATCTGGTATTTCGATCTGGATATGGATGAAGCTCGGATAGTGGTGCGCGTCTGTAGCGTACAAGAGATCAATTCTGTGTGAGCTACATTTTTTCACGAGTGAGCGAGCGGGTGCGACGTGGGATGCACCTGCAATGAAGATTTTCTCTTGTCGTCTCGATTCTTTTGTAGGCGTGGTATACGTCGAATCTCTTGAAAGGATCTTTGTATTTCAGCCGGCTGGTGAGGTGCGCTGAGAGGCAGGCGCTGACTTTGTGTGGCGTGGGTTCAGAATCTCTGGCACCAGCACGCACAATGAAACCGATCAGATATTTTGTGCTGTTGATATTTCAGAATTGCAGATCTGTGGAAGAGTTTGACGTTGCCTGAAGAGATGAGGTTCCTTGTGTTCACAAGTCCAGCGTTGCAGAACGATGCGAAGCGGACATACCGCGACCGCGCCCTGTGTCATCGCAGTCCGCGGCCGCGCCGCTACTATACCCAAACTGCAGGCGCCAATAAACGATTGTTGTTTTTCTTGGAGATACAGGCCCTAGATCTCATCAAACAACGCCGAAAGCTCATGATGCTATCTGTTTGAGTCGCAGGTGTAATTGCCAAATCGTGCTTGCGCCTGGCTGGTTATCGAAGTGGTCTTCTTCAACAAGCGTGGGCTCTAGCGAATGACGAAATTACCGTGAGAGCGCGGTCACGTTGGTCAGGTACGCACTGACAACCGAAACCCGCAACGATGTTGGCATGCACGACGCTCGCCACGGGGCCAGCACGCGTTTCACACACCTCTATTTCGGAAGCTGGTTCCGGCGCACTCTTCACAGCCAGACAAACACTAGAACGGACAATCTAATTGGTGGCGACCGCCAGTGTTTCGACAATCGTGGGCAAAACTTCTGGCTTGCGGGATACCTGACGCAACTCATTCTGTGGTCGAGCCCGCACCAACACCCACGATATGGTCTGTATACGAGGGCTCAGGTTTTAGAGGCAAGAGACGACTCGAGGTGCCCGTCGGAGAAAGCAGCGATGGTGATGAACGGTCAAAAGTGGATACATGTAACCCAGCCTCAGATCAAAGCCGATCACGCAGGTCTGTACCACTTGACACAAGCAATGGGATGCGGCAAGGAAGTGGACGCATGATTAAGTTTGACATTCTTTCTGGCTCATGTCGCAATTGATGACGGTACGCTACCTAACGCGACCGTAGGAACGGAGCAGCGTGGATGCAGACGTAAAATCACGCAAGTCGATATCGATGATACCCCTATTGCTGAGATGAGAGGGCACATCGATTATCACTTGTGTAGTCGCCTGTTCTGGCGCCTATATTGGCACAACCGCGACAGCCGTGAGTGACCCCAAAATTCAACGAAGACGTAAGGATGTGGCTAGTGGAAGCCTGAGACGTAATAGCCGAGCAGATGATCCGACTCGGGAGATTCAGTATTGCCGGGTGAGACTCACACCGGTAGATGCCCTAGTGGCCAACGATAGTCTGAAGCCCTTTCGTTCCTTTCACCGTTGGTAACTTGAGCATAACCTTATTCCTGTCTCTTTCCTTTGCCCATCCACGGATTTACTCAACGGGCTCGGCGGGCTTTTGCACGGGGAAACACGCGGCAACCCTCTCCACCACAGTCCCTTCTGATTTGCCTACGCCGCACTGACTCCTGAAACGTGATAAACATCTTCCACAGGTTTCCACCTTAATATATAGTAGATGGTCTCTGCGTTTACGCCTACCATGAGAGTCGCGCAGAGGGATCATCTCGCAAAGGGTTTGTGGTGGAATGGATTCGGATTACATTGAGAAGCGTACAACGAGAGGAACCTCATGAGCCCAACACCAGTAGGGGTCCAGCGTACTAGCATTGGCATCACCAGTATACCAGCAGCGTGTTGTAGTCAGGATGTCGATCACGAATGTGAGCATAAAGCTCGTCCTTGTGCCCATACTTTTTGTCGCACCGTGGGTAGTTGCAGGCAAAGGCTTGGGGGTGTGCTGCGAATGCCATGAGGAGAGCTTCTGGCACACTGAATAGACAAACTTTGAAAATGCTCGTTGACTTCGAGTGCAAAATCAAACCCGCGGTGGCAGCCGGGGTAGGGACATGGATGTGGTTTGTCCGCCTGGCGATGCACACGGAGGTGTTGTTCGAAGGCTGCTTTGTGAGGAAAACCGAGACCGTCACATCCTGAGCGATAGCAGCGATGAAATCGTATGGGCTCTGACTGGGGTATCAGTGGTGGAAGTGCTGTCTCGGGTGATCTGATTTGAGCAGTAGTTGGCAATGGTGTAATTGGCAGACGACGGGTGGGATGAACTTGATGTACCGGTTTAGCCCTCATCGAACGCGGATAGCCGAGTGATGTAGACATCGGCCGGGCGAGATTAGAACGCTTTGAAACGCTTGGATTGCGTGCAGGTGTCCAATGCACTTCACGAGCGTCTGCTACTGGAATGTCGCTGCTCAGCGACAGAGCATTTAAGGTTGAAGCTCCAGCTCGCGATGGTTCGCCTCGTGAGTCCATGGACTCAATTGCGGCTACTTCATGTGAATCTTCGTGGATCGCCCAATTTACACCAGGATTGGTATCAGGTGGGGACGACATGCGGAAAGAAAGAGAAAGAGACGTAGAGACGCCTTCAAAGTCCGTCGCGCTTACGCATCAATGCCGAATCCTGTCGAGGCACGGGAAATGAAATCCATCCCTCGCCGCATGTTCGGCTAGCTTAAATGGCCACGTGCTAGTGAGAATCGGTTGCTCTGCAACCGTGAGTCTGGGAGCGTGCGCAGACGGGCAGCGAGTTTCGACGGCCCTGCATTGATTGATTGTTATAGCCAAAGGTTGGTCTGTTGCGGCACGTTGCCCGGGCCCTAAGAACGATTCCGTCGCAGGCGTTTTTCAGCTGCTTTGCCCGTGTTGAGCTGGTGTTTGTGGCCCGTCCTAAAGCAGACTACATCGCCCTTCTGCCTCGCGCAGGCCGCGTTGACCTCTTCCCACCCAGTCACGTATGTCAGTCATGTCTCGGCCCCCAACTGTCGGTGGAGGAGATAGCCTCATAGCCGGTGGGAGCAACGAAAACTATATCAGTCTAGAAACCAGTCCAGAACCTCTGAGACGTCCAGCGTCTTACATCCTATGGGAGGACGAGTTCAGCGGTCAGCATTTCGAATCGATGGAGACGCAAGTAATTTACCGCCCTTCTCAGCGCGCTACCCGGCGTATCCTCCCGAGACCGAATTCGATCAAAGATACCCTCCTGATAGGTGCGCATTTCTTGCGCAGCGTGGTATAACCCGATCTCACAACGAGACACGACCCAGGTTTGGCGAAGAGGCTGCAGACAGCGCACGCGTTTGGAGGGTGTATCGCGACCATGTCACAGCTATTGATGATGGGCGTCTCGCCGCGTGGAATGACACTCTGGGTATTCTGCTGGTCTTTGTCAGTGTACAATATATGGTTGGTTATTTGCTGACTTGATTTCAGGCCGGCTTATTCTCTGCAATATGCACCGCTTTCATCATAGAGGCTTACAAAAGTCTGGAACCTGATTGGCAGAAGAATACTGCATTCGCCGTATATGCGATCTGGTCTCATCTCAACGACTCGGTGCCTGCGGGACTTGTTGTCCCTGACCCCAACAGCTTTACGGCATCAGCATCCGTCTATTGGACCAATGGCCTGTGGTTCGGCAGTCTCTCACTCTCACTCGCTGCCTCCCTTCTAGCCATTCTAGCACGTCAATGGTTGGGAGAATATCGTTCCCGGGTTCATGCGCATGCTCAGTCAGTGCGCCACTGGGCCGGAAGACACATGAGGTACAGTGACGGCTTGGATAAATGGCACCTTGACGCGGTCATCGCAACCCTTCCCGTACTTCTCCACGCCGCTCTCTTCATGTTTCTCACTGGTCTCAGTCTCTGGCTGTGGAAGCTCGACTTGGGCATGTGTATCGCACTAACCACTTTCACGGTGATTACGGTCATCCTTTACGCTCTGACCACACTGCTCCCGTTGTGGTTTGATAACTGTCCCACTGCGACACCTCTCCTGACGCAAGGTCAAATGATGTGTCGCGCATTGCGTAAGCGCATTGTGCACGCAAAAATATGGGTCTGGCTCAATCTTCATATATTCTGCCGATTGATGAGACGAAGCGCTCCCGAGAACGTAGAGCATGGTGCGGATTACAAGGAATTTGATCCGGTGCCAGCAAGACAGCGACGGAGATCGCTTGAAGACGACCGAGAGAGGGTAAAGATTTTGGTGCACATGATACGCCGCTTCCCTGACCCGCAAGATGTGGAAGTTGCAATGCAGGCCATCGCAGGCCTGCATCCGATGTCGTTCAACCTGCTAAATCCACTGAGCTCGCTTGTAGTTCCTATCGCCAACAGAATCCGCGGAATCGACACTCCATTTTCTGACACAGGCATGCGACGACTATCTACATCGCTAAGAACAATGTGCGCACTCCGGGTCAATCTTCGGGAGGTGCAGTTTGAGGACACGCGAGCTGTCGCGGATGCCACCGCGGAACTAAAAACCTACGACGCATTTGCAATTAGGGTAGCATTGGACCTTTTGCATGTCACAGAATGGCCCAACATCAACTTTCAGATACTCGATAACCAGCTCATCGAATGGTTTCTACATAGAACCGGATCTGTCACTCATCCTGAATATCCCATCCTTCCAGAGACGGCATGTCGTCTCCTCCTCTCCATACGGCAGCAGTCACAGTGGCGTCGTCTTTTCAACATCGCTTCTATCCCTTTGGGCATGCTGGCAGCACTGTCACTATGCGTTGACAGTGAATACTCAACCGATGGCTTTGGTGAGCCCCTGCAGACACTGCTTCCTGAGGTAGTCACGGTCCGGACGTTTGGTGCTTGGACCCCGACCGTGACTAGCTCCTGGCGCGGCAGTGCGGCAGATGCGTGGAGCCATGTTCTTGAAGCAGCGCAAGAATATATGATTCGCCACGTCGAAGAAAGATGGACAATCTGGCAGGCGTATTTCGGTATTCTGTCCGGCTTCAGGACGCACCAGCAAAGAAGATCTCGAACAGACCAGCCAGTAGCTATATCTACGGGAGAGCTGGACAAAATGCTCAACTCGTGGGCTACGCCTCGAGCATTAGAGTACGCACCAGCCGCAGTTGCAGTCGGTGGCATCACGAATCTATGCCACTGCCTGCTGAATGAAGACCATACAGCGTGGTCCAAAGTGGTTGCTGGAGCGTACTTCAACATCTTTTACTTTCATCGAGAACAGCAAATTCTCTCTAGCGAAGATGTACAAAAGAGTGCAATTCGACTTCTGGCCCATCTGACTCCAATGCCAGCGAATGTTTGGCGGCGTGCCCCACAAACAAACAACTTCTGGACGCCCCAATGCGAGAACAACGAGACGTGGATACGCAACAGTATCTTGAACCTGCTACATAACTCCGAGCCCGTGGGCGGAGTACCAATCTCGTTTTGGAAGCTTCTGATTGACCTCCCCGTCACCGATCTTCTCCCGGACTCGGAGAACGAGCTAGGGCTAGGTTCGGATTTCAGGTATCGCGTGGCGATGGCGCTCCTCATCAAAATCGTGCACCTCTTTCGTAACGGGGTCGATATTTCGACCTATGCGGAGACATTGCTGCAGAACCAGTGGTGTAAAGATCTTTTGCTTCGACCGGATTCCAGGAACGGGCCCGCGAGCGGGCCCGGTGCGGTACAGTTCGCTCAGCATGCTCGCGAAGTGCTGCCCAAGTGGTGGGCAGAAGTCACAGAAGAACTACTAGCAAGCTGCAATCCTAATGATCCCGTTACCAGAATTCAGCGTGCTTCATTCATAGCGAAGGTTGAGCAGGAGGGCCAATGCACAGAGTGCCCTAGACACATTACGCCGCGAGTTGACCTACATGACCTATTGGCGGTGCATCACGAAGACAACAATGCGACCTCGCCCACGCCACCTCCGCCTCCCGTGGTACCGCTTAGCCTTCGCCCATAATCTGAGAAGATGAGAGACCAAGAAGACAAGCGGAATTACACAAAATTGACAGTCTTAATCTGTACTGTATCCCCTGTATTGAGTTCACCCAACAAAACGTGCCCGTTATTTCTAGAGTCAACGAGCCTAGGGCCTCCTGTTTTCAGATTGAAAGGGGGTAAATAGGTCACAGTGAGTATTTGATACCGCACAGAGGAGACTCATAACGAGCAAGTGTCATTCTCTTCACTGTGCCAGCATCGTTGCAAGTCCCGCTTTGCCCGTGACCGAACGGAAATCAGGTTCGGCTCGGCACCGAACCTGGTATATATGCTTCCCTTTCTTGCCAAGTCAGTGCCGCTAGCGAGTGCTTTGAACGACTAGCGTACTTCAATGCACGAGTAATATCCTCTCAGACAACCGCCTTATCGTGTACATGCACTGTAAGCCAGTGAACAGTGTCTAGCAATTAATCGAGATGGTATATTTAAGCGATACGAGAATATTTACGCCACATTTGACGAGGATCAGGACGCGCAGGTGGCCGGAACCGCAGAAATCAAGGGCCAGGACCAGTTTTCGAGTTGTGCAGCCAGTTCGGATTTGAGCACGTCATGAAACAAGCAAAATTTAGGCGATGAGCTTTCATGATGACGTAATGAGCTGTGCCGTAGGTATTATCGGTGGTGTCAAGGATGTAGGTGGTGCATATCCTGACAGGTAAGACCACGACATTCCGGCAGCTCGAACCCTTCCTGTTGAAGGCACTGGCGTATGTAAGATCAAAATATACATTCAATAGTGAGCGATTGCGGGTATTCTGTGTGCGCATGCTGGGGAACCATGTCAGCATGACATTGCTCACGCCCACGGGCCCTTGATTGCGTCCTGATTGAAGCAACATACACAATTCTAGCAATGACAGGTGTCCGCACGCAGAAAGCAGGAAAGCCGCGTCGACTACGCACAGGCCAAAACCAGAGCAAGAGAGCGTAACGCCGGTTCCATCTCCGGCTGGCGCCGAACCCAAGTTTGTACGCGTTCAAATCTTCGATACGTTGAAGAGTCAGCACTGAGTCTGGGGACACGAGAAATAGCTATTCGGGTAGATGGAAACGCGAGATCATTTCACCAGGAACGGAACGTGGACAGAAAATAACATCAGGCGCATAGACATCGAGGACACAACGAAGCCTAAAACATAATAATTGCTCGGATTAATCATTGCTACCTGTTTGAAAGAGAAGAGAGGAGATACTATGTCGAATGCGGCGATGATATAGGATCATTGTGAGCGGGGTGATGATGAAGGAATATGCACAGCGTCTCCGTCGGCGCAGACCTCGCGAACCACGCACGCGATATACGACTCGTGCGCATGCTTCCGCCCTTCGAAACACACGAAGCAGAGCATTAGCACGTCAGTGTACTGCGAGAAACATGACGCAGAGATGGAGTGCACAGGTAGAAGACGAGAGAGAAAGAGCAGCAACCAGCGTGCTTGAACGCTGCAGGAAAGTGAATGAAAACGGAAAGGTTGGACCAAACGGAAACGGCAATTATACGGAGAAATTGAGGCAGCAACTGGTGGAAGATGTAGATGCTATGCTATATGAGACGCTGTGAGACTGCGCTAGGTAGTCGACGCGGCCGCAGTGACAGGCGCGTCGCGCCAGTCGAGCGGGCGGGGTTCTGGAATACACAGGTACCGGTTGACCTGGATGCTTGTTTCAAGCATGGGAGAGGCGACTGTACTCGCGCCGTTTTTCTTTGCTCGCTCGCAGAAGATACTTCGTATCATTAATGTCCTGTGCATCAACGATCAGTCCTCGAGCTGTCACGGGCGCGACGCGACGCGAGACTCACGCTTGAGATGGTGTTGGACGTCTGACGGAAAGTCAAACCGCCAGATGCAGTCCGGGTGAGGACACATGAGCGGCTTCTCCGAATATTTGTGGAGTTTCTCATGCGCGTCGAGCTCGGGCTTGCTGAGAAACTGCTGCTGGCAGTGTTTGCGCGTACAGCAGTACAACATCCTTGGTTTGCAGTTGTGTGTTTTGTTGTCCGTGCGCTATTGCCCGGTATTCCAAGTGGACGGGGCAAGTGTGTGCAGAGCAGTAAGCAAGTGCGTGCCAGCAGGAGCGCAAAGAGGGCGGAGACAATGGACGAGAGAGAGCTGAGGCACGAGGCAGCCTATATAGATGCCCATCTTCTCGAGTCGATACCTTGATCCGGCTGCGAGAATGGGACATCTGGCTGAAGAATTTTACACCATGCCCGGCGCGGCGGAGCCTCTGCGGTCCAACGAGGTCGTTTGCAAGCCGAAGCCGCAGCACATCTGTCATGCGCGTAATAATGGATTAACTTACGTATTAAACATGGGCACGCCCGTTCCTTGTCGAGCGCAAAGAACGGGCCTCAACCAAAAACATGTGGAGAGGTGTGCAAAAGTTGAGCGGGTGAAGGTGCGCATCTCGGGATAATTGCCGTGCCTGTCGAGGTGTTTATTGCCGGCTACGCGCTGAATACGTAAGACTCTTCGCTCTAAACAGTTCCGTGCGTCGTTGTCTGCAATACGCCCAAATCATCACATCGCACCTGTTGCAGGATTACGAGGTATTTTTTAGCGATCCGCCTGACGCCGAAGAGTGAGTAGTAGCTACGCTGTTTGCTGCTGCTGCTGCTGGAAATTTAAGGTTGCCGATAGACCGATTTTGTGGATGGGTCTCTGGGTTGAATCCCACAGCCCTGAAAGAAAAGAAATATCTTCGGAATTCCGTGATTAGGCTCTCGCCGAAGAAATAAGACCCATTATCCTGATGTCTAATAGTGAAGACGGTGAAGCCGAACTCGAGCGAATGGCGAAATCTCCGTGGGAGCGCACTCGCGTAATGCAGCCTAAAGCCGCAATCAGTGCCCGAAGCTAGGGCAGACGACAAGCGTGACAGCGGCACGCGTTTTGCGCACGCAACTACGCATGTGCCTGTGAGACTCCGAATGCATCGCAAGAGCTACTTACATTCATAACCCTCGGGGCTTCGCGTGATGGTACCTGATCGTGTGATGCGCCAATCCACTGTGGACCCGGTGGAGCGCCGCGCAAATGCTGCAGATTGTCAAATTTATCTAACCATTCCTGATGTGCTTCGGATGCGACGGTCCGGGCGGGGGGGGGGCAGGTAGCAGCGGAGTGCGAGGAGGCGGTACGGCCAGATGAACGGAGATGGTCAGTTGGCCGATCAGGTAAACCTTGCTCCTCCGGAGATCAAAGACGAAATATCCAGTTCCGAGTCACCGGGTTGATACATTCCGTAGCGAGAGTGCCTTGTGAGATCGACGATCGCCCGCGACCTCACCGCATGCTCGCTGTCGCGCACATTCTTGCTGAGAAAGTATTGGGCTTCTAACTAAGACCTCGTAGACAGATGACTGGAGCCCCACCGTGGTGATGGACACTGTGAAGAGGAAGTCAATCGCCGGAGTGAATGGGTGACTTGACAGGATGCGATCGATTGACAAAATGCCGCGCCGCGCCACGCCGCGCCACGCCGCGCCACGCCACGCCACGCCACGCCGAGCCGCCCCGAGCCGTCGCTAGAGCGGGTATGCCCAGAGTGTCAGTCGGCTGTCATTACCTGTGACTGGCGTAAGCTCAAGACGTAATAGCCAAGCGGGAAACCTACTCGTGGGACGCGTTGTCACGGGCAGACACCCTCGTTCGGCGATTACTTTGAGAACGAATTCCAATCTGGACGAGCGAGCTGGCAATTTGCGAACTTTCTCTACACCATCCTTCCAGCACGAAGCATAGCCTACACATATCGAAGCGATTCCGAAGCTGTTGTTTGCTTTCTTCTTGAAGAGGAAGAGTTTGAGCTTTCGCCGCCACGGATTTGGCGCGCCTGCAAAGCCAGTAATCACGGCACATTTGGTTTTTAAGATTAAGATGCGCCATTGCTATCTCTCTCTCTCTCTATATATATATATATATATGCTCTATTCTTCATACACTCCAAGAGTCCATATATACCTAATGAGAGACAAATAACGCACGTGGCCCATTTCGTGAGTAATAGGCGACTCACTGTTATGACACTGAAAGTGACACCGTAGTCTCGATGAGCAACCATCTTGCATAGGCTCGTCAACATAATGCATATCTACAGCGTACAGTATAATAAATGTATGTGGCAAGGCTTCAGACATCATTGACAGGGATACGATCAGCTTATGAACCCAGTGCCGGTAGGGGGTCCGGCGTACTCCCGCTGGTCGGCATTGCATCACCAGTATTCCAGCTGCTTGTTGTAGCCAGGATGTCGATCTCGAATGTGAGCATAGAGCTCATTCTTTTGCTCGTACTTTTTATCGCACTGTGGGTGGTTGCAAGCAAAGGCTTGGGCATGTGCTGTGAATTGCCATGAGAAGAGCTTCCAGTTCACTGAACAGACAGACTTTTGATATGATCGTCGACTTCGAGAGCAAAATCAAATCCGCGGTGGCAGCCAGGGTAGGGACATGGGTGAGGTTTGTCTGCCTGGCGATGTACACGGAGGTGTTGTTCGAAGGCTGCTCTGTGTGGAAAACCAAGACCATCACATCCTGAGCGATAACAGCGATGAAACCGCATGGGTTCTGATTGAGGTATCAGTGGCGGGAGTCCAGTCTCATGTTTACTGATATGAGAAGTGGTTGACGCTACTGTAGTTGGTAGGCGACGGGTGGGATGAACTTGATGTACTGGTCTAGCCCTCATCGAACGCGGAAAACCAAGTGATGCCGACATCTGTCTAGCGATATCAGAGCGCTTTGAAAGGCCCGGACTGCGCGTAGGTGTCCAGTGCTCTTCACGAGCGTCGGGGACTGAAATATCGCGTGTGAGCGACGAAGGATTCATTGGAGCTTGAGCTCGTGATGATTCGCCTCGTGGTTCGGTGGGCTCGGCCGCGGGTACTTCATGCTCATCGTCGTGAGCCACCCAGTGTAAGCCAGGATTGGCTCCCGGCGCGGACGACATGAGGGAAGAAAGAGAAAGAGACGTAAAGACGCCTTTAAAGTCCGTCGCGCTTACGCATCAATGCAGAACCCTGTCGAGAGATGCGAAATTAAATTAATCACTTGCCGCATGGTCGGCTAGCTTAAATGTTCACGCGTCGGTCAGAGTCGCCTGTTCTATAGCCGTAGGTAGGGGAGTGTACGCGGACAGGCAGCGAGTTTCGGCGGCCCTGCATGCACTGATTAGTGTAGCCCAAAAGTTTGACTGTCGCGACACGTGCTCTGTTTATACAAAAAAATTCCGTCGCAGGCAAATTTTGGCTGCTTTGCTCGTGTTATGCTGGTGTTTGTGGTCCGTCCCGAAGCAGACCATCTCGCCGTTATACCTCGCCCAGGCCGCGTTGACCTCTTCCCACGCAATCACGTACATCCATCATGTCCATGTTCCCAGCCGTCGGTGGAGAGAATGGCCTCATTAGAGGTGGAAGCAACGAAAGCTATATTAGCCTGGAGGCCAGTCCAGAACCTCTGCGACGTCCGACGTCATTCGCCTTGTGGGAAGACGAGTTCAGCGGTCAGCATTTTGAATTAACGCAGTCGCAAACCACTTACCGTTCTACTTAGCACGATACCCAGCACATCCTCCCGAGACGGAATTCGATCAAAGATACCCTCCCGATCGGTGCGCAGGTGTTGGCGGGTCATTGCATAACCGAATTCCCTGACGGAACACGACGACAGGTTCGGCGAAGAAGCTGCAGACAGCGCACGCGTCTGGAGGGTGTATCGCGACCATGTCACCGCCATTGATGATGGGCGTCTCGCTGCATGGAACGACACTCTTGGGATCCTGCTGGTCTTTGTCAGTATGCAACAAGTGACCGCGCATCCGCTAAATTAATTTCAGGCTGGCTTGTTCTCGGCGATATGCACCGCCTTCATCATAGAGGCTTATAAAAGTCTGGAAAATGACTGGCAGAAGAATACTGCATTCACCGTATATGCGATCTGGTCCCATCTCAATGGTTCTGTACCAGCGGGGTTCGTCCTTCCTAACCTCAACAACTTTACGGCATCAGCATCCGTCTATTGGACCAATGGCCTGTGGTTTGGTAGTCTTTCTCTATCTCTCGCTGCCTCCCTTCTTGCCATTCTGGCACGTCAATGGTTGGGCGAGTATCGTTCTCGAGTTCACGCACACGCCCAGTCAGTGCGTCACTGGGCCGGAAGACACATGAGATATTGCGAAGGTTTGGATAAGTGGCACCTTGACGCGGTCATCGCAACCCTTCCCGTACTTCTCCACGCCGCCCTCTTTATGTTTCTCGCCGGCCTTAGTCTCTGGCTGTGGAAGCTCGACTTGGGCATGTGTATCGCGCTGACATCTTTTACTCTGATTACGGTCATCCTTTACGCTCTGACCACCCTGCTCCCGTTGTGGTTTGAAAGTTGTCCCACAGCAACACCTCTGCTCACACAAAGTCAAAGGATGTTCCGCGCCTTGCGCGGACACATGGTGCGCTTAAGGATCTGGACATGGCTCGATGATCATGTATTCCGACTCACGAGCAGAAGAAGCCCTGCTGCGAACGTGGAGCATGGTCCGGCCGAAAGAGAAGTTGAGCCAATGCCAACAAGACAGCGGCGACGATCAGCAGATGACGACCAAGAGAGGGTCAAGATTTTGGTACATATGATACGTCGCTTCCCTGACCCGCAAGATGTAGAAGTCGCAATGCAGGCCATCGCAGGTCTGCATCCAATGTCGTCAGACCTACTGAGCCCACTCAAATCGCTCGCCGTTCCAATGACAAACCGAATCCGGGGAATCGACACTCCATTCTCAGAGGCTGGCATGCGACGACTGTCCACCTCGCTTAGAACGATGTGCGCTCTCCAAGTCAATCTTCAGGATGAGGACACTCGAGCCGTTGCGGATGCCACCACGGAACTGAAGACCTACGACGCATTTGCTACCAGAGTCGCATTGGACTTATTGCATGCTACGGAATGGCCTAACAGTAACTTTCAGATACTATATAGCGAGCTCATTGAATGGTTTTGGCATAGAGCCTGGTCTAAAGCTCATCCAGAATATCCAATCCTTCCAGAGACGGCATGTCGCCTCCTGCTTTCGATACGGCACCAGTCACAACGGTGGAATCATCTTTTCAACCTTGGAAATCTTCCTTTGGGTATACTTGCGTCATTATCATTGTGTGTCGATAGCGAATACTCAACTGATAGCTTTGGCGAGCCTCTGGAGACTCTCCTACCAGAGGTGGTCACGATCCGGACGTTCGGTACTTCAGATATCCGGGTGGGTCAAAAGCTGGGCAAGCGGTCCCGAATATTTACTGAAGTCGAGAATTATTTTGTCGCATAAAGCTGAAATCTTACATTTGATCGCTTTAAACTTTCAGACGAAGAGCAAAGATTTCTGCTGGAGAAAAAGGAGGCCGTGCCTTCGATAAAATCCAGGATGCGGCCCAAACATTCGGTCAGTTTGTGGGAAAATCTTGGAGCAATTCAGCCAGCAGCTAAATCCATTCTAAGTGAATATTAATGATCTGATAAAAAATAAGAAATAAAAACCAGTGAAAACCCCGGGACAAGGTTTCCTTTCTCTCTTTCGTTTGTCTGGTCACTCAAGTACAGCCCACCGGCAGCCATGTTCATTCTTCCAGACCGCTGAGTCCATGCTGAGAAGACTATAGCCCGTCTCGAGGCGAGCTAATGCTCCTGAACAAGCAAACTCCTCAAGGGAGTCGAAAAACACACAATGTGCAAAGACAGTGCTGCCTTTGAAGGCAAATAGTAGCATTCACGTAATAGCTAGTAGCTCGAAGTAGCATCCTGAGACGCCCGGACTGCACCTACTGCGCAGTGCTCGTTCTAAGATGAAACCAGGGTGACCCAGAATATTGAGTCGATACTCTACTGACGGCTGTGGGTTGCGAGCTAAAATCACACAATCTTCATCGCAGGTGAGCACAGGACGTCTCACACCTGAATTTCCCACTTGGGTCTGCGGTAGCAAATTGCACATTAGGAATTGTGCTTCAGTAGGAACCATGATCAGCATGAGCTCAACTGTGTCAGTCGCAATTGAGTACAATACATACCACTCGATCAGATGCAGTGGGGTGGAAACAGAACCAGTGCGGGATATTCCTAGCATCCGAGTCCTACCGAACCGGACATTTGACCGGATGAAATGTCCGGTCTGGCGCGAAAGCAATATGATAGCAGGTGAAGGTCGGAACGGTGCAGGAATGCGCAAGGCACGATAAATCAAGTGGAGGGACAAGAGGAAGAGAGACGGACGTCGGAGTAGGGAACAGTTGGCTTTTAAACAGTTGTAGAAGACATGTCAACATGTCCAAGCGCTCTGACAGCCCGGGAGAAGCTAGGCTGATCTGAGCGCCTGTCACTGGTGACGGACCTGCGGCTGGGTCTGCGGCATTTCTGCGCGGCAATTCTGCCATGTCCGACAAAAACAAGCCAGAGCGGCTCACTGAATTCATAGCAAAGTGGTAGGGGACTTCTCATCTGGAGCTTTTTTATGCACAGATGCGGTGGTCTGGATGGTTGATTTGCAAAACGGATGGGCAGATAAATAAATTTGAAGCTTTGTGTTACAGCTGAACCACGTTTGGAGATGAATGAGACCTCGGAATTCGGTGCGATCGCACTCGGTTAACTTTATCTCGTCGCTTCTCAGCGGCCAACCTCCTCTCGCGATTCCATACGACCATGAATGTCATGGTGTAAATTATCGCGTGTCTCTGGGACATGTAACTGAGAGGGCGGCGAATCTTTCGTAGCCCGGCATTACCACATTCAGCAGCGCTGGAGTTGATGGCACGTAGCCGCGGATCGTGAAGCTGGTAAAAGCTCAGCATACAGGCCTTGGAGCATCTTACATGACCTTTAGCATGAAAACTGTCGATGAGAAAAATGGTGTTCTCAAAGAATTGCGGCTCCCGAGCCATGCAGTACGGTGCAAGAGCACACGCAAAATCGTAGACAACGTACCGTGGCGCCACCTCCCAGTAGCAGTAAAGGGCAGAGAATACATCATTTCTGCCCTCGCCCTTTGGAATGACATGAAAGCCTAAGCAAATCATGTGGGGACACCACGCCGCCATGATCCCACCCGTGAGGCCATGGATACCGTAGGTCTCGTAGTATTTTGAGCAGCCGATGCCTGCCGCTTTGACCTCGTCGGTTACTGTTGCGCGGTCTGTGGAGCTGTCTCCTGGTAGATTTGTATAAACTGGTCGTGAGCGTATCCGTGGGCGTCCGTAAAAGGCGCCAGTCTGTCGAGCTGTCAGAAAAGTCAAATGCAATCTCACTCCCGCCTACCTCGCGGGGATCTTCCTCTCGCTCAGTAGCATCACCTGACACACTTCCTGGCTGGATTATATCGCTAGCGTATTTTTCCGAAGAGGCTGCGCGTAAAATTGTTCGCGGATGTACCGGATCGGGTGCATGCTTCGGGAGCATGGCGCGAACTTTCGCAGAACGGTCCATGAGCCACTGGGCGATGCGTTTCGTCTCTGGCGTGTAATGATGAAGCATTTGAACCTCCATTCGGGCGATTATTCCAATTGCGGGGGCATCGACGAGAAGAGCGGCCGCGGCGTCGGAGTCGTCTGCAAGCAACCAATGGATCGGAATGAATGCTGCGGCAGGTACAAATTGAAGAATTGATTCATGTGCAAAGACCTTGAGCAGGTCAGTGAGAGCATAAATGCAGTGCAATATAAAAGACTAACCTGAGAGAGAAATTCGAGATATGGTTGTCGAATATCCTCCTTTGCTGGTTCATAAGGCGCCATGACCACTGCACGGAACATTGACGCCAACTGTGGCAAGATGCTCTCCAGCTCAGTCGCAATTCCCTCCAAACTGGAACGCATGGAGGCATCTTTGGCGTCTCGTTTATTCAAGCGGGTCTTTTGCTGCGATTGTGCGCGGTGGTCGTCGCCGTCAGCATCTGCAGGTGCGTCGATGACATCCTCGACCCGGATTCCGGTAACAGGGGATACTCCCGATGAATTCAAATTCATCCGCCATCGCACGGCCAGTCTTGACCTCTTCCCGATGGCACCTGGAACTGCAGCTGTCTGGCGGGCGGCTTTGACGGCACCTTGCCGGTGCGTTGAGTCTGGCATGATTGTCGTGGGCGGTTGCAGCGTGGAAGTAGCGTGCTCTGCAGAAAATCCTCCTGTCTGCCCGTCGAAAATGATACAATCCGGACGATCACCGCACGTATCGCAGGTTGCTACTGAGTATGTGTGTTGGATCCGAGTGAATGAAAACCATGCCGTGCGAAATGAATCCTCGCCGGCAAACTCGATGCCGCAGTCCGTTCCTTGGTATCGCTTCTTTGTGATATCGCAGAAGGAATGAAATGGCGCCTCAAGCGACGTCATTGAGTTTGTGTAGTCATTGAGAAGCGCGTGGCTGAATATTCTGGAGTTGTTGAGATTGAAGAGGCCTAAGCCTCCGAGATCCGGACCGGCATCCATATTTCGCTCATAAGGACACTCTGAGCAGCGCCTAACTTCGATTTTGACCCTGTGTGCGCCAGAGATGTCGAATACTGTGCACGTCACCAGTCTGGAACGTGCGTCGGGATCCGGGGGCGAGCCGCATCGACAGCGTGGCTCGGCCCCGAGCTCGAGTATTGCAGGGAATGCGGGGCTGCTGGACACTGTCGGTGACCAGACCGGATCTGATTCCATCTGGCACCAGCGAGGTGGTCCAACGGGACGGTATGAAATGCTTCGTTCGTCGTGTAGACTTTGCCGACTCAATTGATTCGCTGCAAACACATTAGTGTGATGCCAGCGTAAGGTATATGGTGCACCTTTTCCGAGAATTGCGGCGCGATGATGTAAAACTTGTTGATACATCCCATCGGCCGGCTCATCGTCATCACCACTGTACAAGAGTAGTCTCTGATGTGATCCCTCTTCTTTTGCAGCCTCGATATGAACACAGCTTGTCACATTGTGGCACTTGCGGCAGGACCAAACACCGATATTCGATGAGGTCCCGTTGAATGCTACGATGCATGGCTCCCGCTTTGTCGACAGAGTGCAGTACAAAATCAGAGCGGGTTCGGCGCCGATCGTCGGTGTCCAGCGGAAAGCCACAGCGGTGGGATTATCTAAAAGAGTTCAGCTAGGCCAGCATGCCAGGGGTGGTACACTCACCATGTTCCGAGCAGGGCAACCTATCTGGGGGGTCGGAACTGTTGAGCACAAGCTCATGCAGACATTCTGAGCGATAGCGTAGCTTGTCCGGGCACGATTTACTGCATGTATAACGCAATCCCCCAGAGGCCGAGTCAAATGAGCCTTGTAGGACAACCCAGGCGTCGACACCTCGTCCCTTCTCTTGTGAGATAGGATCGTAAACTTCCGCTACCCAGGTGCGGGGATCGATGGCGTAAATGAAGGTTTCGCTGGAGTCGAGAGCTGCTCTGTACATGTCTATGCAAACGCCTGGCGGTTCAGAGGTGGCCATGGGACGATACCGCCGTGCCAATGAGATGTGCGCTGAAGGTGCGGCGTATAGGAGATCCATCAAGCCCGTCTGCACGGTACTCGATTTGAGTCGTTTTGCGGGAATAGGAGATGCATTCGCGCATTCTCCTAGGTCTGTGCGAGCCCGAATGCGTGATTTTCGAGGGCAGGGGTAGGCAATATGACGAGGTGGAGAATCATGAGACATGAGGCGATAGTCCAGAAAGACAAGCCAGAGTCTTGAAATATGTATGAGAGTCACACGCGTATGAGATTACGCGGGAGATGGGCTGCCTAAGACGTTGGCAGCGTTGCGTATCTGATGAGACGACGTAGGGAAAGGTACCAGAATCACGGACGATTCCAGTTTCCTTTTCCAATAGAAGCGGGAATCAAGGGTGATTCAAGCTCTGATATATCTGCGGCACACACTGTAGGTGTGCCAGTCCACAACTGCACGTGAGACAAGAGAGCAAGAGTGCTGATACTCGGTCGCTGCCGACCGACCGTTTTTTGTCCCCGCACTCCCATCGGCTTCTTGCAGCATCACGCCAAGCACGACCCGCCAACCTGTCAACCTGTCACTGCCCCCTGCTCTCGACGATTACTTCGAAATATGTCCACCATCGACTGGAAAATATCTGAATAATCTTGCAATTGGTAGTACTGGTGAATCAACTCTACTTTACGGCCTACTGATATGTTCTGGATTTGAGCCGCTCCTCGCGCGCTGCACCATCTTTTGCAGTCTGGTTGGCTCTTGCGAGTTCCTCTTGCTGCATAGCCTGTGCCTTCATATCCCTTGCTGCTCTGCGTGCTGCTCGTCTCTCCGACCGCTCAGCGTCTCGTTTCTCTGAGATCTTGATAAAACGAGCGTTGTCCCGCTGCATCGTCACAATCTGCTCCTGCAGCATCAAGTTACGTTCTGCCGCTGCCGTTGCGATTGCTTTCGCTTTCTCGAGCTCCTTTTGCCAAGATTCCTCGCGTGCCTCTCGTTCCCGCACTGCCTGCTCGCGGTGTGGATTGAGGTACTCAAATATGAGCTTTCGCATGAGGGCAGGCAGCCGTGGAGCATCGGCGCGCACGGCAGGAGAAGTCCATTCCCTTAGCTCACCAGCTCCGCTCTTTGGTACGGCAAATGCAAATGCCCAGAGTTCGTCCTCCTCCGCAGCGGCCAGTGCATCTCCCTGGACGATGCTAAGTTTCGAATTCAACGGGAGCAAATTTACAACTCACTTTCAGCGCAAATGCGTTGAACCGTTCATGGCGATGCTTCTTGCGGTCTGCATAGGTAGTATTCTTGATTTTGCGTCGGGTCGCCCTTGTCAAAGCTATTGGTAACAATCAGCTTTCATGACGCTATTTCGGAGTTCTGTGATAAACGTACGCAGCTCGACTGCACCATTTGGCGTTGCTTTGATGCCACCACCCATTGGCTGCGTGTATGTTTTAGCATGATACTTGCTTTGCAACACGTCCTTTGTGAGCAGAAACAGATCGATGTTGGGTTTGTTTGGTCCACGGTACTGGTCCAAAGCTTGGCGCAGCGCATGTGCATCCGCGACGTCCAGCACCTTCCCTGCAGTCACACTCTTCGCAAGCTCCCGCATCTGCTTCTCCGAGATCGCGGGTACCTCGTCCTCTGGTTGCTTGTTAGTCTCCATGCCATCGTTGTCATCGTCGCTGGCCTCTTCCTTGTCGTCCCGTGCATTCCGCTTGCTGCTATCGCTCGAAATTGAACGTGCGGAACTGCCACCCGTCCCGAGCAGTTTCGTCCCAGCGGCATTGTGGCGTACTATCCCGTGCGTTTTGTCATTTTCATCCCAGATGTCCCTTGAATCTTCCTCGGCATTGAATTCGTCTATGTCCTCTTCGGGAGTCGCATTTCGATACTTTTGTGGAGCCCGAATGCCTGCCGAAAGGCCAACATGTGCCGGTGTGGCCCCGTCGCGGATAGGCGTAGGGGACTGCGGTCTCTGAGGTGACGTTGACATACGGTCGGAGGTTGGTGTGCTGGCCACGTCAGGATCACGAGTTGTGTGTCGATGGTTTGGCGTATGCATGGCCCCGCGTGGGATAGGGTTGGAATACGCATGATCGCGTGCGTTATCTCCACGTGCAGTGCTGCCGTTGTGTATGTCGCCTGCGAGTAAAGAATCGCTCTGCAGTTGTATTGCAGTATGGGAATCTTTGGCTTCGATGGAGAAGTCGTCCGCCATTTCAACGTCGGGTGACCCCCTCGGCGAGCTAGAGTTGTCCTGCCTGTCATCATCGGCCATAGATCCACTAGCAGATATTTGCGAAGCAAGACCGTTTACGCCAGCCTTGAGACGAAGAAAACTTCTTTTGAGCCGTACAGATTCGAGTCGGGCTCGTTCTTTGACCAACGCGGCCTCCTCCTCGGCAGCTGTTTCAACTGCTGCCAGCTGGTCGGAGATCTCAACAAGCAATTCAATCGATATGAGAAAAGACTTACATCACAAGGCCGGGCATGATCTTTCTGGGGCATCCCACAGACACTGCAGCAAGGTGGGCGGCGAGACCCATCTGCGTTCAGGTGATTGGCCTGGTGCCTCTTAGCGGAAGTGTTCCGAGGATTTGGGACTGCCTCTTCGATGCTCTTGCGCTGACCGCGTTGACCGCGACTAGCATGGGATTTCGATGAATGAGATGCCGGGTTTGCTGGGGTCGACGTCACGCGGTGACGCGGTGCAGACTTGGACGTCTGGGCCTGCGTCGATATCTGACGTGAACTCTTGACGTTTGAGGTCGAGCTTCTCGTTCGTTTACGGCTGCCTTGAACAGATATGCGGACCTGATCATGTTCGCCGAGCTCAACGAGTTCGGCTGTGCTGTCCTTGTGCCTAGAGCTGCGGCGGTTGTTGACGATAGCATCTCCCTGCCTCGCCGTGATCTTGCCTTTGCGTACTCCTTTCTTCAACTCACTCTTGAGCATCTCCTCAGCCTTCTCTTTATCTGCGAGGTGAACGGGCTCAGACTCGTACTTACGCTGCATGCGAGAGCTAAACCCACGTGGCACCTTTGTACGAGCCATTGTAAAGTTGTGTGGGAGAGGTTGTGTATCAATTGTATCGCGCAATGCCCGCTTTTATGTGCTGAGCTATTAAGTTACTCTGCATGTGACAGAACTGTCAAGCTGTCAGGATGGGCTGACAGCCAGGTAATGCACCGCGCGAGCTTTAAAGCCCCGAGCAGCTCGACAAGTTTGCTCTACACATACCATGGCGTCGCAGGACTTGTTCAGCTCAGGCCGCAATATTGTGCCAATCCAAGGCCGAGCTGGAGGGAACCCGACGGATATCCTCTCATCAGCTGCGCACGAGGTCGAGTTTCCAGCGATCTGTGGCCCCGGTAAACCAGACGTGCTAATGACTGTCCATGAGCCGCCGAGCCTAGAATCACTCTCTTGCACCTCTTGCAGCGCCAGAGGAAGTCCGCATATTGTTTACCAGCGCAGCAATGTCGACAAATGGGGTTCTCTTTTCTTCTGGATCTATGTGAGGAGCATCGGTAAACACATTCTCACACTGACAAAGTGTTACAGTGTCATCTTTGTCTATCTGCGTTTGGCACGCTCACAGGAAATGTTGTACGCACTTACGCCTCAAGTCCGAAGGAAAACAGTGCGACAGCGCGAGCAGGACGACAAAGGGCGTCAGGGTCGGACACATTGACTGGCGGGGTAGTTGGACCTGTCAACGCGCCGGACATGCCTCAAACACCTCCATCACGCATTGCTGCCGACACAGTAAAAAGATACTTTTCACCTCGGGACCAGTTGGTCCGTCAGGCTCGCGTTGCCCCTATGGTCAAGATTCTTGCAGCCAACCGTGCAGAGCAGCAATCTCCGCGCGAGCCATTCATGGACAAAAGGGATATCAACTCCAGCGCTACTCCTCCCGCTTCATCCCCTGCTGTTAATCCTTCCATTGGTAGCCTGCGGCAGGATAAAGATATCGGAGACACTGATGACGGTGGCTGGGAGGTGCCGGAGTCACCTCTCAAACCAAAGCGAAAGCGCTACGATCGCCGCCAGCTCGTGTTGAGGGTTCAGCTTATGGTGCGTGCTTGTTTTCAACTTAGCCAAGAAGATATTGATTGCGAAATAGAGCTGCGAGCAGCAGTCTATGCCGTTCAAGATTGACAACGACATAGTTTATTGGGATGATTTGCCGGAACTCATTCGCACACATGTGCAATCGCCGACCGTGCCCCGAGCCCTAGAGCTCCTGATCGCGGCCAATCCGTGGACGCCTTTTGGGCATGCAGACAGCCTGGTCATTCCGGCAGCAGTGGGAACGATTATGGCGCGCGTTGTGTCGGGCAAACCCAAATCACCGCACGAGGTCATCGTGCTGCCAGACGACACGTCCGAGGACGACCCTTCTCCTCCTAAGCGTCGTCGGAGTGCGCCAAGCAACACAAAGGACAAAGACTCGGTCGGAGCAAATGGTACGAGGGCTGCAGCTATTGGACGAGGCAGAGCGCGCAAGTAGCTACAAACGTAACATCTTTGCTTCTGCAATATATACAAAGATTAGCTGCATGTCCCAGCGCTCTAGTCGCGAAATCAGCCCAAATAAGATCCGATCGGATTGGCATGCGCAAACCTTGAGGGGCAACCCGTAATTCATGGACGATCTCACCTTCACTGCCTACATGCTACATGTGGATGCATCGCTCTGAGGCCCTCATAAGTCTGTAAGCACAGATACATGCATGACGGACATTCACGATAATGTAATACTTTCTGGCGGGTGCGTATGTCACTGCCAAGACTGATGTTTTGAGTTCCAGACAAAATGATTATGAATTAACAAGGGAATGGCATTACTACAAGCTTCATATCAGGGTTAGGCTAACATTCTCGTCATCGACAATGTACCTCGAGCTTTCAACCGCCAGACGCCAAGGTTCGGTCACGAGTGGGTCGTTCGTGTTTTCGAGAACCGAAATGGTGTGGCAGTTTACAAACCTGAGCTCACCATGCGGCTGCACTAGTCGGATTGCTGCCGACATGAGCTTAAGGCTGGTCGCAGCTGTAAGGTCACAATCGACCACGGTCATGCAATGAGCCAGGCGGTTTGGCTCACGCTCAAGTAGTTCGTCAGCGAAGGTTCTCAGGTCGGGTATGCTGATATCTCTGAGTACCACTGACAGGCGAGGGTTGCCGGATGCCGTGCTCGAGTCGATGCTGGAGACAAGCAATGCTAGGAGGCTAGCACTTGCCTCTACCGGCCCAGCGAGTCCAAATGCCATAGGTACAGCCTCTCGCATAATGGTGTTCTCCAAGACAACGAGGCTGAGCGGATGCTCGTCGTGCTCCTCAAGGAAGACTCGGCGGAGTGCTGGTGTCTGATCCTCGCTTCCGATTAGCCTGAGAAGTCTGTCGCTCGGCGCGACAAGAGTGTGCAGCTGCGGCATGACTGGTAGCGGCGAGCTGGGGATTATACCTCCTTCCTTGATGAAAAGAAGAAGGTGCTGAAGGCGAGGACATCCATATGCAATCTGCCACACGGTCGCCGGGGAGACTGGCAAACGTGACTCCAGTCGCACTAAGTCGGGATATGATCCAATGCGCACCGAATATATCGGCAGAACTTTATCGAGATCGAGGACGCGAAGACGAGGGGCCTGACGAATGAATAGACGGTGTAGATAATCGTCCTCCTCGACATGAGGCCAGCTCATACCCTGGTGTAGTACGAGGCGGATCACCTCGACCAGATACATGTTCAGGAGAAAGAACCGGATGGAGGAGTTGAACGCCTCAATCGAAGAATCGGCGTACTGGCGACCGCCGTGGGTTGGCGCTGAGAGCTGGCCCCATTGTGAGAGGTTGTTCGGTTGGCTGAAATCCATGAAAATCGAGACAAGACGGGCAGCGATTCCGGGCTGGAGAAGCCCGTAAGACGAGAGGAGAGCACTTGAACTCCAGCCGAAGTAATGCAGGCGAAGCCGCAACTTGGCCATGCCACCAGTGCTATAGAACCGCTTGACCTGTCGCTTCACACGTCCGACGTCGCTGGGAGGACTGTTGGCATAAACGACAATGTTGCGCCAGTGGCAGGTACGGTTGATCGCTAACCGAACGGCGACCCTGGGAACAACACGGCCAAGGACGCGAATGAAATAATGAGGATCATCGCCGTCGGCGTACATTGCAATGCTGTCGACGATTTCGGGATTAGAGAAAACTCTAATGAAGGCTTCAGAGATCATGACTACTCGACAAGTGTCAGCGTGTGTAGCAGGCTTGAAAACGCGCGAACCTGGACACAGTTGGACGAGAAAGACGTGAGTATTTTCAAGTTGGTTCTGCCATTGTTCTTTTAAGTAATGCTAGACGAGATGTTCGGTCTAAGACGGGTGGCACACGCGCCAATATGTCACTGGCTGACAGCTCGACAGGCTCGCCGTTGTTGCTGTTGTGATAGCTGTCCGACTTGAACAGCGTCATTCACAAGTGCCACGATCGGATGGAACCCGGCCTCGTCGGATCGCCGAAACAGAAGGCAAAAGGAGGGGACAGATGACCAAAGGCAAGACAAGCGGGTACGAGACGGCGCTCTAGATTGGATGCGGGGGATAGGTTGGGTTTGATTCGATGCAGAGTTGGGAAGTTGTACAATGCGTGGAATGCATGTGAATTGCTGACGTGGCGGACTGATATGCAGAGATGATAGATCGCCCCCGACGCGCCGGGCCGGGAGTGGTAGCTGTGTGATGAGAGACCGAGAGGCGGTGGATCCAATGGCGACGGAGGCCGCACGTAGGCGGCATCGGGAGATTCGTAAACGACAGCGTGATAGTAGCACGGGTGTCTTGTGAGCAAGTATGGCCGGGGGTGGTAGGTAGTGTTGATCCCACTGATGGATAAGCGTGTCATTCGACCTCGGGCAAACAGTTGCGGCGAAGGTGCGAAGACGAAGAAGTGAAGAGGCCGATCGACAGCATGAAAGCGACGAAGAGTCAGAACCAGAGATATGATACAAGTACAGTGAAACTGCAGGAGGGGCGCGAGGTGAGCTTTGCACCTGTCTAGGCGCGCGAGATACGAACCACTAGAATCCTGGGAGAAGCCGGGGGTGGTGGTAGGAGGCAAG
>Ga0247815_10000478_pt1 | contig 31387 bp, 26 predicted proteins | sample UWRJL194509B1_FD_181014 | JGI IMG/M metagenome (GOLD analysis project Ga0247815, IMG submission 181014) | Plant litter microbial communities from Arlington Agricultural Research Station in Wisconsin, United States - UWRJ-L194-509B-1 | ecosystem: Environmental > Terrestrial > Plant litter >...
CGGTGAGTGCTCGCCGTCGCTCTGACACTCTGTTCGCAAAGTTCCGTGACGCCGGCTCGCGGTCACGTGTCAGCCCGATTCCGGCATGTTTGCAACCGAAGCGACGATTGTCGGCTCGGAGTGTCAATATCCGTTCCTTCTTGTCCTGCTTCCCCATTCCCATCACGCCAAGCGCGCGCACATACCCATCAGCTCCCCTGTATTCTCTCATTATGATGCAGTTGTGAGCGCGCCAATATTTCATCCATTGTCCCAAGGGCTTGCACGCACAATCCCATCTTGATGCTCGCCGGTCTCGTCCCGTCTCATCCCATCCCGTCACACATTCATGAGTTCGTCAATATGCCATGCTCGCGCACGGATTTACATTTGCAGTTATTGCGAGTGCAAGGACGGCGACAGGTTAATCGCCGTGCGCCGTCCGGTGCACAGTCTACGAGTTATTGGTCCGCACATGACTCCGTGCACATCAACCCTTCGCGTCGTGCCCAAATCTACCTTGCTTGATCTTGCCCGCTAGTTGCGCAGCTGCTCATCCCGTGTCCGTCTACCTGTTGCCCTTGCACGCGTCATCCTGTGACAGCGCGGCGCCGTTCGTTTCCTCGCTGCCTTTCGGACCCTGTACTCGGACCTTCCCTCGAGTGTGCGTTGCCTACGGTCCAAGTGACAGCTCGAGGGCAAGGGCCCTGGCGCTGACTGCTCCACATGGATGCCCTTGCTCTGCATTCTGCGTGCCCGCGTCGGGTCGGCCTGTAGCTTCTCGTTTGTCCCAACGCTATCCGTGCGCATGCCGTCCCGGCCGCACCTTCTTGCTTTCAACCTCGTGTTCTGGTGGCTTGAAATTTGGGCTCAACGCCGTGTCGCTTTGTATCCATCCCATGCATCAGGACCGTAAATTCATCCTGCTTCGAACATGCCCCGTGGTAACTTGAGCTCTGCGATGTGTACCGCGTACACTTTGTGGGCGAGTGTATCTACCCTGCATGCCCTCCTCGTTAACGCCTTGTTGGACTGAGCAGGCGATGCGTCTGCGTAAGCGTCAGTGTGAGCAAGGCATCTTCAGAATATCGCGGCCAGGTGTTTCATTATACGGTCCATTTCTTGCCTTCTACTCTGCTCCTCCGCAATGATGCCCATGTAATCTTCAGCGCCGTTTGCGTTAATCATGCTAGATATCGTCTTTGACCTCGCCTAATGCCTTCAGCCTCGTTTACTTCACTTTGCACTTCCCGATTCCCGTCCTGCCATCGTGATTGTGCTGCCATAGTACCCCCACACCTGGTTTTGCGCACCGTGTTTCCATTGTCGTTGAGCTGATGCGGACCTGGGGCTGACGGTCAAACAATGGGTCTCTCGCCCGTGACGCCACTCGCCTCGTCTTGTTTCAGTCTTATATACTTGTGGCGTAGGTTCTCCTCGCAATATGCGCAGTTACCCATTTAATCATCCAAAGTTGCAGCTTACCTAAACCTGTGTATCACTTTGGACCGGGCAGAGTGGAGCGGTGAGTGACGATCGAGGTATCCTCGTGACCGTCACAACCGCATTAATCGGGCACACGAGCTGCATTCTAATGCTCAGCGTTGAGTGCGAAGCTATTTGAGATAGTATATAGTCTGTTTTAGTCTATGGTGCTCGCGTCATTTGCGCTGTCTCAGCAACAGGCTGTGGAGTAGGCGGCCTCCGTCGGAAATCGAGCGGGACCATGCCGGTCCCAATAAACATTTGGCGAAGACCGATGATGATTGCTACTATGAAGATCGCGAGTAAGCACGCGGTTGAGCCGGTTGGGGAGGTCATGGATAGGCGGGTGGAGACTGTAGGCGGTTTTCTGCGGCTTATAGGTTCATTGTGAAATGCAAGCCTGTCAGTCATCGGTCGAGGCACTGACACAAAAGAGTGTAAACGAGATTGAATATCATGGCTCGACTGTACAACTACATGCAGCCGCTACTAATTCAGTCATCCCTGTCAGAGTGTTGCCAGAGAATCTGAAGATCACTCCTTCGTCGACCGCATAAGATCTGCTTGTGCTCTGCAGCGTGAGGCAGAGCCCGCCAGATCCAGCACCTCAAACCCATGCTGGGCGGACTCATAATAGACCAATGCGTCCTCTCGAAGCCCTTGGTCGCGTCGCAAGTCTCCAAACTCCCACGCACAGTTCGCCCGCGCAAATCGGTCGTCGAACGCCGTGCTGATATCCTGTGCTTCACGGAGAAGCTCCTCCGCCCGTACATAGTCACGCTGCTCACGCCTTACACTGCCGAGAAAGCGATTGACTTGTGCCACCGCAATCTGGTTTCCAAGTGCGAGAGCCACTGAGCGCGACGCCTCCAATTCGGTTGCGGCAGCGTCCAGGTCCCCCTGATTGGAATACAGGATGCCAAGATCTTCTGAGCACTGAGCTGCGTCATATGAACTGTTCTGAGAATGGAAGATTTGCTGTGCTGCCTTCAAATGCACAATTGCAGCGGCATATTTGCCCTCCATGCGCATCATATTGCCGAGATTTTGTCTGCACCTCGCCTCGTGCAAGTCCTCACCAAGTTCGACGTAGACCGCGCGTGCCTCTTCGAGTAGAACCTCAGCATCGCTGTACTCGTCGAGGAATGAGTGTATGTTGCCCGCATATTGCTTGCAAATAGCTGCTGACAAGAGGTTATCTATCTCGAGAAACAACTTTGCTGCGGTATAATACGAGCTTATGGCAGATCGGTAGTTGTCGAGGGCTTGTTGCGATCGGCCGATGACTACCAAGCAATCCGCCTTCCATAGCGTGTGCTGCTCAAGACGTGGAAGCAATGCCGTAGCGAGAGTAAGTGTTGGCTGTTGATATTCTCTGAGACGGGTGAAATTGACAACAGCGGTGACGACTTGCTCTGACGGTTCAGCAACGAGCAAGAGCAGCAATGATGATAAGTTGCCCATCTCTGGAGCTGCGGCCGCGGCACGGTCCTTGTAGGTCTCGTCCATGTTAACTGGAAGTTCGGCGGCAATGTCAAAGTAGATAGAGCACAGTGCTTCGAAGTGCTTTGGTTGAGCGGGATATCGTTCTAGAACCAGATGGCGGATGGGGCTGAGCATCTTCAGCACCCGGTCCGTTCCCATGTTGGCAAGAGCGTAAGAGGTCAATTTATCCCGTGCTCGCCGAATATTTTTGAACTGCGGTCGTAGTTTTTCGAAGATCTCTGGGCGGAGACCATCGGGCAGCATAGCACAAACCGAAAGTAGCTGCAGCGCCTCCTTTGATTTATCGGCCTCTCCAACGATCTTGAGCGACAGCTCGATCGACACATCGACATTGTTGACGCGGCCTACATCGTGAGTCTGAAGCAGTCCACTATGTTCGCTGTTCCAGGAATCAAGAAGCTCGGGCAGCGGTGTCCCACGCTGCGCCAGCTGACCAAGCAGCGTGACCGCAAGTGGCATCATATCGACAGCCCGGACGAGTTCCTTCGCTATCAGCTCATCGCTCGCCGAAATGGCTTCTCCTAGCCTGTCCTTGAAGGTTTCGAGTGCTGCCGCCTCCGAAAATGGTTCAAGTGCCGCGGTACTCGAGTTCGACCATATGACAGACGATGGCAAAATCCTGCCTCGGCATGTGATCATGAGCGATATCGTTGCAATCTGCGAGAGCCTTCCGAGTAGCTCATCAACCGCGACGACCGGTGCTCCGTCTACAAGCCAGATGGTCTCCAGATTGTCGATCACGAGAAGAGTGCGTCTTCTCTTGGCCAGCCGGGCGGCAACGGCCGCTTGCAAGCCTGGAGTCGTAGGTTCCACTCCACACTGTTCGGCAAGCTTACCCACAAGCTCTTCCGCGTCTACTAGGGCCTCGCATGACTGGAACAGCCTGTGACCGCCGAACAACTCGGCAACACGCGGGTCATACAGCACTTCCAATCCTATCGTGGTTTTGCCCATACCACCAGCGCCGAGGATCGCAATGTGAGCTGCTCCTGGCCGGGTTAGATGCTCGATTATGTCTTCAACAATCTCCTCTCGACCGTGGAAGACAATGGGTTTTGGAGGAAGAAGCATATAGGCCCTCACGTCTCTGTTAAGCCAGTGTGAATATCAGCTCGTGGTATCAATTGGAGCAGAGTCTTACCTGGCGGGTTGCGAAGCTGGAGCGGTTCCTAACAAATGTGCGTGTATTTCACTCACTTTTGTATCCATCTCATTCACCACCATGCCAGTCTTGAAGCCTTGAATATGACTGTGCACTTGGAAGGCAAGCTGATCAATCCTTCGATTAGCAAGCGATGAAACAGTGAATATATGAAGACATACAGATATCGTTTTCCGTGCTTCTTCCAGTCGTTGCTCAACTAGTTCAAGGCATGCGCCGACGGTATGTATCGCCATCGCACGCTTGAAATTTTCGGTGTGCAAAACGACGTGAAGCCGGATCGCGACGCGCTGAAGAGTTCTACACGCGATTTCATAAACGGTAGGTCGAAACGGGATTTGAGCGGCACTCACTCGAAAAAGTTTGACAGATGAGCTTGCAGCTGTGGAGTAACCGCCACTTCATCTGTCGAAGCCTGACCCACGACGTTCCACAGAGTCTGCACAGATGACAGAAGCGCCGTAGCTTTGGGTGGAACGCTCTGAAAGTCCTACATCACAGTGCTCAGACAATCTGCCTATGCGATATAGCAGCTGGCCTACCTCAAATAGCTGCAAAATATACAGAAATGTTTGCGGTGCAGCTTTGAGAGGCCAGTCGAGCCCGTCGGTGATGTTGACCATCACGTTGAGCGTCGTCTTGAGACCGTCATACGCGGCATCCAGAGTCGTGATGTTCGCACTGTATTATGCTCATGAGATGAACGCAATATTCGTACGAGAAAACACGCGAACCATAAATCGTCCTGGTAGAAAGGTGTGTTGGTAAGCAATATAGACGTTACGAGGAGAGCGGACCTTGCTGCGGTCGACCTTGATCCCAAGACCATCGAACGGCTCGATCATAAGCTTGCACTCGCTACTTTGTATCTAAAAGCATGCTAGATCATCAGAGGAAAGTCCCGAGCAACTGTAAGGTACCTGCCTTGAGTAGTTCGAGGAGGGCCTGTACGCTCGCCAGGTACCCACCCGTCGTGTCCGCTGTCGCGCCTTTCCCAATGTAACGAGTGATGGCACCCTTATCAGACGCGTCGAACATGAAGCTCGCACATTGTATGAATACACTGAGAGCGGTAGTATGCTCAATCGAACCCATAGGCAGGTGATCTGTGCACTTACTCTTTCGTGGCGCCCAGGGCTGCAGCGACCGAGATCGGAAAATCGCTCAGCTCGCCACTAAGACGTGCAGCGGTTGCAGTGTTTTCAACAGATGTTGCGATCTCGAGAGAGACTTTTGAGATCTTGCGCGAGGTATCTTTGCTGTTCTTCATCAACTATGGAAGTATCAGTCGCATCAGCTCAAAAAGCGCGCCAGTGAAAGCCGAACACACCTTTGCTGCTTCGTGGACATCATTTGCCGCCTTGATGAGCTCGGAAACAAGGTCTTTTTCGGCTGCAGGCATGACCGATAAGCGAGGTCAGGTGATCTCTGGAGCGTCGCGAGGAGGAGCTGAGGAAGGTAAGGCACGGCAGCCGGCCGATTGTGTGCGGCGCGTCGTCCGACCCGACCCTGTGGACAACGGCTCTGCCCCATCACCGAGGGCAATTGCGGTTTATTTGGGTCAGCACGCGAGCAGGCATCCGCCCAGCATCACTAGGCTAGCGGCCCAAAATAAGCGGTTGTCTGCACGGACGTTGCAGACTCGCGTCGGTCCTAACGTATACGCCCACATTCGTTCCACCTCTCTTTACTGTCCCAATCCCTTCTGTAAGTTGGCCTTTGAGTGCACTTTCCCCGTGCTGAGAGCTCGCCAGCGCTCTGACACCCAGTTCGCAAAGTTCTGTGACCCCAGACTGCGGTCACGGCCCGGTTTCGGCGCGTTTGCAAACCAAACCGACGATTGTCGGCTCCGAATGTCAACATCCACTACATCTTGTCCTCCTGCCGCATTCCCATTATGCCAAGTGCGCGCACATACCTTCTCAGCTCCGCTGAAACTTTTCGTGCTGGTATGATGCGGTTATGATGTGTTTGCGAGCGCGCTGGTCTTCCTTTCGTCGTCCCAAGGGCTTGCACGCACAATCCCATCTTGGTGCCCGCCAGTCTCGTCTTGTCACATTCCGTCACTCATCTATGAGCTTTTTGACGTGCAGTGCTTGTACTCGAGCTTTAATCTGCGGCTCTTGCGAGTGCGACGATGGCTTCAAGCAGATAGCCATGCCTCGCCTGGCGCATGACTCTGCGATCGCTTGATGCCACAAATGCCTGCATATTCGTTGAACCCTCATATCACGACCCAGGGCACGTTACTCGCGCTGGCCAAATAGTTACCCTATTGTTCATACTGGTGTTTGTCCATCCGTTGTCTTTGCACGCGCCATCTTAACTGGGACCACCGAACGCGCCTTCTGTGCAGTCTGCGCGTTGGCCAGAGTGCGAGATTCCTAGCCATGCCTGCCGCGCACGGCTGCTCCTGCTTTGCATAATGCGTGCTCGCGTCTTGACGGACCGTTACTCCTCGTGCTTCCCAAAGCCAACCTTGCGTATGCCGTCCTGGCCACATATTCTTGGTTCCAGCCCTGTGTTCCATCGGCCATGAGTTTGTGCTCAACACCGTATCGCCTGGTTTCGATCTTTGACACCTTGATCTTTCATTACACCCTGCCTCGAACGAGCCGGCAACTTTGGCTCTAATTTGTGTACCAGGTGCGCTCTTTGGGCGAGTAAATTTATTTTTACGTTGTCCTGTCTCCGCGCGCTTCCCGTTCGCAACTTGTTGGACCGCGCAGGCGACGTTTCAGCGCAGGGCAGGCGTCTTCAGAACACCGCGGCCAGGTGTTTCACTGTACGGTTCATTGCTCACGCTTTACTCTACCCCTCGCCAATGACCTGCGTGTACTCTTTACGGTCACGAATGTGCCGTTCTTTTCACTAGAGCCTTTCTTCGGGATTTGCCTAAGCTGAGCCTAAATCGGACTCCAGATTTAGTGCCTCTCGGTCTTGCGACTAAAATCTCATTCCAACTGTATCTATTCATTCTAAATCGGCAGGTTTTCTTGAACAATATACAAAAGTCATTTAAATACTTTTAAAGTACTTCAATGTAGCTAATTATTGACAGGTACTTGGAGGCTTGTGAGGTTCGACCACCCGTAGCCACTCCACTCTCGGAAATTGCCAGCCTTTCGGAAGATTGCGGAGGTTGCGTCATGAGCGCTTGAGCCACCGCCGCCGCCACTGCACCTAATTTGAACTTCCTCTTGTCGCTCACGTCGCATCAAAGCCTCAATCAATGTCAAACTGCACTGTTGGGAGGCTAGGGTGAGTATGTAGCCGGAATGATACAGCTTAGTTTCAATACCCTTCTCCCCGCTCTTAAACATCCCCAAGCAGAGCAAACCGCAATGCAGGGACCGCAGGTTAGCTCATCACGGGATGCGCTAGAATACGGGGTCGCATGTCAGTGTCAAACGTGTCACATCGCAGGCCACCCGCCGGCCTGCATGTCGGCTTGCACATACATTGCCAGCTGCGCTGGCGGCGCAGCCAAACGGCATGGCCAATGGCCCACACTTTCTGTGCACGCATTGTCACCTAGTACAGGCCCGCCCGTGGCCGCTCTGTCGATTGGTTCGTAATGGCTGGCAGGACAAGAACAAGCCGGTTAGCCCGGACTGCACCGTCGCGTTGCCAGCACCCTCGTCACAACCTGCCGCTCATATTGCTCACGCCTTCCGCGACGATTGCCTACGCCACCCCGCCGGTCAGTTAGCTGAGGGCTGTAAGAGGCTTCGTTGACTCGAGTCGGTTTGTTGGTTCGGACACTGCCTTAGATCAACACGCGCTCACGAAGTAGACCAGCGCACCAGTATTACCCACATTGCTACATGTTGATCGTATCTGCGTGAAATAACACTCACAGTTTTTTCTGCTTGTGCTGGTCACATCTCTGCTTCCGAGCGCCGGTGGCTCGCGTGCTGGCTCCATGTAGGCGAAGGCAATTCACCATCACCCGTCCGTCCCCGTCTGCTCTGTCTCTTGATCTGCGTAAAAGACCAGAAGCAGTGTTGAGCTTAGCTTTGTTCTTAACAAATCATTATGGCTGAGAGCAGCAGCTGTGCCTGTAACCTCGCTCGCTCAACCGCTGTGAGATGAGACTGTGGAACGAACCCAACTTCCCACGCAGTGGATAATAACAGGACCGGGGCGTGCGAGGATGAGAAATCGAACGCCGCATTTTCTGGGAGGTTGTGAGCGAGCGAGTGTCTGAATTAGGCACATTGCTCACCCTAGGGCGACGAGCAAGGGTGGTGTACTGGTCTTGGCAAATAGGACCCTTTACTCGTCTAGTGCAACGAGTAAGGGTGGTAAGCAGACCTCTTTGCTGGCCCAAAGACGAAGACGAGTAGAAGGCAGGTGCTAAACGGGATGTCGTGCTTGGGCGACAAATGCGAGTTTCATGCGAGTAGTGACTTGAGGTAAACACTCTAAATTCATAGTTGCTGAAGTGTTTTTGAAGGTGGTGTGTGGTCGGTGGTCAGGACAAGCCTTCAGAGTGCAGGTGAGTTCGGATTTCAGCTGATGTACCCGCCCGAATAACGAATAAACGATCTTGAAACGGATGAGAACACGTACGAGTGACGCCGATTGATTGTGATTCGGTGAGGATACGAGTGCAAGGCAGATACGAGCGAGCTTGCGAGTAGAGACCACCCTGCCAAGTGTAAGGCCGATTGTGCGAGTGAGAAGCGATGGGTCAGATAACTCTAGCTACTGAATAGATACATCGTCTTATATACCCTCTAGATTGTGCTGTGCTCATCGAGACAGAATCGTGCGTTGGCGAGAGCGATATGAGGTCGCCCAGGCGGGATGACGAGCGCCGTGACGAGCTCGTTTGTCGTCCTCGTCACCCCACGAGACCACAAGCGATGCGCGAATCGCGTGCTGCCCGGTTGTCAAATCGCGCTGGTCCGTGGGTTTCGCACTGGGTACCGTCGAGTTGGCGAACCATTGGCGACGCCCGTTCTGCTGGCGACCGCCCGATCACAGCGGGTATTGCCGCAGTGGCAAGTTTCGTCTAGTTCTGCATACTGTAGCGTCGTTCTCCATACCGGTGCGTGCTTCAAGTTGTCTGGGTCGTTGGCGTCGGGCTAACCAAAGTAGTTATCGTGCTCTCTTAGGCGATCGACAGGTAAGTGCGCATGGGCGCACCTAATAGCGAGCGATGTCCACGAAGGTTATCATGCACTATGCCCTCAATCTGAATCATATTCTTCTGTCGAATCTTCTTTCCAAACCATAGTATGGTGTAGATGACAGAAGGAAATGAGCCAAAAATGAGGGGCGGTGCGACTCGGCTATATGCCTAGGTAGCTCGATGCACTAGTTTACCATGCGAATCGTTGGGGTTTCAGAGAGCGGGGTTTCTCCCAAGTGGACTTAAAAATCAGGTGTGCTTGGCTTGTGCAAGGATCGGCTAGATGCCTAAAAATAAACAGGTTGCGAAAGCGATGGCAAGGAGCTAACGAGCTCTCAACGAGACGGGACGCGAGACGATGCAAGACGAGAAAAGGAACGGAAACGAGATGCAATACGAGATAAAAGAAGCGAGACAATACAGGAGAGAGACAAGCGCAATACGAGTGCGAGGGGAGGCGATCCACGAAGCGGTGTGGCGAGACGAGGGAGGGGCAGCGAGGCACTGTGCGTAGGCACGCAAAGAGATGGCGAGGTTGTATGGCGAGACGCGAAGGTTTGGGCAAGGTGCATGCGCGATTGAATGAGCCGTAATGAGGGAGACAGGGAGGGTGATTGATCGGTGGCCGAGGTGAAAAACTGGTGTCCTCTCCTCAATAGATCGCCTCGTTCTTTATATATGAGTGCAATCTAGCTATATAGTGTATTCTATATGAGTGTGGAAAGGTTTGGAACGTGCGGGTTCACGATTAAATCTTCCATACGCGTCCGGAAGTACGATTAAATTCTGGCATGTTACATCATGAGTTTCCCTTGTGCTCTGGCCCACTATCAATAGTCAGCAATAACGGCTGCTTCAGTGTCGAGAATTGATGACATGTGTCATTCGTGACCGTAACCTGCCGTGCGAAGCAGCGGCTTACCAGCTAGTCATGTATCTGCTCTGCAATGCGCAGATGCTGAAGACAGTGACAAAAACGGGGGAATCAAAATGTCGATGACCTTGCACTCATCGCCGTTGCCTACAATTTCGACGTAGCCCACGCCAAGCTCAAGCGCATGATTGAAAGGCCCGACAGGTGATGTGACTGGGAGGAGGAGCACACCCGCCTCATGAATTTGATCAGACAAAGGAAGTCGACTTTGCGAACTCCACTAAGCGATGACACCTGGACTGCCAGGCCCGGGGCATCAACATACAAGGCAACTGTGTAGAGAAATTCGACACCTTCAAGTTCATGTAAGGATGGTCCTTTGATCTGAAAGCACACGACAACAGCAATACACAAGGGAGCGCGAAACATAGCGCAGCAGAATCGCGTCCCACGCACCACAAGGCATCAGTGACAAGCACATCAGATGAATATACGTTGCAGTGGTCATACCAAGGATCCCATATGCGGCCTCAATCTGGTTTCAATCGATCTCGTGCAAGCCAAATGGGGAACTGGGAGGCTCGATTGGACTCGCCAAGTGCATGCCGTGGCCAGCACACAGCGAGTAGCAGCGATAAGGAGCACAGGAGCGATGCAAACAACAGCAGGAGACGTTCTGAGCCAGATGCAATGAGAAGGAAGGTGGAGCAGCTGCAAGCGGTCAGGTTTGGAAAGATTGCGCGTGCTGGCTATGGTAACGAGCACGGGCTCTTGGTAACGAGCATGGGCTCTTGGTAACGAGCACGGGCTCTTGGTGATGTGCACGTCGGGCTGCGGCGATGTAGCTGGCATCGCAAGTGCAAGCCAGCATGCAAGCCGACATGCAGGGTTAGATTCGAGCAGGTGAAGCGTGTCTGAGGGCAAGGCAGTTGGCGACATGAGTGCCCGTGTGTACGTGGGTTGACGACAAGGGCTGGTGCGATGTGGGCGAGATAGCCTGTATGAGCTGCGGTGTGCGGCTAGCTGAAGTATGTTCACCACAGCTGATGTAAGCCGGCGTATTAGCGTACCACATTTAGATGCTATGGGTGTGGCGATGTGTATGGTTAAGTTTGCGCAACCTGGACGACATCTGCACGTGCAGAAAAGGTTGGCAAAAAAGCATGGAATATTCGAAGAAATACATGCATTGCCTCCTCAGCCAGGTCTCTTCTACTCATCTACAACCTGAGGTGTGATGAAGAGGAAAAGGCGACGTCCAAACGAAGGCGGGTGTGCCGAAGGTGGCACAATGCACGAATGACGCAATGTCCGGTATATACCGGCAATCTGGGAACTTCCGGCCGTGCTTCAATTCTGGGTGGTGCTGGCTCATCTGTCTCCTGATGCCCGCCCATGAATACGACGCGACAAGCTGTCTACAGGCTTCAGTCCTCTCCGCATATCATGAAGGCGAAAGCTCCTGAAACGGAGAGCACGTCAAGGAGAACAAATTTAGGTACCGATTAGGCAAACTCCGAAGAACTTGCTCAGTGAATGAGACGGCACATTCGTGACCGTAAACACATCTGGGATCTGCGAACAGATTGATGTAACATCAAAGGCTTTGGTGCTTGTACACTTTTACGGTGGGATCTGATGGTGTGCGGTTTCACGCAGGGTTCAGGCATGATATCGGCTATTTCCATGTTGGGGTTCAAACTGCAGAATCAACTAATAGTGACTTCGGTAAAACCTCGTCATAATCTACGCGTGGAATCGATCATAAGAGGAATAAGATACTAAAAAAGCTCACATTGCGACAGGGCACTGTCATTGACCAGTTATTGCTCACAACTACATAAAAATGTGGCTCTGGCACTGGCAGGCTGAAGGATAAACTTGTCGCAAGCTTCTAAAAGCACATTAGTATCACTATCTCAGGTTTTTTCTATGAGATGAGTCCATGAAATCTGCCGAAACCCTGTGGAGCAGCATTTGGCCTCAGTGGTCTGATAGATATGCATGCCGAACCCCATGTAAAGTGGCACATTCAAATCTGTCGGTATGAGGCGGCTTTAATTGCTTGCAGCTCACACCAGAATAAGCTTAATGTGTCGATATTACCCAATATTTGTGTCAGAGTCAGTTACTGGTCGGAGTTCGAAACCGCTCAATTACGATGGATCATAGTCCAGACCGCTGAAGAAGCCGCCGGAATCTTAATCTCTTTGTGAGAAGACACTTTCGTATTCTGGTTAGACATTAAAGAAGTCAATTAGCTGTATTTTCTTAAGCTCATCTCCTGTGCACAAAGGAAAGGAGAGTTGTTTGAGATCTGCTATGCAAAACTACTCAGCCTTTCGGTTGAAACTATCTGTCTTCAGTTTTGAAATTAATCAAAGCATCAATATCAGAATTCTGACATAATTCTCAGCTGATCAATGTAATCAAAGCTCTTCTAATGGAAAGATAAGTGGCAACCTGACTTCAAAGGATCTGAATGCTCATGGCTCACTTTTGTAATATGTTGTAGGCATCATGCAAGTAAGTGATGACATATATACACATCAGAGATTATCTGGAGGGCCTAATCTATATATTTGTCAACAATAATCCCAGATTGTACAGGAATAAGTCGGATTATGCCAACACCATGTTGGTTTCAGTGTCAGCACATTGTTGTATTAAATGCAATGCTTACCTCGATCTCACACTTTGAGACAAAGCTAAACGGCATAAATTAATTCTGTGGGACCAGAAAGTGGTTAATCTAATCAGAAAAATGACCAACATGGTTGATTGCTTTCAAGTTTCGACCGGAAACTATTGAAAGTGTGCACAGCTGTACAAATCCAGCCAAATGATCAGATAATTTCAAGGAGAGAAAAATCCATATATTTGCAGCCACTGTACAGTCAGCAATCAATTGTGGAGTACCGTGAGTAATAAAATCGAAAGCGCTAAAGGTTACAACAGTTGGCATCCTGTGTATTCTCACATTGTAAGTACACTTGTCTACTATAGTTTAGGAACTTGGTTTTTGTTGTTGGCTCATACACCTGTGGGCAATGTCGGGCAGAAAGCGAGCAATTGTGGAAATTGCTGTGGCTAGCCACAATATTTGCTGCTCAATGCCTCACCCTTTGTCCTGTGTATGCTACAACAGCTCAATTCAAGCACCAAATTTAGTTTCTCATACACTTGTGCACAGGCTGCGCTCAATCGTATCCAGCTGTATATCAGCACATTCGCCACAGTAATGATACTGATTGATTATATACTGCCCTAGTGTGTCGCATTTCGAAAATTTTGATAGCACATCAAGTGACCCGCCGTGATGTACAATCATCGCTAATTTTGCTTATTCACTTTGTAGATTGATGGTTCATCATTGCGAATTTTGTCTTTCGCATTGGATCAATGTGATGGACCATCACGCGTTCATTTCAAAGCCAGATGATGTTGCATCAGGTCGTTGCCTATCTTCCAAGCTCAGCTCGTTGAGATGTTACATCAACAGGTCGGAGCCCGGGGGTCACTACATTGACCATCCCTGATACTACCCTCCGGGCCTCACAGGAAGGTCGTATCTAGTGCCGGACTTGCACGCACGTCTGACATTGTACGCGCCCTGTGGCGCCGGTGTGTCTTTATGCGTACCTTTGCGTTTGGTGCATAATCACGCTGAATTCGCCGTGCCCCTCTTTGTGGTTTCTTCTCGTTTGAATCCTGCTTGACCAGGCAGGTAATGCGTTGTCCCTGCTGGCGTGACCTCATGGCATCGCGGTCAGTGGTCAGCGAGTGTTATTCGCCCATCGTCTTTCCCTCTCCCCTCCTGAATACTTATCCTGCACAGCTTGGACTGCCCACCATAGAGGTCCTAGCCTCTTGCTTCGACATGTGCTTGTCATTCCTTATACGCATGGTACTCTAACCCGCACTCTGCGTAGTGCCAACGTCGACGCATCTTTTCCTACAGTTACGGTCTCGAAATACACCCTCTTGTTTTCCCGCATTCATGCTGCCTTTGTACTCCTTGCTCAAGCAACCCATCGTGTACGCTTAACCCCTCCTTGGCATGCCTGTTCATGCTCTTTCGTCGCGCCATTATCCAACCACCTCCTATTGCATACCAACGTACTCAGCGTCCAGCCCGTGCCTGAGCTCGGAATCTGTCGGGACATCTGCGCGAGTACGAGAGTTGCGTATGAGTTGGTGACTGAAGGAGATGGGATCGCGCTCATGTGTCGTCTGGCTTGCAAGTCTTCTGGCTCCGAGCGCGCCGCAGTCTATATGGCCTATCGTGTGCTGCCCTGCGCTGGCTTCGCTCTGTCCATATTCTGAATTCGCTCTGTATTTTCATTGTCCCCCTGTCCTCTGTTTTCTAACTACATCATATAAGTCATAACTGTACTCTCAAATGTACACCTTGGCGTGTTACGTCGGTTTTGTGGACAATGAGTACTGCGTGGACATGAACAGAGGGGTGGTGGGAGGTAGATATATGGATCTCCTCATGTCAAAGTTGAGGTGCTCGTAGTGGAAGACCTGGACGAGACTGACGCGGAAGAAGCGGATGGAAACGGAACAGGCTCAGTCGAAGTATCTTGATCATCGTCTGGCATCTCGACATTGTGGTCGTCATTTATGTGTGAGGAACCTGTGAACTTCGAATCCGCTTATCATGAGCATCGCATATAAATTTTATGCGATAAACCGCTCGATCAACGTTCATTGCTGTCGTTTCATGGGCTTGCGGCGTCCTCCTGATGTCACCCTACTCCCTCACGTTTCGGTCAGCGTCATATGCACAGCTTCGAGATGTTGATATTTGAAGACTGCAAGCCGTACTCTATTGTTAGTGTCCATTCAAAATGCACGCACAAACTGTGACCACCGAAACATTGACATCGAGAAGCAAGGTAGACGAAGATTGGGTGATATAGTTTGTCGATGAAGCTACATACAGCCGCGGTTGGCTCGGTTACGGTATCTTAGTAACCATGTCGCCGTCAAAGCGCAGGTCAGTCCTGCTTCAACCGGCTAGGGCGGTCGGAGCAGTCACTGGGGGTAAGCGCCAGCGTCGAGCGGGTGCATACAATTGGGTTGTCACTAATTGATTCACAAAGAAAACCATTGTAGTTCACAAAGCTTGCACAATCCAGAAAAGTTGCATTATATCGTGTCTTTTCAACTAAATCAGATGGTCTGTGCACAATGGCGGCGGCGACGGAAGGATCGGCACCGGTAGCGACGGCCCCACCACAGGCATGGTGATTGGTCCCCCGCCGAACGCATAAGACGAGGTATGGACGGCGGTATTTCATCCCAGTCTGGAATCCTTTGCCTCTATGCACTGATGTGGTCGGATCATCGCTGCCCATGGTGAATCTAGGGGCATCTGTGTTTGGCACTCCGCACAGATCAGTGTGCTGCACCGCTAGCCTGAACCTCTTGACAAATGAAGTGGGCTCGTCATTTCTTCGAGAAAACCATATGCTCATTAAATTAATATATCCCAAACACCATGAACCCAGCCACGACTGACCCAGTAATCCCATCAAAGTGCTGCCAGAGAATCTCCAGGTCAGGCCTTCGTTGACCGCATAAGCTCCGCTTGTTCCTTGCAGTATGCGACGCCTTCCGCCAGACCCAGCACCTCATGCTCAGTTTGGGCGGACTCGTAGTATACCACTGCTTCCTCTCGACGCCCTTGGTCGCGTCGCAGGTCCCCAAATTCCCATGCACAGTTTGCCAGTGCGTGTCGGTTGTCAAGAGCTGTGCTAATATCCACCGCCTCACGCAGAAGCTGCTCCGCCCGTGTAAAGTCAAGTTGCCTGCGCCTAACATTGCACAAAAAGCGAGTGCTTTGTGCGAGGTGAAACTGGCTACCGAGTGCGCAAAACGCTGAGCGAGATGCCTCCAACTCGGTCGCGGCAGCATCCAAGTTGCCCTGGTCGAGATACAGAATACCGAGGCTTTCTGAGCATTGAGCAGCGGAAAATAGCTGGTTTGAAGAACAGAGGGTATGCTGTGCAGCCTTCAAATGCTCAATTGCAGGGGCAAAGTCACCCTTCATTCGCATCAACTCGCCAAGACTTTTCCTACAGCTCGCCTCCTGCAAATATTTACCAAGTTCGACGCAGACCGCGCGTGTCTCTTCGAGTAGCACCTCGGCATCGCTGTACTCGCGAAATGATGAGTGTAAGTTGCCAGCAAACTGTTTGCACGTGGCTGCTGAGAAGCGATCATCCACCTCGAGAAACAGCTTTGCTGCAGTGGAATATGAGTTGATGGCAGACCTATACTTGGCGAGCCCCTGCTGCGATCGGGCAATGGCATACAAGCATTTTGCCTTCCACAGAGGGCGCTGCTCAAGATGCGGAAGCAACGCCGAGGCGAGCGTAATTGTTGGCTGTTGCCACCGTATGAAGTTGGTGAAATCGACGACAGCAGCAACGACTTGTTCTGACGGTTCAGCAACTAGCGAGAGCAGCAGCGATGACAAGTTGCCCATCTCCGGAGCTGCGGCTGTGGCCCGCTCCTTGTAGGTCTCGTCCATGCCCGGTAGTTCAGTGGCAATGTCAAAGTAGATGGAGCATAGCGCCTGATGATGATCAGCTTGCGCGGGATAGCGCTCGAGAACGAGGTGTCGAATGGGACTAAGCATCTTCAACACCCTGTCCGTACCCATGCTGGCCAAAGCATAATCGCACAGTGCGTCTCGCGCGCGCCTGATGTTCTTGAACAGCGATTTCAGATTTTCAAACACCTCCGGACGGAGACCGTCGGGTAGAATTGCGCAAACGGAAAGAAGTCGCAGCGACTCCTGCGATGGATCAGCCTCCCGCACAATCTTGAGCGAAAGCTCGATCGAAACGTCGACATTGTTTCCGCGGCCTGATGCATGCGTCTGAAGCAGGTCGCGATGTTCATCGTTCCAGGCTTCGTGGAGCTCGGACACCGATTTTCCGCGCTGCGCCAGTTGGCCAAGAAGCGTGACCGCAAGAGGCATCATGTCGACAGCCCGGATAAGCTCCGTTGCTATGATTTCATCTTTCGCAGAAATAGGCCGTCCCAGCCTATCTTTGAATGTCTCCAGTGCGGCTGCCTCTGAGAACGGTTCGAGCGCCGCGGTGCTCGAGTTCGACCATGAGACAGCCTGCGGCAGAATGCGGCCTCGGCACGTAATTATGAGTGAGATAGTGGGTATCTGGGCGAGACTTCCGAGTAGATCGTCGATGGCCATGACTGGCGCTCCGCCCACAAGCCAGATCGTCTCCAAGTTGTCGATGACGAGAAGCTTACGCCGCCCATTGGATAGACGAGCAAAAACGGCTGCGTGCAACTGCGGGGTCGTGGGTTCAGCCCCACACTGTTCAGCTAATTTGCCGATGAGCGAGTCCGCATCGACCAGCGCCTCACACGATTGGAACATCCTGTGCTCCGCAAACATCTCGACAACACGCGCATCATACAATACCTCCAACGCTATCGTAGTCTTGCCCATACCACCAGCGCCGAGGATCGCGATACGGGCTGTTCCTGGCTGAGTAAGGTGATTGACCACGTTATCTACAATCTCCTCTCGACCGTGGAAGACGATTGGTTTGGGGGGAAGCGCTGAATAGACTATCGGGTATCTATAATTCGAGTGTGAGTCCCGAGTTGTGGCTCGCCTTGGAGCGCCATCTTACCCTAGTTGTAAAGTGGGAGCGGGCCCGACTGGTGCCTGCCTTTTGTCCAACTTCGCGCCTATGTCGTCTAACTTCTTGTCAATCTTGGCCACCAATGCGTGATCGTCCACTTGTAAGACGAGCTGATCGATCTTTCAGTGAGCAGGCGATGAACACATGGGTGATAAATACGTACAGAGATCGTCTTGCGCGCTTCGTCCAGTCGGTTTTCAACTAAATCGAGGCAGGCACCGACAGTGTGAATTGCCATTGCGCGCTTAAAGCCTCCGATGTGCAAAACGACGTGAAGCCGAATTGCGACACGTTGCAACGTTCTGCGTGCAATGCAATGAACGAACGCCACAACACGGGAGTATGGGCACTTACTCGAAAAATTCAGATAGATGAGCTCGCAACTGTGTGGTAACCGCTGCTTCACCGGAAGAGACCTGTAGTACTATGGTCCACAGTTTTTGCATAGCGGAGAGTAAGGCAGTAGCTTTGGGCGGGATACCCCGGCAGTTCTGCATTACGCCGCTCAGACAAGACCTCATAAGAACGGAGCAGCCAGCCTACCTCAACGAGCTGCAGAATGTACAGGAATGTCTGTGGTGCAGCTTTGAGCGGCCAGTCGAGCCCGTCCATGATGTTTACCATCACGTTCAGTGTCGTCTTGAGACCATCATAGGCGGCATCCAAGGTCGTGATATTCGCACTGTTCGTGTTTTGATCAACAGAATGATTCATAAATACAAGGAAACATGCAAACTTGAGATCTTCCTGGGGCACATAGAGTGTTGGTCAGAAGTCTACAGAATGTGATGCGCGCGAACCTTGGTGCGGTCGGCCTTGATCCCAAGACCAGCAAACGGCTCGATCATGAGCTTGCACTCGTTCTCTTCAATCTGCAAGCCCGCGAATTCAGAAATGATATCTCCCGAGTTGCGATTTACGCACCTTGAGTAGTTCGTGGAGGCTTTCGACACTCGCCAGGTACCCTCCAGTTGTGTCCGCCGTCAAACCCTTCCCGATGTAACGAGTGAAGACACTCTTGTTAGACGTGTCGAACATGAAACTAGCACACTGTGCAAAGACACTGGAAGAGATGGCTTATTCAATGGAAGGCACATGTCTGTGACCTGGATATTTACTCTTTCGTGACGCCGAGGGCTGCAGCGACAGGGATTTGGAAGCCAGTCGTCTCGCCGCGGAGACGCGCAGCGGTTGCAGTGTTGTGGACAGATGTTGCGATTTCCAGTGAAATCTTTGATATCTTGCGCGAGGTGTTCTTGCTATTCTTCATCACCTGTGGCATTATCGGTCGATCAGCGCGGCCAGGGTGACAGTCAATGCCAAACGAACCTTGGCTGCGTTGTGGACATCATTAGCGGCTTTGACGAGCTCCGCAACAATGTCTTCCTCAGTCGCAGACCTGACCACTCGGCGAATTTGGGTGAAATTTGGAGCGGCGTGGGTAAGAGGTGGGAAGGCAAGGCACGGCAACCGGCCACAGGCGGGCAGGCGCGTTGTCTGCAGCCCAGCTGCAAACAAACACGACCCTGTACCCAGCAGCTCCGCGTTAGTACCGAGGGTGCTTGTGGTTTCATTTGGGCGGGCATACGGTCACGTGTCAGCCTGGCGTCAGCGAGTTGACAACCCAAAGGTCCAGCGACTTGCTCCGACTGTAGACTTTGCAGACTTGCGGAGTGCCAACGTCGACTTGCCCTGTTCCCTGCTCCCGTTCGTCCTCCCATTCAAATTCCAGACCCCCTCACTTCGCGCACGTAACCCTCGAAACTTGCAAGGATGGCCGCACCTATATTCAACGCTTTCTTGTTCGCGAGTCATTATTAGTCGTCGGCAGACAGCGCGTTTTCCAGCCCACCCGCTGGCCAGCCACATCGCGTCACGCGTAGACGAGCACGCCAAAGAGCACGCACTCGAAATGAAGGATATAGCCTAAACGATTGCAAGGACGGGGTTCGAGCAGATGGCCGAGCAAGATGGCACGCGAACGACACGTCGTCTGGTGCGCAGGTCCGCTGGCTCTTCGTGCCGCCCACCTTCATACGAATCAAGCATACGCGAATGTCCCGAAATGCTCTGGTCTGCTCCTTCGCGCATCGTGGACGACTTTTGCGCTACTGTCTGCGCTGGTTGTCGCTTGTCCGTTGGTCGCGCATTTCGTGAATCGTCATGGCCCCTCCCTGCTCGTCTACTCTTCCGTCTACCTCCAACCCTGGTCTCATGGTACCTTCTATATCCTAAACGGTGCCTCCTATTCCTCGCGTCGTGTTACGCGCGCCGCACAGTCCTATTCCCTCATTGCTTTCCAGGCCTGCACATACATCTAACCTCGTGCGTGGTCTGCTGCATCAGTAGCGACCTATGCGCATCTTTCCACTCAGCGCGTGACCCTGATTGAGTGCGCTATGCCCCTCCGTAGAGGCTATTCTCGTTCGAATCCCGTTTGATGAGGCAGGAGATGCGTTGTTGCTACTGGCCCGTTCTCATGCCACCGCGGCCAGCAGTCAGACAGAATCATTTGCCCGTCGGCTTTCCCTCTGCTCCTCGCGTATACTCCCCATGTGAATCTTGGGCTGCTCACCATTGCAGACCCGGCCCTCAGCCTCGCCATACGCGCGTCGTTCCTCGTTAGCATTGTACTAGGATGCGCAGGGTGCCAACGTCAACGCGTCTTTTCCTCTTGTTCCCATTTCAAAAGACACCCACACGTCTGCCAGTTTTCATGCTGCCTTTGTACTCCTTTCCCAAACAACCGTCGTGAACGCTCAACCCCTGATTTGTATCCTTGGCCGGCCTGTTGACGCTCTTCATCGTGCCCCTCACCAACTATGGTCTGTTGCGTTTCAACGTGCTCGGCAACAAATCCTTGTGCTCGGAATCTATCAGGGGTTCTGCGCAAGTACAAGAGTTTCGTGTAACTTGGTGGCTGTAAGAGATGAGATCGCGCGTCTGGCGCGCAAGTCTTCTGGTTCCGAGCGCGCCGCAATGTAATTGGTGTATCACACGATGCTCTTCGCCGGCTTCGTTCTGCCCGTATTTTGCTCGGTAATATCATCGCCGCCCTGCACCCTCTGTTGTGTCGCTACCTCCTGTAGCTGTACTCTCATTCTATATAGAATGTACACTCTGGCTGTTGTAGTGGCTGCTGGCTGCCAAAGCTAAATTGCAAGTTGACATTGAATCTGAGTTTGAACGCGTTTCCGTCATGCTATTGAGACGGACCATACGACATGCTCGGCCCATAACCACCGAGACCACCGAAACCTTGCTGTTGCATAGCGACGCCGTACTGTAAGTTGGATGCAGACCCAGAGTAAGAAAACCCCATTTCACAACCTGGCGGAGACCCAAAACCTCTCGACCCAGAGTCGTGTGAGTGAGGTCCACACGCCCCATCGCCTCCTGCCGATGCTCTTCTTAGCACCTCGACATGCAAGTCCGCGCAACTTAGCCCATCAACCCAAAAGTACCCGTTATGGTTCAAGGTTGGCAGACCAGAGCCGTACTTGCTGCAAACCAAACCACCACCACCGTGAATCTTCGTTTGGTTAGCGTAGCTGACGCGTCCACCACCACCATATCCACTCAGTGGAGGCGTTGAGCCAGGCGTCTTCTCGCCTGTGTGTACAGGCATGGGAAATGTAATGAGCATAGCGAGCGAACCCGCTCGTCGAGGTGGCGGCGTAGTACGGTCTGCCCACCCAGAGCCGAATATGTGCGACGACATGTGGTTGTGCGCGCGTGTCCTAATGGGCGATGTCCGCTAGACATGAAGCGGGTCCATACCGTGACCGACTCAGATAGCACACGAGGACATGGGCGGTGGCTATCGCTATCGAGCTGGTGAATTGTTTTGGAGAGCTGGGCGTGGAGATAGCGAATGGGCTGAAGAGCCGGCAGTAGATCTTTCGACCGCGGACTCAACGCTCTGCATCCGCTCATCTTGCGATCTTCGACCCTAGTCCCTCACGGTTTGGTCAGTATCGTCCTTATCGCTTCGAGATGTCGATTGTCTGAAGAGTGCGAACCATTCTTTGCGGTCAGTGTCTGCACAAAGTGTGTGCCCATAGCCTGACAGCTGAAATACTGACATCGAGGAGCAACGTAGTCGAAGCAAATTGTGCGGAAAAAATGGAGTAACATGATTTGTATCGGTATCTACATGCAGCCATGACAGACTCAGTAGTCCACGTCAAGGCTTGATAGAGAAACTGAATTTCAGTCCTTCTCTGACCGCATAAGCTCTGCTGCTTCCTTGCACTGAGTGGCCTCTTTCGCCAGGCCCATCACCTCAAGCTCATGCTGTGCGGACTCGTAGTATACTGCAGCTTCCTCTCGACGCCCTTGGTCACGTCGCAGGTCCCCAAATGCCCACGCACAGTTTGCCAGTGCGAATTGGTCGGCAATGGCTGTGCTTATATCCTCCGCCTCACGCAGAAGCTCCTCCGCCCGTGTGAAGTCACGTTGATTGCACCGAACAGTGCCGAGAAAGCGAGTGCTTTGTGCCAGATGAAACTGGTCCCCGAGTGCAAGGAACGCCGAGCGAGATGCTTCCAACTCGGTTGAGGCAGCGTCAAAGTTGCCTTGGTCGAGGTACAGAGTACCGAGACTTTCTGAACATTGAGCAGTGTCGAATGACTGGTTTGAAGAACGAAGGATCTGCTGTGCCGCCTTCAAATGCTCAACTGCAGGAGCATAGTCACCCTTCATCCGCATCAACTCGCCAAGACTCTGTCTACACCTCGCCACCTCCAAGTGCTGACCAAGTTCGACGTAGACCACGCGTGCCTCTTCAATTAGCACCGCGGCATTACCGTAATCGTTGAGAGATGAGTGTATCTCGCCCGCGTGCAGCTTGCATGCGGCTGCTGACAAGCGGTCATCCACATCGAGAAACAGCTTTGCTGCTCTGGAATACGAACTTATGGCAGACCTGTAATCGTCGAGCTCCTGTTGCGAGTGGCCGATGGCCTTCAAACATTTCGCCTTCCATAGCGGGTGCTGCTCAAGATGTGGAAGTAACGCCAAGGCGAGAGTGATTGTTGGCTGTTGCCACTCTCTGAAGTAGGTAAAATTTATGATGGCTGTGACGATTTGATCTGACGGTTCAGTAACGAGCGAGAGCAGCAACGATGACAGGTTGCCCATCTCCGGAGCTGCAGCCGCGGCCCGCTCCTTGTAGGTCTCGTCCATAGTGGGGAGTCGGGCAGCAATGTCAAAGTAGATGGAGCATAGAGCCTGATGATGATCGGCTTGCGCAGGATAACGCTCGAGAACGAGGTGTCGGATGGGACTAAGCATCTTCAGTACCCTGTCCGCGGTAATGTTTGCCAGAGCGTAATTGCACAACGTATCCCGCGCCTGTCTGATGTTCTTGAACTGCGGTTTCAGCTTTTCGAACACATCCGGATGAAGGCCGTCCGGTAGAATTGCGCAAATGGAAAGAAGCTTCAGCGATTCCTGCGATTGATCGGCCTCCCTCACGATCTTGAGCGACAGCTCGATCGACACGTCGATATTGTTGCTGCGGCCTGACGCATGCGTCTGAAGCAAGTCACAGTGTTCACTGCTCCAGGCGTCAAGAAGCTCGGACACCGGCGTTCCGCGTTGTGCAAGCTGACCAAGCAGCGTGATTGCAAGTGGCATCATGTCGACAGCCCGGACAAGCTCCATTGCAACGAGCTCACCACTTGCAGACAGCGGAAGTCCCAATCTATCTTTGAACGTCTCCAGTGCAGCCGCCTCAGAGAAAGGTTCGAGTGTTGCAGTACTTGAATTCGACCACAAGATGGACTGTGGCAAAATCCTGCCTCGACACGTAATGATGAGTGATACCGTGGGAATCTGCGCGAGAGCTCCCAGTAGGTCATCGACTGCAACGACAGGTGCCCCACCTACAAGCCAGATCGTCTCCAGATTGTCGATGACAAGTAGCATACGTCTTGGTTTGGATAGACGAGCAACAACAGCTGCTTGCAACTGGGGAGTCGTGGGCTCAACTCCGCACTGTTTAGCTAACTTGATGACGAGTGAGTCCACATCAACCAGCGCCTCGCAAGATTGGAACATCCTGTGCTCGTCGAACATCTCGACAATACGTGGGTCATACAACACCTCGAGCGCTATCGTGGTTTACCCATACCACCCGCTCCGAGGATTGCGATACGGGCTGTTCCTGGGCGAGTCAAGTGATCGACTATGTCGTCTATAATCCCCTCTCTTCCGTGGAAGACAATTGGCTTGGGAGGAAGCATCGAATAGAGTATCGCGCTTCTGTAATTTGACTCAGTACCGAGTCGCGGCTCGACTCATAGCGCCATCTTACCCGAATTGCAAAGTGGGAGCAGGCCTCACTGGTACCTGCCTTTGGTCCAACTTCGCGTTCATGTCGTCTAACTTCTTGTCGATTTTGGCGACCAATGCGTGATCGTCCACTTGTAAGGCAAGCTGATTGACTCGTTGGTTAGATACCAAGAAGATGGTTAGGATATGATTACATACGGAGATCGTGTTCCGCGCCTCGTCCAGCCGCTTCTCAACCAGTTCGAGGCATGCACTGACGGTATGAATCGCCATAGCGCGCTTGAAGTTACCTGTGTGCAAAACGATGTGAAGCCGTATCGCGACACGTTGTAGCGTTCTGCATACGAGCATATAAATAAACACAGAAACATGATGGTACCGGCACTCACTCGAAAAAGTCGGATAGATGAGATCGCAGCTGTGGAGTGACTGCTGTTTTATCTGAAGATATCTGGCCTACGATGTTCCACAGTCTTTGCACCGAAGACAGTAGGGCAGTAGCCTTTGGCGGAACATCCTGCCAGTCCTACCTCGCCCCATTCAAGAAATCTGCCAACGCGATACAGGAGTATGCCTACCTCAAGGAGTTGAAGGATGTACAGAAATGTCTGCGGCGCAGCTTTGAGCGGCCAGTCCAGGCCGTCTGTGATGTTAACCATCACGTTTAGTGTCGTCTTGAGTCCGTCATACGCAGCATCCAAGTTGGTGATATTCAAGCTGTTGCGCGGTTGTAAGACGAACTCCAGAATTGCAAGTAAGAACACGCAAACCAGAGATCGTCCTGGTACAGGCGAGCTTTGTGAGCAATCTGGTTTGTGAGATGAGTGCGAACGGTGCGAACCTTGCTCTGATCAACCCTGATACCAAGACCGGCGAAGGGCTCAATCATGAGCTTACACTTGCTGTCTCGAATCTACCGGCACACGAGGTGAGGAACGAGATCTGCAGGGTTGCGACGTACGTACCTTGAGTAGTTCGCGGAGACCTTCGACACTCGCCAAGTACCCGCTAGTCGTATCCGCCGTCACGCTCTTTCCGAAGTACCGAGTGACGGCACCTTTGTGCGACGCATCGATCATGAAGGTCACACATTGCGTGAAGACACTAAAAAGGTGGCATGTTTAATTGGACGTACAGATATGGCGATCTGATTACTTACTCTTTCGTGGCGCCAAGCGCCGCAGCGACCGAGATTTCAAGGTCGGTCGTCTCGCCGCGGAGACGCGCAGCGGTTGTAGTGTTGTCGACAGATGTCGAGATCTCGAGAGAGATCTTTGATATCTTGCGCGCGGTATCTTTGCTGTTCTTCATTTCCTACAGAATTATCGGTCGCATCAGCGTGGTTAGGGTGACAGCCAACGCCATCCGAACCTTGGCTGCGTTATGGACATCATTTGCTGCTTTGATTAGCTCCGCAACAAGATCTTTCTCGACTGCGGTCATGTCTAGTTGGCGAATTCGACTGAGCCTTGTAACTTTGTGAAACAGAGGTGGAGAAGGTCAGGGGGTGTAAGCCGGCCGCATGTGGGCAGGCGCGTCGGCTGCAGTCCGGCTGCAAGCAAACTCGACCCCTGTGTGCAACGGCCGTGCTGGCACCGCGTTCAACTGCAGTTTCACTTGAGCTAGCGTGTGCCAGTTGTCAGCGGGCTGACAACCCAAAACTGACTCGCGCGGACTTTACGAACTTGTGGAGTCGACTAGCCACACTCGTAGACGCTTCGTTCCTACCTCTACTGGGACTTCTTCATCTAGCTTTTGTGGGCGCTGGTCGTTAAATGGACTCTTGGCGGTCTTCCGCGCACCGTTCCGTCTTTCTACTTGCAAGCCGCACCCCGTAACCCGCCCATGAACGCGCGAACAAGCATGTGTCTGCTTCCAAATAGTCAGGGTATTCACGCGAGTAGAATAACGACCACACTTGCTGCCGTTCTGACACTCTGTGGGCGAGGTTCCGTGACGTCGGGTGCAGTCGCGTGTCAACCAGGTTTCGGCGCAAATCCGAATCATTCGGAATCAGCGCCGCCAGAGCCGCGCGTCAATGCCGGGCTCCTCCTTGTCCTCCTGCCCCATTCCCATTCACGATCCGCTTGCCAGGGCCTCAGTTTTTCTTTCATTGCCCCAAGGGCTTGTACGCACAGTCCCATCTTGTCACATATTCAGGAACTCGCCAACGGCACCGTGTTTGCGCTCAGGCTGAACTCTGCAGTCCTTGCGAGTGCGAGGTTTCCTTCAAGTAAAATGAGTCTGCTATCTCTTGACGCCGCGAATGGCTGCTCGCGCATTGACCTTTCGCATTGTAACCCTATCTACCTTGCACGCGCCCGTCCTTTAATTGCGCGGCCGCTCATTACGGTCACGAATGTGCCGTTCTTTTCACTAGGGCCTTTCTTCGGGATTTGCCTAAGCTGAGCCTAAATCGGACCTTAAAGCTGTAATCTCTCGACACTGCACCCAAAACCGCAGCCCAGCCACGAGTGGCCCTTATTGCAAATTCAGCAGGCGACCTTGCATAGTAATTAGTAGCTGTTGGTCTCTTCAATACGGGCTTTAGCGTGGCATTTTACTGGCAGCTACACGAAGGCCGTGACCGCGACCACCCGGAGCCACTCCACTCCCGGAAATTGCCAGTCTCCGGAGAAATCCGGAGGTTGCGTCATTCCCGCATGAACCGCTGCCACCGCTGCACCTACCTCGTTCGAACTTTTCTTTGTCATTCACGTAGGATCAAAGCCACAGTCAATGTCAAACGATGTCTTTGGGAGGTCTGGGTAAGTATATAGCCCAAATAATACGGCTGGGTTTCTACAGCCTTCTCCCCACTCTTAGAACATGCCTGAGCGAAGAAAGCCACACTACAAGAGCCGCAAGTGAGCTGATCAAAACGAGCTCGCATGTCACAGTTAAACGTGTCACATCGTAACTCATACTGGCTAGCATACACCTGCTTTCCAGGCCTCGCCACTCGTGATCATTTACCAACCTGCACACCAGTTGGCGTTGGCGCTAACGAATGCGTCGCCTTTGGATACGCTTCATCAGCCCAGAGGTAACCCACCCATGAGCTTGCATGCTGCCTGGTACTTGCGTTGCCAGCCGCGCTGGTGGCGCAGCCAAAGGGGCTTATACTTCCTGTGCATGTCGGAAACCGTGGTTAGACAGTGGATAAATCCTGCGTGAATAGTGTGGGTGGACAGTCATCTCACAATGTGTGGGGTGAGCTCGACCGAGGAGAGGGTGCAGGTGAAAGGGGGACCGAGGTTGGCAATAGATACGGTGCCGAATACTATGGGTTTGCGTTTACTTGGCTAATACTGCGAGGTTGGCCGCCTCCTGAGCACTCTTGAGTGAGTCTGAACTTGAGGGAGTGTCGAATGCGAGTGTTTTGAGGGCTCTGTTGACCGAAGAGCGAGGCGGGAGCGTTTGCACTTGAAGTCAACTGGGGGTGACTGCGAATCTGATATTCGTGGCTACTACTCGAAAACTCTTAAATACATATTCGGAAACAATCTGGATCGTGCGAGCGTGAGTACCTGACAAGGAATCGTCGTATTGTTATGATGTGGCTGGTTTGTCTCTCTTGATGGTCGTATAGTAGGTGCGCGCATGCGCACTTAGCCGTCGATCGTCCAAGATAGCGCGATAACGGCTCTGGTTAGCTCGACACCAACGACCCGAACGACTCGGCACACGCACCCGGTACTCGGATTGACGCTACGACACGCAGAACCGGATGATACTCGTCACTGCGGCAATACCCGCCATGATCGGGCGGTCGCCAGCAGCGCGGGTACGGCCGATGGTTCGCCAGCTCAACGGTATCCGGCGCGCGACCCGCGGACCGGCGCCGTACAAGGACAGGCCAGTCTCGAGTTATCACGCGCGCGACTGCGGAGGATGTCGGGCACGCGATCGCATCTGTAGGCGAAACACGACGAGCACGCCACTAGCCGCGTTTGGGCTCGACGCCACACCGGTTGGACGAACTCCCGGCGTGCCACCTACGGATTGGGAATTCGATTCGCGCATCGCCTGCGAGCTCACGAGGTGACAATGACGACAAACGAGCTCGCCACGGCGCCCGTCGTTTCGCCTGGACGACCTCATCTCTCGCTCGCCAACGCACGATCCGGTCTCTACGAGCACAGGACTGTCTTCAGAGTATATAAGGACATGTATATACTCAGTAGCTAGTCAGTTTTATCTGACCCATCGCTTCTCTCGCACATTCGGCCTTGCACTCGGCAAGGTGTTCTCTACTCGTAAATCGCTTCGCATTCGTATTCGTGACCGACTCGCGGTATATCGGCGTCACTCGGACGTGTTCCCCATCGTATTAGTCTCGTATATTCGTCATTCGGGCGGGTACATCAGCTGAAACCCGAACTCACCTGCACCTGAAGGCTACTCCTGACATCGACCACACACCACCCTCAATAGCACTTCAACAAATAGCGACTCCTGGCGACAGTGCATGTGTTATGCGTCTCGTGGTCGTGACATGCGGTCCGATTATCGGCGCGACTGCCGGTCAAACCTGGTCGATGTCGAGTGTGGTAACGTGTCGGCATATCTCCGTATTGCTCCCTGGTACGTAGTTTCACAGGCTGGGCGCGAATCGCGCCCCACAATAGCAAGGAGAATCTATCTCTTGAGTCTTCGAAGCAAGGAAACGATGGTCGCTCCCTTTTATACGAGAGTGGGATGAACCGACACGTGGTCGGACTGAAGCATAATCCTACGTGCTCTGACAGCACACACATTGTCAACCGCAACAGTTCCGCCCACGTTCGCTATGTTAATCAACTCGCTACTGCTGACATGACAAAAACAAGCCGGTTAGTAGTGCACCGTCGTGTACCGTCGCATTGCCAGTGCACTCGTTACAGCCTGCCGCACACAGTAGGTGCACTTTCTGCGTCGATCCCCTACGCCACCAGAGCCACTAGCTTCTTCAGTCAGCTGTAAGCTGTGCAAGTTTTGATACAAGTTCGTTGACCCGTGTGACTAGGTTCGATCCCTTGTACGGTGGTCACCTTGCACCAACGCCTGTCGACTAATACGACCAGCTGACCGCCAGTATTGTCCACATCGCTACATGCTGATTATATTTGCACTAACTCATACTCACAGTCTCGTTTGTCTGCGCTGGTTGCACTGCGCACCCTACTTCATGGATCCTGTGGCGCGCGCGCAGGTTCTATCAAGGCGAAGACTTGCACTCGCCATCACTCAGGCTTTCTCGTCTGTTGCCTTTATCAACGACCAACAAAGACAAGCAAAAGCGCTGAGAGAGGCCTCATACTTGCCAGATGATCACGGCCGAGCGCAGCAGCTGTAGCTTTCACCTCGCTCACTCCACCGCTGTGAAATGAGAGTGTGGGATAAATATACCTTCGCACGTGACGGCCAGGGACCACTACATTACCGGAGCGTGTGGTGGCGAAGATCAAACGCCGCAACTTCTAGGTGACTAAAGTGAACGAACGTGTGAGTCAGGCTCATTGCTTGCCCTAAGGTGACGAGCAAAGGTGGTGCACTGCTCTTGGCAGATAGAACCCGTCACTTGTCAAGGGAGACGAGTGAAGCTGGCGATCAGTGGCTTGTGCCTGCCCGAAGCCGACGAGCCGACGAACTGATACTAAACAGAACATGCTGCTCGCGCGACAAACGCGAGTTTCACCCGAGTCGTAACTTGAAGCCGATGTACTGTATTCATAGCGGGCAATGTCGGCGAGGGTTATAATGCACTGTTACCCTCAAGTTAGATCGCATTCAATGGTGCACTATAGCATGGCTGGGAACATGAGACAAGAATGAGCGGTGAACCCCATGCGAGCCGTTGCGACTCCTGAGAGGAGATGATTGAAACTGTGGACGCACACGACGAGCGGCCCGTACACTTGACTGGTTGTTTACCCGTTGGCACCTGTGGGTCCCGAAAGCAACTCTCACAGTAGCAGCAGCTCTAAAATGAGCTCCAGCCACTAATTCTGAAGTTGTGATAGATAATACTACCAATAACACGAGTCTGGATTGAAATTGTCCTCAGATGAACTCCGACAGCAAACTCGCTTCAGGCTTGAACTTGCCTTGTCCTCAAGCCCACTTCCTGCAGTCAGCAATAACAGTTGATCCAGTATTGACGCTTGATAAAATGTGACATTCGTGACCGTAACCTGCCGTGCAAAGCAGCGGTTTATCAGCTAGTTTCGTGTCTGTCTATCCGTTGTCTTTGCTGGTGTCACCTTGCGTCGGCGCTGTCCTCCCATTCGCTCGCCGCCTTCCAGGCCCTGGACTCAGACCTTCCACGGAACGTCTTTCATGCTGCCTACGCGTCGGCTGGAGCGCGAGAGTCTTGGACCTTACTGTCGCGCATGGCTGCCCCTGCTCTGCATTCTGCGTTTCCGCGTCAAGCTTGACCGTTGCTCGTCATTCCTCTCAACGCCGTACGTGCGTATGTCGTCCTTCCTTCTGCTTCCAACCTATGTGTTCTAGAGGCCACAAGTCTGAGCCCAACGTCGTGTCGCCCGGTTTCCATGCACGACTGCTGGACCTGTCAGTCCAGCCTGCCTCACAAGCACCGGACAACTTTGGCTTGACGACATGTATCGGGTACACTTTGTGAGTGAGCATATCTCTGTGCGCGTTGTCCTACTCTGCGCGGCTTCCTCGTTTGCGTCCGGTTAGACCGCGCAGTTGCTGCATCACCGTGGGGCACAGCGCTTGACAACACCCTGTCAAGGTGCTTGATATTCCTACTCATTGCTAACAGCTTTCTTTGCCCTTCGCAAATGATTCGCGCGCACCACTCAGCGCCGTTCGTTGGTTACGCTAGACATCAACGTCCCATCGCTCGTTGCCTTCTCCAATATCGTTCCCTGCGCGCGTTGCGATTCCCGTCCCGCCCTCGCAATTTTGCTGCCGCTTAATTTTTATGCCTGAATATGTGCATCATGCTGCCCTCACCGATGCGCCGATGTAGACCAAGAACTGGCGGTCGGACAGCCAGTCGCTCGCCGGTGACGACCTTCGCCCTACTTTTTTTCATTCTCAAACCAATTGTAGTATAGTTTATCATCGCAAAATGAAAGTTTATCACTCATGTGTTTTTGCTTGAACCTGCTTGTTACGGTCACGAATGTGCCGTCTCTTTCACTGAGCGATTTCTTCGGAGTTTGCCTAGTCGGTACTTAAATATACCTCCTCGACCCGGTCTCCGTTCTGACGCTTTCGCCAGCCTAAATAGCTCTGAG
>Ga0247815_10000479_pt1 | contig 31368 bp, 44 predicted proteins | sample UWRJL194509B1_FD_181014 | JGI IMG/M metagenome (GOLD analysis project Ga0247815, IMG submission 181014) | Plant litter microbial communities from Arlington Agricultural Research Station in Wisconsin, United States - UWRJ-L194-509B-1 | ecosystem: Environmental > Terrestrial > Plant litter >...
ATTGTTGCTGTCATTCTGTCGGCGCGTGCACCGCTCACTGTCAAAGCGCTTGCAGATTTGCTCGGACTATCTCCTGAGCATCTTCGCGGCGCTCTCAATGAGCTTCATGCAGTAGTGTTCGTCCCCGAGCAGGACAGTGTGGGTGAATTACGCACGCTTCACGCGTCGTTTGGCGACTTCATCTTCACCCGCGCTCCCGAAGACATTCGCATCGGCAAAGAATTTGGGCACAACGAGCTTGCGCGAGCGTGTCTCCAGAGAATGACCGCCGAAGATCTCTGCTTTAACATTTCGCGCAGCCCTTCATCGTACAAACCGAATTCGGAAATCATGCCAGGCTGGATCGCGCATTCACTCGTCTACGCATGTCTTCACTGGGCCCACCATATCGCGCCCGCCTCTCGAAGCTTCTCATTTGACAAAATCATTGACTCCGTTCTCCGTCAAAAGCTGTTATTCTGGCTGGAGACGCTCAGCGTTACGGCCAGGATTGGCCACGCCTCAGGTCTACTCCTTATAGCCGCTGCAGCGGTGAGTTCTAACTCCAGTTACATCGATAAGGCTCTAATATTTTTGCAGGTGACTCTGCCGGGTGTCTTACAATTTCTCCGCGATGCGAACTCCTTCGTCACATCATCTCATGAAGCGATCAAGCGAAGCGCGCCTCATATCTACCTCTCCGCTTTGCCGTTTGCATCCAAAGACTCTCTTATTTATCAGACGTTCTCCTCACTCCTCACTGGAATCCCCGTCATTGAAACCTTCGGAATCAACCGCAACAACGGGCACTCTGTCATGGTTCTTGCCGGACATAGCAAACTTGTCACGGCCATTGCGTATTCTCCTGGCGGCAAGGTCATTGCGTCGGGCTCATACGACGGAACTGTGCGACTGTGGGACGCCCTTAGCGGTGCAGAGACGAGCTCACCCCTGAAGAGCAATAGCGGGGCGGTCATCAGCGTTGCATATACTTCAGGTGGCGATCGCCTGGTCGTTGGCACAAGGAATGGATACGTCATGGCTTGGGACACAACTACTGGTCGTCTAATTCTCCCTCCTCTTCATCTTCATACCGACGATGTTAACGCGGTAGCGGTATCACCAGACGGGAGGACCATTGCTTCGGCCTCCGATGACTCTACGGTCGCACTCTGTCACCCAAGTGCAGACCACATCGTGGGTCACATCCTTCGTGGGCACGAAATCTGCGCAGAAGCTCTCTCTTTTTCTCCTGACGGGACGATGCTTGCCTCCGGGGGGATGGAAGGCATCATCTGCCTCTGGGACTACCGCTTGGGACATTTACTGAGAGAGCCACTCAAAGTTGGTGATGTTGTAATCTTTTCAGTTTCATTTTCCCGCGATAGTACTCTTCTGGCCTCAGGATCAAGCGACCACGTAGCACGTGTCTGGAACGTTCTAAATGGTCAGCAACTCCGCAGCTACTCTGGACACAAAGGCTTCGTGAACAGCGTAGCCTTCGCTCCCGATGGGCTCAGTCTGGCTTCGGGATCTAGCGATCTTACTGTGCGGATTTGGAACCTCTACGACCAGAACTTCGAGGATGCATCGCTTGTTTTGCGAGGCCACTCCCGGACCGTCAAGATCGTCTCTTACTCGAATGACGGGCAATACATCGCGTCTGGTTCCTCTGACGGCATCATCCGCGTTTGGAATGCAAGTGGAAAAAGCTCGCTTGACCTGCAAATGGATGGTCATACAGATCCCGTACTGGCTGTTACCATAAGCCACGACAGCCGCTTTATTGCCTCTGCCTCTGCAGACGGAACAGCTCGCGTATGGGACGCACAGACGTGTGAGCAGATGTATCCACCGCTGGTTGGCCATGAACAGCAGGTTTTGTCGATAGCGTTTTCTTCGGATGACCAATGTATTGCCACAGGGTCAGAGGACACGACGATACGGCTCTGGAACGCACGGACGGGTCAACCAGTACCGCAAGAGCTCCGCGGACACACCAGTGGCGTAACAGGGATTGTTTTCTCGCCAAATAGCTTACATCTTGCGTCCGCGTCTGATGACAAGACCGTTCGCTTCTGGGAGGTAGCCACAGGCAAGCCAGCGGAGGTTCCGCAGATTCAGTGGGACAACGCTGTTCATTCCGTGAGGTATCCACCCAATGGTGGGGTCATTGCATTTGTAAAGATGATTGACGCTGTTGAGTGCTTTGATGCTCTGACAGACCGGCACAGGCGAATATTCCACATGGCATTACAGCAGTTGGCATACGTCGGATTGACGGACTCATTGGCAGCACATCAAGCCGGAGTGAACGTGTCGCAATACGTCACATCGCTTGCCTTTTCCACTGAAAGCACTCAAATTGTGGTCACTTCGGACGATATTCTTGCCAGGTTTAGCGTCCATGCGCGCCAGCGCGACACAGCCTTCCCAAGCCACCCGCAACTCGTGAAGGCGGTCACGTATTCGCCAGACGGCTTGTTAATCGCTTCGATCGCAGATGATCAGGCTGTTCGCTTGTGGGACGCGAACACGCTGGAACGTCTCGAGCCGATACTCTACAGCCACGCGCATCATGTTTATTCAGTCGCCATCTCCTCGGACGGGCGGTTTCTTGTATCGGGTAGCAGGGACAAAACCGTCCGACGCTGGGACTTGGAGAAGATCAGGTCACTACACAAAAACCGCAGCCAAAGCCCACTCGCTTCGCTTACCTTTGCGCGCTATGAAGAAGGTTGGTTGGTCTCGCCCTCGAACGAGCTTTTGCTTTGGGTCCCACCTGAGTACCGTGGTCACCTTGAGATAGGAGACTACTCGCGTGTCATCGCCACTCATCGGGCTGTTGTCACTGCCAACGATGACATGCTGCACCAGGGAGAGCAGTGGACCCGATGCTGGCGCTCCGACGTTTTTGTCTCTTGAGCCTGTTCCTGCTTCCACTCACATGTAATTGTCGTCTTGCAACGCTGTTTGGTTAAACATGATCGTATTTGTCAGTACTGTATGAGTTGACCAGGGACACGGTGATTTGATGACTGTACATCATGATGTGGTTGAACAGAAGAATGAAACAGCAACTCAGACACGGGCGTGTCAAAGTAAATATAGTCACATATGAATATTGACTACTTTAAAGGGATCACGTTTACTACTCGCAATCTCAGTCGACATCTTCTTGTCGCGCGGTGCGGAATGAGGAGTTGAAGATTCTGTGGTGACGCGATGGTGTGAGGCATCTTCACTGCCTTGCGCCCGAAGCTGCACTTTCCAGAAGCCTTAAAGAATGATTTGCTTCTTAGTCAAAAGCAATTTTCTGTTAACGAATGAGCTTGGTTCGGCAGATGATTCAGACTGGCACACGCCGTACTGGCAGATGAGGTTAACGATGCGATCTCCTCAGCATTGAGATGTTCAGTGTTCAGCGGTAATTCCCGCCAGTCACAACTAGAGACAGTGCACGCGGGCGCCTAGGATATTCAATCGGCCTGCACGGACGTGATACAGATCCGCAATCCGAGCTTATTATAGGTCTGGATTCGGCTAAGCGTTCCTATTGAATCAGACGGTGCGCCAATCTGAGCTCGTCTCAAATCTGTCATAAGAACGCCGCTCTGCTCTCCCAGGAACCATTCCAAGAAAAACAACAGCGTCTGATTCGGCGAGGTATCATACAGAACTGGTACAGAGTCGTACACCCTACACGGCATGACCATGGCGCTCCTTGGTCGTCGTCCGCTCCAACATGACTCCGTTGTCTACCTCCTTGGTATCCCGGGGATCAGCATGGTGTACCTGCGTCGTTGTCTCGTTCTTTGAGTGGGTGGTGAAGACCACGATGGTCGATAGGACACCAAAGAAGAAGACGATGAATGGCACGATAGATGCCGCGCGCACTGAAAATTCAAGAACACAAGTTCGTCAGCATGCAGTACGCAGTATCAGGAGATTGTTCGTTGGAGGATTCGAAACACGGGCGAGGGCTGGGACGGTCGATCTGCCATGTGGCACGGTTACGGACTGCGCCCGCGCCGTCCTCATGCCCATTCATGAACTCCCTCCCCAAACGCCAAGGTCAAGCGCGAATGAACCAGCAACCCAGCAACCAAAAATTAATGAACCGCAACGACTCACAGTACCAATTCTCCCAATACACCCGATGCACGCCCGCTGCCTTCTCCGCCGCCCTCACCAAGGCCTCGGGAAGCTTCGTACTTCCCAACATCGCACTGACTTTGGCGCTCTTCGTACGCGTCAAGATGAGTGTTGCGATGGCCGTGATGAGGACCCAGAGTGTGAGGAATCCGAGGATGCTGGCTTGGCGGACGCGTGTACGGGCGTGGGTGGTGTGTCGGAAGAGAATGAGGACGGACGAGATGAAGGCGGCGAGAGCGAGGAAGCCGCAGCCAATGGTGAGGACCGCGCCGCAGCCGATGATGTCTGTGTGGTGTGGTGGCGTATCAGTCAGCAACAAATCGAAAGGAATGGGAGGGAAGCGGACCATCTGTGTCAATGTCGACTTTGACTCCCGTGGGCGCGCGGTCGTATACTTTCTTCTTGTCGGCGATGCCCAGGGCGAGTGCGTTGATTCCAAGACACATGCCCACAGTCCCAATCGCACTCGTCAGCCCGAGCACAACAAGCGTAACCGGTCGTGGCGTCATTGCGAACGGAGTTAAAGCCTGAACGACGGCGTAAAGGCCTAAGGGAGAGAGGTGGGAGGAGGGAGGGAGGAGGGGGAGAGGGAAACGGAGTGGTGAGACAAATGGACGTGGAGATGAGCCGACCCACGGTCCAAACGCGTCCACCCCGCACATCCCGAGTTTATACGGAGCCGGACGATGATCGAACATCTGATCGCGTGACTCCAAGGCCCGCTCACAATGCGGCCCTATTCGTGGATCTCTATGGTTCGCGTGACGTTTGGGCTCTCCGCACGGGACTTCCTTTAGCGGCTATCCCAACGTAGAAGCGATTTCACCTCGTGAATACCGTTTTGAAGCCTCCCTCGAGTCGATAACGGGACCGGGGAGGCGTGGGCATGTTTAGTTGAATTGGATCGTTCCGTTCGCGGGCGGAGGACCAGCAGACAGCCACTCGACAGGAGGGACGTCAGGGTCGCGGTGCTTGACAGTCGATGCATGACCGTGTGGAGACCCGCCAAGCAAAGAGCTGTCACCGTGCCTGATGACGCGCCCGAGCAATCAGCCCAGACCGGCAGCGCAGGAAGAGTCCTGACTGGTGGAGGGTCAGCCGGGGCCCGCGCTCATGAACCAAGGTGCAGCCGTAAATCAGAGTCGCGCGCGCTGTGACATGTGCCAGACGGTTTGGGAGTTTGGCGCAGGTTCCTGGGAGAAATACGCGCGCGGAGTGGTGGGCGGATCTGGGGAACGGGCGAGAAAGCGCGAGGAGAGGCGGAGTGCGAATGGTTGGCGCCCGGTTGGTGCACGGTTAACTCTTGCGGAGCACCGAATACCTGTCATAAAGGTCAGCGTGCTTGTCCAGGCCATGTGGTCAAAGTATCACGAGTAGTCGATAAACTTCTGCCAGCTCACGGGTGTGGTCTGCTTGACCACCGTCGGTGAATCCCGTACTCATGATCTCCAATGCTGCCCGCAGAACATACAAGACATAATCAACGTTACTTCAATAAATGCGCAGATAATTAAAAACTACGTAGCAGCTAATAAACACAACAAATCGGTTGCTGACCCTTTTAGACTGGCGGCTTGAAGGCACCGCTGTCAAAGTCGCGCTGGGCTTGTTGGCTGAGGTTGATGATCTCGATGACCATATGCTCCGACTCTCCCTGGAGGAACTTGTCCGTCGCCGCATCTCCATACCACAACGACGCCAGCACCTCCGTCCCGTTCCTCGTCTCGCCATAATCCGCTCCATTGACATCGCGCACCGAGATGTGGAGAACACCATACACCGCGCCCGTTCCATCCCTCAACACCTTATCACCCGCAAACTGATACGGGAACTCTGGCTGTCTCCTCAAAAACGGATGACGCGTATAATCCGGTTTCCCAAAGTTGTCGATCGAGAACAACGTCGTCACCCCACCCCACCCTTCCAAAATCTCCGCCTCGAGCACCCCATCGCCAATATCCACCGTGCGCTTGAAATAATGTTCCGCATTCGCGTCGTTGTTGGCCATATCGGCTAGAGGAGACGAGAACCACAGAGCGAACCGTACGGCGGTGATGTTGGGAAGGAAGAACACGCCGCGTCCGTCGATGGGGATCATGTTGCCGGGCGTCGAGGTGTCGATGACGTCGTGCCAGAATGCATCGGCGTCGGTGATGTCTTTTGCGAGTGCGGTGGAGAGGCCCTCGGAGCCGAGGGTGTCTTTGACGCGTTTGAGCTCGGCTTTGAGTTTGGGCAAAGGTTGGTGGCGGTTCCACCGAGGAGCATCGGCCGCACTGAGACGGTCGCTGAGAAGTTGGAGAGCGGTGAAGTAGGTCGGACGCTCGTATTCGGCGAGAGAGGCGGCGCGGGAGGGCCCGGAGGTGATGTACGTGACGCCGTTGACGACTTCGGTGTATGTGGCAGATGCGGCGCCGAGTGCTGCGGCGAGCGAGACGAATGCGAGAAGCTTCATGAGGATAAAGTAAGAATGGGGAAAGGAAGGAAGAGGGATTGACTACGATGAGTGATGGGCGTTGCGGCTTTATATCTCGAGGATGCCGTATATGTGGTCATGTCGCAATAAGGAGCGACCCCGAGTGCATGCTCTTGCGGATCCACCCTCTGATGCACGCACATAAGCTTGGATATTTTGTGATTTTTGTCGTGGGGGACATTAGTGAGCTATATATTGCGGGAGGTTCCGGATTTTGGTGCAGAAACAGTACTCAGGACACGAAGCACCAACGTCTACTAAAGATGATTCAAGCTCACGGACTTATTTTATTGAGATAAAACCCCATTGCTCGACTTCGGATCATTTACAGGCGGCACAGGAGAGTTTATTTGAGGCTTCTACGGAGCATGATGGGATTAAGAAGCACCCACATCTAACGACACAAACGAACCGCCTTTGTTTCCGCCACGATCGTTATTCCATGCATATCCACCATTTCACCGCTCTTCCAACAGAACTCATGCCCCGCCTCACGTAGCAAAATTTATAGTCTAACCGAAACCCGTCTCGTGCGGCGCCACAAGTGACATCCGTTTGATGCGTTCGACATGTCCCGTCATCTTGGCATTGGCAGATGCACAGCGCGCGGATACCGCACGTTGTTGCGAGCGCGACGAGGCTTCTTCGATGGATGGTTGCATCTGCTTCGATTCATGAGCGCCAACTGCTAACGAAAGGTAACTTACAAGGCTGGTTACATGCATGAGGCGGCGTAGCACAAGGCGGCATCACTGGATGGTGCCACCACATGAACGTCACGCAAACTTGCGCGACTTCGATGCGAGGTTCATCCTATTTCGCGGTCGTCGAAAGACGAGCCCGGTCTGTGATGGTTTTGTTGCAAGAGTCTAGAACGTCGAGACGAGATGATTAGATGAGCCCGACTGAGTTCTGGGCCAGCAACCAGTTCCGCGTGAGTAGGGACGTGCTTTGTTAATGGCACAGCCTTACAGGATTTATATGTACCGCTGGAATGAACTGGGGCCTTGCTTGTGTGACTGTGAACTGGCATGTATTCTGCGACAGGAAGGTATAATGTACACGTATCTCACGATCTGGTCCATTCTAGTCGTTTCGATAGCAGAACAACAGCCAATTAGCCTACTGGGGCGTACTGAGAGCTCTTTTGCTTCTTCTCGAGTTCGCTGTCGCCGTTGAATGACGCCGATCCGCGCTGAGTTGGCGAGTCCGCTTCATGCGAAGCGGTTCGATCGAACCCCTTCTCTGCATCGCGGTGCTTGATGTGATCTCCTTCTTCCGTAGACTCTCCTGGGATATCTGCACCCGCCTGAAGATCTCCAGTTGGCTTTGGGTTGATTGCCCAGCTGCCTCTTGGGATGAACGTCGACGCGATGATCACCGCACTGCACACCGTAAACTGAATCCCGCCAACTCGCTGCAGCGAGCGGTAAATGTTGTTGTTGGCTGTGAAGTCGTCATCGATTACGCCGCCGAGGACGGAGGAGAGCACGGCGTTGAGGACGATGTAGGTTGAGTACAGGAAGGACATGACCGCGCCGAGAGGCGAAATGCCCGGAGTTGTGATCGTCATGTCGTTCAGGGACGATTGGATATATGCGGCAAGAGAGACGTCGCCGGCGGCCCAACCGAACGAGACCGGGAGGAATGTCAAAGCGACGAACCACGCCCACTTGACACTATGTGTAGCGATTTGAGAGTAAAGAGGGAGGGTCCACACGAGCTGCGTAGTAATATGTGGTCAGTAACGATCATGCAGCCGGTATCATTATTTACGTTTAGCATGAGAGCGTCGATTCGCAGCCATGGAATCGGGGTTGGGACGCGGTTCGCGAGCAGGAACACAGACAACGCGCCAAGCAACTCGCCGAAATTGCTTCCTGTAGCACGCTTTGGTCAGCCAGCCGATGACCACCACGTACGCTGACGCACCTCCAACCATGATTTGGCTCCACGCGCTATTGCCTAGTACGCGCCTTGCGAATGCAGGGCTGAGGGAACTCTCCAAGAAGCGGTGCAGGTACAGCGCCAGCGAGTAGCTAGTAAAGAGCCAGACGAACTTGCGGTGGGTGAAAATGAGAACGCCACCGACCCACATAGACTTGAAGAAGAGATATGTGCCCCATGCAATCTGTGTGAAGTAGTTCTTGCCACGATGCGGCTGTTCCTCAAGAACGGCCAGGGCAGCCTCGTCGTGAGAATGTTTCGGCGTGGGCTTGATGAAGAACCATATCACGCCTGCGATGACGAACATGATAGGACTGACGATGTAGCTGTAGTTGTTTCCGCTGAACGGATTTTAGCGCTTGAGCAAACCAATGACGAACCGCTTACAGTCGGGAGATAGCTGACGACGAGGTAAAGGCGCCGATGGTCCCTGCTACTTCGTAGAAGACGTGAACTGTCGCATCTGAACGGGAAGGCGCGTTAAATGCGGTCCCTTAGTCGCAAAATCCTTGGGATCCAGTGACACCCGACGTACCCATTCGTCGGAGTCGCATTACATCTCCGCCGCAAATGTCCGCAGGGATCACGCGCCGAATTAGTTCGACCATACCGTACGCTATACCAGCAATTCCCCAAATTGGCTGAGTTGGTTTATGAGACGCTTGTGGTTCGAGCGAGGGCAAAGCTCACGAAGATAGCATTCGGATTCCAACTGCCGTACTCGACCGGGCCCCCTGGCTTGCGGATGTGTCCGCCAGTTGCAGCATCGACGATGAGAAGAATGGAGGTCATGAGGGCGAATACAAAAACAGCGACACTGAGGACGCTACGGGTTGGGAACCGTGCGGCGAGCGGGGCGATGAGGATTGCACCTACAACCACTGGTCAGTGGAAAGCAACCCACGATAGATGATGATCCGGTTACGAACCAACACATTGCATGGCCTGATTTAGACCCTGTGCGGCGCCCAGTTTCTCAAAGGTTTGAGTAGACTTGAAGCGGTCCGTAGCAAGCGTCGTAATGGATCCTGTGATCGGTGTCAGCCGACGACGCTGCACAGGGTGGCCCTAACTGCACCGTTGAAGAATTCGAGCGCCAGCTTGTAGAAGAAGATACCGCCCATGTCTAACCAATGTCATTACTCAAGTTAGGCGAAGCTCGATAGGTAATAACTCACAGACAGCGATGTTTCGTCTCTGCAACGGCGTATAGCTTTGATACGCCTCCCTGAGGATTGACATGGCTTCTTTTACTTCAGCCGCCGCGCGGGATAAGTTTAGCTGCTGCTGGCGCGATCGAGGAATAGAGGGAAGTGCGACGTCGTCCTGTGGAGCTCTCGCCATGAGTTATAAATACTGACATTGCTTATCAACAGGCGCAAGACAGGAGAGCGACCACAGGTGGTGCACGCAGATGGATGATGACGGTGTTCCACGAACGTGCTTTACCGCGGCACCAAATTCGCCACCCGGACACGCGTGCGCCGCCACTCTTGATTCCCGGATTCTCAAATGACGTCGTTTGTCGCCACTGTTGCTCTCTCAGAAGCATGTATCTCCCGGAATCTTTACGGGGTGATAGCGTCGTCGGAGGTGGCGATGGCTCTTGCGTCCAGTCACTCGCGTAGCATCGTGATAAAGGATCGATCCACTATGAAGTCAATATGCGGCAAGGCTATAAAAACATTCTGATTGGTCTGGACAGTAGTTGCTTCTTCGACGTTCCGTGCGTCAGCTAAAATCAAGTTGGAACCGACAGCTTAGTGCTCTTCAGCATTGAAAAAGTTGCAGAAAAACGCGACTCGCGTATTTCGGTTGATCCAACCGCTTTAAACTGGCTGATTGAAACGATCAAGTCAGCTTTGATAGTTGGCGAGAGAACGATTTTTGCAAGTTTAGCTGAAGCTCAGCCATGTAACGATGTGCCAATCATCGTCGCCGTTTTACTCAGTCATCATGGTGGTTTCTCCGGCGCCAGTGCTTTGGTAATAATGTCGCAGATGTTGTATATTTATTCGACTGCTGGCTTAGGTACTCGCTCCGCCTTCAGGTTGCACACTCCCCTTCGGCTTCATTGCTTCCGAGTGCATCATCTTTCCTCTGAGACCAGTCACATCGATATTCACAATATCAGCTCACTTAGGCTATACTCGCGTAAAGCACACGGTACATATTGTACAAATGCTGTATCTCCCGTAACCCGTCCCACAATAGCCCTTTGATCTGTTTCGTATCCCACGACCTTCTGCCATCATAGCGTATTACCAGATGACACCGAATCATCGTCAGAGTCGTCTTCGCTGTCTGACCAGTCTGAATCTGATGCCACGAACCAGCCGTTAGCATTGAGTTCGGGTTCATCTCGGTCGGCGCTGGCGCCGGGTTGACGCTGGTTGCGCGGATGCGCGAGCTCGGACCTGACAACCTCCGCCAACCACGTCGCATTCTGGTCACGCAGAATATGGCGCGGGTACTTCTTCGCCAGACTACTGAGCCAGCTGAGCGATGAACATGTCAGCATGGTTTCATATCAGGATGGTTGAAGCTTGTGAACCTACCACTGAAGCCCGCGGAGGACGAAACAATACCTCCACAAGCTGCAGTTGCTTTGCGTGTACATTCGCTCGGCGACATGAAAGATGCTGACCAGCGTGCTGACAGCTTTGAATCTTGTTTCATTTCGCGCGACCCTCTTGTTTTGACTGGGGACAAGTTGCCCGTTCGCATCGACAAGTTGGCGGTACCTCAGAATGAGGCATGTGAGCTTGGTGCTGACAATGGGCCGGCGTTCGCGATCTCCCATTGAACTGCTAGGTCGCTGAGCAGAGCTGAGCAGAATAATGCTCGATGAACGCGACTGGGAGAGAGCAAGCAAAGGTCGTGTGGGCCGAAGGCAGAGATCTGGACGGGCACTCGCCGTAACCGTGGCACAGCGCGCCGAAACGATCTCGCGGGAGTCATGCTCGACCCTGCGGTCTTTGACCACCGTTAGAACAAAAGCGTGGTCTGTTTGTTTAAGGGTCTACACGCGGGGTTTACATCTAGGGTGTCCGCAGATGTCCGCCTTGACCGCGTTTGCATGCATCGGTACTGGCTCAACATGAGATTCGACGAGTTTGAATGATGAGGGCGGTTGGCCTGAGTGGCTATAATGATGTTCGCACTCATGCACCCGAGCTATCGTTGAGGTTGACACCACCGATCTTTTTCAGATCGTAGTTCCGAATAAGCATGGCGCTGAGGCTGGCTAGAATGCCTGCAGGTACGCCCAAAAGGAACGCCTGGTTAATCGATTGAATGTATGCCTATGTCGGTGCATGTCCGTCAGCCCTGCGCCACGGCCCCTCAGCCAGGGAATAGAAGGCGAACCTTCACGACAAGCTCCTTTTGGCCGAGCGGCAGTTCGAACACGGCGTTCACGCTTTGGCGAACAGCGACTCGGACGCCATGGTCCAGATCCACTGGTAGAAACTTGGAGAGCCCGTTCGCGAAGACCGTGCCGGCAATGGCAAGACCTACGATACCTCCCAGCAGTTGGGACCATCCAATCGTTGCGGTTGTTTGAGGTATAAGGTGCTCGCGATCTGGTCCAGCAAACTCTGCTTGAATGGCGACGATGGTGTTCTGCAACGCACCGCCGATGCCGATGCCAAGAATGATCTGATAGCCGACGAGGCGAGCGTTGGATCTGAAAGTGAGAGTCAAGTTTTGATTAAAACAAGACAGAAGAAGCTCACGTGTTCTCGTCGATAGTATAGAGGAGGCCACTGCCGACTGAGATTAGAAGAGGGGTCATGACGAGCCATGGCCAGTATCGACCTGTCCCGTTTGCAACACCTCCAGACACCATCACCGTCAGCACCGTTGCCAACTGTAGTGGGATGAGATCAATCCCGCTGCGTGTTGCACTATGTCCTTGAGCTTGGAACCACAGTGGAAGATAGTAGGTACCCAACATCAGGCTGAGAAAGATGAAAAACGCCTCGAAGACGCAGCCAACGAGTGTGCGGTTGCGCAACAATGCCAGCGGAAGGAGTGCATCTTCACCACGGCGTTGCTGCCAGAGTAAAAACAATGTAGACACCGCGCCGAGCACGCAAAAGCAGGCGATGACGGCGGGGTCGTCCCAAGGCTTGGTCTGCCCGCCCCATTGAAGAGGTAGGAGAAGCGCAGTGACGAGGCCGAGGCACAAAAGAGAGCCAATCCAATCAATCTCTGTCCACTTTTGAAGAGTCGAGCGAGACAGAGTTCCCGGACGAGCCCGAGGTTGACGGTATGGAAGAAAGAAAACGACAACGGCTGCAGCGAGCCCGCCGAATCTGAGATAGATGGTCAGTTCAACAGGCGATAACAAATAATAAGCAAAACACACGGGAGGTTGATGAAGAAGCACTGTGGGCTCATTTTAGCAAAGTTATCAAGCGAAATGATGTGCACTAACCCAGCGCCAGGTCGCTTTGTCTGTGAATGCGCCGCCAAGCAGAGGCCCGACGACGCTCGAGAGGGCAAAAACCGCGCCGATGCCACCAAGAAATGCAGGCCTGTCCTCGAGTTTTCGAACCTGTAAAAATATCCGATAAACATTTTAATGTATCAAACTTCGCCAATTCCCCACCTCGGATATAATCGCGAATACCGTGATCATGATGCATGCAGCTCCAATCCCTGCAAATGCTCTCCCAAAGATGAGAACCTCCATACTCTGCGCGAGACCGCAGATAAGAGAGCCGATCTCAAACAGGAGGATACTGGCAATAAACATAATCTTGGACGGGACAATGGTGAGGAGCTGGCCGCCGGTGAGCATGAAGCCCACTTGAGTGAGGAAGTACGCTGTGACGACCCAGGTGACTTGATCCAGCCCATTGAACTGAGAGACAATTTGCGGGATAGCGGTCGAGACAATGGTCTGCGCGACATCAATGAAGTGGCGTCAGCTCGGAGGAAAGGAGTGGATGCGCACTGCGAGAAACGGCTCACGTTGTCGAGCGCGACCAGGAAGACGGAGCAAAGCAGGCCGCTAATGAAGGTGGTTAGTAGCTCTAGGACGCACGCAACTGCCACCTACGCGTATATCAGTCCGAATTTCTTGCCCTCGATATATCGGTCAGCGTCGACGCCGTCAGCCGGGGTCAGGTCGGGTACAGGCTCGAGACCACCATTGGTGGCCACGACAATCTTCTCGTCAGTTGAGGGTGGAGGTGGCGATGAGGACATCGGTGTGTCTTGCGGTGTCCACAGAGTTCGAGTGTCTAGCCGGGGAGGAGGCACAGCTATTCAACTGCTGTTGGTCGTGTCGAACATTTTATCGAGTTAGTGGGGCTGACGCGTTTGCCTTGAACCTTGTTGGTGCTCAACACCTCCTCGAGCAAAAAATCGCGAATCAAGAGCACCCTCAAGCAGTCCATCAGGCTGTCATGCTGCCTTATTGGGATTGATGATTGTAAACGGGCGATTCGCAGGCAAGAAGGAGCTGACGCGTTCTCGGCACAACAGCATGTTGTCGCAAGACCAGCCAAAGATGGCAGAAGGCTGACTGATCGGATTACAAAGCACCCAATCTCTGTCAAAACAAGCATAATCGGATGGCAGTCACGCCGGGGCCCCGTGGGTGGAGCGACAGGAAACAAGCTGGTCGAGCAGTGCACTGACATCCAAGCAGTCAAGCAAGAGCGCCGACATGCTACCAGAGCGAACGTAATGCGAGTGTGAAGGCTGGGCCGGAGTGCGCGGATTGGACGGAGGACGAGCTACAGAGCGGTAAGCACCGGGTCATCCGCGGCAGAACCTTGCTATTCTATCGAAACGACGCTCCGCCTCAAATATTGTTCCAAGAGTCGCATGCATGCATCTGTTACACATAAATATCCGTAATAAACATTGAATCGTGCGGAAAAGCTGTCCGTTTCAGCTAACCAAAGCTCGTACCCTACTTGCTCTTCAAAACAAAGCTGGGGCGATTGCCAAGATACCTGAGAGACCAACCGCGGCCATGAAACTCCACAAGAACCTGTCCTGTATCCTCTCCCCACCGTCCTCGCTTCCTTCTGGCTCGTACCCGCCGGCCGCGGTCAGCGGGTCGGTGTTCGACCCGTCTGAACCACCCAATGGCGCGTTCTTGGGTGCGACTTGGCCAGTGAACACGACGTCCCCTCCCAAGCCCGAGCCACCGGGAATTCCGCCCTTGGTATTGGTCTCGGCATAGGTGTCAGCAAGTTGTTGATTCATGCAAGTGCTGATCGGCGTAATCCTATAGCCGCGTTGCAGTGCGCCGGGAAGGAAGTAGCCTATCGCCAACTCGACTTGCTGCCAGAACAGGTCGTGCATGAGGACAATGAAGCCGTTGCGCCTCGTGTCGGCCTCTTGCAACATGCGATCGAACTGCGCGACGGACTGCGCGGCTGTCTTCCAACCACCAGGAACCTCTGTGGCGTGCCGTCAGTTCTTCCGTAACATTCAACATAAAACTGATCTGCGCACCGTAGTCAAAGGAGTCGAAACTGATTGGGGTGCTTTCTGTTCCTCCAACGGTCCACATTACGGGAGTAAGGTTGAGCGCTTTGCTAATTGCGCGGATGCGGTCGTCGCCATCGCCATACGGAGGGCGGCTGCAGTCGGCGAACCAATGAGTACAACGAAAGAACGTAGCAGCGAGGTAGGTTCGTTCTACTCACAAAAGAAGAGGAGTTACTCCGATAGCGTCCTTGATGACTTGCTTCGTCCAGGCCAACTCAGCGATAACCTGCTCGCTAGATTGGCTCGTCATGGCCGTATGCGACCACCCGTGAACCTGAGATTGTGGAAAGGGAAAGAAATATTCAGTTGGAGTTCATAAACAGACGGAAGGTGTGATGGTAAATAGGGACCTCGGATTGGGCAAGATACGGGCCGAGCAGGACGTACCCCGATCTGATGTCCGAGAAGATACTGCGTGCGCAAGTACTCCGGACGATGTACCACGCGCGAGCCGATGACAAAGAACGTAGTCTTGATCTTCTCTTGCTCGAGATAGTGAAGGAGTTTTGGTGTGTCGGGCGAGGGACCATCGTCGAATGAAGATCCCCAGGTCTTGGGTGTCAGACATTCGACTATGTCTGTCTTACGCACACAGTGGCCGCATGTCCACCAGCATTCTGTTTCGTTGTTGACACGCGGAAGATTGCTGGCGAGCTGGCAGTTTGAACCATCCACGCCGTACTCGTGTGGCTTGATATCCGGAATGACGACGCCAGAATCGCGGACCTGCTGGATCCACTTGATGACTTGGGGCTTCGTCGTATCGGGCACGATGTCTGCTGCAGGATAGTTGAGTGCATTCCAACCCGAAATGTCGGGCAGCGCCGGTGCATTTGGTAACCCTGCCGGGCGTGCGCCGGGCTGTGTGGCGGGCAGCGACGATGGCGACGGGTCTTTAGGTTGAACAGACGAGGGTACAATCTTATCGAGAGGAAGAGCACCGGGAGCGCCGGTGATGCCTGGAGGTGGTGCAGGAGTGGTCGGAACCGTCGGAGGCGCCGGTAGCGTAGGCGTTGCTCCCGTAGGCGGTGTCACCGTAGGCACTGAAGGCGGCGACGGCGTTGTAGGCAATGTGGGCACTGTGGGTGGTGATGGTACTGGAGGTACTGTAGGGATCGTTGGGACCGTGGGCCCAGCGGGTCCACTCAAAGTCGTCGAGCCCTGCTGACGAGCAACATGTTGATGTCCGCGATGAACATCACGGTTTCTATGAAATATTCCGTGGTCGTGTGCGAAAACAGTCGTCGCAGCAACAAGACAGACAGTGGCGACGCGCATTAAGGACCGCTGAAGAATTTGAAAGACAGAAGGGACAGAAGGGGGAAATCGCAACGCGCAGCGTGGCCAGCAGGCGCGGCCAAGTATAAAGATGAAACCCCGAAGCCCCTGTCGGGCCGTGCGTCGCTAATGATGTTTCTCCATGAGGGGCAGTGGTCGGGATCGCCGTGCCGTATGCGGATCAGGTGGCCACAAGTGGCCACGCTTGGTGGCCGGGTCCGACAAGCATGCATCAGCGGGCACTCCGTTTGAAAGAGTACTTTGAGTTGAATAGGGCGTAATGTTTTAAAGTATGTTTGAAACAATATGGGACGTTTTTGAGTAGTCAGCATCCGGTACCGGCATGGCCCGCGTCCTCCTCCTGCTCACGTTCTTCAGAATCATTTTGAATTCGCCTCGCCCAGTGAACTAACAGCAGACAATGACAGACACACATTGTTCTACACTCCGGCCTCCTCGTTCCTAAGTATTCAAGTTTGGAAATCATGCTCGATTGCGACACATGTCAGGCCAAGGCCGATTCCGAACCTCCGATCAGCGCGACACTTTGCCTTCGTCGTCTTCTCGCGCGCGCCGTTCCATGCCCTTGGATCAGCTGAGTCTCCCAGCCCAGCTTGCTGCTGTCGCTGTTGCTAGCTATGCAATCTTTGCTGTTGGTCGGTTTGTTGCTTCAAGGCAGCCTGGAGACCGGTACGCACGCTGCGCTGTTACCCATTCCACAATCTTCCAACTAACGGTGGTCGTGCTGCGTAGGATTATAACCGTCCCACCCAATCTGATAAACATGATTCTTTCACCCATATGGCCTCCGCGTGGTTGGATTGGGTGTCATTGGTCACACTGGATTCGTGAGTGCGGGCTTCCTCGGGAGGCATCGTCCAAAGTAGTGATTTCAACTGACTCGCCTGGCACCGCAGCTTTCGACAAGGCCGGCACAAACGTTATACCGCTCATATGGCCCGTCACAGGGGAGCGGTATGTTTATGTCGCCGACGCTGCAGCCGTGAACGCCATTTTCAATGACCGGCGCATGTTCGTCAAGCCCGTCCACTTGGTGTGTCAGACTGTTCAATACTGTTCCTCCCTCTCATATCATTAGTAGTACAGGCTTATATCCTTCCTTGGGCCAAACGTACGTGGTGATCTCGTGTGGCTGGTGAATTGACACTCATCTCAACGCCCCTCATAGATCGTCGGCGTTGAAGGCGACACCTGGGTCCGCCACCGCGCAATTGCCCGCAAGTCATTTGGAGAGCGCAACAATGCCCTACTCTGGACGGAAACAGTGTCCACGTTGCGCCAATGGTTCGACGAGTGGGACACTAGTATCACAGCTTCGCGTTCCAAACAAATTGCGGTTGACGTCAGCCCAGCGTTACGTGAAATCACACTCCTTGTCATCGCCAGCGCCGGCTTCGGCATGCAATTCAAGCGGTCATCTCAAGAACAGCCCGCAGCAGGATACAGCATGAGCTTTGGCGATGCGCTCTTCACCGCAATCGACAAGCTCAACGTGAAGGTTCTGGCTCCCAACTGGATGTACTCGTTGCCCATCCCAGCGTTGAGGCGAACGGACACGGCGTACAGCGAACTGAAACGATATATTGGCGAGATGATTGTCGACGCTCGCCGCGGGAAACCGAATAGCAGTCGCGGGGCTGTCAGTGAGGACCAGCCAAACCTAAAGGAGGCTGGTGCGGCTGCGGACTTGTTTAGGCGACTTGTCGCAGCAAACGAGGAGGAGGGTACGGCCAAGTTGAGCGAAGACGAGCTGTTGTCAAACATCTTTGTGAGCTTGTCACCCGTGCAGAGAAGGTCGGAGCTGATTCTCCTGGGCAGGCGTTCTTTTTGGCAGGTCACGGTGCGCGAGCTCGTCAATTTCATTCACCTAACCAGGCTGCTGATGCTTCCGCAGAGACTTCATCTCACACCATTACATTCGCGCTGGCTCTTCTTGCTATCCACCCCGACATTCAAGATAGAGTTTACGAAGAGGCTCGCAAAGTCTGGCCAGACACTTCGGACACAGCCGACGCGGTACATACCCTCTCCCTCTCTTCAAATTATGTCTTCAAGAGGCTTACATTCTATGCTGCTTAAAGTGGAACACCTCTTCTCAAGCAGATTTCAATCGCCTGGTTCGTACTTCGGATTACTACCTGCGTCGTCCTCGTCCCCATATTCATCCAGTTCAAACTCTCAGGAATACACGCTCGCAGTGTTTCGCGAAACCTTGCGACTCTTCCCCGCCACTGTTCGCGTCCGAAGAGATGCCGTATTTGATACCACACTTCCCAGCTGCGTCCGCGATCCTGACAGTGGAGAATGGGTTTCCGGCCCGCCGGTCAAGGTGCCCGCCGGCGTACCGTGCATCTTGAACATTCACGGAGTGCACATGTCGCGTACGTTCGGCAAATTAAATATGTTTTCTCCCAAGGCTGATATGCTCCTAGCGTTGTACTGGGGTGCTGACGCCGAGGAGTTCCGGCCTGACCGGTTCATCGACACCGCAAGCTACCAGTGGCCGCGAGAAGCATGTGCGTATCCCACCACATGCCCGGCTCGTCTGCAACTGTCCTTCTGACGCTTCATCTTTCTTTCATCTGAAGGGTTTCCTTTTACTGCCGGCCCGCGTGTCTGCCTTGGTCAACGCTTCTCAGCACTCGAGAGCGTTTGTATCATCGCTCGCATCTTGCGCAAGTATCGCCTATCGCCGACGGCGGAGGTTGCGAAGCTGGCGCCAAAACAACAATGGGCCAAGTTGACCAAGTGGAGTCAAGGAGTTACGGCGACGCCGGGAAAGGTCGAGCTTGTGCTGCAGATTCGAGATTGATACCACCTCTGTCATAAACGAAGTGCCTTTTTGTATGCGATTGCGATGCTATATTACTTCCTTCAAACAGCAGTCGCGCTCTATCGCTCTTGAACTTCGAGTTAAGGATCAACCTCAATTGCGACACACGCTAAGCCCAAGTTCGGCTTGATTGACGCGACGCGTTCTGACATCCGACACCCTGCTTCGGTGTCTCCTTCCCTCTCGCTTCCATGCTCTCGGACCAGGTGGGACTGCCGGTACAACTCGTTGCAGGCGCCGTTGCAAGCTATGTTGTCTTTGTTGTTGGTCGATTCGTCGCGTCAAAGCAGCCTGGCGACCAGTGCGCACATTGTTCTGTTGCGCGCAAACGGCGAGAACCGCTCAGCTCACACCAATGCGTAGGATAATGACTGTACCACCTAATATGCTGAGCCTTCTTCTAGCTCCTATCTGGCCCCCACGTGGTTGGATCGGCTGCCGCTGGTCGCACTGGATTCGTGAGCGTAGACTGCTGTACCGTTGATTCTTAAACTGACTTGACCCACAGCTTTTGACAGGGCTAGAACAAACATCATACCGCTTATATGGCCTGTCTCAGGGAAGCGTTCTATTTATGTCGCCGACGCAGCCGCCGTGAACATCATCTTCAACGACCGGCGCATGTTTGTCAAGCCCGTCCACTCGGTGTGCCTTTAACGCCCGAGCCAACCTCTCCTGCTTATAATATCCATAGTACAAGCTCATATCCTTCCTTGGGCCGAACGTACGCTGTGACCTTGCGTGATTGAGAAGCGACGCTCACGTCGTACCTCTCAGATCGTCGGTGTTGAAGGAGAAACTTGGGTACGCCACCGCGCCATCACGCGCAAGTCATTTGGGGAACGCAACAATGCTCTTCTCTGGAAGGAGACAGTTTCGACACTACGTCAATGGTTCGACGAGTGGGACGCTGAAATTACCTCCTCGCGCACCCATCAAACTATCGTTGAAGTCCGCCCCGCGTTGCGTGACATCACGCTCCTAGTCATCGCCAGCGCCGGCTTCGGCATGCAATTCAAGCGCGCGAGTCAAGACAAGCCTGCAGCAGAGTACAAAATGACTTTTGGAGAGGCACTCTTCACTGCGATCGACAAGCTCATCGTGAAGGTCCTGGCACCCAACTGGATGTACTCGCTGCCCATACCAGCGTTGAGGCAAACGGACACCGCGTACACTGAACTGAAGCGATATATAGGCGAGATGATTGCCGAAGCGCGCTGCGGGAAGACGAGTGATGGTCGAGTATCCGTCGGCAGAGCTGAGTTGGACGAAAAGGAGACTGGGTCGGCTGCAGACTTGTTTAGACGTCTTGTCGCAGCAAACGAGGCGGACGGCGCGACCAGGCTGAGTGAGGATGAGCTGATGTCAAATATTTTCGTGAGTTCGTTGCTTGCCAGTTGAAGGGTGAAGCTGAATCTTCTTGGTAGGCGTTCTTCCTGGCGGGTCACGGTGAGAGGGTTTTCATATCTCACTCGCCCATCTGTGCTGCTCACGCTCCAACAGAGACTTCGTCGCATACAATCACATTCGCTCTCGCTCTTCTTGCTATCCACCCCGAAATTCAGGACAGAGTCTACGAAGAAGCTCGCAAAGTCTGGCCAGGCGCATCAGACCCAGCTGACGCGGTATATCAATTCTCGCTTCTCACTCTCCGCGATGCTAACTTTGTACGTTATTTGTAGTGGAACTCTTCCTCGCAAGCAGATTTCAACCGTTTGGTTCGTGTCTCCCGCTGCTACCCGCCTCGTCGTCGCTCACATACTCATGCATTCCGCACTCTCAGGAATACACTCTCGCGGTCTTTCGCGAAACACTGCGACTATTCCCCGCTGTCGTTCGCACAAGAAGAGATGCCGTTTTCGACACTACACTACCTAGTCGCGCCCGCGATCCTGACACTGGTGAATGGGTTTCCGGTCCGCCGGTTAAGGTGTCCGCAGGCACACCGTGTATCTTGAACATTCACGCAGTGCACATGTCACGTACGTTTATTATCCCAGATTTGGATGACTCCGTAGCTGATGTGGGCATAGCGCTGTACTGGGGGGCTGACGCTGAGGAGTTCCGGCCTGACCGGTTCATTGACACCGCAGACTACCAGTGGCCACGGGAAGCATGTGCGTATCCCGTTACATGCTCAATTCCACTGCAACTGTCCATCTGACACTTCATCTCTCTCTTTCTCTCTCTCTCTCTCTCTCTCTTGAAATGATAGGGATTCCTTTCACTGCCGGACCGCGCGTCTGCCTTGGCCAACGTTTCTCGGCACTTGAGAGCGTATGCATCATCGCTCGCATTTTACGCAAGTATCGCCTATCGCCGACGCCGGAGGTTGCAAAGCTAACGCGGAGAGAGCAATGGGTCAAGTTGACCAAGTGGAGTCCAGGTGTCACGGCAACGCCGGGGAAGGTCAAGCTTGTTTTACAAATTCGGGATTGATATCGCCTCTGTTACAAACAAGGTAGCGTTCTGCCTGTAAATTTCTTGCCGCAACCTTACCTGGCAAGTTAAATGTTCATTGAGTTGATAATGGTCAGATTGGCATCGACACACACAAGGAGCCGCATAATGACATTGGTTGTAGAGAGCATTCAGGTACGAGTACAAATAAAAAGTGCTGAAGACAAATCAGTGAGATGAGATTGAGTATGCAGCCGGTCAAGCAGGCTTCAACTACGACCATGATGTGAGTCTGTGTAGGTGCCAGATGATCGTGACTATTCGATGGCAAAGCCTGCGGTTTCCCTACGAGAATTTTAGCCTCAAGTACGGCGCGGTAAATGGAGATATAGCTCACTCGATAGCGGTCGTGAGCTTCCTTTCGAGTACTGCGGAGTTTGTGTATGGCGGCAGGTCGAGGCGGTTGAAGCAGGTATGGCTCTTGGGCAGTGCGTTCGGCGCGCCACATCTCTCAATCAAGAACCTTCGCGGGCCATCTGAGCCACGTAGATCTTTGAATCCACTAACGGGTACACGGCCAGAACCCGTGACGAATTGCAGTAGACGAGTCTTGCGCTCCTCGGGCCACGAGCGCACACATTGCCAGAACCGCCGCACGACGGCGTCGTTGGCGGTATAGCCATTGTACTCGGTACACGCCTCCCAATCATCGACGTCAATGACAGAGACGCCGCAAATGAGTAATTCGAGGTCGTATTCGTCAAAGCTGGTTAGCGCGTCTGACGGAACTAGTTTGGTGAAGCCGTCCATGAACGCGCTGAACTGTGCTTGGATACGCTGCCGGACCCGATAATTGACAATGAGGTCAACGTAGAGCTGCTTGTTTGCGTCGGTGACGGCTATATTATTGCCGCCTGGCCGGAGTTCGATGGACGATATCTTGCCGTAACGGTCCTCCGTAGTGGTAAACGTCTCGTCGAGTATGTCTGTGATTGAGTTCGACAGCATCCATTTGAGCCCGCGATGGTACTCCTCATCAACCGCCTCGAGGTCTTCGAAACAGACGGCTCGTCCGAGAATTAGCTTGTAAAACGACGGGACGAGATGCACGCTGAGAAACTGGCGGTGAATGATTGCAATGCCAAACAACCGTCCCAGGAAGTGGAACATTCGAAGGTGTTCCGAATCAGCAACGTCACTGGCTGGATTGATCTGCACCAGCGCGTTGTTGCTACCGTTGGCACTCTTAAAGAGCCCATAATTGGCGCTGAAAGCGTCGCGCGAAAGGAGGTGAAAGAGCTCGCGTGATACGCCGCCAAAATCGAGTCCCTCCTCTCCTTCGAACTTGACCATCAGCTTCTGCTTCAACTCGTCCGGAGTGGCGCGCATAATTTCTGTATAGGCATCGTCGACGAGGTTATCTCGCCGGACTCTGAGCTTGTACGTGCCAGGCTTAGCCTGAAGCTCTGGCAACGCATATAGTCGCCGGACCTTCTCCGCGAACTCGCGCTTTTTCGTCTCACTCTGATGATTAATGACCGCTTTCGCCTTTTCGCTGCGTGAGGAGTTGAATTTGCTTAGCTGATGGCCGGAACGAGATGGTTTATTCATCCGTTCCAACGTCCCGCGCCATACCGCTGAATCTGCCCCAGCAAGAGTTGGCGACGATCGCGAGGCTATCGGGTTGAAGGAGCTTCCAATGGCTACCGATGCCGTTGATGCAGGCCGCACATGCAAGTGATGGCCTGATGGCATGGGCTCACTTGAGTTCCGGTACCGTGGCTCGGAGTTCACGGAGATAACCGGTCGACTGAATCTAAGTGACGGGCGCGGCTGCTCTTCAATAGCCCGCGAAAAGCTCCTCGGCAGAGATAATGTGGGCATAGATGTCGACGCGAGTGGTGAATCAGTGCTCGAGTGTTCTGGGTATAAAGCTTGTTCCATCTGGAGCTGGAACAGCGCCAACTCGTTGAGTTCTTCAGGCGAGAATAGCGAAGAAGACGCTGCGGGACTCTGTTCCTGGAACATAGTGCAGGAGAGCCTAATGAGAAGCTGGCCTCGTTTGTGAAGGCTGAGGCTGTGTGTCGCTGTGATCCAGTGTCACCACCAGAAACTTGAAGGACGACAGCTGCCAAAAGCTTAACACACCTGGATCCATCCCCCGCAGGGCCAAAAAATCCCCCAACACGAAAAATGAATATCCAAGCAGCTTTGCAGTTCTCTCGTCAATGATAGATATGTTGATTGACGAGGCATCCGTGACCTCCCTGGTGATTGGAATCTTTGAGCACATGAGAGCGCCACGTCACGAGAGCACCTACATTTCAATAACCTCATTCCAGTTAGGATCCGTGCTTTTTTTAACGGTCTTTGTTACTAACACCGGCTCGCCGTCGATCGAAACGATGGCGAAGGAACTTGGTGGTCGGAACAGGTGACGTCGAGGAAGATTGTTGGCCATTAAGACTGCGCGGTCGCATTTAGTTTTATTAATCCTGATGAGTACATAATAGCGCCGAGCATACTATTTAGAGCCATTGACATGTTCCTACGAACAGGAACAGCCGTATCATGTTGATTGCCTCTTAGTGCGGCGAGCCCACTCCGAGAAGTCCCTGGGTCACACAAAGTCGTCATAGCCACTCGACGGCCGATGTAGATTGATGGGGTTGAAGAAATGCACTCGCGCGAGAAGGAAGCTTGGAGAGTTGGAACAGGATGGGGCACGTCGCGGATTTATGGTAACCACAACGCAGCCCGCGTCAGCGGTGCCAGGCTAGTCTCACTGCCTCTTTGCGTTGACCGCTCAGCACACCCTTTCAAGGCAGATCTGCAGGAATCGTGTTCCGGCGGGGTATAAGGGGCCGTTCCGGGTTCTCGGAGCCAAGACGGCGATGTGAACAACCTAGGCGGCACATGGGGCGGGCTTGCAGTGTGAGCATGCACCGCTTTCCTACCCAGTCACACTAGCGGAAATGAGACCAAATGACTGGACGGTGCTTTTATTCTCCATTAGAAGGCAGTTGCTGAGAGAAGAGTACAGGCTAGCTAGACACAAGGCATGTTCCTGCTGCGCTCGAACACACGTTGCGCTGAAGAGCGGGAAATCGGACCCTGAGCAAGTGCTGTCGTTTGCCTTACGCATTACGTCGCTATCAAGTCCTTGTAATGTTTCAGCAAGATGTTGACGAAGGCGAGAACGAATTCAACGGCGTGAGTTTGCTGCTCCAAGTCACGGCGCAGTGGCTCCACTTGCTGCCCAGACTTCTTTGGCGCAGCCGGGCGTCGTTCTATATGCTCGCTCCAGTCCCCCAAAACGGGGCGGAAGACCTCTAAAAATTTAGATAGCTCGGAGTAGTTGCTTCTGATGATTTCAGCATGCGCAGAGTAGCGGGTGGCACGACCCGAGCGCAGTTCTCTTCGCCACCGTTACTCAACATTGCTCCTACCGGCATGCGTCGTGTTGAACAGGGTGGCCCAAAACGCGACGTTGAGAAAGGCCTCGGCATCGTCGACCACACTCTGCTGGTATGGACCCCCATCTTCCAGGTTGGTCAACATATCTGTCGACATGAATTCCTTAGTTCCCTGCAGTTGACCTGTTAATGAACAAACACTTCAAATGTGACTTGCACTGACCGGTAGGTGACCACGACCACCGTCGTCACTGTCAAGCCGCGCTACCAGGTCGAAATCCATGATGATGGCAGTGCATTCGGTACGAACTCCCAAGCGGGCTAGTGCATCCTCAAGTTCTCGGCTGGCCTTCTCGTGCTGACCGACCAACTGGTCCAGGCCTTGTTCCTTGTATCGACGCGGCAGATTTGACTTGAACGGAGGTCGTGAGACGGGCTCGTCCAGAAGCAGGAGATTCCCCACGCTGATGTCGCGGTGAAGGCGATCGCACTGTACGAGTCCAAGCCAACCTGTATTGCTATAAGTGCCCAGCTGAAAAAGCGTTGGGTATAAGAAATATACTCACCAAGATGACAGTCCAAGAGTGCGCGACCAAGTTCCCATGCCGACTTGCAATGCTCGAGTGAGGCACCAGAGTCGGCACAGACAGTGGCAACGAGCTCACGACGGTCGAGTCCCAACCGGCGTTCTCCACTCGGGAAATATGACCACCTTTCTGCATTTTCAATTGAAGGTGGCACGAAGTCATGATTTTTACCAAGGTGTAGTGTGTAGAGAAACGACGGTGTGCCGAAGCGGCCGCTGCAGCGTCGAAGTGCTTCGGCTTCGACCTGGGCTTTCTCTGTAGGTTGCCACGAGAATTTTATGACCACCACTTCGGGAACTGTCTTGTGGTGATCTGCACATGTGATGACTGGTTCCTCCGGGACAGACAAGACGCGTGTGTGAGCGTGACCCAGGCGAACGTTTTCGGGCGCCTGATTGATCTCTGAACCAGGATTTGATACAGACGTCGGGTAGCTTCGAGGCCCACTTGACTTGGAAGTTACACAGAAAGGCTGTGAAGTGGTTGCGCTTCGGTCTGGTAGGTTGTTTGCGACAAAAGTTAGTGATATGTTCGCTGTTGGAACATTCACGCACCGCTCTCCAGAATGCCATCTGTCACGCGCTTCAGCTGAGCACTGGTACAAACTGGAGCTGATAGATGGAGCCAGTCATCTTTGAGCCAACTTAGGCGCCGAAGAAGATGCAAATACACTCACTCTGGGTCGGACCTGCGCTGGCCCACACCGGACCCGAACCGTGAGTGGATGATATACTGAGCTCTGGGATTAGAGTTCCGCGTGTGATGGCAGGTCTAGGGCATTGGAGTCAGCTCATGGTCGATTGAGGCTGATACAAAGAAGATTGGCGCATACGCTGCGAGCTCCTGGCGGACGAGGCGAATGACAAAGGTTTTCCGACCACAAAATTGAGAGCGGTGATGCAGAACTCTCTCAGTTCTGAAATCTGCCCATTCTGTATCGGGTGTGCGCAAAGGCAGGCGATAGACGAGACCGCCTGATAATGGTGGCTCGCCCGTGTCATGCATGGGGCGAAGAAACCGGGGCAACGAGCAACGCCGGGCTTTTGCCCGGAATAGATGTAGGGCAGGATGTGAGACCATCGCGCCACCGCCGGCATGGAAAACGAAGGCGGAACTGTCTTGGCGTATTTTTAATCTTCAGGCACGTCGCGACGCTGCAAAGAGGTACTCCCGACATCGATCTATACGCGTGGCTATGTGGAAGAAACGCCGCGGCCGACTTTAGGCCGACTCTTTTAACCTCAATTCCGCCACCAAGATGATCCAACATGCGCTGAAGCTTGTACGTGACCTCGTGTCATTGCTTCTCAAATCCTACTTGAGTGGGCATGCGCCACGAATGATATCGGAAGTCTGCCGGTCGCACGGGTAGAAGTGAAGGCGTGTGGCGACGACGCCTAGAAACTCGCGTGTTTGGTCCTTGCACTCGTCGGAGATCTCGCATGCGATGTTGAGAAGCGTGGGCAATGGTTCTTATACCAAACGTCGATTACATATGGCACCGCGGAGATGCATCAGTATAGATAACAAGTACGTGAGGTCCGAAGCGTTGTGGCAGGAGGATGGGCAGTTGTTGAGCAGAACGAGATGCCAGAAAAGGGATAAGGATGGGGAACGCCAACACAGTTGGCGTTGTAAAACTGGGAGAGCGTGAGACGTTACTGCAAAGGTTGCTTGAGAGATGCGCGAGTTGTTGAGACGGACAATGGGCACAGTCACAGAAAACCGAAACTAGGGCACGGTCAATCTATGTACGAGACGGGGATACCACAGGGGAAAACAGAGAAATGCGAGATATGTCCGTTAGGTTACAAGTACACAGGGAATTCGATTTGGATCAGGATTACGCAAACACTTCCGGACGGACACAGAGACGTACACAATCACAATGCGTTGCGCAAGGGAGTCGAACGCGAAAGAAGGGTCGGCGAATTGGACCTGGTGAAGCGCTAGCTTGTCACAGAATAGACAGACCCTACTACAGGTCCATCCTCCCAACAACCAGATCGCTTGCGCTTCCACCCGCACTCACCCGCTCGCCATCGCTGTCCGTTCCGCCACCCCCACCACGCCGAGGCCTCCAACTGCCCCTTCGCAGACTGAGACCGCCCACTCCGCGAGGCAGGTCATCATCTGAGTCGCGATATGGCGACGGTGGCTCAGCAGCGCGGTACGGTGACTCGTGCCCCTGTGCCAGCCCCTGCGACCCGGGCGACTCGCGACCGTCACGCAACTGCGGCGGCAATGACAACTCCCTCACAAGCGGCGAGTCTGTCTCGCGACGGATATACCCGCCTGACCCTCCAGCGGACAACGCACTCGGGCGGGCGGTAGGCGGGATGGATGACTGTGCGTGGCGTGCAAGCGGGCTTGAGCCTCCACTGCCCGTGCTCGGGTGACGCTGGAGGCCCGGCGATGAGAGCGGCGAGTCTGGTCTCCGGCGTATCGGTGGTGTGGGCGAAGGCGGTCCAGCATGGAAAGGATCGCTCGTACGGAACGGTGAAGGCGGAGAAACATAGAACGGGTCGTTCGCGCGGAAGGGTGACGGTGGTGTCGCATCGGCAGAGTCGCGCCGAGTTCTCGTCGTGTCACTCGGCGGCGCCGGCATCGTCAACGGGCCCGGTGCCGGCTGCCTTGTCTGAGTCTGGCCGGTTGGGAATCCTGCTCCGAGTGGGCTGGGCGACGCGTTGTACCCAAACCCGGCCGAATCACGCCGTCTTCCGGGCACATCAGCCGCCTTGAACGGCGAGATTGGTGGGCTGTTGAGCACCACCCCTCGTTCCTCGCCAGCGCTTGGCCCAGCTTCAGTCGGCATCCCGAGCAACTTCTCCAGCCCGCTCAGCGTGTCTGCGAACGCCTCCTGCCTTCTCGCAAGCTCGCTCCGGACGTCCGCTGCGCCGGTCCGAATCGCCCCAGCCCTCAACGCCTCTTCACCTTGACTGTCGAGCGCCCCATCGCCTTCGCCATCTTCGCCCACAGGGACACTGGCCTCTCGCGCCTGACGCAAGGGCTCGGTACTGTCCAACGCGCTCACGAAATGCGCCAACTCCGCCTCGCGCAATGTCGCCGCGTTGATACCCGCCGGTGTGGCCGTCCCGGGTGATGACGACTGACCCGTCCCTGTTCCTTGCGCGTACCGATGTCCGAACGTGCTGCTGTACCTCTTATGTCCGCCGCGGCTATGTTCTGAGGACGGTACTGACGAGCTCGGATCACTGCGTCGATCGAGGCTGCCCACTGCTGCCCCGCCTGCACCAGGTGGACTGGGTCGGATGCTCGAGGTGCCTGACACACTGGGCCGCGCTACGCCCAGCGCTATTGGGCTTGAGCTACCAGGAGAACCGCTTAGGTTGCTACCTGGCGGGCCGACGTTGGAAAAGATGCTCGACAGAGGGCGGTGCGAGGATGGCGAAGCGCGACTACTGGCGCCGGGAATCGCAGACGCGGTGATTGTACTCATGTTGGATGCTGTTAAGAGATTGGTCGACGAAAGTATTGAAAGAGCGAAACAACGTCAACGGGATCCAGGAACAGAGCGAAGTTCGCGTCAGCCAACCGACCGTGAGCTACCATGACAAAGTCAACGCACCAGTGATAGTCCCCGTCCCCATCGCACCTCCTCCTCGCAGACTACTCCCCGCAACCGCAATACTGCTACTCAGTGTATTGCTCTTGAACGGCGAGCTCGTACTGCTCCTCCGCCCTGCAGCCGCGCCAATTGAACTACTCGCGAGACCGAGGGAGCCAACATGTGCAGGGCTCGAGCCGAGGCCTATGTCCGCGGATGGTGTGCCCTGTGAGATGCGGTGGAGGTGGTGGTGCAGTTGGGAAGGAAGAACGCGAGTGGTCAGTAACATCGTTCAGATGAGGAGAAGGGGTGAGGGATGCGACACGAAGGAGGTAGTTGCTGCAGAGGGCAATGCGACGCAAGACGGGAGCAAGACGAACTAGAAAGACGATGCCAACGCGGGACTCGAAGTGGACTTGACACGCTCAAGAAATGGGACGAAGCCAACCCGTGCAGCACAACGAAGCCCATCCTCGCCGTAGCCGTTCCCGCCGCAGGGTAATACATACACACGCATGCGACGAAAAGGGTTGGATAGAACACGCGGCGCGCGAACGAAGGGCGGCTCAGGACCGACAACACGCGCACGACGGCGTGGGTCATGGTCGGCCGGGTGATGCCGCAGTCCAGCCCCGCATTGTGGCGGCATCCAATAGAACCTTTTCACATCGGAACGGAACAACAATAGTCCTCGGATCCGCAGAGCAGCTTCGGGGTACGTCATACAAATGTGTGATCACGAGAACGGTGACGAGACGCTTCCTGCTGGATCGCAAGGAATCCAGTACTCGTTCGACCACGGCAAAAGGAAGACGACAGTGCACCGCAAGTGGGTGGAAGATGCACGCTACACCGGTAGACTGGCTGACAAGGTGCGATAACTCGTCCTGCATCCCCACTCCAACTGCACAGACAAGCACCGATCAACCTCCGTCACCTCTCCCTGGATCCACAGACCCCCGCAGACACGCAGAGTGTCGGCACCTACACGTGCCCGGCACGAGTGTGACCAGAGTTTTCGCTCGGGAAGCCGAACGCAGGCAGTATAAGACAGAGTGAAGGGGATGCGTGTGTTCCCATTGCCGCGTGGCATGAGAGATACGAACAACCCGTTTCGTGACCTCTCCCACCACGACGCCAAGAAATCCAGAACACCCAACCACCCCACACTATCCAGACTTCCCCGGATCCGCAGACCCCAGCAGAAACGCAAATGCATCCACACAACACGTGACGACGGCCTATGCGAGCCGAGATGAACGGCGGGTGTCCCGCTGACAAGGAAACAACGGGAGACTGGGCGAGTCCCGTGAGCCTCGCCGCGCCGCTTAAAGTTGTCGCGGGGTCGCGTGGACAAGGGAACAAGAGGGTGTCGGGAGAGCACGGAACGGGCAATGAAGCAGACGTATAGTTCCGCGATGACTGGGGGTTCAGGGACCTGACTGACTGGACGCGCGAGACGAGGACGAATAGCAAGAACGAGGACGAGCGGTATGGGATGACAAAGACGAGTCAGGGCAAGCGCGTCGGGCAATCCGCGCAGAGTCGGCGACGCCAAACACACGTGGACGCGCTGGACAGGCCGTCAAGCACAAAGGACACCGGATCGACGCCCTCATACCCGATTCGCCCAACCACCGACCCAAACCAAACCAACACAACGACGAAGCAACGACGACTCGAATACAGAGAATGAAACAACTCACCGAACTATCCCTCCTCGCGCGATACGATCCCGCCATGCCATAATCTTCCAGAATCAACTGCTGCAGTTTCGGACTGACGCTCGGCCCGCTCGGGAATGGAAACGTCGTCTGTCTCGCTCCTTGTCCCTGCCCTTGTGCTGTTGTAGGCGAGACGGGGAATGCCAGCGCGCTCTGTGGACGCGTCGTGTCGCGTTCGGGCGCCGAGACGGGGACGATAAACCTATCTAGCGCGCTCGCGGGCCGCGCGTGTGTCTGGACCGGGCTGAAATTGACTGCAGTCTGTGGTGTTGGCGGAGGCGGTAGGTTGGTGGTGCGAACGACTGGGAGAGAGCCTGCTGGACTGCCTGTGCCATGATGGCGCAGTACGGTGGGCGTGAACTCTGGGTAGTTCTGCGTTTGTTGCTGCTGTTGGTGGTGGTGTCGTTCCTGCTGCATGAAGCGGTTGCTGAGGAGGCTTTCGTTGGTAGCGACGCTGAATTCAACGTGCGG
>Ga0247815_10000480_pt1 | contig 31322 bp, 32 predicted proteins | sample UWRJL194509B1_FD_181014 | JGI IMG/M metagenome (GOLD analysis project Ga0247815, IMG submission 181014) | Plant litter microbial communities from Arlington Agricultural Research Station in Wisconsin, United States - UWRJ-L194-509B-1 | ecosystem: Environmental > Terrestrial > Plant litter >...
GCGGTCAGGAGGTATCTTCAGCAGGTGATAAGTTACCATTCCCTGTGCCACAGCACAAACTGCGATAAACAGGTTGCTGAATAGTAAAAAATCAAGAACAGCAAAAAAGATCTTTTTAAGCATGTGTCGGAGACAGCAAGAAGTTTTATCCCCGTCTCAATTCAAATATCGTGATTTCCGGTAATATTCCAACCCTGCCCGGATAACCCAGGAAACCGTAGCCCACATTGACATACAACTGCTGTTGCCCCTCGCGGTAAAAACCTGCCCATTCCTTGTAAATATATTGTACGGGGCTCCATTGGAAGCTTTCGGTTTTAACGCCAAACTGCATCCCGTGGGTATGCCCGCTGAACATCGCATCAATTTGAGGATACTTTTCCAGTACCTCGCCCCGCCAGTGTGAAGGATCGTGCGAGAGCAGTAACTTGACCGGCAGGTCATCTGTGTCCTTTACAGCCTGCTCCATTTTCCCATATCTGGGGAAGCGGCCCATGCCCCAGTTTTCAATACCCAATATGCCAATCTCCTCACCATCCACCTTCAGGCGACGGTGTTCATTCATCAGCAGGTCCCAGCCCATCAGTTCATGCGTTTTAATCACATGCTGTAAATTCCTTGCCTTCGCAGGAGAAGGTTCTTTTCCGAAGTGGTAATCGCCATAATCGTGATTGCCCAATGAAGAATAGACTCCAAGAGGTGCTTTTACCTTTGTGAAGATATCCTGATAATCCCGCATTTCAGAGGCCAGGTCATTTACCAGATCGCCGGTAAAGAAAACGAGATCAGGCTTTTCGGCCAGTAGCAAGTCCACACCGCCTTTTACCGCTTTTGGATTGTAGAAGCTCCCGGAGTGGATGTCCGACAGTTGCGCCATTTTGATCCCGTCAAATGCTTTAGGCAGGTTGGGCAGGAGCAATGTCCTCCGTTTGACCTGGTAATCGTAAGCACCTGAGGCGATGCCCCAGGTCAGCGAAGTAAGCGGTACGGCAGCAGTAACAAGACCGGCTTTGATGATGAAGGCAGAACGGCTGATCGCTTCTCCTGTGGGAGCCAGGTCTGTGTTGGACAGGACAGGCCTTTTACTTGTCAGTCTTTTTTTCAACCATATCAATAACCTTCTGAGGTCGTCAACCAATAAAAAAGGAAGGAAGAACAGTTTGCAGGCAAGCGTCAGAAAAAAAGCGACCAGGACCACAGATCGCAGGCCCAGGTAGGCACTGGGCACGGTGATGAAAATCGAGATAAACACACCTATGATCAGGATGGAGGAGTACGACCACCAGACAATGGCAAATATTTTCTTTGTAAAAGCAGTCCAGTTTTTAAAGACACCCAGGACCGCCTTGTAGCAATATAGGTCAAACGCAAGCAACAGAACTGACAGAAATATCAATGCGGGTAATCGGCCCATTGAGAAATTGGTTTAAAATTATCTAAAATCTATATCGTCATCATCTTCCAGATCCCCGGCGTTGAACAAACTGTCGAACATGTCAGAAAAACCAAAGCCGCCATCCAGGTAGTTTTTGTTGAGCTGAGAATGCTCCGCCAGTCCATGTAATACAAATTCCATCAATAACAAAGTTTGGTTTTCACTCAGTTTCGGGTGGAATTTCTTCACCAAGTCGTATAAACCAGATACCTCCATGAGGCCCTTTTTATATTTAGGTAAGGTGAGGCTATCTGCAATGTCCAGAGAATTACCTTCGGTAAACCATTCCGTAACTGCTGTGTAAGGATTGGCAGATTTACTTTTCTTAGCCTTTTCAGGATCCGGGAAAAAGCGGACAAATAAAGTTTTTATGGCCTTTCCCATGAGGGTATTGGCTACTTTGGCAGGCCCTTCCAGTTCCCCTTCGTAAACAAGTTCGATCTTTCCGGTGATCGCTGGTATAATACCGACCAGGTCTGCCATGCGTACAAACGTGCTTTTTTCTCCGTTGATCAGCATTCTGCGTTCAGCAGAACTGATCAGGTTTTCATAGGCAGAGATGGTGAGGCGGGCGGATACGCCGGACTTCTGGTCAATAAATTCACTTTTTCTTGCTTCAAAAGCCACCTGCTCTACCAGGTCCTTCAACAAGCCATCTGCCTCAATTGATTTTTGATCCTCTGTCAGTTTGGCTTCCTGGAAAGTAATTTTTCTGGAAATGTCGATGCTCTTCGGATAATGCGTCAGGATCTGACTTTCGATACGGTCTTTTAATGGCGTTACAATCGAACCCCTGTTGGTATAATCTTCAGGGTTGGCCGTAAAGACAAATTGAACATCCAGCGGCAACCTTAGTTTGAAGCCCCTGATCTGTATGTCTTTTTCTTGTAGCATGTTGAAAAGCGCCACCTGGATCCTGGCTTGCAGATCGGGGAGCTCATTGATGACAAATATGCTCCGGTGCGCCCTTGGAATCAGTCCGAAATGGATGACCCGCTCGTCATTATAGGTCAGTTTTAGGGTGGCTGCTTTGATGGGGTCTACATCACCGATGAGGTCAGCTACCGTTACATCCGGCGTAGCTAGTTTCTCAGTATAACGTTCAGAGCGGTGCAGCCAGCTCACTGGCGTATTGTCGCCATGAATATGAAGCTCATGCTTACCAAACCAGGAAATCGGGTTTAACGGATCGTCAAAGATTTCGCTGCCGGTTATATAAGGCACATATTCGTCCAGCAGGTTCACCATCAAACGTGCAATACGCGTTTTGGCCTGTCCCCGCAGACCGAGCAGTAAAATGTTGTGGCGTGATAGAATTGCGGTCTGCAATTCTGGGATTACGGTCTCGTCATAGCCTAAAATACCCTCAAAACCTTCTTCTTTTTTTTGGAGCTGGGTAATTAGATTTTTGCGGAGTTCATCTTTTACGGTACTGGATTGATAGCCTGCTGCTTTTAGCTCGCCAAGTGTTTTTATGTTTTTGTAGTCCATTTAGTATTTTAGTTTTGAACATTCCATTATAGCGATCGTGATGCCGGCAAAGGCTGCTATTCCGAAATTACCTCACTGTTTTTCTTCTGTTCTTGATGTAGTCTTCAAATATGTACTCACCCAGTCCGGTCAGCGAGCTGTAAAAAGCCCTCCCGCCATTAATTTGGGTAAACTCACGTACAAACTGCTGCAGATAAGGATCCTGGGCAATCATGAAAGTTGTGATCGGGATGTTTAACCGTTTGCACTGGGCCGCCACATTCAATGTTTTGCTGATTACCTTTCTGTCCAGGCCCATGCTGTTCTTGTAATAGCGTCCGTTTTCTTTCAGACAAGTGGGCTTGCCATCGGTAATCATAAAGATCTGCTTGTTGTGTGTCTTTCTGCGCCTGAGCAAGTCCGTTGCCAGCTCCAGTCCGGCGGCGGTATTGGTGTGGTAAGGGCCAACCTGCAGGTAAGGCAAGTCTTTTACCGTGATCGGCCAGGCATCGTTGCCAAATACCACTATATCCAGTGTATCTTTGGGGTATTTGGTACTGATCAGTTCCGCCAGCGCCATTGCAGTCTTTTTGGCCGGAGTGATGCGGTCCTCCCCATACAAGATCATAGAATGTGAAATATCGATCATCAGCACAGTAGAAGTAAGGGTCTTGTAATCCTTTTCCTCTACCTCAAGGTCGCGCTCTGTCAGGGTGAAATTACCAATTCCATGATTAATCTGGGCGTTTTGTATGGACGCCGTCATGTCGATCTGGTCCAGGCTGTCCCCGAAGGAAAATTCCCTTCTATCGGCATTTTTCTCTTCTCCGATACCAGAAATATTGGTATTGTGATTGCCTTTCCCAGCCTTTTTAAGTTTACCAAAAATCTCTTCGAGTGCTGCTTTGCGGATGGTCTGCTCCGTTTTGGCCGTGATCTTGGGATTGCCTGTGCCATCCCCTTTGATATAGCCTTTTTCTTTCAGCTCATCAACGAAGTCGCCCATGCCATATTCATTGTTGGTGAGCTTATATTTCTTATCCAGCTCGCTCATCCAGACCAAAGCCTCTGTCGGATCACCAGCAGTATAATTGAGCAGTTGTGTAAAAAGCTTTAGCAGTTCATCAAATCCGCCTTTTGGCAGATCATCAGGCTTAAAATCAGAAAAATGGAAACCTCTCATAACTACCCTTTATAAACGTGATACCGAAGGTAAAAGTTTGCAAACGGACTAATGTTATCCACTTGTCAAAATCCCCGCTATTTAGGTTCACCCGCAGCCAGGGCACGTTCAGCCCTTTTTATAGCCAGGCGTTCCCTCCATTTTGCATAAGGCGCCTTAAACGCCATTTTCAGAACGCTGTCAACCCCACCTTTGAGGGCCAGGTTGAATACGCTTTGTGCCTTTCTGGTAATAGAAGCATCCCAAGCACGCAAGCTCAAAGAGAACGAGCCGTCCAGGTATTTCATCCAGTGCCACATTCCGGTTGGCATAAACAAGGTGTCACCATGTTCCAGAAAAACTTCATAACCTTCTATTCCCTTTAATGCCGGAAATTTCTCGAAATCAGGATTGGCTACATCGTAATCTTCCAGCGCATACGTTGCGTTTGGAATACAATACAGGCGTTTTTTCCATTTATTGTCAAACAGGATGATGTGTTTCCTGCCGCCAAAGTGCGTATGAAACAAGTGTGGAAGGTCAATGTCATAATGGAGGAAAGTCACGGAGTTGGAGCCTCCGAAAAACATGGCAGGCATGCTTTCAATGAAGCCGCCCATGAGGTCTTTAGGAATCACAATGTCATCTACCAGGCTCGGGACGTGTTTGAACAGGTTAAAGAAAAAAATCCTGAGTTCAGTAGGTTTTGATTTGATGAGGTCAAGGTAATCGCCAAAACGCATGTTGGCTACTGAAGCATTGATGGGTTTGGAGGGGTCAGCTTTGGAATTGTCCATGAGGCTTACATTCACATCGCCTGCTATTTCTTTCAGGTAGTCTGTCGTCCATTTTTCCCTGGCAGGCCAGGATTTGGTCAGGCCCTTAATGATCAGCGGACGTCTGGCATCCAGATAGTTCTTTTTAAAATCAGCCGGGCTGATACTCTCCACGGTGTCTACCGGCTTTAAGATAAAGCTCATAATTATAAAAATAAGATACCTGTGAACCGCTAAATGCCAGCCTACCGATCTTATGTTAAGACAAACATATAAAATTTCCACCTCACCATAACCTCAATGTTAATTTTTAACACAAATTGTTGCGATGGGACCTGTGTTATCATTGATGTCGGATGGATAAAAGTCCTGACAATTTGCGCTGCCCCAACAATTCAAAAAAACGATTTTTGTTGTGTTTACAGATGCGTTAATTTTACAATTGATAATTTGACGGTGTACAGAAGGCACCTCAATCTGCCTTAAACAAAGGGAAAAAATGAAAGCAGGAATTGGAAAATTTAGGTTGACTGAGCAGGTGTCAGTCTTCCCATATACAGGATTGAGGAACTGTTTTTTTTATCAGGACAAGGTAGATCACCTGGAAAGGTATGCTGCGTTAAGTCATCTGATAATAGAATCGGGGATAACTGCGGGAGAACGGGATGTATTTATTTTTGCCGTCACCGGGGGTCAGTATGTGAAATTGATGGCCGTTGATCAATGTGTGATTACCCTGGTAGGAGACAAGGCCACTGAGGTACTGGCATTTTTCGAATAACTTAATCAGATGTCCCATTAATCTTTTTTGGATTTCAATTGTCATAAGTAAACAAAACACCTGACTACCATGAAGGCATCCCTAAGAGTGATCGTTTCATTTGCGCTTCTTTTTTGCAGTGTATTTTTATTTTCATCCTATCAAAACGGACATTCTTCCGCCAAACTGGTCTTTCCTTACCAGCAGGCAGGGCTTACTGAACGACAGGCTGCTGCACATCTGTTAAGCCGGTTTACCTATGGTGCCAGAAACGGCGATGTTGACGCGGTAGTTAAAATGGGTCTGGAAAAGTGGTTCAAACTACAGCTGGACGGCGATCAAAATGATGATGAACTGATTACACTGCTGGAACCTTACAAGGACATCAACCTTAGCAATGCAGAGGTAGAGGACAAGTATCCAAGGCAGCCGAAGGTATTGCGCATGGCCATCAAAGATGGTTTTATCGATAAGGATTCGGTGGGTAAAGGAGATCAAAAAGCTTACAGAAAACAGCTGCAGGAGTATAGGGCGCAAAAAGGGTATGGGCAAGAGCAGGACTTGCTCCGTCAGTTCATCAGCCAGAAAATGCTCAGGGCTGCTTATACCGACAACCAGTTGCACGAGTTACTTACGGATTTTTGGTTCAACCATTTTAATGTCTCTCTCACTAAGAACCAGTGCGCTGCCTATGTTCCTGCTTTCGAAAGAGATGCCATCCGGCCAAATGTAACCGGTAAATTCAGCACGTTGCTGATGGCGACGGCCAAATCACCCGCCATGTTGATTTATCTGGATAATTTCAGCAGTTCCGGACAATCACAGCCAGCGGCCGCGACAATGAACAGCATGGCGATGGATGGTCCGCTTAAAGAAAAGATCAAACAGCGCAAGAAACAGGGCGGGCTAAATGAAAACTACGCCCGTGAGGTAATGGAACTTCATACTTTGGGTGTGGATGGCGGTTATACGCAAAGCGATGTAACACAGGCGGCAAGGGTGTTGACCGGCTGGACTGTAGCACCTCTTGGTGAGGATGGCGGTTATGGTGCGGCGTACAGGAAGATCATCGAAAGGGCCGGTGAAGGGAATCTGGAAAAAAGGGGCTTTGTAAGAGATGGTGATTTTCTGTTTGTGCCTGCGCGCCACGACAACCAGGAAAAGACGGTGCTGGGCAGGAAGTTTGCGGCAAACGGCGGATATCAGGAAGGTGCAGAGTTGCTGAATATGCTGTCGCATCATGCTTCTACAGCTAAATTTATTTCGAAGAAACTGGCGGTACGGTTCGTGAATGACCAGCCTGATGGTAAGCTGGTAGAAAAGATGACCAAAACTTTTTTGAATACAGATGGAGACATCAAAGCGGTACTGAACACCATGGTCATGGCGCCGGAATTCTGGAGTAAAGCTTCGCTCAGGGAGAAAACCAAATCTCCTTTTGAACTGGCTATCAGTGCGGTCAGAGCATTGGATGCTAAGATTACCCAGCCTTATCAATTGTACAGTTGGATCAATAAAATGGGACAGAAAATGTATTATTACCAGGCCCCGACCGGCTTTCCGGACAGAGGGCAGTACTGGATCAATACGGGGTCTTTGCTAAACAGGATGAATTTTGGTCTGGCAATTGCTTCGCAGCGGATTCCCGGATTGAAAATAAACCTGCTGGCGCTGAATAGCAACCATGAACCGGAAAGTGCCGAAGCAGCATTGCGGACTTACAGCAAACTGCTGATGCCGGAACGTGAACTGACCAGGACCATTGAACGGCTTAAGCCGATGCTCAATGATCCTGAGCTCACCGCCAAAGTGGCCAGGGCTGCGTCAAAAGCTCCTGCTGTTCAGCCGAATATGGATATGAAGGAAAATAATGCCCCAACCGTTCAGGAAAGCAGTGGGAACAATAACATGTTGGCGCAGGTTGTCGGCGTCATTATCGGTTCACCTGAATTTCAACGTAAGTAGTACCTAAAATAGCAATCATGACTTCAAGAAGAGGATTTATTAAAGCAGGCGGACTCGCCTTATTTGGAATCGGCATGGGTGGTGTTCCCGGCTTTCTGATGGATGCAGCCGCCAGTACTAGGCCTTTAGACTTGTTTAAACGGCGGAAGATTATGGTCTGTATCTTCCAGCGGGGAGCTATGGACGGGTTAATGGCTGTTACGCCCTTTACGGATACTTACCTCAAGGAAGCCAGGCCTGCCTTGTTTATGTCCGCCGCAAAAGGCGGCAACAACAAGCCCCTAATAGATCTTGACGGACGTTTCGGCCTGCATCCTGCCATGCAGGCATTTGAGCAGGTATTCAGAGATCAGCGTCTGGGGATTGTACATGGAATTGGCTCGCCCAATAATACGCGGTCGCATTTTGATGCACAGGATTTTATGGAATCTGGTACGCCCTTTAAAAAAGGGACAGAAAGTGGCTGGCTGAACCGTGCGGTCGGTTTACTGGGACATGATGCGGCTACCCCTTTTCAGGGCGTCAGTTTGACTTCCTCCCTGCCCAGGTCTTTTTATGGCGACAATCCGGCTGTGGCGATCAGTAACCTGCAGGATTTTAACATCCAGATGAAGGGAAACCTGAAAGGGGCCAACATGGCGGCTAAAAGCTTTGAAGATTTATACGACCAGACTTCATCCGGATTGCTTAAAGAAACCGGAAAAGAGAGTTTTGATGCGATCAAGATGCTACAGAAAACAGATGTCCGAAACTACAAACCTGCAGCGGGTGCAGTATATCCCAACTCTTCGTTGGGCAATTCGCTCAAGCAGATTGCACAACTGATCAAAATGGATGTCGGAATGGAGGTCGCATTTGCAGAATCGGGTGGCTGGGACACGCATTTCAACCAGGGGAGAGAAACGGGCATTTTTGCCCGCAATGTAAATGACCTAAGTGAAAGCATGATGGCCTTTTGGACAGACATGGGAACCCTGCAGGACGACGTCACCGTGATGACAATGACCGAATTTGGACGTACGGTGAAACAGAACGGCACCGGCGGTACCGATCATGGCAGGGGTTCTTGTAATTTTATTTTAGGTAAGGGTGTGAGCGGCGGGCGGGTGCACGGACTGGTGAACCCACTTACAGTAGAGAACCTGGAAGACGGCAGAGACCTGGCTGTTACCACAGATTTCAGAAGTGTATTTAGCGAAGTCGCGGATAGGCACCTGGGTATCCACAATGATAAAATATTGTTTCCCGACTGGAGCGGGAAAACAATCGGTGTAATGGCGTAGGACTGGACGCATCGCCAGTCCCTGTGCCTTGTTAAGGAAGTTTGGAAAAGTCAATCGCCGGATGCGCTTTTCCGGATTTTTTTCTGTTCAGTGCCGTCTTAATGGGGGTGAAGTCATTAAAAAAGCCGCAGTTTTTTAAGAAGAAGGCATCACCGTCTGTACCACCCGAATAGTCTTTTCTATAATTTATCCTAGCCATATTGTCCGCAGAAAATGTGGCTTCAATGATTTCATGCCAGTTGCCCGATGCATCTGCCACCCATTGGTTTTTGTATTTTGCAAGCCGGGATTCATCTCCGGTGCCGGGATCAAAATTCTCAAGGAAAGAATGGAGCCCTTTTAAATAGGTTCCGGACTGCGGCCTTTCAAAACTGGCTACCAGTTGCCAGTCCTGTTGCCCTTCTTCTTTAAAGTAGGCCGTATAAACTGTAGTCTTTTTAGATGCGTTGGGCTGCGCCCTTGTCAGGAAAGCATATGTTTTTCCGGCTTTCCATGGGTAAACGACATAGCTTTGCCCGCCAGAGCCCTCATTGCCAAATTCACCTGCCCTGGTGTTTTTTCCTTTCTTACGTAAAATCACCTTCATGCTGTCTGGCACAGATTTAGGATCGTCCGTCTGAAATGGGCTCCAAATTGAAAACAAGATCCTCCGTTCGGTCGGGGAGTTGACCTGCATGCCGAAGTAACCATTGCTGAAACCATTTGCCATATAATAAGAGCCCTGTTTGTCTTCTCCTTCAGGAACCTGGATTTCATTGTAAAACCAGGCAATATTTTGACTGGTACCGGGAATCTGGTAGTTGAGGTGTACAGAGGGCCCGCGGTGTCCCCAGTAGAAAAAATTGCCATCGTTGTTTTTTACATAGGCGGCGTTGCCTGCAACAGGATTTCCTTTGACAATCAAGTCTGATATTTCAGCGAAGACATCTCCTGTTCTGCTCAGTCCTTTGAGTTCAACCTTAATGTATCCCGGTCGTTTGATGCTGAAAGTCCCTATTTTTACGATCGCCGAGCCCAGGTTGTTGACTTCCTTGGTGAATGTAGTTCCTTCTGCTGTGATGCTAAGTTTGCTTTTTCCTTCGGGAACATTGATTCTCAGGGCAAGCTCGGCATCTCCTTCGGCTTCCGCCCTGAAGTAAACTGAAATGACGTCGCTGGTCAAGCGCCAGTTGGCAATTCCCTGTTCGTTGATCTGTGCTTTTGAGTTTTTGTTTAACCAGGCATTCCCGCCTATCGGGATGCTGATGGTTGCAGGTTCTGCATTCGTTTCAGCGTGTGCATGGCAGATCAGCCCATACGTCAACTGAAGCAACAGCAGAACCACTGTGGTTCTTTTTGTATTCATTTTGTGTGTTTGGTTAAATGAATATAGGAAATTTCCACAAAACGCAATAGCTCAGCGTGTCACTTTTGCGGTACGCATGTATTTGGAAAAGCGTAAGGGGAAAAACCGCTTGAACCAGACCCCTCTGACTTCCTTGCCACCAATGTAGACCTCTTCTTTTTGTTGTGCTACTGCGGTGACAATCTGCCTTGCGCATTCTTCTGCAGACAGGCCATTTTCCTGAGCCTCGTCCATGCTGCCCTGAGGTTTGCCGTCACCGGTCAGGGCATTGATAGAAACCTGCGTCTTGATGAAACCAGGACAGATGATCGTGATGTTGATATTCTTGTCATACACTTCAGAGCGCAGCGAATCGAAATATCCATGCAGGGCATGTTTGGATGCGGCGTAGGCCGAGCGGAGCCGGGTGCCGAATTTTCCTGTCAGACTGCTGATACAAACAATGCTTCCACCTCCGGTATCGATCATTTTCGCCACGACCGCTTTACTAAGTACCACAGTACCCCAAAAGTTGGTATTCATCAGCCGCTGCTCAGTTTCCAGACTGGTGTTCATAGCCAGGGCACGCTGACTGATCCCCCCGCTGTTGATCAGGATATCTATATGTCCGAAAATCCGGATGGCGTCTGCTGCTTTTTGTGGCAAAGCCAAGGTATTCTCAAGGTCGACCGGCAGGACATGAATGCCAACAGGATTTTTGCAGTTCATTTTTACCCGGTACAATTCGTCCCGGTTGCGGGATGAAATGATCAGCCTGGCGCCTGCTTGATTATAGGCATAAACCAGCGCTTCCCCAATGCCAGATGAGGCTCCTGTGATCCATACGACTTTATTTTTCATTGTTTGTAGTTTTAACGGTGTTCATCTTCAGACAAAAATAGTTCAGATGCAATATAGTCTGCGAAAAGCTTGCCGTCCATAGTTAATATCAGGTAGCCGTCTTTATTAATCAGCCAGTTTCTTGCTATAAATGGCTGGATGTTTTTGAGGGTGTCAGCTAAAAAGAGTTTGCCGAAATCCAGTTCCAGTTTTTGGAGCTCAGTGCCCCACATCGTTCTCAGGGAAGTCATGATGTACTCGTTAAACCTGTCGTAAAGACTAAGCTCTTCAATGGTTTCTGCCAACTGGCCTGCTTCGAGTTTGCTAAGATAGGCCGCGTTGTTCGCAATGTTCAGGTACCGCGTCTGTCCGTCAAAGCCATGCGCCGAGGGGCCGATACCCAGGTACGGCACACCTCTCCAGTAGTTGGTGTTGTGGACGGCATGCTGACCGGGTTTACTGAAATTGGAGATTTCATAGTGCTGGTACCCGCTCTCGGCCAACTTTTCGATCAGGCTGATGAACTGCGCGGCGCTTTGTTCATCGTTAATGGGCACTTGTTTGCCTTTTTTTATGGCACTGGCAAGTGCAGTCCTTGGTTCAACCGTCATCGAATAGGCAGAAATATGTGGAATTTCAAAACTGACAGCCTGGTTGATGTTGCGCAGCCATTTGCTATCCGTAAGCAATGGGTAACCATAAATGAGATCTATACTCAGGTTTTCAAAGCCTGCATCCTGACTTCTTTTGATGCAGTTTTCGGCCTCATTCACATTATGCGCCCTGTTCATCCAGATCAGGTCTTCCTCAAAAAAAGATTGAATACCAATGCTGAAGCGGTTGACCGGCAGTTGCTTCATTTCGCTGATCCGTTTTGCATCAAGGTCGTCCGGATTGGCCTCTATGGTAATCTCGGCATCCTGTGCCACAGAAAAATGTCTGTTGATCGTGTTGAATATTTTTTCAAAATGTTTATTGGGCAATACAGAAGGCGTGCCGCCACCAAAATAGATGGTGCCGACCTGATCTGTAATTCTGTTTTTTTTCTTTGTAATTTCCTGGCAAATGGCATCGGTCATTTCGTCCACATACTTCATAGAAGTTGTAAAATGAAAATCGCAATAGCTGCAAGCCTGCTTGCAGAATGGTATATGGATGTAGATGCCTGACATGCTATTTGTAGGAGTTAAATGGCGATAACCAGAAATAGAATATTGATGTTATTCGGCTTATTATCATTATTTTATAGTTTTTTAGTCTATTGCAGGCTGTTGCGTTTTTTATTAATTTATGTTACTTTTGTTACTCATTTGTTACTAATTGGATTTCGCGGGTAACAAAAGTAACAAGTGGTTCATCTAATCAATCAGCTATGGTAACAGTACGGTATAAAAAATTAGCAGGTGAAAAATATAGTGCCTATCTGGACATCTATTCAAGTACCGGCGTAGGCAAAGGTAAGCGCAATTACGAGTTTCTTAAGATTTATGTTTCCAAAGATTACAACGATCCCGGCACAAGGGTTGCTGAAGTTGATAAGGATAAGATGAAGATCATTAACGCAATTCGCAATAGCCGGGAAGATAAGATGAGTTTTTCAGAAAATGGCTATCAACAAACTGCTAAGATCAACTATAACCTAATCGATTATTTTAAAGATTGCCTGGCTAAAAAAACGTATTACCGGTTAGAATGCGTGACTATTCAACTTGAAAAATATGCGGATGGAGAAAAGATTTTTTTCCAGGACGTTGACGAGGATTTTTTGGAACAATTTCAAAATTACCTGTTAAAGGTGGTTAGTCAAAATACCACAAGTTCCTATATGACTACTTTCAGGCAGTATTTCAATAAACTGATAGTGAAAGGAATTATCAAAGAGTCACCATTTCCGTCCTTTAAAATCGTAGGATTATCAGAAAATGAGGTAACTACATTGACAATTGAGGAAGTTAGAACCCTTTCAAGCTGCATCCCCAAGAAAGGGAACAGTCAGATCAGGCAGGCATTTTTGTTTTCATGTTTTACTGGTCTTCGCTTCTCAGATGTGAAGAAATTGACCTTCGAGGAAATTCAGGATGACCATTTGATTTTCCGGCCCGCAAAAACCACCAAAAAAATTGTCCGAGTTCCTTTGCTGGCTGATGCCAGAGCAATAATGGAAAAGATTCCTGTTCATCCGAAAAATACAAAAGTATTTTGGGGTTTACCATCCAGCCAGGTGGTAAATGTTTATTTAAAGTTTTGGGGGCTTGAGGCAGGCATAAAAAAGAACCTGCATTTCCATGCCGCGAGACATACATTTGCGACGATAGGATTGACTGCAGGTATTGATGTTTACACCATGCAAAAATTACTGGGTCACTCTAAGATTGAGATGACGCAAATCTATGCCAAAATCGTAGATGAAAAGAGAAAGTCCGAGATGTTAAAATTTCCAAGTTTGTTAAATGAGAAGAGTATTATCTGAGGTTTTTGTCGTTTGTGTTTTTGTTGGAATTTTTCTTCAATTCAGGGAGGTTAGATTTCCGTTAGTAATTGCAATTGCTTGCATAGGTATTTGGGTTATTCCCATTCAACTCTTTTTATCAATTAGTTGGAAAACCTGGATTGACGAAATTACTGGAAGGTTTCACTCCAAATCGCTTGAAGATCGCTTCGTACAAATCAGATCTACTTTTGTGGATTTGACTGAAATGGAATCATCAAAATTGAGGTGGTTTTATATTCAAGCTTGTTGCTTCCATTATTTATTGTTGCTGAGTATTTCTTTGGGCTTCGTCATTGTTGTTATATTTTTTCTCGCGGGTGCCGTTAATAGCAATCAGCTCTTTACCACAACAATGTCTCTTCTTTCCGCAATTGGAGTAGGGGCGATTGCGTATTTTATCGTGCCAAAAATGTACCCTTCAAATGTAAGGAAGAATCTGGATGAAACATTCCACCTGTTTACCAGGAAGGATTGGAAAAAGCGACTTTTCAGCGAAGAAAGTCCTCTGCCAGAAAAGCCTGTAAATAAAACGTTCTATGACTTTTGGTTACAGGGTAAAACGGTAGAAGAGAAAAAGTTCGCATTTGGTAAGTTCATAGAGGAGGTGAATGCCAACAGTAAAAATGGCGTTCTTCTAAATATAACCGATCAGGATAAAGTAGAAGTTATATGCATCATTCATGCGAAAGCTTTAAGCAAATCCGTTGCTGGTTTCCTAAAATATTGCATTGAGGAGCAGCGGGTGTTGTCTGAACAAATACTCCATCACCGTTACCGTGAACTGTTAAGAGATGTCTTCCATCTGGAGCCAATTAAAACACTCATTTTTTTGGAAGGTCAGCGTTACAAGGACATACCTTCAGAGTATCTGGAAGTGTACAGATCAAAAAGTTAGATTTTCTATAAAGGTTTAAGGATTTCGGAATGTTATTATCGACTTGGGTATAGTACAGATTTCAATGCTGCCAAGACTTTTGCATGCTTATCCGCCGGCATTTTATCCAGATTGATCAGCTTCCATTTTATAGAAGGAAGTTCAGCAATTCGGGCCGTGTCCTCAAGTCCTAGCAATGACCATTCCGGGGCACGGTTTTTAAAAGACAATAGAAATTGCCTTTCATCTTCGGTGAGTTGGCTATTTAAATCAAAGATCAAACGTTCTCTTGCAGAAAGCAATTCATCTAATGACAGGTCAATCTCCGCCATGTCCACAAATTCTTTCTCATAGACACCGTTCAACACCTTCCTGTGAGGATTTAGCAATTCATTCATTGGTCGTTGATGGCTAATCAGGAAGACGATAAAAGTTTTTCTTAAATCTTCCGTTAGGCCTTCGTTTTCATAAAGCTGATGAATATCAAACAAATCCCTCGGGTGCTGCCGGTCAAGCGCAGCGCAAATTTTTCCTGCATAGACATCCGCGTGGGAAGCGACGTTAATTTCTGCATAACCGAAAGCATCCTCTACCTCGGGCTTCACTTCCATTCGTTTGGGCGAGAATACTGTTCCCCGGATCACCGGAGACAATTCAATTTTTACACGAACACCATTGTATTCCACAATCAAACGGAAAGAATTTTCCTGCTGTTCGGTAGTGTTTTGGACTTTAGAACCCTTGAAGGTTTCATGAATACGTTCCGTTATACGGCCTAAAGCAGCTTTGATATTTTTAATTGCTATTGGACGGTCATCCATAGGAATGTATAACAGATCGATATCCACGGATAATCTGGGCAGAGGCCTAAAAAATAAGTTAATTGCTGTTCCACCTTTTAATGCAAAACAGTCCTCCTCATCAATCAATGGCAATAAGCTAACCAGTAAAGATACTTGCCTGGAATATTCGTTGTTCTTATTCATTTAGGAACGGTAATTAAATATTGATGATCAAGGGTGCCGTTTTTCTCAATTACCCGTTTTCCTTTCCCCATGTCTATTTTTGCTTTGTCTAGCTTTGACAACCAGCTGAAATTATTTTTTTCTGCCAGGTAAAAAAAGAGCCTGCGTATTTTGAAATTCTCACAGGTAACCAATAAATTCTGCATTCTTCGGGGTGACAAGGTGGTCAGTCCTTGTATCAATTCAGCGGCATGTTCAAAGCTGGTCATTCGTGGCACTTCAGTTAACACTTCCAGTATTGCACGTTCAGTTGTAGAAATTCTTAGTCCCTCTTTCGCATCTCTCCAATTGTATATTTTAGTATAGGACATCATCATGCCGGCATCCTCAGGTGTCTGTGAATGCCCGATAAGTTCTGTTATCGCATGCTTACTGAACTGAACCCCTTCGATAATTGTGTTGGCCCAGTTCGGTAACTTGTCAGTTCCATATAATCTAATGGTTTTTTTTCCGGAAACAGGTATGTAGTGGGCTAGGCCTTGAAGTTCCAAGGCCGTCACTCCGCCTATTGTCAGATCCAATTTTTGTATTCTTTGAAAAAAATGGACTACATCTCCCCAGGTCGGCACCCCGCCCTCTCTGACATATACACCATAGGCTAGGGATTTCAACACCCCACTTTTTGTGAGGTTATCAATGGCATGACGCGTTAGACCCTTGGCCATTAACCATTCTCTGCTGATGACGGCACTATCAGGCACAAGTTGAATAAGCTCTTTTCTTCTATCTGAATTGACAGGCATTGTTTATATAAAACCTTAATTGCGGCGATCATCGCCGCAAATGCTAAATTACGTAAACAATTTGGTTTGTCAAAATGACAATATGCGGCGATCATCGCCGCAAAATAGCATAACGTTAAACTAGAATTCGACAAACTACTCAAGGAAAATAATGTGAACTGTCAACGGATTTTATAGGTTAATCCAAATGAGACCAAAACAGTCCGATTTATTATAAACGATAATAGCGATGTCGTACGATACCTATCGGTCGGTCGTATTGATTCGTATTCTTCATTCTTTTTGTTTCCGTAAACCAATTCGGAAAATAAATGAGGATAAATCAAGACACAAGATTAATAGATCTGAAAGTATCAGACCTATTAGAAATTTTAAACCAAAATCAACCAAAGCCCGTTGTGAATGACCTTTCCGTCAGTGAGGATGACGAAATAGGCGGATATGAGATTGCAGAGCGTATTACTGGTTATTCAAGACAAACGCTTTATCAGTTAAAATCCAGCGGGCGATTACCCTACCTCGCACTACCCAATGGAGGTGTGCGGTTTTCAAAGAAAGGAATTTTAGAATGGCTATTATCTCACAGGAGGCTTACTGAGTCAGAGGTAGCAGATCGGGCACAAGATTTCGTGTTCAAAAGAAAACTAAGGAGGAAGTTTTGATGGAAAATCTGCATTCCTACATTCGCATTGGTACCGCTTACTATAAATCTGTAAGCAAGCCACTGGCATCAGGGGATTTCATGGCCATGCTACTGCCTTGGTCATCAGAATGTATCAAACAGGATCATGGTAAAGATTTTCTTTCGAAGGTTACTAAGTATGATGGCTTCTGCTTTGTACCCAGTCACCTGGATTATCAGCGTTCTGTCGGGAAGTTTTATAACAAATATTATCCGTTTGGCCATAACGCCAGCGAAGGAGAATGCAGCCAAAGTCTGCTGTATCTGGAACATATATTTGCAGAACAACTTGAACTTGGTCTGGACTACTTGAAACTCTTGCTGGAGAAGCCCATGCAGCGTTTGCCGATCCTCTGTCTGGTCAGTACGGAGCGGAATACCGGCAAGACCACTTTTTTGAACTGGATGAAGGCGGTATTTGGAGACAATATGACCATCAACACCAACGAGGATTTCCGTTCCAATTTTAACGCGGAGTGGGCACAGAAGGTGATCATTGGTGTGGATGAAACATTTCTGGAACGCAGGGAAGATTCGGAACGGCTAAAAAATCTGAGCACCGCTACCTACTACAAAGCGGAATCGAAAGGTATGGACCGCCAGGAAATCGAATTCTTTGGCAAGTTTATCCTGTGTAGCAATAATGAGGACAACTTTGTGATTATTGATCCGGGGGAGACAAGGTACTGGATTCGCAAGATCTTGGTATTAAAGTACGATAATCCACATTTACTTGCTGCCCTGAAAAAGGAAATCCCGGCCTTTCTGCATTTGCTAAGCAAACGCACGCTCCGCACAACCGGCAAAAGCCGGATGTGGTTTAGTCCAGAGCAGATCTCTACCCCTGCACTCCAAAAACTGATCCGCCAAAACAGGCAGAAACTGGAAGTTGAACTGGCGAGCCTGCTGTTATTGATTGCCGATGAAAAGGGATTGAACGAGCTGCGATTTTGTACGGGAGATGTACAGGACTGGATGATCAGGAAGGGAATACGCAACCAGGATACCACCGCTATCCGCAGAATACTGCAGAACGTGTGGAACCTGAAGCCTGCGCCGAATTCTAATGCTTACACGCAGTATAAATTTTCGACTGAAAACAACATTTACGAAGCACCGAGCAAGGGGCGGTTTTACACTATGAGCCTGGAAATGATCCTGAAGCTGAATGACCACTGATGATTTGATGAATTGTTTTATAAGTAACTAATAATAAGAAAATTACCTGTCATCAAAATTGTCATCAAAGTTCATCAAAAATAAATTTGATGATGCAGTACTGATGCAAAATAGAAATGATGATGCGTTTGATGAATTTTTGATGACGGGCTAATCACCTGTCCTCCAGCGGGGTAATGTAGCCCTTCATCAAATCATCAAAAAAATGACACCATTAACCCGTAAACTAATGAATCAGAAAATAAACTGTAATGCCGCTAAACAAATCTCTATTATTTCTTTCCTCAGCAGTATAGGCATTGGCCCGGTCAACGTTCGGGGAAACAGCCATTGGTACCTTTCTCCATACCGCCAGGAAAAGACTGCATCATTTAAAGTTGATGCCGGTAAAAACAGCTGGTTTGATTTCGGAGAACAACGAGGCGGCAACCTGATTGATCTGGGTATCCTGATCTATCGTTGCAACATTAGTCAGCTACTGGAAATTTTATCGGGCACAGGGGCTGCACACCGGGGCAAAGACAACCAAAAGGGTCTATCCTTAGTAGCTAAGCAAATAACTAAATTAACAATAATAAAGACAAGTGAGCTGAATCATCCTGTCCTGTTAAGCTACCTTAAAAGCAGGCACATCAATTTGGAGATGGCCAGGAAATATTGTGCGAAAGTAGTCTATGATTTCTGTGGCCATACCTATTACGCTATAGGATTTAAAAGCAGGTCCGGAGGGTATGAGCTGCGGAGTGGTATTCATAAACTCAGCTCCTCACCAAAGGATATTATGCTGATTACTAACGGTTCAAAAAGTCTAAAGGTGTACGAAGGATTTATGGATTTTCTATCCGGACTTTCTATGCATCCAAAAGACGAGCAGCAGTTTGATTACCTGGTATTGAACACCACTGGCTTTGTGAACCGTGCCATTCCGATCATCAGTGAATACCGCATTAGCTTCCTTTTTCTCGATCAGAATGCCGCTGGAAGAATGGCCACAGAAAAAATCAATAAAAACTGTATAAACTCAATAGATGCCTCGCTTTTTTATAGCAGCAAGGCTGATTTGAATGACTACTGGGTGAGCCAGTTCCAATAAAAATTTCTAAAAATATATAAATTTTTAGGTTTTAACCATACGAAAACTGCCAATGATGACTATACAGACATATCGAAAAACAGCCTGTAGGGAGGCTTTAAGGAGGTTTTTTAACAACATCGAGGGGGTAAGCAACTTGCAGGAAGGTCCATTTTCCTTCAAAAATGGAGCAAGCGGAAGTTGGGCAGTGGCCCTACTTGCTTGCCCTCCGCTATCGCGAAGGGGTTTTGAAAGCTCCTCCGGGGAGCTTTCTTAAGGCTGGAAGCCGAAAAAATATGATTTAAGGAGACGAAGAAGGAGATCAGTGGTTTTGGCGCTGATTAGGAAGGAAAAGTTTATATCAAGCTATCATCTATCTAGATATAGAATAGCCGGTTCATCAGCTAATTGATGAGCGAATGAGCTGATGAGCCGGCCAACCAATGTGAAACGAAAATATGACCCATGACAACAAAACAAGAATATACCAGGACAGTAAGATACAGCCAGCAAACAGCTGACAAGTTTGACAGGATCGGACTAAAGCTTGGACGGGATAACCGTCTGGTTTTTGCCCAGATGGTCGATTACTTTTACAAAAGCAAAAAAGACCCGGTGGATTTGAATGACGAGTTGCTGAAGAATACGATTCTAAAACAACAAAAGGAGTACATCGGATTTATCAAAACGCAGGAGACGGAACTGCTGATCCCCGTTAAGCGAGATTTAGGCAGACTGATGGACTTTGAACAAAAGGTGTATAATCTTTCATTAAAACCTTTGCCAAAGCAAATTGAAACCCTGGCCTCCGGTGTTGCATTTCAAAACCAGCAGCTAACCGATCTGGCCACTAACATGGAAAGAAAGTTACAGGCGATCACTAATGGCCTGCTGGCAAAGGAACAGCTGAAGCGGCAGTTTCTCACTATCCTGGAAAACTATGCCAAAGCGCGTGAAAACTTCGGCGTAATGAGTCCGAAGCAAGAAAAGGAAGCCATACTACAAAGTACCCGTTCACTCATTCAAAACCTTTGATTATGTACATCAACATTACAGACAGTAAAACAGCTGACAACAAAGGCAGTTGCGGGACCCTGGTTAACTATTTGGAGAAAGAAAACCGGATGGATCATAAAAATGAACCAGAAATGTGGTTCAATCAGAATAGCCAACATATTGAGCCCTATGAGGTGAGGCGAAGTATCGATTATAATATTGCCAAGCTGGGAAAGGCAGATGCCAAGTTTTTCCTGGTCAACATTAGTCCTAGCCAAAAGGAGTTGGAACACTTGACTGCCCAGTATGGTCATCATCCATCGAAAGCGGAACTGAAAGAATTTGCGGTTCAAGTAATGGATGAATACGCCAGGAACTTTGAACGCCCCGGCATTGACAGCAGTGCAGATTTAGTTTGGTATGGAAAACTGGAAAACCACCGCTATTTTACCCACAGAGATCCTGAGGTAAAAAATGGTGAAAAAAAACGCGGAGACTTGAAAAAGGGGAACCAGATGCACTTGCAGATTATTGTTAGCCGTAAGGATGCCACCAACAAGATCAAACTTAGTCCAATGAATACTTCCAGGGGGACTAATATCGAGCATTCCAAAAAGATGGGACAATTCAACAGGGTAGAGTTTAAGCAATGTGGCGAGCGTGTTTTTGATAAACAGTTTGATTTTCAGCGCGGATTAAAAGATACCATGGCCTATGCCAATATTGTGAAGAATGGCTCTTTGGCACAGCGTGAGCAGCTTGGTATTTTGGAAAAGGCCGCAGAAATTTATACAAGCTCTAAGCCTGAAATAGCGGATCTGGCAGGTGAGGTAACAGCCGGGTTATTTAGTACTTCGGCGGATATGTTGCAGAGTATTGGCAAGACTACCGGAGAATTATTAGATATTCTTTTGGAACCAGTTTATGCTCCCATTGTCCCGGACCCAGTTGAGCAGGCCCATAAAAAAAGGAAGAAAAGCCAGGCCCATGAGCAATCCATGGTGATGAGCCGGTAACATTTTAAACCTAATCTCTTCAATATGAAAAGCAATAGTCAAGACTTTCGCGAGTACGTTGATCAAATCAAAGATATTTACGCTGAAAACATCGTCGCAGACCCTCAAGGATCAGATGTCATTATTCCTGACAATCAAAATATCCTGGAGCAACTCACCAGGGAAATCAGGTTGTCCAACCGTAGCTATGAGCAGCAAGGATTCGCGGCCTGCATATCGGCTCTCGATAAAAGAATAGGGAACCTGCCTGTTGTAGTCACTGTACGTCACCATTTGGCCACCTGGTCGAAAAGCTTTATCGCAGCGCTGTTAATAGGCTCATGTATTACAGTTTCGAGCGCTTACTGGGCCATTCGCATCTATGCGGAAAACAACTACCTGGAAAAGGAGGCAGAAAAATATCAATATGTAGAATTTCTGTATCCTAATGTCGCTCAATTGATCAACTATGAATTCCGCTATAGGCCTGAGCGTTTGGATGAAAGAGTCTCCCAAAGCAGGCAGAAAATTAAAATAGGTAAAAAATCCAATCATAAACCCAATTTGAAAACCAATGAAAAATAGCGTAAATTTAAACCAGCAGCAGCCGGGAATTAAGGTTAACCCATTATTTGATGCAAATCAGGTATTAAAAGGGGTTATCATCCCGATTGGAGAAAGAGAAAAACTCTTAAAGCCTTCGGTTGCCAAAGAATTATACAATTATATGTCCAAGTTATCCTACAAACCCATCTATGAATCCTCATTTGAGGAACTCCAGCAGCGTGCAGCGCCGGTCATAGAAAAGGTGCATCAGGAATTGCTGGATAAAGGCTTATACCTGAGCTATCGGAATGAACTTTGTGTTACTTCAGACCTCATGATCCACGAGTATCAGCAGCGAATAGAGCTGGTTAGCGTAGATGTCAAATCAGGAACTTATATAGTAAAGCAGGTTTATCAGAAATGAGTCAGCCACAGTTATTTGTATTTGCTGGTCCTAATGGGGCGGGTAAATCAACGCTATCTGAAGCATTTGTTTCACCCGGAACCTTTGTGTTCGACGGCGATAAAGAAATCATGCTGCTAAAGCAGAAATTTCCCGAAACGGACAGCAGCAATATTTTTGATGCGGTGAACGGACATATATTTGAAGGATTAAAAGAGAAGGCGATTAAGGTCAAGTCAGATTTCGGCTTTGAAACCAATTTTCGGGTAAAGGATGTAATGAATACTGTAAATCAGTTCAAGGATGCTGGCTACCAGACAAGGTTGGTGTTTATCGGACTTGATTCCCTGCAGGCTTCAATTGACCGGGTGAACTTAAGGGTTAAAAATGGCGGACATTTTGTCGACATTGCTAATATCACTGCTAACTATAATAATGGCATGGAGAATCTGGTTAGATACTACAAGGATTTTGATTCCGTATTGCTTTTGGATACACATAGCTCGTTTAAACTGACTCCCCTTTTAGAAATAGAAAAAGGATTCATTACCCAACAAGCAGAACACTTGCCAGGTTGGGCAAATGCGATTCCTGTAGGCATTCAACAAGAGTTGTTAAAACAGAAGGCTATGGAGAATGAAAGGATAACTAAAGAAAATGAGAGAGGCCAAGATCGGTCAAACGGGCTTAGGTTGTAAAGTCATGCCCCCGCACATTTGTGCCCTGCAAAAAAGGAAACGGTTTTGAAGGCCGTTTCCTTTTCTTGCTTTAGGTATTACGGTATGGAGAGAAGCCCATGTTGTGAGGCAAACCGCTTTTCCTCTGCTAAAGCTTTTTTAAATGTTTTTCCGGGGACTTAATAGATTTTTTTTTGCAACCATCTGAACAATGGCAATGCAAATGCTTGAGGAAAAAAACTGGCTAACTCTCCAATATGGGACATCCTTTATTTTTAACTTAAGAAATTTGTATATCATGGAGGATTGGGAGTTTCAACAAAACACACCCCTTCCGCCCGCAGTTAAACAATTCGGGAAGGGAATCAAGAAGCACTGACCCCAAATAAATGACCCACTAATGCAGTAATCGCCATTGCGGCAGTACCCCAGAATGCAATTCTTAAAACCGCAGTACCAATAGATGAGCCACCTGTTTTGGCGGCTATAGCGCCCAATATCATCAAAAAAATAATGGAGAGCACATACTGCACGTAAACCATATAACTGAGAGGTGCAAAAATAGACACCCCAAATGGAAGCAACGCGCCAAAAATAAACGAGGCAAAAGAAGCTAGAGCGGCCTGTAATGGCTTGGCAGTGGTAATCTCATTGATTCCCAGCTCATCCCTGGCATGGGTTTCCAGGGCATTGTGCTTTGTGAGCTGAACAGCTACCTGCTGAGCAAGTTCCGGATCAAGACCCCGGGAAACATAAATATCAGCCAGTTCTTCCAGTTCTGAATCTGGCGTTTCCAACAGCTCTTTTTGCTCCCGCTTCAAATCTGAATTTTCAGAGTCTGCCTGTGAGCTAACCGAGACATATTCACCTGCAGCCATAGACATGGCGCCCGCGATAAGTCCAGCCAGGGAAGCGAGTACAATGGCATTCCGGTCAGGTGAAGCAGCGGCTACGCCGATCACAATACTACTGGTCGAGAGGATGCCATCATTAGCCCCTAGCACTGAAGCCCTGAGCCAGCCCATACGGGTTACATAGTGTTTTTCGACAAAGTCATTATTCGCTTTCATGATACTAGTGAATGGTTTTCTGAAGTTCTCTTGCCCAGGAAATCAGCTTGTCTTTATCCTGAGCGGAGAGTGCCGCTTTCCGGTGGATTAAAGTATACGAGCCTAGTGGCATTTCATCTTCCTGCATCATTTCAATTACTTCATCCAATTTATGTTTTTTCCTTTTAACATCGTAGCAGTATCCTAAATGTACTCATCATTGAATTACATTAGCTAATCCCGGAATGATTGGGACTACTTCCTTACTTCCACCTACTTTGATAAATTTCATATCATCAGACAATTCATATATCTCGGGAATACCTGTCGGGATCTCTACCATTGAAATAGCATCTTCACTAAGATGCTCCAGATACATGACCAACGCCCTAAGACTGTTGCCATGCGCAACGACCAGCACAGTCTTACCTTTATATAAAAGAGGTAAGATTTCCTTAATGTAGTAGGGAACCACACGACCGTACGTATCTTTCAAACTTTCGCCACCAGGAGGTTTCTCGCGGTAACTTCTCCTCCATAAAAGTAGCTTTTCAGGGCCGTATTTTTTTTCCGTATCCGCCTTGTTCAGTCCCTGTAGCTCCCCATAGTTTCGTTCATTTAGTGCAGCAGACTTAAAAACAGGAATTTCGCTCCCGATTTGCTCAAGAACGATATCCAAGGTATGGATTGCCCTTTTTAGCACTGAGGTGAAGGCAAACTCAATATGGAAGGCTTTCAACAGTAAACCCGCGTTTCTGGCTTCCTGCTCTCCCTTGACAGTCAGGTCAACATCAGTTTCCCCGGTAAACCTGTTTTCCAGGTTCCACTGTGACTGCCCGTGGCGGAGTAAGATAAGTCTGGGCAATTCTTGTTAATGAATTTTGATCTGTCTTTTTTTAAGCAATATACCCTTCTCAGATTTTTTCAGGTTCACGGTAAATAAACCATTATGGTACTTAGCAGAAATGTGATCCTCAAGAACATTTTCAGGAAGGCGAAAAGAACCGGTGAATGAAGCATGTGAGAATTCTTTCCGGATATAATTTTCCGTATTTTCATTGTCAGCTCTGCTTGATTCCGCGGTTACTGTAAGCATGCCATTGTCGGTGGTAATCTTGAAATCATTTTTCTTAAATCCTGGAGCGGAAACTTCAAGTTTATACCTGCCGGCCTTATCCTGTATGTTTACTGCGTATTTGGGCTCACCAGCATTGGTAAAAGCTTCTGTGTCCCAAAAATTATCAGTCATAGAGGGTACCCTGGATAGCGTTTTGGTTTTTGTGGAATTAATCATCTTATTATGTTTTATGTATTCAAATGTCGCATTCCTACAGCAGTTGGAAATGATAGACATCCGTAATTGGGATTATGTACATCATGGCTAAATGCTAGTCCGGTTTTTATTAGCCAACACCCTGGTCGGCTGTATTAGCCGCAGGCGAGACAGAATAGTCATCAGGCAAAATCATAACGGGGATCAGAACATTGTTGGTCAATTGTTTACTTATGCTCACATGGAATATCCTCCGTAGAAAACCATAGTTTTTATGGACCAGACATAAAAGATCTACTTGCGAGGATTCTAGCGCTTCAAGTAAAGCCGACCGTACATGAGCTGACCTGATAGTATGATAAGTAACAGGCGGGAGATTTTCATCAAGCCCAGAATTGACGAGCTCGCAGATGTCCAGTTCAGAGTGCTTCTCCGGGAATCCCAATTTGCAGATATTATTTACCACGACCTTTGTACCAAAGCAAGCTGAAAAGGCTACAAAATAGCGAAGTGCATTTTGATAATGAATCGAAAGATCTACCGCAAAAATAGCATGATTGATCTGATCGACAATAAATTTATTGGGAACAACCAGCAATGGACACCCAATATTATCAAGAATATCATTCATCCTTGTACGGAAAATGACCTTTTCCCATTTACCAGATTGATGAGCCCCGATTAAAACCAGGTCCACTACGTTTTCATTCGTAGTTTCCATCAATAGGTCTATAACATTTCCTGGGTGTAGAAGGCATCTGACAGCGGGCATAAAATCGGCCTTTTTAGCGCTTCCGGCAATTGTTCTTAGGTGGTCAGCAATTCCGGATAAACCTTGTTCTTCAGTAGCATCGGTTAGGTAGCTTCCCGAAGTAGTGTTATCAACAGAATTATCCTTTTTTGAAGCATGCGCCAGTGTGATATTCGCCCGGATAGTTAGCGCTATGTTCATTGCCGATAAGGCGAGATGTTCGGAATTAACTGAATTGTCTATCAGTACCAGAATATTTTTCATCCGTTTAAAGTTTGTATTTTATTTGTGGAGAAGCTATCAGATTTATTCGTGCCCCTGTGTGGTTTGGAAAAATTATCATAGTTTCATCTGTATTGTTTTAGCTTGAAATGAGGTCAATAAGCTCCATCTCCCGAAATGATCATTGCGGCAAGGCGTGAATCAAGGTCATAAATGTCTTTTCTAAAATTTAATCTGTTATCGCGATCTATAAATGCGGTTAAATATGCTATAAACACAGGAACTTTTTTGACTATTGGTATATACCGTTCCTTACCGGATTGCATCGCTGAACTGATCGAACGCATACTCCATTTACGATCATCCTTAAGCAGGAAGGCGGCCAGTTTTGCGGGTTTCTCAATGCGTATGCAGCCATGGCTGAATGCCCTGTCGGTTTCATTGAACAGCGATTTAATGGGGGTGTCATGCAAATAAATACTATAACTGTTTGGAAACAGGAATTTGACAAGCCCCAATGAGTTAGAGAGCCCTGGCCTCTGCCTTACAACCGGCAGTCCGTTTCTCTGTCCGGTGATCTCCATGCTGTGTTTGGGAAGGTATTCTGGATCTCTTTTCATCCCGGGAAGGATTTCCTTTATTACAATTCCTTCCGGAATGTTCCAATAGGGACTGAAAACCACCTGATTTATTTCACCATAAAATAAGGTGGTTGGATGCACAGTTTGGCCAACCACTGCATTGCAGCTCCACAAAAGGCTGTCGGAATTGTAAACGTGCATTTTAAACTCCGGAATATTCACCGCAATGTAATCACCCTTGGAGGTAACGGGAAGCCATCTGCTCCGTTCCATATTCACCAAAATCTGCCGAATCCGGATTTTAACCGGAACATTTAGTTCCTCGAGCGTTTGCCTATCAATCTTTCCGCTGGGTTTCAGACCATGTCTTTGCTGAAAGCGGAATAAAGCTAGACTGAGTTCCTTGTCAAATAAAGTATCCAGAAGTTTTCCGGAATAATCTTCCAGCTGTTCGAGTCTTTTTTTTATCTGACTAATAACCAGCGCACTATCAGATGACCTGATCCCTTTTGCATCTCCATTGATCTGCATCCAGTTTGACTTGTCATCAAGCTCTCTGTACTTTCGTAAATATGTTTTTAGCAATTCATATTGCCTGTAAACAGGCTCCTTTGCTGGCAGATTATACTTCGGGGATTGCAATAAGCTATCCAAATATACATTGTAGGCAATTTTCTTTCTCGGCAGAAACCAGTTGTTTGATTTGCTGACAACCGGTTCCATACCCTGCCATACCAAGCTGGAGAAAACGAAATATTCGGCAGTAAGCATGAGTTCAAGTTTGAGGTTGGGGGCTGGACCCAAGTATTCCTCATGAATTAGCGAATCAAGTGTACCTCCATAGGAGAGCTGTTTAAATACCCCATCATCTTTCAAATTCAGTATCCTGTTTGTTAAACTCCCGGCTTGTTCAATCAGTCTGCCATCCTGAAACCAGGCATAGGAAAAATCCCTGTTGCGATAAAATGTCCTTATGTCATTTTCATGCCTTTTTAGTTTTGGATATTCCATTAAAAAAGTGTCAATCCGGGTACTGTCAAAACCAGTACTAACCGACGCGGCTGTATCCTTAAAACCGCCCTTATTTTCTGTTTGCCCGCAACTGATCAGCACGAATGAAAGATTAAATAGCAGCAGACAGGCCAGATTCAAATATTTGATATTCATCAGTCAAACAAGCCTAAAAAATCGGATAGCGGTGGACCTTTAAAGACCGGGTGGTTACGGCCGGGTTATGATGAGCTTTCTGCTGTTCAGCAAGTGTGAATAGTTCATCCTTGAGCAACTTTTCAGCTGCCATCAAAGACTTGATCTCGGCTATGATGGCAGCGTCCTCTTCTACCAGTTCAATTCCAATCTTTACAGCATTTCCCACTAATAGTTGCTCTATTTGAGATTTACGGCACTCTAAAATATTTTTCAGGTGTTTTCTGCGTTCCACTATTACATTCAGGCTTGCGCTGATCATTTCCAGTTGCTGAAGGTTTTCTCTCTCGACTTTGCCGGAAAGCACCTGATTAAAAAGATTTTTAAAAAACCGCATTTCATCTTCCAGAAAAAGGATGTCTGATAACCATTCTTTGTTTTCGAGGTATAGTTCCTGAAGTTCAGCGGACAATGTTGAATCTATTAGCGTTTCCATATCTATTGTTTGTGCTCAAAGATGGGTAAAAGCCAATTTCAAATACATGACTACAATCAAGGGTTTAGTTGATTGTGGTCATCACCTGCAGGCTGTGGTGCAAATGATTTCAAACTGTTTCTAGCAGCCATCAGTTCATCTTGTAATACTGTGATTTGCTTCAAAAGGGTGGCAATCGCATCGATTCCTTCCAGGTTAATGCCCAGGTCATAATGCAGTCGCACCATTCTTTCAACATCTCTCATTTCATCCACAGAGATGTAAGTCTCATCATAAATTTCCACCTTGCTAATCAGCCCAAAATCATGAAGAGATGTGATAAATGATGGTTCAACATTATAATGCAAACAGAACTTTGCGATCAATATCAGGTTATCATTTTCCATTTCTGAGGGCTCTTAACTCGGTGAACAATTCAACTTCCTTGACCGAAAGATTATTGGGTAACTTAATCTGATACGTGATAAAGAGATCACCAAATTCAGCAACCTTTTTATAAACTGGAAATCCCTTACCCTTTAGCTTGACCTTTGTGCCCGACTGCGTCCCTGGCGGCACTTTTAGCTTGACTTTCCCATCAAAGGTATCAATTAGAACCTCTCCGCCCAGGAGGGCAGTATAAAGATCAATATCTGCATCTGCATAAAGATTTTTTCCATCTCTTTTGAACCTGGTATCATTTTGTATGGAAAAACTAATAAAAAGATCCCCGTCAGGTCCACCATTTGACCCGGGTGAACCATGCCCCCTGACCTTTATAACCTGCCCATTTTCAATGCCTGCAGGAAAAGTCAAACGGATATTCTTGCCGTTGACAGTGATGGTCTGCCGCTGACTTTGGTATACATCGCTTAGTTTAAGACTCAGTTCCGCATTCAGGTCTTGTCCTCTGAATCTGGATTGTCGACCCTGATTTTCCTGACCCCCGAACATGGATCCAAAAAGATCAGAAAAATCTTCCCCAGAGAATCGCTGACCGGCATTACCTGCGGACTGATTTTGCTGCTTGGTCGCCTCTTCAAATTGATCAGCATGCTTCCAGTCACCTCCATGCTGGTCATATTTCTTTCTTTTCTCGGGATCGCTCAAGACTTCGTTAGCCTCATTGATCTCTTTGAATTTTTTCTCGGATTCCTTATTACCCGGATTGAGGTCGGGGTGGTGTTTTCTGGCCAGTTTACGGTAGGCGGTCTTGATTGCTGCAGCGCTTGCTGATTTAGGTATTTCCAGTAGTTTGTAATAATCGATATAGTCCATTTGGTGTTGCGTCAGAAATTATTTGGCCAGATAGCCGCCGTCAATGGGATAATAGCTGCCGGTAACAAATGATGATTTATCACTACTTAGCCAAAATATCAGCTCAGCCACTTCTTCGCTTTTGCCAAGGCGGCCAATAGGATGCAGAGAGACCAGCTGGCTTTTCACATCCGCATCAAGTGCGTTTAGCAAAGGTGTATCTATAAACCCTGGGCCAACCGCGTTTACACGGATATTCTGCGCAGAATATTCTAGTGCTGCGGTTTGGGTCAATCCAATAATGCCATGCTTGGCAGCGCTATAGCCAGCAGATCCTAGAAAACCTACGGCCCCTAAAATAGATGAGATATTGACAATATTGCCACCTCCACTCTTCAGCATGGCTGTGATCTGGTACTTCATACCATAAAAAAGACTGTTCAGATTTACTGAAATAACCTTTTGCCATCCCTCAATACTCATATCTGCAATAGAGTTCTGCTCTCCGCCAATCCCTGCATTGTTTACTGCGATATCCAGTTTACCATAGGTTTTTACTGCATAATCCACCAAAGCCTCCATTTCAGCAGCAATGGCAACATCTGTCTTGAAAAATGAGGCCTTACCTCCCAGGGCACAGATTTCATGCGCGAGCTTTTGCCCTTCCGGTTCATGAATATCTGATACTATTACATTGGATCCTGCAGCTGCAAATAGTAATGCTGCCGCTTTTCCTATTCCGGATGCAGCGCCCGTGATGATCACTGTTTTATCTTTCATTTGATGATTGCTTGTTTCTTCAAAGCTAATTCGGTAACCATACATTTACCATGATTCAGATCATCGCATTAGATGATACAAAACATGAGATCCGTAACAAGGGAAAATTAAAGCCTGCAACCTTGGTTGCAGGCTAGCTAAATGCGTGTTAATTCACATCATTTTTAATTTTCCTGGCAGTATTTCTGCCTGGGAGGTAAATTTGAAATCCAAACGACAAATTCAGATTACTTTGCGATGTCGCGTCACCAAAACCCACCGTATTGTTATATTTAAAAAGCGTTTCAAGACCGATGTTTGGCGTTATGAAATAGGCAAATCCAGGTCCGGCACTGAAATTAAGGCCGTTTGTGTGTCCGCCGCCATCACTTACATTAATCCCGCCCAGTCCTACGGTAGCCTCACCAAAGAAGCGCCCATGACGAAGAACTTCCACGTCTTTTCCTGTGTAATATCTGCCTAGCGCGCCAATTCCGTAATTAATAGCTGTGCTGGAATTTTTAGCGGTTTGGATGCCAAGGTTCAAATACCCACCGAGGGCAATATTATCCTGAATGAACCATGCCGCCTTTGGAGTAATATCCACACTAAATAGTTTGCTGTCATCTAAGCCTAGATTGATATCGGCGAAGTTACCGCCAACCATAACATTGCCGCGCTGGATTTGTGCGTTTGCGGATATAGTAAAGAAAATTGCGGCCATTAAAAGTTTGAAATTTTTCATGTTTTTTTATTATAAATGTTATAATGAAGGTTTTAAAATTCCTGTCCAATCCACTGGATTGAACAGGAGATGAGATTTAAAATAAGCTGAATTCTACTCGTCTGTTGATCTGACGGCCTTGTGCAGTTTTATTGGTGGCAATTGGCTGGTTTGGACCGTAACCCGTTGCCTCAACACGTGAAGCATTGGCGCCCTGAGATACCAGATAGGCTTTAACGGCTTCGGCTCTGTCTTTAGACAAACCTAAATTTAATGCCATTGAACCGGTATTGTCTGTATGTCCAGCTAACTTTATACTAAAGTTTTTCTCTATTAATAATGAAGCCACCCGGTTTAAACTCGCATAAGATGTTGAACGAATAGTTG
>Ga0247815_10000481_pt1 | contig 31273 bp, 30 predicted proteins | sample UWRJL194509B1_FD_181014 | JGI IMG/M metagenome (GOLD analysis project Ga0247815, IMG submission 181014) | Plant litter microbial communities from Arlington Agricultural Research Station in Wisconsin, United States - UWRJ-L194-509B-1 | ecosystem: Environmental > Terrestrial > Plant litter >...
CCATTCTTCAAAAGGTACTGAAGGGGTTGGTAAGGCTGCAAATTCAGCCGTCGTTACAGCCATGTTCCTGATTTTTATAGAGGAGGTTGTGTGCGTACAAATTTTTAGTCTTTTTAATTCATAACCATACTATGATCTCAAAGAGTATAACAAATCTGCAAAGCAATAAGGTTATTGAAATTAAGGGTTTAAACAAGGCTTTTGGTACTTATCAGGTTTTAGAAAATGCTTCCCTGGATTTATATAAAGGTGAAAATCTTGTAGTTTTGGGAAAAAGTGGTACTGGAAAATCAGTGCTAATTAAAATCATTGTAGGCCTGCTTTCTCCAGATAGCGGGAGCGTTATCGCATTAGGACAAAAAATCGACGAAATTTCTTATCCAGAGCTTTTAAAGCTTCGGTTAAGAATTGGATTTTCCTTTCAAAACAGTGCTTTATACGATAGCATGACCGTTCGTGAAAACCTGGAATTTCCTTTGGTTCGCAATGAGCGAAATAAAAGTAAAACCGAAGTAAATGCATTGGTTGAGGAGATGCTGGACGCCGTTGGACTGTCGCAAACCATAAACCAGATGCCCTCGGAACTTTCTGGCGGACAGCGAAAAAGAATTGGCATTGCCAGGACTTTGATTTTAAAACCTGAAATTATGCTCTATGATGAACCTACTGCTGGCTTAGATCCTATAACTTCAAAAGAGATCAATAAACTCATCAACGATGTACAGGAACGTTATCACACCAGCGCAATCGTGATCACACACGACCTTACCTGCGCGAAAGAAGTCGGAAACAGGGTGGCAATGCTGGTCGACAGGCGTTTTGACAGACAGGGAAGTTTTGATGACATTTTTACTAAGGGCGATAAACAGGCCCAACCTTTCTTTGATTACAATTTTATACAATAAGCATGAACGATAACAGAAAAAAAATTACGGTCGGCATTTTCCTGGCCATTGGGATACTGATATTTGTAGTAGCCATATTCACCTTGGGGAGTCAAAAGAAAACCTTCGTAAAAAGCTTTAACCTAAGCGTGGTATTTAATGATATTCAGGGCTTGAAGAAGGGAAATAACGTTTGGTTTTCTGGTGTAAAAATAGGAACCATAAAAAAGATTGATTTCTATGGGAGCTCACAGGTTAAAGTCCTGCTAAGTATTGAGGAAGATGTTCATAAATATATCCATAAAGATGCTGGGGCCAGCATTGGGGCTGATGGACTGATCGGAAACAAGATTGTGGTATTAACTGGTGGAACACCAAAATTCCCTTTTGTTGAAGACGGAGATATGCTTAAAGTAAATACCTCGCTTTCAACCGACGATATTATGAAGACTTTGCAGGTGAACAACAAGAACCTGGTTGATGTGACCTCTGATTTCAAAATACTTTCCCGTAATTTAATTGATGGAAAAGGTGCTGCGGGAGCACTGCTGAGTGATGAGCAACTGGCGCAGAATTTTAAGTCAATGGTATCGAATTTAAATCGAACTTCGCTTGTTACCTCAAAGGTAGCTATGGACTTAAGTGCCTTCAGCAAAACGATGAACACCAAAAACGGATTGATGGATAAGCTGCTGACAGACACTGCAGTGTTTTCCAGATTAGAGCGATCTGTTGGAAGCTTACAAAAAACTACCCAATCAGCAAGCGTAATGGCCGCAAATATGGAAGCGGCATCAGGAAAACTTAAGACATCAGACAATGCTGCAGGACTGCTGCTCAACGATGCAGCGACAGCCCAACAGGTAAAAACCATCATGTTAAACCTGGAAAAAAGCAGTAAAAAACTTGATGAAGATCTGGAAGCCCTACAAAGTAACTTTTTACTGCGTGGTTTTTTCAAAAAAAGAGCTAAAGATTCCTTAAAAACAAAAAACAATTAAATTATTTAAACCCGAATGCAGGGTTCAAACGTTACGCTTTAAAATAAGTAAGACGGGCTAGCTGAAGACTTATATTATTCGGCGGAATGCTTAACTGGGAAACTAATTATTAAAAAATGAGGAACAACTGAGATCGTTCGATCAGAATATAAAAATAGCTGACAGATGCCGATGATGCCATTGTAGCCATCAATATAATTTATGGAATTGTCTGCTTTATCTTTATTGATTCCCTGAAATGGAAAAATATTTGGCTTCGAAAATAATCAGTGTAATAGACTATATTCTGGAGTCATCAGCTTTAATATGCTTGCGATAACGCAAGAATAAAATAACTAAAATAACCAGATATGGCATACAAAATAGAATTCCTGGCCAAGGTTGATCCCACATCGCTAGCAGTGTAAAAAACACAAAAACGACTGGAAGAAAAAAGAAGCTCAAAGCACTCCACATTTGGTTAGATCGGACCCGATCGTTAAGGTTCAGAAAAACAGGAAAAGTTCCCAAGCCCAGGCAAAAGTTGACACCAATAGCTATTCCATAGGGAAGGTTTCGGAAGTCTGAATCAGCATTACCTATCAGATTGAGTGACAACAATATAAATACGCCAATTAAACTAATGATAGACGCAGATAAAAAGCACATAATAATCAAGCCCAGATATTTCATATTTAAAGCAAAAGTTTACTAATACGAACGAACAAATAACAGCAATGTTTGGATTATTTTAATGTAATGACCTGGAATGATTTAACGTTCCATATTATATTATTTGCAAAATGTAGTTGGTTAATTTATTTCATATCTGCTTTCAGTTAAATTACATAAATATGCAAGAGCTTGTTGAAGGTTTGGCTAAATGTACCGAGAGTAAGCCCGCACCTTTCTGTCAGCATACCTAACAATATAAGTGAATAACCGAATTACCTTGCAACAGTTGGAATCATCTCCAACGGGGAATCAATACATCTCATTTATCCAGATAAGAACTGCTAAAAACATTTGTATTTGTTATTGGGTTTATAAATAATGAGACCTACTAGTAAACTTGACTATAAGAAAAGGAATATTATTATTGGTGCTTACAGTGGAGTACTAAAAAGACTTTAAGGTATATGAAAAAAATTGTTTTTTTTGGCAATAGCCTTATCGCGGGATATGGATTAATTAACCCATCGACTGAATCTATACCAGCCTTGATTGCTGGAAAACTGAGATCTGCTGGTATGGAATATGAGGTAATCAATGCAGGAATTAGCGGAGACACCACAGCTACTGCCCTGGATAGACTCGACAGGCATTTAAAAGGAAATATCGACATTTTTGTCGTCGAACTTGGTGCAAATGACTTTTTACGAGGTGTAAGCCCACAGGAAGTTTCACATAACCTGCAAGGCATCATATCCAAAGTGATAACCTTTTGCCCGCAGGCATCCATTATGCTACTGGGGATGGCACTACCAGAGTGGGCACATGGCATCCATGGCACACAAAGCCTGGCTTACCAAAACATTTATAAAGACCTTGCGGCAGAAAACAATATTTCCCTTGTGCCATCCTTTTTAAAAGGAGTAGCTGGTAAACCTGGGCTAAACATGCCTGACGGTGTACATCCGCTTGCGGCAGGATACCAAATTGCAGCAGAAAACATTTGGCCAGAACTGTCTAAACTCATCAACAGATTGCTCTAAACCAATACTTCCATGAAAAAAATTACAAAAAAAGCCAGGATTCAGGAAGGCGAAAAATTTGAAAGTGCAAAAAAGCTTGAGTTGGAAGGGGCCTTTGCTGATGCTGTAAAAATTTATCAAACTATAATAAAGCGAAATCCAATCCATATCGATGCGGTTTCCAGACTGCTTATTCTTTACAGGAAAACAAAAGCCATGGACGCAGAAATTGAACTTTTGAAAAATGCAATTTCCTCACATGAAAACCACATTGAGGAGGCACAGCAAGAATGGATCGATAACCATCAGGAAATAGCTGAAGATTCCCGTCCCCTGGCCCAGATTCTTGGATTACTCAATGCCAAGCACCTGCCATATTATGAACATGAAGTACTTCAAAAATGGACACGGCGTTTAGCCCTATTAAAACAAAGGCGGGATAAAAGCAGCAAGAAAAAAAATGTTGTCCGAAAAAATAAAGATCACAGTCCTGAAAGAAGCGAGATAAAAAAATAAATGGATTGTAGAATTAGTCAAAAAGTGTCAGGTCAGGGCCTGAGGGATTGTTGTTATTTTCATCTTTATTCCGTGCATTATTTATTTTTGGATCAACCTGCCAGCCCTTTAGCAATGAATTATCAATTGGATGGAGGACTTTTAGCCGCTGCTCAACTGGGAGTTCACGGTCCAGCCAAACTGCACTTTCCGCCTGCGAAAGAATACATGGCATGCGGTCGTGGATTTTTCCCACATAGTTATTAGCCTTCTGCATAATCATTGTACATGAAGGGATCACAATACCAGTACTTGGATCTTTCCAGCTGTCCCAATAACCTGCCAAAAGTAATATATTGCCATCTTTCCTTTCGAAGAAATAAGGCTGCCTGGTCGTTCCGTTACGGTCCCATTCATAAAAACCCTCTACTACAAATACACAGTGCCTTCTTCCAATCAGCGGACGGTAGGTAGGCAGGCTGTGCATGGTTTCGATTCTGCAGTAGGTTGTAGAAAATTTAGGTACCTCTTTCGCTCCAGATGGAATCAGTCCCCATTTAACATAATGCAATCTTCCCGGCCTGGCATCCAAAATTACAGGCATATCCGTTCCTGGAGGACGGTTTGTATCCTTTTCCCTGGCATCTCCTCCCAGCAATATGCCTGCCTTTGCAGCCATTGCCAAACTCTCTCCAATTAGTGTTCTTCCGCACATATCTTTATTTTACCTTTAATTAAATAACCTTGATGATATCGGCCCACCTGGTGGTGTAGCCTTTTGACAAATACTCATGTTTCAGCCGCCACTTTTTCTCATATCCTTCTGTGGCCATCCTCAATGTACCCCTACCATAGGCGAGGTTCAGCTTGTCGAGTACCTGAGATACCACATCTTTTTTTCCGTTATCATGGGGAGCAAATACATTCAACTGTAGCTCGCTTTCTGGTACCAAACCACTGGCAATCACCCCAGCCTTTCTATATTTTACCCCATATTTGAAAAGCATTGCAGACACGCGTACTGCTATGCTGACCAGGTCTGATGTACTGTTGCTTGCGATCAGCAGCTTATGAGTATGGCTGGGAAAATGCTGTGGATGGTCTTCCCTGTTCTTATTGGTATAAAGGAAAACCTGTAAGTATAAACACCGCAAATTTTCTGCCCTAAGCTTTTCAGCCAGCCTGCTTGCATATAGCGTCAGGGCTTCGGCCAGGATATCAGGATGCTCGATGTAATTTCGAAAAGACCTGCTCACCGTAATTCCCTTTTTAGTTTCCCTAGCCGCATCAAGCGGAATAACTGGTCTTCCCCAGAGTTCATTCCACATTCGCTGGCCTATAATGGTCATATTCTGCTTGAACCACATTTCTGGCATCTCCCTCAACTGTTCAGCAGTAGAGATGTTAAGCTGCTCAAACTTTTTATAATGCTGACGGCCCACACCCCAAAGGTCATGAACGGGAAAGTCTTTAACTGCTGCACTTATTTTTTTATCGGTATCCAGCACCATCACCCCACCAGCCTTTTTTGAAAGTTTGTTTGCAAGTTTTGCGAGGGTTTTGGTTGGAGCCACACCTATCGATACAGGAATACCTGTATTACGGATCACAGAACTCCTGATGACTGGAGTATAATTTTCCAGATTCCTTATACCGCCAAGCCAGCCAAATGCCTCATCAATACTGTAGACGTCAAGCCTGGGAAACCAACGACCAAGATTGTGCATTACTCTTTCGCTAATATCACCGTACAAAACGTAATTGCTGGAAAAAACATGGATATCGAACTTTTTGATCAGATCCCTCACCAAAAATTCAGGGTCACCCATTTTTATACCACATGCTTTCGATTCCTCGCTCCTTGCGATTACGCACCCGTCGTTATTACTGAGGACAACCACAGGTTTTCCAATGAGCTCAGGACGGAAAAGCCTTTCAGCCGAAGCATAAAAGTTATTACAATCACAAAGTGCAAACATTGCTGTACCTCCCTCTTCTTAATGTTTTTGGCAATACATTTCTGCACACTGAAGTGACGACTCCCCAGATCTGAAGGGTCCCGATTTCTGTTTCACAGATTGCTTCGGCATCATTTCGAAGGAGGTACGCACCATTCTCTTTCACAAAAAGTCTGCAGCAAAAACTCCCTGAAATAAACGCTATGATAATTGCTCCGTGAATGGGTTCGAGGGAGCGATCGATTACCAAAAGATCACCATCAGATATACCGTATGAGTTCATGGCATCCCCCTGCATCTGAAAATAAAAAGTAGAATGCGGATCTACGACCAGCTTTTCAGAAAGGTCAAGTCTGCCTTCTAAATAATCTGCCGCTGGGGACTGAAATCCCGAAATCTTCTGCTCTGCTCTTTTCTCAAACGACCTGATCATAAATCAATTGCCTTAATGCACATCAAAATTATGCTAATTTTTTTAGTAATTAAAATGTATTTACACATTAAACTACAACCCATCGGAATAATATTAATTAAGTTATTCAAAACCATCTTCTACGAGATTTGTCTTAGCAAGAGAATACTGATCTTTAAATCATTTATCAATGGAAAAACTACTTTTATCGGAACAAGTCAAAAAGTTTATGGATTATGCCGTGGATACCCTAAAAGCTATGGATGGTGCACCAGATCATAATGAGCAGGAAAAAGCAGAAGTTTTGAATAGGATTTCAATATTAAAGGAATACCTTAAAGATGTGGAGCGCTCCTATCTTGAAAATTCGCCTGCTGATACTTCTGCACCAGTAGACCCTGGATATATAACCGAGGTAGGTCACAGTTAGAATTTTAAATCAAAGAACATGGCTAAGATAATAAACCTGATTGCTGGCCTTGGTGGAGCAATCGCATTGAATATCGTTCACGAATCATTAAAAAACAAAGGCAGAAATATGCCGCACATCGACGAACTTGGTGAAGAGGCATTGCAAAAGTCAATGAGCTATTTCGGCGTGGAGGTGGGCGATAAACAAGACCTATATCTTTCAACCCTTGCCGGAGACCTTGCCAGCAACGCTCTTTATTACAGTTTTATCGGTGGGAGAAGCAGTCTGATCTGGCCAAAAGCAATTGCATTGGGCTTGGCAGCAGGTTTCGGTGCAGTTAAGCTTCCAAAACCATTGGGTCTCGATCCCGCACCTGTTGCAAGAAATTCCCAAGTGAGCAGCTTGACAGTCATCTATTATCTTTCTGGGGCATTGGTAACTGGAGCACTACTAAAATTGTTAAAACGTTAAGTTGATAAGACGTTAGATCTAATTTTTAGATATGATAATATTTTGCCTGATTATTTTAGCCGCCCGAATTGCTTTCCTAAAATCATCTTCAGATTTATATGTCAGGGATGCTAAAGTGATGCGTTCATAAGCTATTTCAAAGCGACTTACTTCGAAAGGCCAAGGAGAAACGATCAGCCTACCATCTTGATGTTGAAAAAACTCATAGGACCGCCCGTGCGGCCCCTGTCCTATTTCTAAATTACGTTTTTCTGGTGGAATCAGATGCTGACAGATGAGCAGGGAGAAAGCATCACAGAATTCCAATAAACTATACGCATAATCAACATCTTCGACTGATATTTGGGCATCTTTAAGCCATTGTTTCTCTAGCTTCTTCAATCTGGCAAGATATTTTTTCGCCATAGGCTCTTCACCATGGGTGAAAGCAATATGTCTGGCAAACAGCAAAGCGATAAAACGGCTTTTGGTCAAAGCCATATCGATCATTCTGCTACATGCGTTCTGGTCGAACTTTGTCATTGCAAAATCGATGGGCCCTCCTGTTGAGGTAAGCAAAGGACTGATATTAAATTCATTAAATACATCATCATGCTCAGTTGTTGCGATAAGGGTTTCTATCCACCTCTCTGGCCGCTCTGATATCTTCCATTCCGCACATATTTGTCCTGCAAGAAGTCCATGGCACCTTTGGGTAATAATCTCCCAACCTTCCTTAGTGTAATTAACAATCAAAGCCTGAATTCCTTTCTGTTAACATCATATTTTAATTCTGAACTATTAATTTTACCCATACTAGAAATTAAACCGTGAGGCGCATTCTGCATGTTTTTGAGATCACCTTAGTTTTTCAAAAAGTAGGATGTGATCTGCATATTCATATAACCTTTTCCGTAAAAGAAAGTTTAGATTAGATTAATGATAAAATTTTTCTTCAAAATCGATGTATTAAATTATACGGCTTATCTCGCTAATTAAAATTACCGAAGAATCAAACATTATCTAAAAGCTTTGGTTAACAATGGATGGAAACCAGTATATATGTTGAGGTACAACTCACCGCATGCTGAAATCGCATAAGTTAATGAAGTTAACCTAAAGGCAAGTTCAACAGAATAAAAAACAAATATTAAATATAAAATGCAGGATTTAGACTGGACCAAAATGATGGTAGGCGAAGAAAAATGGGGATTTCTAATTGAAATTGCCATCCGTACCATATTGATGTATTTTATCATACTGATCGGCTTGAGGCTTTTGGGGAAACGTGGTGTAAGGCAGTTGTCAGTATTCGAAATGGTGGTTATTATTAGCCTTGGCTCCGCTGCTGGAGATCCGATGTTTTACAAAGAAATCGGGCTGATGGTGCCCATTGCGATTTTTGCGATAATAGTTGGTGCATACAGGCTAACTACCTATTTGATGGCCAAAAGCGAAGGTTTCGATGATCTTGTCGAAGGAAAGGCGACATATATTATTGAACAGGGGATGTTTTCCATAAACGGATTCCGCAAGGAAACACTTGCCCAGGATGAATTTTTTTCCGAGCTGCGGCAGCAGGGCGTATCCCACCTGGGGCAGGTAAAAACAGCCATACTGGAGACTTCTGGATGCGTCAGCCTTTTTTTCTTTTCCGATGAACAGGTTAAGCCAGGACTACCCATCCTGCCAAAAGAATTCGCCCGTGCGTCAAGTACCGTAGATCATAACGGTCTTTTTGCCTGCAGCTTCTGCGGAAAAGTGGAGGCTTTAGACAAAGGACAGGAAAGAGAATGTTCTAACTGCGGGCACTATAAATGGGTAAAAGCGGATGATCAGCCAAGGATAAAATAATCATCCGTAGGATTGAAGTCAACAATTTGAGTCGCCTAAAATCAGTTGAATTTCCAGCTTACTCGATTTCTCCTTCTGCAAGTCCTTCCAAAAACCAGCCAGACTTATATTCGAATGGCACTTCGGAATCTGCTGATTCATTGATAACCTTACTGGTAAAATCATGGGCGATTTCCCGATCATGTTCCAGTTGTCTCTTGGCCAAAAGTGCATATTCATTCAGGTCGAAGCCATCCCGAATTACATAGTACGGTAGTCCATTCTGTGTCCATTTGGTTTCGACAAGCCCCTCTTTAAACCTATTTTGATCTGACGGACTGAATTCTTTCTGTTTGTTGTTGCTTTCCATATGTTTGCACAATTACTGTTTGAGATATCGGTTTAAACCATAACAAGAGAAGCATTAAATTGGTTTGGGAATAAGGTCGATCATTAAATACAGTAAAATTCGGACTCCAGAAATATAGCAATAGAATTTAGATAGTTTAGTTGAATATTAATGAGAATAATTTCTCATGAAATCTGCCTGGTTACACCTCTTTCTCACAATGCTGCCTAAGCTGTTTTGGACCCTGTGGCCAGATAAACGAAGTAGTCTGTTTCTTCCATCCCATTTTCTTATAAAAATTGTCTGCTCCTGGAGCTGCTGTGAGGTTCACAAAGTGATAGTTTTCCAATATACCATTTAGCGTAGTGATCAGGTATTTACCGAGGCCCTTTCCCTGATAATCGGGATCTACAACGATATCGGCAAGCATAGCATAATAGCGTCCATCACCAACTATCCTTCCAAAAGCAATGATATCACCTTGGTTATAAATAAACAAAGTAGAGGTGCTCATTTTGAAGGCTGCTTTAAGCTCATCAGCAATCCTGTATTTCCAGTTTATTTTCTGGAACAGCAAAAGGACATTATTCCAGTCAATCTGGCTAAGGTCGGGATTTAGATAATATTGATACGTTGTATTGACTTTAACAATCTCCATGGTGAAAAGCTGGCTAAGGATTTACTTTTTTTGAAATATTTAAATTACATTTTTAACGATAACCAATTTTAATGTAAATAGTTTAACAAATCCTGAATCCGTGCTAAGGTTTGGTTTTAAATTTAGTGTAATTGAGGTATATAATATCTGGTAACACTAAAAAGAAACGCTGTATTGCTGGTTCTTTTGGATCGATAAAAAAATAAATTCATACAGTCTGATTGGTATAATTGTAAGCGGGCATCCAGAATATGCAATATCTACCTTTAAAATCCAAGCAGATTTTTTTTTGTTAAGCATGTAAGATTTAATAAATTTCTTTCAGCAGTCACCAAAGCTATACACAGCGAAATCAAAAGTTGCGAGTGCCAGTCTTCTATGAAATAGCTTCGAGCATGCCTAATGATTACACATGAATTGGACTTGCTACTTCTTCAGAGAAAACATCAGATCCATCATACCAGAAGTTTAACGCCTCCTGATTTTCCATATTAACGAGAATTTTATGCATTTCAGGAAAACCGACTTGCTTGAGTAAAAAAATGATTCGGTTTTGAATCCCTAAAAGTTTACCAGGGATCAGGGTCATTTTGTTTACCAGGGACTCAATTTCAACATAACAATCAACTTTCTTCTGCAAGGCCTGTATGTCAAACATTTGTTCATTTTCATTGGTTCCCAAACCTTGTCTTAATTGTTTTATTTTAGATTTTATGCTTTCTAATTCTCTGGACATTTCATAAAAATTGATGATATTTTCCTGAAGATTCATTAATATTAGGGGTTAATATGGTTATACAATTATCCCATAGAAACATCAGATGGAATCTAATGTTTGAATAAAAATTATTTCCGAATAGGCTGCTCTACACATGTCTGTTTAGTCATATTTGATTTTTGCGAAAATTTATAACTGATTGTTTAGATGAAATAATTAACGGACTCCAACTAGTTAAGCCATTAGGATAAACCTACCAAGCAAACTTGTGAGAAGTATTTCAATCATAACGATGCGAAAATAATATATCAGCAATCTTTTAAAAAATATTATTGTTCGTGACCCCAGGGCATTGAGGCTTACCATAAGCTGCCGAAAAGTAAACTCGACGATTACTTATCCTCAAGGCCGCAATAATTATCGTAGCAAAAAATAGGGTTATTAAAAATGTCAATGTTTCAACTAACCTCGCGGTCAGTTTAATATCCTCCTCTCCAGGATTTGTTTTTTCGGATAGTTGGTTATGTGAGCGGATGATATGGCTAGTTTAGACCTTTAAGGTCCTTGATAATATGACTTTTTACATTCACCAGAGTAGTTGAGGTGACACCCTGAGGGATATCGATGAAAAGAGCTGTTAATAATAAAGCCGCAAACTGTTCCCTCATACAAATTTCAACAAACTTATAAAACTGAACAGGCGGCACCAATTAAAGCTGCATTTTCCCCTTTAGAAGAAATATAAACAGGAACGGATATCGCCATGGTTTGCAAATAATATTTCAGCTGAGGCAAAAACAGTGTTGATGCATTGGATATATTTCCTCCAAGCACTACGCATTCAAATTTGTACTTTTTATAAAGCTGGGTCAGAAAAATGCCCATGTTCATACTAAATTCATCGAATACTTGTAGTAAAGGTCCTCCTAGATCGACATTTAAAATGAGCTCTCTAACGTTATTTACCTTTAAGCCCGAATAGTTGTTATAGGTGGATACAAACCACCTGGATGAAAAGAAATCCTCACATATTCCACCCATGAAGGGATGGCACCAAAAATCGGCATCCAACACATGTCCACCTTGTCCGATAGCCGAGCCAAAACCAGTTCCCAATGTAAAACCTACAACCTCCTGATAGGCAGCAGCCGGCCCATAGCTAATCTCGCCTTGCAGGAAACAAGCTGCATCATTCACAAAGCTAATTTCATGTTCATTGTCTAATAACTGAGACAGCAGCAAGGTGCGCACATTCATTCCATAAAGGGCATCATATTTTCCTACACCTTTTATTAAGGAAATACCATTTTCATAGTCAAATGGCCCGGGCATTGCAATAGCGATTTTTCTGGAGTTTGGGGCAGATTGCAGGCTCTTGCTCATTACTGCAATCCACGACTGAATAATCTGGCCTGCATCAGCTAAAGAGTCGACCTTTTCCCGATGTGTGGAGTCTTCGAGTATTCTTCCGTTAGTAATATCAACTAAGGCGGCAGTAATGTGAGAGCCACCAATATCCACACCAAGAACAATGTTATCGCTCATATAAAAAGGTTAGTTTTTTAAATTTAATAAGCCAAGACGACCATAGAGTTCGGCAATGCAGGCTTCATCCAGCAACCATTTTGGTTTTCGTTTCGAAGCTTCATCGGTTGCCCATTTTGGAGTTAAAAATCCATATTGATCGGCAGATTTTTCCCAGGCGCTGTCCAAATCTGTAGCTACTGCTAGGATGTATTTCGCGTTATGATCTACTTTGTATAGCGCTTCATAGCCTCTAAACAAAACCGTAACAAACCAGGGAAGATCAATATTAAGGGTACGCAAGCCATTTTCTTCTATAGAAAAAAACCGATACGAATTTGCTGCAACATACTGAGCTTCTTTCAGGTAAGTGGGGTCTTTGGTAAACTGATAAAGCAATACGGCAGACTCTAACATTGAACCAGTATTGTAGGTATAATAAGTTGCATTGGTTTTACCATCCATTTTGATATCATTATAATAGATTCCTTCAGGATTTCGTAACCTCGCCTGCATCCACTGATAAAAACGTTTCGCCCAGTCTAAATAAAACCGATCCTGGCTAGCCTGATAAAGTTTAAGCGCAGCCAACGTGGCCATTCCATTACTACAGGCTGGCTTCTGGTCTTTATGGCCTTCCAGCCAGTAAACCCCGCCATTAAGCTTTTCATCCCAACCGCTGATAATGAAGTTAAAAACTTCTTTGGCTTTGCTCACATATTGAACATCTTTTGTATTGAAGTAGGCTTCAGCATAATCAATACAAACGAGGGCATTATCATCATAATAACGGTCAGATTTTTCCAGCGTGGCTGGGTAAGCCTGATAACCTACAGGCAAACGCGTGGTATCTCGGTATGTCCAAACTCCAATTGTTAAGGTATCCAGGAATTTCGCGTACTTTGTCTTCAGGTCAGGATACCGCACCAATACGTTGGCGGAAGAGAACATTCCTGAAAACGGCCATAAGAAACTGACTTCTTTTTCTTTAACATTTGAACCTTGAAAGTAATCCAATTCCACTTTTTCACCATTTGGAAAGTGTTCACTAAATAATCCAGGGTGTTTCTTCAACCGATAGTTTTTCCATACTTTTTCAAAAAAAACATCAGCCCTTTGCTTGTAAAAGTTACTCGACTGAAAATGCTGGGCATAGCTCTTCCCCGATAGCACCATCATGGTGATAATCAATAAGTATTTCATATGTTCTTGAAATCAGTTTCTAATAAAAAAATCCCTTACTGGCTTGAGGGCGGTGGAACTGTTATTCCCCAGGCCATATTAGGTTTGCTCCCCATGATTAAACTCAATGTGCCACCTTTCATCAGCTCGTCCCGAAAAAGCCAGGCTTGATTTAGCACTTTTCCATTCCAAGTTGCAGACTGCACATATACATTGCTTTTACTATTGTTTTTTGCCTCAATCGTTAAGCGTTTTCCATTGCCAAGGCTAACTTCTGAACGATCAAACATCGGACTGCCAATCTGGATAGCAGGTTTGGCATCTGTTAATCCTTTCACATCGAACAATCCTAAAGAAGCCATAACATACCAAGAACCCAACTGTCCCTGATCCTCATCCTGACCATAGCCATATCCATGGATACTTTCAGTGCCATAAAACTCGTCACAAATTGCCCTAGTCCATTTCTGGGTTAACCAGGGTGCAGCGGAATAGTTAAACAACCAGCTGATATGCAGATTAGGCTGGTTACCGTGGTTATATAAAGATTGAATACCAGAGAAAGCATCAATCGTTTTGCCACCACCAAATGCATTTTTCTGAGAAGTTTCAAAAATATTGTTCAGACGCTCATTAAAAGTTTTTTTTCCGATTTGCTGGATAAGCCCATGAGGGTTTTGCGGTACATAAAACGTATATTGCGTTGCATTGCCCTCCTGAAAACCACGCCAGGCTTCCAGTGGATTAAACTGATCAATAAATTTTCCATCAGTTGTTTTAGGCCTTACAAGTTTAAGGCTTTGATCAAAAATCGCTCGCCAGCCATCCGACAATTTTATAAGCCTTTTATAGTCTTCAATCTTACCAAGGTTTTTTGCCATCTGTGCAGCAGCAAAGGCGCTGTAACTGTATTCTAGCGTATGCGATCCTGAAAAATGTGACCCTGTTGAATCCGTTTTATCCGCATCTAAAAAAGGCACATAACCTTTGGATATAAAACTTTTTGTATCCATTTTCCCCGAACCTACTAACCGGTTTTGATAGCCAATTTCATTTCCCAGAACAGCTTTATAAGCGAGATTCAGATCGTAATCCCTGATATTTGCCTGGTAAGCCCCAGCAATAGCTAATCCAACAAAATTGGTTCCGACACCAGATACAAAGTTGCTGTTCGCGATGCCATCACCAAACCAGCCGCGCTCCTTATAAATTTCCAGCTGAGTGTGTACAAAATCGCTATAATGCGATGGGTAAGATAACGCCCATAATTGCGTAAGATTCCAGAATCCTCCCCAAATGGCGTCGGTATTCATAAAATTGTAACTGAATTTGCCTTTGGCATCCTTTGGCAGTTGCCCTATGCTTCCATCATGTCGCGGGAAATTACCATTAACATCACTCGCTATTCCTCTACCCAATAAGGCATGATATAATCCGGTATAAAATTTTGTTTTGTCGGCCTCTAGTTTTCCTGATACCTTAAGTTTTCCGAGTTCCGAGTTCCACTCTAGCTGAGCTACAGCTTTCGCACTGGCAAAAGTTAGATTTTCTGCTTCGGTCTTAAGGTTTAATTTCGCATTTGCGATGGAGGTATAAGAAAGTCCTACTTTAATTTCCACGCTTTCATTTGCAGAGGTTTGATAGTTTAAAAATAGCCCTGCCCCGACTCCTTTAGCAGATCGCTGATTCGCAATCGCAGCATCTTTGATTATAGCACCAACTTCAGCTGGTTTTTTATTAAGTGCTCCATAAAAATACATCGCAACACGACCACCTTCATCGTAGGTTTTCACATACTTTGGATAAGTAATTACAAAACCCTGAAAATGGGTATCATCAATCATTTCTACTGAAGCATCGGTTATCGGACCACTTTCTCCCTGCACGTTACCGATTGATAAAATGATTCTCGAGCTATTGCTCTGTGGAAAAGTATAGCGATGAAATCCAACTCTTTTTGTGGCGGTAAGTTCAGCTTTGATTTTAAAATCATCCAGTACTACGGAATAATATCCAGGCTGTGCAATCTCGTTTTTGCGGTCAAATGTGGAGCGATATCCACTCCCCACTTTCTCCAGTTCACCTGGAACGGTTTTCAACGTGCCTGCGGTTGGCATAAAACTGATCCCACCTACTTGCCACTCATGAAAATGGACAAATCCTTCTATGGAGTTGTGGCGGGTATCATAACCCACAGCCTCCCAACCTTGTTGGTTGCCATAACTACCGTTTGTTGATGGCGCAAGTTTTGCCATGCCATAAGGAACCGCGGCAGGTGTATAAAAAAACCACCTGCTATGTGCGGTTCCAATGTTTGGATTAACATATTTCAATAAATCCTGCGCAAAAGAAGTAACTGCTGTAACCAGAAAAAAAAGAAGGAGAAATATTGATTTATAGTTTACTTTCATAATTGAAGATTCTGATTATTGATATTTTGACAACATCGCCTGAAGGCGCTGCATCCAAGCCTGGTCAACAGTTTCCATTTCGGTAGAACGATTTTGCCCGTCAAAGCCAGCGAAAAAGTAGTAGCCCAGGTTAGCAGTATTTCGGTTTGCGATGTTCAATCGGTTTATATTTTCCTTGGCATAAATCAGCCAATCCCGATTTTTATCCTCTTCGTAAAGACGAATCATGGCCTGAGAACCCCAGGCGCACCATGCCGGGTTGATCCTTGTTTCAGCAGTATTAAAAATATAACCTTTGTAAATGGCATTCCATAATGTGCTGTTCATCGCTTTACCTAGATTTTGCGCTTTGGTTAAATAAGAGGGATCTTTCATAATTTTACTGTATAAGATCAGAGCCTCCACCATGATCGCATTATCATAAGTAAATTTTTGCGTGCGCTTCGTACCTTCACCTGGTCCATCTATTTTCCAAATATACAATCCAGTATTTACATCGAACATTTTGCCTGTCAACCATGCATCCACCTGCATGGCCCAATCGCGGTAAATAGATTCTCCCGTCAAACTATACAGTTTTAGAAACAACTGGAGCGTAAGTCCATTGGTTTGGGTTGGTTTTTCGGGTTTGAGTGTATTCCAGTAAAATCCGCCCCCATATACATTGTCCCAGAGACCGCTGTTAATTACCCAATCTCCACAAGCTTTAGCCTTGGCAAGATAAGCTAGCTTATCGGCGCCTGTGGTAACATCATAAGCTTCGAGATATACCATTCCACTTAATGCATTATCATCTACATACTTATCACCTCCTGCACCTGTACCGTCCAGGTTAACTGATGCAAAATAACCACCCCTTAAATCATTTTTATCCCACATATTATCCATGAATTTAAAGGTATTGTTCATGTAAACCAGATAGCTGGTTTCTCCTGCTGCCACCATAGCCGCATCTGCATACATTTGACTCACGTTGTACCATTCAAAACAATTGTTTGATTTCGAAGTAGTATTCGCCCTGTATCCATAACTTGCTGTTAGCAGGTTATTTACCGTAAAAGCATGCGTATCCTTTGCTTGTTGAAGATAGTTTACCGAAGAGCCAGGAAGCACAGGCGGAACAACCGGTGGCGGTACTACAGGTACTGGATCTACCCCCTTTTTACAGGAGGCAGAGGCCAGGAGTGCGAAAATCAGGAATGTATTTCTAAGTATTTTTTTCATGGCGTAGATCTTTATCCACCAGCCTGAAAGCTGGCAGTGCAAAAATTATTGGGTCACAATTGTATGGGTATATGGACTACTGGCTCCCAAATTTACCGTTGCCTTTATGCTTTTATTGTCTGCTGAAGGGTTAAACTTATATGTATTGTTCCACTGATCATTGGTTACAGTATTCAGGTAAAAATAAGAAGCAGCCTGACCAACTGGGCTCACATTATTCACATTGCTGCTGCCCATATATTTAATACCAGAGGAAGTATGGATCGCAAATTTGTAGCGCTCATCTCTGCCCCAAGAAAACTGGTAAAAAACGACTGGAATGGCACCAGAAGCCCAAGTACCTGCCGAAGTGTAATTTAGCTGTCCAATTTCGTTGCCATAAGCAGACATATATAGTCCCACGCTTTGCACTTCACTAACCTCAATCACACTGGCTACATTAAAATCGTATTTCAGGTAATAGGCTTTTACGTTGCCCGTTACCGTAATGGTTGATGTTCCTTCTTTTATCGAAGCACCTTCTGCAAAGAACTTTCTTCCTGCTAGAGCTGGTTTATCGGTGAGGCTATAAGTTCCTGCTTTTAATGAAGTGTAAAGTTCGAACACACCATCCTCCAGTTTTTTAAATTTTACAGCTTTGGATACGTCATCACCTCCTTCACTTGCCGACCCAGTTAAATAAAGTTCGGTGGGTACTTCAGCAAATCCAGCAGGGCGCTCCAGTTGGAGGGTTCTAATGTCCTGCCCGGTTTTTTTGTTACTTGCTTTCGAGGCAATAACGGTCCAGTTTACCTTACCTGTAGATGAGGAATTGATGCCGCAAAGGGCTGCGATCTTAGTTAAATCTTTATGGGAGATGGTTATCTGAGGCTGTACGCCCCCTCCATCGGAAACTACTTTAAAGACTGGAGCCGAAAAATTTTCTCCTTCTTTATCGAAAGCTACTTCGTAAAGAATCAGTCCACCATCTTCAGGTACTGCTGAAGTCCACTTAAACTGCTGTGTTGCCGCAGCATTGGAAGGCGTTAACTTAATTGAGGCCTCATTAGCTGGTAAACTTAGTGCTCCAATAGGACTAATATTTTCATTTAAATCCTTTTCATCCTTTTTGCAGGAAACAACTGCGAGAGATAAAAGCAGCATTAAGGCAAATATTGTTTTTAGATTTTTCATAGCTTGATTCGTTAATAACCTGGATTCTGTGTCAAATTTTTGTTAAGACCGACCTCACCTGAAGGCACTGCCCATAAATAATCACGCTGAGGATTGAATTTACGCTGCTGGGTTCTGATGTAGCCGCCATCAACATTTTGATCGGTAGCGAATTTTGCCCCGTGAGCGAAACCATTCATTGTGGTTTCCGCCACTTTCCAGCGCCTGATATCATCCACTCTTAAACCTTCCATTGCCAATTCGGCCCTGCGTTCGCGACGAATTACACTGGTTAAATCACCTGAAGGAAAGCTCAAAGCGCCAGCATCAGTAAAACCTGCTCTCGAGCGCAAAGCACCGATTGTTTTAGCCCAAACTGCTGCATCCATTTGACCAAGGCTATTTTTGGCTTCCGCGTAACTCAGAAGGACTTCTGCATAGCGAAACAGGTGCAAATTATTTCCCGAAACGAAACTTGATAAGGCGATCGGATCGAAATATTTCCGCCAATAATAACCAGTTGCAGAAGCACTCTGTGAACCTGGAGAATATTCATCCAGTCCGGGCTGAACCGGATCCGATCCTGGTTTGATATAAATTGTTTTGACTGTGTTGTTTGGATTTACCCAGCTGTACCTGTCGTAAACAACTGTTGCAGTAAGTCGTGGATCACGGTTTACGTAAGGATTACTTTCCAGATAACCAGAGCCCGCTTCTTTGATTCCTCTTCCATTGAGCATGATATAATCATCTACAAGTTCCTGGGTAGGCGCCATAGCACTTACCCTTCCACCCACGGTTCTCGGTGCAAAATCCCAAAAATTTTGCCAGGTGCGCACGGTTGGTACATACTGGAGTGATAATATACTTTCACTATTGGTCTTATTAGTATTGGGATCGCTAAAAAGCGCACTGTAATTAGGTGTTAACGCGTACGTTCCGTAGGTAGCTTGGTTATTAATCAGTTTTTCACATACCATTACCACTTCTGCCATTTTATTGCCTTGGTAAAGCAATGTTCTCATTTGCAGCGCCAGAGCAGCACCTTTTGTGATCCTGCCGTTCTCACTGGCTGGAAGTTGATCCTTGCTTGGCAGATTAGGAAGGGCTGCTTCAAGCTGGGTAATAATATAATCGCTGATAGCAGCTTTCGAGGTACGCGGAATGACTTGTGCTTCTTCAGGTGTTAAATCGTGATCAGGAAGTGGCACATCGCCAAACCATTTACTGAGGTTGAACAGTGCGAAGGCACGCATAAACTGGTTTTCCGCTTTCATTCTGGCAATGGTTGCCTGCGGCAGGGTTTTATTCTGATCCACATTTTCCAGAAAAATATTTACCGATTTGATCGTTCGGTAGTAGCTTGCCCAGTCTCCTGCAAATTTCGCCGTGAGCGATGTTGCATTACCACTCGCTATCAGGTTTAAATCCCCCGACGGCGAATAAGCATTATCCGAAAGTGCTTCAGGTTCGAAAAATAAGCTGCTATTGTAAAGCAAGCTATAATTGTTGTTCAGTGCATTGTTTACATTAACATCCACCGTCCAGAAGGTTAAATCTGAGAACCGGTCAGTGGGTGCAATGTCGAGCTTTTTGCAGCCTGCCAGGGCAAGTAAGGCAATAGCTATAATTAGGTTTTTGAATGTAAATTTCATATGAGTAATGCTTACCATGATTATTAAAAGGTAATGTCTAAACCAGCACCATAAAAAATAGGCAGCGGATACTGTCGGGCACTATTTGAGCTGGAACCAGTACTTAGGTTATTTCCGAATTCTGATGTTTCAGGATCAATAAATTTGAGTTTACTCAACGTAAACAGGTTTTGGCCGATCAATGAAACACGCAAACGGCTTATTCCGGCTTTGCTGGTCATCGCTTGCGGTAAGGTGTAACCAATGTTTACGTTCTTCAAACGGGCGTAAGCCGCATCATATTTATATAAATCGGAACCTGTTCTCCAATTATTGGTATTAGACGGTGACCCGATGTTCGCAAAAATTGGATAACGGGCATCTGGGTTACTCGGACTCCAATAATCTGTCATATGTTCATAAACTGTTGCTCCATATCCATAATGGAAAGGTTCAACAAGTTCACCCCGCAGGAACGTTTCCCGCTTGCCGACGCCTTGAATAAACAACTGTAAATCAAATCCTTTTACTGCCAAACGGTAAGTAAATCCAAAAGTATAGCGTGGAAATGGATTACCCAATACGGTTTTATCTTTCGCATCAATGATCCCATCATTGTTCAAATCTTTAAATTTCACATCACCAGGAACCACGGCATTACCAGCAATTTTTGGGGAGTTGTTAACGTCGGACTGGTTTTGAAAAAATCCATTGGTTTGAAATCCATAATATTGAGTAATGGGTTCGCCAACACGTCTCAATAACTGAAACACGTCTTGATTGATGATTTGCTCGGCGGCACCGCCAGATAATTGCAATAATTTATTTTGGTTATCGGCCACATTAACGCTAAAACTCTGGGTAACATTTTCTCCGCGAAGATTATACGTTAGTGAAGCTTCCCAACCTTTGCTTCTTACTTTTGCCACATTGAAATCGGGTGTTGCTGCACCAAAAATTAACGGAATATCCTGCCTAGGCTGAAGAATATCTCTGGTTACCTTATTGAAATATTCAAAAGTCGCTGTCAGCCTGTTATCGAAAAAGCCTGCATCCAAACCTATGTTGAACGTTGATGCTTTTTCCCATGTAAGATCACGGTTAGATAACAAGGTTCCCGCTCCGCCAACTGGAATGTTATTGAAGCCATAAGCACTTGCATAATTGAAATATGTAGTCTGGTACTGGAAATTGCCAACGTTCTGATTTCCAAGGACACCATAAGAGGCACGAATTTTTAAACTATTCACTGTATTTTTTATTGATTGCATGAAAGTTTCCTGCGAGATCAACCAACCAGCGCTTACTGATGGAAAGAAACTACCACGGTTGCCTTTAGCAAATTTTGAAGAGGCATCGTAACGTGCCGTTGCCTCGAGCAGGTATTTGTCTTTAAAAGCATAGTTCAACCTTCCAAATAACGAAAGTAAGCTGTTAGAATTGATAGCCAAGCTGTTGTTCGAATTAATCGGATCAACTATGGTACCTGTGGTCGGTGTACCCAACAACTGATCGGTTAATGTTTTTTGCAACTGGAATCCACGCTGAGAATAATTTTCACTTGATGCACCAAACTGAGCCTTGAATTCGTGGTCTGAAATCTTCTTTCCATATTCCAGATATATTTTGGTATTAAAAAGCTGAGATTTACTATTTGCATCAAGTACGGAACGATCGTCGCCATAAACCCCTGACGGTAGGTAATTTACCTGCAGACGGCGGAAAAACGTACCATTATTTTGCAGCGTTCCACCGAATTCGCCGGTCAGTTTTAAATCTTTGGTAATGTTTAATTGACCATTAAAGGATCCAAAGATTTCATCGTTGTCTGCTTGGTTGAAGCCGCCTTTTTCGAGCACACCATATTCATTGTATTGAGAAGCAAAGGGATTGGTCAGGTAATTTCCATTCTCATCCTGCCAGTTAAAATTGGCTGGGACACGGTTGGCATCGGCGAAAATGTTATTATCCCCCACACTATTGGTTTTGTTTCTGGTTTTAGTATACAAGAGGATGAAATTGGTTCTGAGCTTACCGATAATATTGGTTTGATTTAACCTTAAGTTATATTTCTGATAGCCGAAATTTGCGCCGTCACCCCCATTTCCAATGAAATTACTTTCCTGATCCTGATAACCTGCAGACACAAAAAAAGCACTTTTCTCGCCACCACCTGCGATGTTAACATTGTGTGACTGTTGTGGCGCGGTACGCAAAAGATTTTCAATTTTCCATGTTCCCTCACCTTGATCTTTCAACTGTTGGATTTGATCGGGCGTGTAAGCTGGACTGAGACCTGAATTAACGAGGGACTCGTTTTTATAATAGGCATTCTGCCAAGCTGGGACCTTATGTACTAATACGTTTGCATCCTGAAGGCCATAGCTCCCGTTATAGGAAACGGTAGTTTTCTGATTCAGCTTACCTGCTTTTGTAGTAATTAAGATCACACCATTTGCGGCCCTTGATCCGTAGATTGCAGCCGAACCTGCATCTTTTAACACCGATACACTGGCAATGTCATTCGGGTTTATTGTATTTAAATTACCTCCAACAATCCCATCCACTACAACAAGGGGTGTATTATCACCCAAAGTACCTACGCCCCTTATGTTAACTGTTACATCACTCCCAGGATTTAAGTTACTTTGCTGGATGATCAGATTTGGTGCCTCACCCTGCAATGCCTGGTAGGCATTCAGCACTGGTTTGTTTTCTATATTTTTTGCATCAATTGTGCTTACCGATCCAGTTATGGATACTCTTTTCTGGGTACCATATCCAATAACGACAACATCTTCTAACGCATTATCCCCACCAGCTTTTAATTGAACGTTGATGGTCTTCTTACCCGCTATCGAAATGTCTTGACTCACATAGCCCAGGTAAGAAAATGTAAGGTTTTTGGACGCTAGTTCATCTGGCACAGAGAGACTGTAAAGACCATTTCCGTCAGTTACAGCTCCGATATTTGTGCCCTTGATTTGCACGCTTACTCCCGGAAGACCGATGCCTTTTTCGTCCGTAACTTTTCCGCTAACGGAAATTACACGCGTAGTCAGGATCGTAACTGGCGTTTTGAATGTGCTTGCCCTAAGATATCCAGGGCTAAAAGGAACCAGTATGGAAACCAGTACCACAAGCTTTCTGAAGGGCAGTCGCTTTAGTTTTTTGAATTGGTAGAGTTTATGTCTCATAACATTTTGATTAAGGATGATGCAATTGCATCTGATATATTAGGTTAGTGGTTCGAGCAATATACTTTTCTTATTTTTTTTGATGATCTTTCTGCCAGTAAGCATCTATTTCTTCAAGTGAATGACCTTTGGTTTCTGGAATGAGTTTCCAGGTAAGATAGAGCGCCGGAGAGCAGCATATTGCAAATATCCAGAAGGTCCATGATGAACCAAGCCCTTGTAGCATAACTGGGGTAAGCTGGCCTACAAAAAAATTACCAATCCAAAGGGTTAACGTGGCCAAAGACATGGCCTTACCTCGAATTCCATTGGGAAATATTTCGCCGATAACCACCCAGCAAACCGGACCAAAAGAAAAAGCGAAGCAGGCGATAAAGGCCAGGATAAAAATCAGTATCCATGGACCTGTATTTACGCCAAAATGAAAAAGCAGACCAATAATAACCAGTGAAATTACTGCTCCGCCAATTCCGACATAAAGCAATGGTTTTCTGCCCCATTTATCGACGGTAAATATTGCTACGAATGTGAAAACCACATTGACCAAGCCAATGGTTACTTGTCCGCCAAGTGCATTGTTTAATGTAAAACCAGCTTGCTCCAATATTCTGGGACCATAATAAATCACAGCGTTTATGCCGCAAACCTGCGACAAAAAGGGCAATAATAAACCTATCCATAAAGCCTTACGGTAAACTGGTTTGAATAAAGTCTTCAATGAACCTGCTTCGTCTGTTATTGGCTGACTGGCGAAAACATCAAGTTCTTTTTTAGCCGCGGTTTCTCCATCGATTTTGATCAGAATTTTTTCTGCTTTATCTTGTCTTCCCATGGACAGCAGCCACCTTGGAGATTCGGGTACCAGCAAGAGAGAAATTAGAAAGATAAGCGCTGGTAGCGCACCAAGGCCAAGCATTGCCCGCCATATTTCCCGAGAAAATATTTTTTCAGCATCAGCTCCAGAAAAAATTTCCCCGCTGTGATTAGCTAGATAAGCATTAGTAAAATAAGCTGTAACAATACCAATGGTTAAAGCCAGCTGATATAAGGATACCATGGTTCCCCTGAGTCTTGATGGAGCAAATTCGGAAATGTAGAGTGGAGAAACCATTGAGGCCACGCCAATTCCGATTCCGCCAATTAACCTAAATGCGATCAACGTAGAAAAATCACCAGCATACATACAACCTAGCGCAGAGGTAAGGAAGAGAAATGCTGACAGAATTAAAACGATTTTGCGACCGAATTTATCACTCAGCTTACCCGAAATAATAACACCGATAATGCAGCCTAAAAGTGCACAACTCACAAACCATCCTTCACTTATTGCGTTTAATCCGAAGTCCCTGGTTACCAGGCTTATTGTTCCAGAGATCACAGCAGTATCAAATCCGAATAAAAACCCACCCAAAGCTGCAACCAGGCAAACCAGGTACAAGTAGGAGCTGCTCGTTTTAATTTCGGTATGTTGTTCTTGTTTAATCATGGTGTTTATTTTAAAAAAGCTTTGATCACTTTCGCTTGCTGGTCTGAATGGTTGACGATGGTATAGCTATCTGCAGCTGCAGGAATAACGAAGGTTTCCGCATATTGAAAGCTCATACTTGAACCATCTGCAGTCGTTACACTAATCGATGAACCTTCTACAAGCATTAAAACATGACAAACATTATCGGTTTCTACCGTTATTGATGTGTCAAAGTCCAATCGGTGAATATCATAAAAATGATCCTGGTGGGTAGGCAAATGGTAACAAGTCTGCCCAACCTCTTCAGAAAGGACTATTGGTTTGGCGATGAGTTCCTTTGGAACCTGTGCCCCTTTTCTGGAAAAATCAAGGTTTTTAAAAGCATGTTCAATATTGATTGGGCGCGGTTTTCCATTTAAATCCAACCTTAGCCAATCGTACATCTTAAAGGTAAATATGTATGGTGTAGCACTAATTTCCAGAACAAGGTTCTGTGCGCCAGCACTATGAATTGTACGGTTAGGAATGAGGAACAAATCATGCTTTTTGGCTTTATGCACCTGTACATATTTTTCAATATCTACTTCAATACCGTGCAAATTACTTTCCTCGAGCACTTTTTTAAAATCTCCCTCCTGAATATCGTCCTTAAAGCCCAGGTAAACACTCGCATCTGCTTTGCAATCGAGTATATAGTAGGTTTCATCCTGGGTAATATTTTCTCCGAACTGATCTTGAATATATTCAAGTCCAGGGTGACATTGAATGGATAGATTTCCACCATCAAAGGTATCCAGAAAATCAAATCTGATCGGAAACTCCGCTCCAAACTGTTCAGCATGGCTTCCAAGGATATTTTCATTTTGGGTAAACATCAAAGTATCAAATGAAACTTCCAGCAGCAAACCGCTACTTTGGAATACAATGCCATTTTCGGGTACAATCAACTCAAATGACCAGGCATAATTCACTTCATTCTGATCAAGTTGCGACATGTGTTTTTTCATCCACTGTCCACCCCAAGCACCAGGCGCAAACCATGGCCTCGCCCTAAAGAGCGTATTCGACATCTTCTCCATACCGTTACGAATGTCATTTGCTAGCGCCCAATTAATTTTTCCTTCCCACTGCGCATCAACAAATACATCGATTAAGTTGCTCAGTTGTTTTTTATGCGCATTGAGTACTACCCAATCGATAAAATAGAAACGTTTGTACATCTCCATCTGTTCCTGCGGATCAGATATACCAAGATTGGAAATTGAGCCAGCACTCATGCGATGTTGGAGTTCATTTTTAGGCATATCCACGTAAATCAGTTTAGCCTCCCATCCCGCCAAAGCGGCACCAGTACCAATCAGAATGTTAACAGACGCATGCTGATCTGGGAATACAGTTTTTATACGTTCTACATTAAAGTAATCCTTCAGCGATAATGTTGTTTTTTTGCCCCAAACAGAATCTTCCTGCCCCATAAAAGGTGCAGTTATACGTATAATTTCTTCTTCGGATTTCATTGCTTTACCAAAATCAACCAAGTTGACTTGTAAGCTTCTTAATTGCAACTCGTTCGTTATCGCTGTAATTAACCTGTCCCAGTAAACGCCTACATAGCCATCTATCACCACGGTTTTATGATCAACAATGTAATCGCATAAAGTTTCAATACCCGAGAATATCTTTTGATCTCCCAGATTGAAATACGGATATATATCGTAACCATCGACTTTTTTGATTTTAGCTGTATGATCGGGCATGATCTCCTGCTCGGTTTTTCTTAAAGGTTCTTCTAAAGACATAGTACTGTTCAAAATATTAGGAAGACTTAAATGTTGCTGTTGCATGTTTTATTTGTATGTACATATATATCAAATACTAAAATGAAGGTTTGACCGAAGTAGCGGCTCTTGAAAGCAATGAACAAAAAGCCGAAAAAGACTTAATGCGCACAATGAATGCTGTTTCACAATATAATTAATCAGAACAAAAAATATGAACTGAAAAATTTTTAACTTAAAAATCAACACATCAATACTTGGTTAGGCAATACATTTAAAAGTATGTACATACAAATGTATTATTTAATAATTATAGTCCAAATATTTTTGAATTTTTTTTCATTAAATTGCGATTAAACACATCTTAGAAGCATTAATAACTCTAATTATGTACACACATACTTAAACAAGGTATTTTTTTTCTAATATTGTGATGATTATGAAACTTAAAATCGATCATAAAAGTCAGGTACCATTGCATATCCAGGCCGAAGAACTGCTTCGAAGGCTGATTGAATCGCAGGAATATATAGACGGAAAACTTCTTCCTAATGAGGTAGAGCTTTCAAAAGACCTTAACATATCGAGAACCACCTTAAGGCAGTCGATCAATAAATTGGTTTATGATGGTTTACTGGTTCGTAAAAAAGGGGTTGGAACCAGGGTTGTGGAATCCAAATCTCTAAGCTCAAAATCTAAAAACTGGATGAGCTTTTCCCAGGAAATGAGTGCCCGCGGGATTCCGATCAAAAACTTTGAGCTCCATGTAAGCTGGGTACTCCCTGAAAAGCGCATTGCAAGCTTTTTCGGAATTAAAGAAGACATAAAAGTGCTGAAATTAGTCAGGCTCAGAGGCCGGCCTGAAGGTCCTTTTGTATTCTTTGAGTCGTATTTTCATCCAATTGTTGGGCTTACAGGAGAGGAAGACTATAAGGCTCCTCTATACGAAATGCTTGAAAAATCACATGGAATCGTTGCGATGGTATCTAAAGAAGAAATTAGTGCTTTGCTAGCAGATGAATTTATTGCGGAAAAATTGGAAACCGCTATTGGCTCCCCTATTTTATTCCGCAAAAGGTTTGTTTACGATAACGAGGAAAGACCAATAGAATATAACCTGGGTTACTATAAAGCCGATAGTTTTATCTATACTGTAGAGAGCCGACGGGCGTAATACCTGAAACAAAATAACAGATTTTTGGGCCAAAGACCAGATGATTTCAGGGGCGAGTTGATCAATTTTGCTCTGTTCAATTTAGGCTAAGCTTTAAGATAATTATCATTTCACCAGCTAAACATGCTACTATTACCCTGTATTTTCGCAGACATTGTTAAATTGTCCTTTTAGTTTCGACAAAACCCTGATTTCTCTACCTTTAAATAATGCCAATGCCATTCAGGACATCTCAAATAGCAAAGGCTAGCTTTTGTTTTATAGCATTAGGTGGTTTGGGATTACTGGATCTTTCGACTATGCTCAAGATGACAAGTGGAGAGATGAAAGATCTTTTTGTGGCAATCGAGATTACTTGGTGTATGGCCTGACAAGTACAGCCAGTTGCACTTAGAGCCGAAAACGCCTAATAATCTCAAGAAATCTATAATTAATCCGTCGATTTATAATCAAATCCTACAGATAAAAAACTTTTAACCTGCTGAAATGTTAAAATAAAAACATCTAAATGCAAAACTTTACTCAAACTCGTGACCTTCTGGAACAGTCCAGTTATTTTTATTTAATCAGTGTGGGCATGGATGGTAATTATAGCTATACCAACCCTAATTATAAGAATCAATTCCAATTCCTGCACGATGATCTGGTTGGCAAACCCTACCATATTACCATGCATCCTGATGACTGTAAGATTTGTGAAGAGGCTTCAGCTTTATGTTTCCAAAACCCGGGAAAATTGATACCAGCAACTATTCGAAAACATGATGGTCAGGGAGGCTATATTTGTACGCAATGGGAATTCAGAGCGATGATTAATAACCGATCTGAGCCAGTTGGAGTATTTTGCATCGGTTATGATATCACAGAGCTTGTCGCTGAGCGAGCTGCATCCCAAAAAATAAATGAAGAAGTACTTGCGCACTCCACACTTTTGGAAAATATCGTTTTCCAGCAAACCCACACGGTAAGGGCTCCATTAACAAATTTGATTGCACTTACCAGGATTTTGAACAAATCCCATGATGATGTTCAGCTCCGAAGCAATTTGGCGAATATGATTTTAGAAACAGCAAAAAAATTAGATGATATCATCTCTGATATCGTAAAAAATGTTCGAGAAAAAATAAGATAATCAAATTTCTCAACCAAACCCCTTGTTTGCACTTATGAATAGAAGCGTTATAATAGTAGATGATGACAATTTTACACTATACATTAATCAAGAAATTCTGGAACCTATCATTTCAACTACCTGGAAGACTTTTCTTGGGGCGAAAGCGGCCCTCGTTTTTCTGGAAGCGTATGTTAATGAAGAATCGCAATTATTGATTTTTCTGGATTTAAATATGCCTTTAATGAATGGCTGGCAATTTCTGGACGAGTTAAAAACGTCCAAGTTTCAAGCTAATATTTTTGTAGTTATTGTCACCTCATCTATAGATCAAAGGGATAGTTTTAGGGCACTCGAGTATCCTTGTGTACATGGCTTCATCTCCAAACCTTTAGAAGAAAAAACTGTTTTGGCATTAGCCGAGATACCACAACTCTCATTTTTCTTCAAATAATTTTAAATGCTATTTCATTATATTAGCCCATTACTCATTTCGTTGTACAACATTCTAAAATCCAGACTTCAAAGATTTGCTAATACATAACCTTTTACTATACACAGGACTTTTTCTTGTTGCTGCAACAGTCATCCCATTCATTAGGCACGACTATTGGATTTTTAGGGTTTTCGAATATCCCAGACTTCAGAAGCTCACGCTCAGTATACTCATTTTTGGCACTATTCTTATCTGTTTTCCACCGATAGGTTTCTGGCAAACTGCGCTCTCTATTTGCCTTTTTATTAATATCTGCTATCTATCCTACCTGATCCTTCCTTACACAGTTTTCGGAAAAAAGCAGCTGATTTCTTCAAAAAACCCTGTAAACGACAATAACATCAATATACTCATTGCAAATGTTTATCAGGAGAATAAAAAATCCAAAGACTACCATAAACTAATCAAAAGATACCAGCCCGACCTGGTTTTGATGGTCGAGACCAATATATGGTGGCAGAAAGAGATGGATAGTTTATCAGCAACTTACCCTTATCAGATTCTTGAACCCCTGGAAAACACCTACGGAATGCTTATGTATTCAAAATTTCCAGTCGAGGGAAAAATACACTATTTAGTTGAACCTGATATACCTTCAATTATAGCCGAGGTAAGCCTGGCAAGCGGACAGCGTGTCAAACTGTTCTGTCTTCATCCAAAGCCTCCTGTGCCTCAAGAAAATCCCCGATCAACAGAAAGGGACAAAGAGATCCTTTTGGCAGCGACAATGGCGAAAGAAAGTAAATTGCCAGTAATCGTGATGGGTGACCTTAATGATGTGGCATGGAGCTATACAACAGAACTGTTTGGAAAAATCAGCGGATTATTGGATCCGCGTAGAGGAAGAGGATTTTTTAACAGCTTTAATGCCAAGTACTTTTTTCTGCGTTTTCCATTAGACCATATCTTCTGCTCTGCCAATTTCGCATTAAAATCCATAAAGCGGCTCGAAAGGTGCGGCTCGGACCATTTTCCAATGGGTGTCAATCTTGAATTTGCACCGCAGGTTGAAAAGTTCAATGAGCATTTGGTACCTACAGCTGAAGAGGTTGAGACCGCCGAGGAGAAACTTAGTGCAATTTAAGTTTGTCATTAAAAATGATACAGTTAATGAACTCGAGTACGCAAAACAGTATGTTCTACTAATAGTAGAGGAACAATAACCTAAACTACAGTTTTTCAAGCACAAATATTGTCAACTATATCAGTAACAATAATAATCTCACCGAAACGTATAGGGTGATTACAAAGAATAATAAAATGACACTGTCGCATGAAGGTTCATGCAAGAATGGTTGTGACTATGCTAGTGCAAAGATGACGCATTAGAATAAAAAATAAGTTACATATGCGTACAGCACCGATCACATATTATCAATAGAGCGTTTGCGGCTTTTCAGTGCATTATGAATGATAAAGAAGGCAATTATAAAAATTACGGCATAACAAGCATACACAATATTCTTTCCATCAGGATGACCGTTATTGGAGATAGAAATCGCGAACAATGCCCAAATCCCCACTGCTGCAAATTCCCTAAGATTTCGGACATATACCATAATAACATTCACCAATCCAGCTACACAGATCATGATGATCGCCCATGTGTGGGCCGAAATACTCCATCCCTGCCAACTTATTTTAGTAAGATAAGCAGAAATATTTGCAATCCAGGCGACCGTAATCCATCCTGAATATAATGCAAACGGCCAGTACACAAATAGATATTCCTTTAAAGGATGGGCGTCCAGTTCCATCCTGGTATTGATTATAATCTTAACCAGACAAAAAAGAAGAAAACCCATCACAACTACGGAGAGGCCAATATAGTCATACAACCAGGCGCCAACCCAAAGCGAATTCGCCAGACATGATAAAACGAACCACCAGCCGATTCTCGAGAGAACATTGGATGCGGATAGATCTTTTTTACCGTTGTTCCAGGTATAAAAAACAAAACCCAATAACCCGAGGTAAATAATTCCCCAAATAGAAAAGGCATAGCCTGCGGGCGTAAAATAATTGAAATACCTGTCAGAAGTTGTTTTCATTGTATTACCATTGAGTAGTCCGGCATTC
>Ga0247815_10000482_pt1 | contig 31241 bp, 40 predicted proteins | sample UWRJL194509B1_FD_181014 | JGI IMG/M metagenome (GOLD analysis project Ga0247815, IMG submission 181014) | Plant litter microbial communities from Arlington Agricultural Research Station in Wisconsin, United States - UWRJ-L194-509B-1 | ecosystem: Environmental > Terrestrial > Plant litter >...
GTGGAACCGCCGTTGGCCTGGCGAATATCGATGAGCGAGGCGCCCTCAAAAGCCAGTCGCACTCCCGCTCCAAGGTTCGCGCCCCGCCGTCACCGACGCAGCCCAAGCCGCACGCTGCGACGCTGTCCCACCTCCCGCCAAGCCCCGTTGAGCGTGGTCGCCGCCGGCAGCGGAAGCCGCTGCAAGTCCCGCTGTCCATCCTTATCCCGGATTCGAACCACATCGACGTCCCACGCACCATGGTTCAGCGCGTGGAAATTGTGTCGTTCAAAGTCCCCCTGCCCACGCTCATAGGTCAGATCGCTGCCTTTGCGAGCCAACGCTCGGTGAGCGGTGGCCTTCGTCTGTTCTAGACGCCTCGACTCTCATGCCGTTCTGATCGCGCTGCTGCTGTCTGTCCTCTCACCGCTCACTCTCTTTTGACGAAATGCCTCTCATTCTACCTCAACATGATGTTCTATCCTTCTTCCTTGCATGCCCACCGAACGCTTTTCCAAACCTTTCTTTCCACAACGGTCAACTTATTGCTTCAATAACTTGTAAATTCTTCTGTAGCGGTTTTCAATCCTTTGTCCTGGGTGGCACTGGCTGGTATTTGTATTTTCTTTCTTGTCTTATTAGCCTGTTTTACTTGTTGCCATTCTTCTCAAATTCTACGACTCCTCGTCTCTCTGGGGTACGACTTTATCTCACTTCTCCTGGATCGTGGCACCGGTCTTTCTCGTCTATCGCGAAATGTTGGCCTTGACGACGGAGTGCAAGCGTGCCGCAGCCAGTGTTTCCCACTCATTTTCCCTCTGCCCGGACCACAGCACCACATACTCGTTTGTGCAAAGGGAAAAGTGTGATCCTTGATAATTGGCCATCATGACGAGAAGACTGCAATTGCGTATGGATACGAGATCGAGAGACGGAGGATCCAAAACACCGTGCAGCGGCGCAGTGATCATGACCTTGCATGTACGCAACGCATGGTATCTGATCCAGGTTCCGGTACGAAAGATTGTCTCAATTGCAGCTTAGCGATACCCATGCGAGTACGATCGCCCGGAAGAGTACCCGCCACCGCCGCGGGAGGCTGCATCTTGCGGGCGGTAGTCCCGCGACCCGCCACGGTCGTTGTTCCAACCGGATCCTCCTCCGCCTCCGCCGCCCCGCTGCCCACCCATACCCGGAAGTCGATGGCGAGGCGCAGGTGACCGCGAGCGAGACCGTGAGCGGGACCACGAGCGCGACCGTGAACGCCGACGGATCCGGCCAGGCGAACGACTGGCTGAGCGGGACCGCGAACGACGCCGACCAGGGGGAGACTTTGACCTTGAGCGTCCCCGCCGAGCAGAAGGTGGCGACCGTGAGCGAGACCTTGAACGGGACCTCCTGCGTGAAGATAGGGGACCAGAAGTGGGTGCCGCTGCGGTGGTTGAGAAGTCGCCACGGCCCCCACCAACCTGCGGGGAAGCAGCAACGGGCGCTGGTGGTGCTCCTTGTTTGAAACTGGACCAGTTCGAGCGAGACTTTTCTGCATGACCCTTCCGTACCGCAGCTGCAGACGGGGCCAAGGAAGTCGAATCGGGACCAGTGATAAGGCCTGCTGCCGGCGCCGGTACAATTATGGAGCTGCTTCCCAGAGGAGCTGCTAATGCAGGAGGAGCCTGGTTCGAGGACACTTGTGCAATGTTTGCAGAGGAAGAGCCTGTGAAAGAGATGCCTAGCTTCTTGAAACCCGAAACGGGCGCGGCAACTGTCTCCAAATTGCTTGACGTGTTGGCTGCGGTGGGAGCAATTGGCCCGATGTTCGACCACCCAGAACGCTTGAAGCCGCCGGCAGGGGAGTCAGAGGGAAGCGAGGCCGAGGATATCCCCGATGTGGTAAGTGGCTGCTCCGAAACGCCGGTGGTTGCGGAAGCAGAGGCAGGAGTGGGACCCATTGCAGCCCACCCGCTCCTTTTGAATCCGCCGGTGGTTTGGACGGCTGATGCAGGAGGTGTCGACGTCGACGTGGTCGCGTCCGAGTTACTCGCCAATGATGGTCCTGCGCCAGCCGAGACTGATGCCCAACCGACCTTCTTGAATCCTGAAGGTTTGCTTTGACCAGACGGAACAACTGGCACAACAGCTGGAGTCACAGGTGCAAGAGGCGTCGAGGGTGAGGTCGCGACCGCAGGAAGCTTCACACCAGCAGCCTTGGCCATTTTGCGAAGCTCTTTCTGCTCCCGGAGACGTTCTTTCTCCTTACGTGCATCCGCCTCTCCTGCATTCGCGTTCTTCATGCGTTCTGCAGCCTGCAAAGTCACGTGTCAGCAGTGAAGTTGAAAGGCTTCAAGAACCCGAACCTTAAGGTCCCTCTCGCGTTTCTTGTGATGATGCGCATACGAGTTACAGTGTTCGTCGAATTGACCCACGTTAGTGTACTGCTTGTCGCAGATGTCACCTTGGATGACGTTAGCGAAGAGCGTGGCCTCCTGAACTGTGGCTTTACAGTAAAATGGACGGAGGACTTGACTGATCTCAGTTTTCACCGTTTCTTTCTGAGCAGCCGCATTCTGAGACAAATTGTCAACTCAGAATATCTCGCTGTTGTGCTCGTCACGCACCAAGCGAATCTGCCGCTGGTCGTCGGATTCTTTCATCTGACGTTCAGAGTCCAAATCGCGTCGTTGGGCGACTGTGGCTTCGATAATACGCGCATCCATGGCCGCCTTGCCAATACCAGTGCTGTCCGACTTGAGCACAAATGGAATGGGGTCGGTACGTGCTGTGAAGATGACATTGCATGTCAGTGCTCACATCGGTTGAACACGTAGAGGCAGCCGCCTACCGTCCTCAGACAACCCGAGACCAGTGCCTTCCTTCCAACCCATTTTTGCGAGCAGTGCAAAGCCCTTGTTCGAGCTGCTAATTCGCGTGTTGACGTTGACTGCCTCATGCTGGGCGCCGAAGTGTTCTCTGAATGATCGCGGGTCCATGGGATCACTGACGATGTCCTGCGGCTTTGGCGACGGGGAACGGGAGATTATGGACACGTTATCATCATCAGACTGGTCGCCCTCGAGGTCGCGTAGGTACTGAGGCTTTGTGTCTGGCTCCTCGCCGTTACCGCCGTCGTCATCGAAGTCGTCTGAAGGCTGTTGCAGACGAGCATGCAGGAAGACAGTGAAGGGTACTGGGTGCGCGTAAGGCGTATGCCTGTACCTTTACTTGGGTTCGTTCCATCGGAATCGCGTTCCACCGCGAAATCGTTGAGGATGACATGATGGGCAAAGTCAAAGAGGTTCGACAGCCGATGCAACTCCGCTTCGCACACTCCGCCTGAATCAAATGCAATATTTTTTTCATATTATAGATCATATGCAGGACTTTAACTATTCGCCGAAATAGGAGACGCGGATCCTTTTAGGTCAGACCAGTACGGAGATTGCCAGCATCATCTGTTACTCTCTTCCCCTTAAGACCATTCGATGACGACGCCGCAGGCAATAACAGTGTCGACCCACCGCGAGGTCACCCAGCCCAAGACTCACATCGAGTTCAAGATTATCGTTTCTGCGCAGGTCCGGTCATGGGATGTCTGGCGCCGATACTCCGAGTTTGAGCAGCTGCATGACGACCTGACTCAGACTGCGGGCTCGCAGCCCCCATGCGAGCTCCCACCAAAACACTCTTTCTCGTTCTTCCGAACGAAAAATGACCCAGTCCTACTCGAGGAACGTAGACAGGGCCTCGAGCGGTACTTGAGGTCAATACTCGCCTCGCGCGACCCCAAGTGGCGCGAAACATTCAACTTCAAGGACTTCCTGGCTGTACCTGCAGCCAAGCCTGCAGCAGGCTCAACAGTCCAGTTTACGTCTTCGAGCTGGCTGGACGAGCAGCTCGACCTGCAGGCAGCGGCACGCGAGGTCCGCGCCGAAACAAACAAACGTGACGCATTGGCGGAGCGTGGCGACGTCAACGGCGCACACACCGCCAACGTCCAGGCCAAGAAGAAGCTAGCCGCACTTACATCACGCATTGGTGCTCTTACGGCCGGATTAGCTACCCTCGCTGCGGCAGGCATGAGTGAGGGCGAGGTGCAGCGCCGCACCGACATGCTCGCCCGCCTTGACGACGACTCTCAGAAGTTGTCAAGGATCGTTATTGCAGCCAAATCTGCACGCACTGCTGCGCAACCAATGGTTGCTGCCCAGGCTAGGGCAGATCGCGACGAGCTCTTGTCTGGCTCCAGCCCAACGGCACGCGCCTTCGGCTCGCGGCCAGCCACTCGGGTGTTTGGCGGTGGCGGTACATCCAAGCCTGTCGCTGAGGAGAACGACGTCACCCGGCCACTTGACAATCATGGTCTGGTGGGACTGCAGCAGCTTCAGATCGACGAGCAAGACCAGCAGCTCAACAGACTCTCAGCTATACTTGAGCGTCAGAAGGTCCTGGGTACCGCCATTGGCAACGAGATTGCGGAGCAAATCGAGATCCTGGACCAACTCTCGAACGATGTCGACAACACTCAGGCCAAACTGCAGTCCGCAAAGGTTCTGCAGAACCGTGTCAAGTGATTTTTCCCATGCCCATATTCACACTCACATCTCCCACACTGTGCTAGATAATGAGCCACCTTCTGTTGTACATTAATCTTACATGTGCAGTACGATACACTTCTCCGCCAAGGTCTAATAACATGTCGACTGACGACGTGATCATAAACTGAAGTGTTCAACATGTAGCTCCACGCCTCCCAACCTCCGCATCTGAGCTGGCGAGAGCAGCGCAACTGTGTTCTGCGCTTCGTTCGTTAGGGCTCTTGGCCCGCACACGGCGATGGCAAGTCCGCCGCCTGCTCGAGCGGACGGGGACGGTGAGGCGGCTTCATTATCAGGCGAGGTCGACAAGAACGGCGCCAGATGGGTCTTCATCGTTGGCTTCTCCATCGTGACTTCTAGCCTTGGGATATGCGGGACGGCCTCTGGATCACAAAGACATGTGACGAAAATGTTAAAGTTGAGTTCGAGGCCTGCGTCTTGCGCCTTGACCGCAATATCCATCATCAAGTCCTGGAACCAGAATAGACAACCTGTGATCCACATAAATGTCAACTCAAGTCCCAGCATCAGATCACCCAAGTTGAGAACGCACCAAAAGACCGGATGCACCACACCAAATCAACCCGTCTCGTTCGCTCTCCAAACATCCTTCCTTGCCTCGCAATCCTCCCAACCAAATCATCGAGCACGCCTAACGCGAACGTGATGCCCGAACCGCCCGCAACGAGTAGCACGTTCTCCGACCTGGCAGGATCGATCGCACATCCGCCGTACGGGCCGTCGAGCATCACTGATACGCGGACGCCTTTCGGGTCTTCGCGGGCAAGGACATTCAGCGCAGACGACCACGGCCCCTGTGCGCGCGAGCCCAGGAGTATACCACCGGGGGAGGACGAGCAGCTAATCGTGGAGGGCGCGGTAATGATTGTAAGGGGGTGTGATTCGAAGATGCGACCGCTGAAGAAGACGCGTAGGCGGACGTGCTGCCCAGCGGTCCAACCTCCGTCGACGTCATGTACACGAATCTATGGTTCCATGCGTTAGCTAAGATTCAAATCGAGGAGTATAAGGTCAGACGAACCAGTGTCATGACCTGGTCTGTACTTGTGATCGTCGCAGACTTGATACGGAACCGCAGGAATCGCACAAACATATCAAACGCATAGAAGGCGATTGGCGGGAATATGTATGGCGGAGCGTATTCCGTATGGTAGCAAATAACCACGAAAAGTGCAGTATACGAGATGACGCTGTGTAGCGGCATCAATATTGAAGGAGCTCCACGTCCAGAATCCCCGAAACTTACTGGACTGCGAAGAATCCTTGATAGAACCATCGCCTCAAAGGGCTCAGCGATGTGGCCACGAGCACGCAGAATATACCGAGGGCCGCTAGACCTGTCTCTAGCTTGTCTGCTCGGAGTTCGGTGTTGGTATTGAGCCAGATTCCGCCGTGAAGCACGACCGCAATGAACATGCCCCGTCCAGCCCAGCGATGGACCCAGTTGAGTTTCTCGTATCCATGTCCAAAAAGGAGCTGCAGTACGCCGTTCTTGGTGGCAAAAAGGAAGATCAGGGGCAGCTGCGCGAGCGCGAGGAAGCCTGCACGATCGGCGTTCTTGAGGATATCATTGCCGTCCAGAATACAGTAGAAAAGCGCAATGAAATATGCGATAATGCCAATAACTAGAAATAGCTTCTCGTGAGTTATATATGTGGGGTTGGTTGGAAGGAACGTACACTGGGCAAAGTCAATGTTGATGCCTCGCAGCGGTGCCTGCAACTCCCCCTTTAGGTGCAGGAACGCTAGCCACGTCCTGAGGGCCGATGAAGGCCGCGATGCTGGTATTGTGGGCTTCTCACGGTCTATCACTATGTCGTAACGAGGCTGCATATTCTCCCAGAGTCCAATTCCGGTGAAGAAACGCCGTGCACGGATCGACTGCACCAGTCGTGGCAGCGATACGACTATTCCTACGCCTAGAGCTGCAAGATATGCCCATGTGAAGCCGCGTGCATAGCGTGGGTCGACCTCTAAAGCACTGTGAAGGTGACTGAATTAGTACTCATCATTCAATCACACAGCAGTGGAGGTTGCTGCGACGCACTCGTAGATATGGTGCGTAAACTCGTCCGGGAAGTTGATGCCGCCCGACATTGTGCGTATGGGCTAAGAAAGAGAGATAGATCGTAGTCCGAAAGCAGGGTTTCTTAAAACAGGACCACAGGACTCGGCATCGGCGGGCAGGGGACGAGAGAGGGCAAGGAGAGCAGCGAGGCGCGCGTTGCCGAGGCGGTGGCTTCCCTCAAGCGCGCGTTGCATACACAGACAAATTCTTTTAGCGGCGGACTGCCGGTTCTAGCGCCAGAACTCATTGACATTCGGGCACATTTGATTGCTCGAGTGTGTAATTATACATGAGAAGATCGTTATAGCTCGTGGACAGATGCTCAGAACATTGCGGCTAAAGCTGCGAAGACACCGGCGCCTGCAAGCGCGAGCTTCGAACCAGCCACCTGGAAGGCAGCGTCGCCGGGCGAGGTTGCTGCTGGTTGGGTTCCGGTGCTGCTGGGCCCACCAGTCTGTGTTTTCGTGGCATCCGCGACCGTGTAGATCGGGTTGATGCATTTCAGGTCGTCTTTCGAGGGGGAGGTTGTGTTTGCGACGAATGTGACATCCGCGCAGTTGTACAGCACACTGTGCCCCTGGAAAATACACACAATTGTCAGAATCCGAGTGAGATTGCTTTAAGGAGCGTTCACATACAGTGACAGCTACAAGGATGGTAGCATTTGCGCCCTCCTTGACGCCGCTCGAAGACAAGTCGGGGAACGCGAAGCAGTGAACGCCCACGCCCTTAATCTCAAAGAATGGGAAGACGTCAACGGCCTCTTTGCTCTCAGTAGAGTTGAAGTCGGAGAACTCCTTCGGATCGGCTTCGAGAGAGAGGGAGATGAAGACAGCGCCTTCATCGTGACCATTGTTGATAGCCAGGACACCGTTCGTCAAGCTCAAGCTCGCACGTGTCGCCGACACCGGAAGGTCAGCGCAGAGGGCAGTCTGGTTCCCCTCGTTAAATTCGCCGCCGTCGGGTGCCGTTCCGCGGTAACTGTAGAGGGTAGTTGAGCCTTTGCGCTGTAAGCCAAACAGAGTGTGACACTCACGCCGGGTACGTGATCTGGAAGTGCGCTGCGGCAGAGACGGCAAGCGCAAGAGAGACAACGGCGGAGCGAACAGAGAACATGGTGGAGGGGAGAGCGTGAGTTGGCTAGCTAAGGAAGCGAGTAGCTTGAGGGAGTGTCGGGGCTTAAATAGGGGGCAGGCAAATTTCTTTTTCTGGCACCTTCGCCGCCTCCAAGCGCGCTCTACCTGATCAGAATCATCCAGGCAACAGTGAACGGCATGCTGCCATACACGACGCACAGGTACGCAAGGGGCAGCTGGCGCTTCTGCTCATAGGGAACGAGACACTCCCTTAAGTTCAGGCACAAATCGATGTAACATTCATGGTCTTTATGTTCGTACAATTCAAGCTCAATGCATATGTGCGCCACGGCCATACCTCCCGAACAGAAACTCGCCGAGGCCGGCACCGCCAACGACGGCAATGAAGTAGGCTCCTTGAAAGGTCCTGTGACCGAGGTGAGATTTCAAACGGTCTCAACACGCCGGTCGGTCAAACGCACATGATGGATAACATCAACCCGTATTGGAGGGCCGTTTGCAAAGCGTGAAGGATTCCGCGCGACAGATCATGCGAGAAGACGAACGGCGCTGCTGCACGGACGGAGACAGCACGTGGAAGCAATGACGGGACGTGCACGGGTTGTGAAGGCAATCCGGCACTCTCTAGAGACGAGTCCCCGCTTTCGACCTTCTCTGTTGACGGAGGATGATCTGGAAGGGGTGCGAATCGACGTGCTACAATAGCTTCAGCCCTGTGCAGAGGAACATTCTCAAGTCAGTCTGGTGCGAGTAGCGGATTGCAGCTCTCGCACACCTCTGTTGCCACCAAGCTTCCATCACAACGCGCATCGCAGCAAGCCAGCGCTCAAGAATGGCCAGCAGGAAGAGGCCGATGGCCGCGCCAGCGAGCGCGCCCGTTGATTGCGGCACCCAGGCATCGAACCATAGAGCATCACCACGCGACAAGTGAAATGTCGAGTGCATCATGCTACCCGTTGACGGAGTCTCAGACGAGGTTGAACCGTGCGAGTGTGACATGTGAGCGGAAGGAGGGAGAGGATAAACGGCGACGGGAAGTCAGGTCACAGATGAGAGTGCTGGGACGAGGCTAAGTCCAACGAGATAGGCGCTCGGACTCGCCCGACGCCACCCAGACCCGCAACGCCTGAGCAATGTTTTTTCGGCAAGAACCCTGCAGGTCAGCGCAACCGGATCACCACTAATTACAGGATGTATGGAACTATAATAATATGTGAGAGCTGGGACGTACCTGGCAATGCACCCGCGCACGGTAGTGCGGCCCGTAGACTCAAAGCGCTCGCCCACGGTCCAATCGTCAAAGCAAAAGCACACACAAGCACGCAATTTTGAGGCGATTCGTAGTTGGAAGGTTTAGGACAGTAGCAGTGGTGTACCCGTCTGTGCGCATAGCCGTGCCCTCTGGCGCGAAGACAAAGACAGCTGATCCATGCAACTCAAATAATCCGAGCGGTAGGAAGCTCTGGTGTAACGTGACTTCGGTAACAGTGGGCCAGCGCATCGGGGTTCGGGAGGCTACGCTCGCACCGTCTGCGCTGGACTGTTGCACGACAGACCAGCATCCTGGCCAACATCCTCGGGGTCCACATGTCTTTCTGTTGTCGTTGATATGATCTGCGCAAGACACTGAGACAACCGATACACGAGGCAAGACAGTAGCTGGAGAAATGCGCGCTATCGGTATGACGGCGGAGTGATTTGTATGCAGGTCGTGCGACCTGAGGCGTGAGCTCCTGCGCAAAAGCCAAGAGCTGAGTGGTGAAGACAATGTACGACAAAAATCGTGGTTTTGTATGTGGCGAGCCCTTGTCGACGAGTGAGTAATCAGCGTGGTGGATGGCGGAATTGCCGCATTGACGAGTGCTCTCGATGGTAGAGGGTAGACAGCGACGAGGAAGCCAACGGCGCTCATGTCGAGTGACCAGCGAGTAGAGGCGGGCCCTTCATGATGAGAGACGGAGGCAGAAGAGGTTTGGCCGTCGCTGGTGGGGAGAAATAAAAGACCGCGTGGCTGTGTTGCGCGACTTTCGCCGCTGCGCAGGTACATAAACGGAGCGTCAGAGCCCGGTCAACGGATCTCTTGCTCTTTTGCGCCCCCCGTTTCCACCACCTTGCCTGCTTTCCCAAAGCCTTCATCCCTTCCCTCCGCGACATCCAAACTTGCACTTTCCTCCTCGATTCATATCATACACATCTACTGTCCTCGCTTCAGCTCTAACCATTTATAACTCATGCTGTCTCGCTGGTACACCTTTCCCAAGATTTGTTCACCTCAGGTCCATATTCTATAGCTGCCTCATACACACTTCCGCCCCCTCTATGGCGCGCATCAGCCATCCATCCCGCAGGGCCAGCACTCGCCGACCAGCGCCGGCTGACACCAATGTTTTGACCATACAGCTCGCTCATTGGTTGCCTCGGCCCCCGTCGACCCACGTGCTCCCCACCGCTCTCATTGCCCCGTGACCTCCGACGTGGCCGTTTGGAACCCTTGGCGCTGCATCTTTCCCCGAGTTCGTGATGTGGTAGCTCACAATTGTGCTTGACTCGGGAACGCCGCATGCCCACCACCAGGTCTCGACCAGCACCCCTGCAACCTTGAGCGCCAACGCACGGTTCATTGAGTATTGCGTCTAACCAATCTGGGCTTCTGGCAACACAATATCGGAACTGATCAAACTTGCGAAAGTTCACCGGCTTTCACCGCGTTCAGCTCAGCGTCCAAGGCTCCTTCTCTGTAGCTCTTGCCTCCAGCACATGTTATATTGCTTTCCGCCAATTGGCGCAAATAGTTATAATTCAAAATCAAATCCGTTGTTAGCTGGTCGTGCCTCGCGTGATCTGTTGAGACTCCGAACTAGCCGGCGGTAACCCGACGCTTCCCCAAGCGCGCTGCTCAGCTCCAAGGCTTATTCCTCGTTCGCATGGCATCTCCGGCGCAGTAATTTGTTGCGACCGGCTGAGTCAAGAGACAGTAGTACAACTCCACGGCGCTCCGCGCAGTTAGGTCATGATGGCTTCTTGTGTACGGTGCAGGCGTGTTACTACCGGCACACGAGTATAAAACCGTGAAGTTGCGTGACATTCAAAGGGCACAGTCCGCGCCTTCTCTCCATTCTGCACATCCCCCATGCTCCGCTTTGCTAAGGGTCTCGCGTTGATGAGCCTCATGTCGTCCGCGTTGGCGCAGGCGACAGCGGCTGATATCAAGCACATTGGCTACATCATCTTCCCCGGCGTTGAGATTCTAGACATCATGGGCCCGCTATCACCGTTGAACATGTTGTCCAATTCGGCGTCGCTGAACCTCAGCATCATCTCAGCGTCGACGGACCCAGTCACCTCCGCCCCGCTCTTGCCGCCGGCCACTGGTTCGCGCTTCTACCAGACGATCGTGCCTTCGCACTCGCTGGCAAACCCGCCCCAGGACCTCGACGTCCTTATTGTTCCAGGCGGTCCCGGCACGCGTGCCAACATCACGGAGTTGCAACCTTACTATGACTACATCGCTGCCGAGTGCGTTGCTCTCTGATCGTTGAAAGCTCACAAACATCTGACGGTAATACTGGCAGGTATCCGAAGCTCAAGTACCTCATTTCCGTCTGCACTGGTGCAACCATGCTCGCACGTGCGGGTGTGCTGGACGGCAGGCGCGCCACAAGCAACAAGTTTGCCTGGACGTTTGTGCTTAGCACCGGCCCCAACGTGAACTGGGTCCCTGAGGTGAGAAAGCATGCCATAAAGCATGATTCTAAGTCCGTAATGCTGATGCTTGGCCGCACTGCCCATAGGCACGTTGGGTCGTTGATGGTAACATCTGGACAACGAGTGGAGTGGCTGCAGGACTCGATGGAATCTTCGCCTGGATTAAAGAACTCTGGGGCGAAGATCGTGCTCTTCGTATTGCCAATATTCTTGAATACGAGCGCCACACTGACCCGAGCTGGGATCCCTTCGCGGAGATCTGGAACGTAACCGTACCAGCCCCGACCACGACCGTCACGACGACGCCGTTGCCGACCTCCACGAGTACGCCACCTGCTACTTCAAATTGCTCAAAGAAGCAACACTGAATGAATTACGCAGGCACTGACGTTTGAGAGTCGAAGGATGGGTGGTTCATCTATAGCTCATGACCGGAAGCCTGGTAGTCTAAACATCTGCAATTTCATCTCAGCACCTGATATGTACTCGCGTTGTTCGTACAGACCTCATACAGAGCCTCTGCTGGAGTTCCATAGCCGAGATGTTTGCCCGTCTCGATTTTTGAGCCGAGCACAACCCCTACAACAGTTCCGTTGGCCGCATCGACAATCGGTGTGCCACTCGTGCCAGCCATCGGAACGGGTGTAAAGACCATTTGCGACAGCGCATCGTATGTTCCAGTCTATAGCTCGTTAGCCTTATCGGTATCCGCCCAGCACAAATGAAAAGGCGCCTGCCTGTGCTGGTCGTCCTGACGGATCACGGTAGCCTTGTACGCTCCCGGTGGACCAATGTCCGGTGGGGACAGTCGCCTGCGGTACGAGTCGCTCAAAGTCCAGAATAGGGACCTGGACGGCGGCATTAACTGGAGCAGGAAATAGTGCCACTGGAAGTGAGCGCAGCTGAAGCAATGGTTCGTGATCTGGTTGAACTTGAAGGAGTAGCACGTCATGTCGCGGAAGGGAAGACATGACGCTGGCCACCGGAATGATGCTACCGTCTTGGGTAACAAGAAAGCTCGCAGACTGTTTCTTGGTGACTGATGGTGCCAAAAGCTCGCTGGCCTGATCGCACACAGTGAGCCTTAGAGTACTTAGAATGCCGAACGAGGCACCTCTAGCAGTGTGTGAGCACAGGTGACGACCCCAATCCTTGGTTGACTTGTTCCAGATTCCAGCATTGATACGCAGAATCCGGTGCACGAGATTACACGGGGGATATCGTCGCTCCTCTGCAAGACGTGGCTTATCGCGACGATGCCAGGGTGCTTGAAATCACCGAACTCGACGCGACGATGCTTTGGCGGTGCGTTCTCATAAGGAAGCGTCGCATTAACAACACGGCCGGCATGGCTGCTATACTGATTTCGCAGCTGATCTACCGGTGTGCAGGTGGAACTAGCAGCGAACGTAGCACGTATGCGGGATTCGTAGGACAACGTTGTATGTCCTGATAGTGACTGGGAGCGCTGCGAGGCTTGCAAGATGTCGGAGACAGACGCCATGAGTCGTACGGCTGTGTGTCGAACGAGGGGTGTCACATGATGTACGAACATTGTGAGTGCAAGTTGGCAAGCTATGTTTCGGGATTTCGCGGGTTTACCGATTGCGTGCTCTTTGCGCTTACCTTCCTACTTTCCACTGGTACGATGCTCTCCTTGGCTGCGCGATCTGCCTCCCGCGCGATGGGCGCGTCGGCTACTCGAGCCATCCGCGCACCAGTGCTTTCACAGGCCAACGTTAGGAACCCCATACTTTCATTGCGGCGCTTCGAGTCTAGCAAGACGCTGGCCGATGAGGTTGGCCGACTGCGTTCCGAGGCGCAGGCGGACTGGGTTGCACCTGTTATTACCTATGAACGTGTGAAGGAACTCACAGAACAGCCTACCGAGGTGCGCTTAGAAACGCGCTCATGTGGCGCGGACAGCCAGCGCTGACTGTGTTTCTCTCGCCCACCCAGAAGGTGTACCTCATTGATGTTCGCGAGCCGGAGGAGGTTGCTCAAGGCGCCATTCCTTCTGCTGTCTCGATCCCACTTTCTGGCTTTAGCCAGTCCATAGTTCTGTCTGAGACCGAATTTAAGGAGAAACACGGCTTCAACAAGCCCCAGAAGGACAGTCAGGTCATCTTCTACTGTCGCAGTGGCAAGCGTAGCGCGTCAGCATCCGATATCGCACGGAGGAATGGATACAAGAAGTGCGTCGAGTTGATCATTCGCGTGGGGATGCCTCTAATGAAGCGCGTGCTGCCGATAGCATTCTCAACTACGAAGGCTCGTGGCTCGACTGGTCCGCAAGGAACGGCATCCCGTCTTCGTGACCGAGGTGAATTATATCGCGCTATCAAATCCGTGAATGAACAAGCTTTCAACGCGCGATGCCAGTTTCCGAAATTCGTTCGTGCTCAAACAACCTGACCCATGTTCGTCCTTATGGCTCAGCCGTATTCCAACTCTGCCTTTGCACCCATGTTCTTCGTTGACGGTCGCATATTCATGGCTTCTCCTGGGGCTCGCCTGCCGAACCGACTGCCTCAACTGTGAGCTTGGTCAGCTGTTCGGCCAGCTCATCCACTTTCGTATCGGTCTTCGACTCCTCGGCCACCTTCTCCTCTTCCTTGCCGCCAGCCACCTTCTCCGAAGCAGGCTGTTTGTCGGTTTGTTTTTCTGGCAGCGCCGTCTTCGCCCACAGTGCCTCAAGCTCATCGGCCCATCCCAAACCGCTCGCGAGTGCCCGCACTGCAGTGTCCGTATCCATCTGGATGAACACATCGTCCCTCTCCCTTCCAATATCTCCCGCCGGAGTCCGGTTGATGAGCACACGCGGACAGACGCCCATCTCTGCAAGGCTTGCAAATGGGTGGATCTTGAGTGAGGTTCCCATAATGAGCAGCAAATCCGCCTCGAGTGTGTGCGGGAAACTGTCGAAGAACGCCTGCCCAAGGGTTTCGCCAAAGAATAATACATCCAACTTGACGAGCCCGCCGCAGACGCGGTTCGTTGGGATGATTGCGTTTAGTTGAGACTCAGCATCAATACCTGTGGGCGGCGGAGCGTCGTCTGCATAGGCGACGACGTTCCTGCACCGAGCTGGCACGCCTCTTTGTATGTGGTCTTTCATCTCGTCGTCGGGAAACTGGCCCTTGCAATCTATGCAATGCTGACCAGCGAAGGACCCATGTGCCTCGACGAGGAGGTCAACCGGGACACCGGCCTTTCGCTCCAAAGTATCAATGTTCTGTGTCGCGCAAAGTTCCAGCATGCCCTTGTCTGCCAAAAGCTTGATGAAAGAATGTGTTACTGTTGGACGGTAGCTGTCGGGTGCGAGCTCTTGGGCAAGTCTGTAGACTAAGTGCGATGTGAGAACCATACCATACGGATGCACTGTATGAACACCCACAAGGCTCCGGATTATTTCTAAAATACTTGAGTTCAAACACGGCTTCTGGATACGGGAGGTTGAATCGACCGAGATTATCCTACGCCAATTATTTGGATGAGATTGTGCAGAGTTATCGGCCGATGTGTGGCTCACGTAGAGCCCGGTACCCGGAGTACGGAAGTCTGGGATCCCTGCAGAGGTGCTGATACCTCAAGATAGCTGCATTAGATTGTATCGCATTACTGCGAGCTTAGAGGTTACCTGCACCACACTGAGGACTTCGTTAGCTCGGCTGAAGACCTTCCTCGCATGTCCGCCACACTCACCATGACGAAGATCTTCTTGCACTTCCCGCTCTTGATGTAGTCGACGACACCCTCAAGATCATTGCTCTGGAGTGCTGATTCAGGCGGTACTCGCGCCAGCATTTTGGCTACCAGCTCTTGGTGTTCTTCCAGCACGGTCGACATCGCAGGTGATGGCAAGAGGCAAGGCGTTGAGCAATTCGTCCTCGCCAACTGCCTTGGAGTAAATCAATATCAAATCCGAGTCACATACGTTCTTTATCATTCGAGACGCTGACTACGCATGCACAAACTCTTGAGGCGACAACAAGAAGGGGACAAACAGGACCGGACAATAACTGTGCGTGTACAGTAGAGTTGGATGCTGGCATGCAACAGCGACGAGTTGCTGGTTGCTGGTGTTAAGGATACAAAGGGGTGCGAAACATGAGGGGCGTGAAGAATGTCATTTGCAAGGACGATGAGGTGATGAGTGTGTGTACGGCTGCCGGTGACTTCAGGAAGCGGATGATGAGAATATCCCGCTCACACGCTGCGAGAAGCTGGGCTTGTGCGGACTAGAGCTTGTGGTTGGGGTGGTGGCTCGGATGCTTGGTGTTTTGGCGGGCAAGTTGGGCCGCTTATTCTTGGGTAGTGCCTCGTTGCCTTCCTCCACCGATTTGCCGGACGATGATATGATGCGCCAAAGTTTTCCAGCACCGGTTCCTCCTGGGGAAGGGCTGGGCAGAGACGATGATGCAGTTCGTTGCGGACGGCTTGCTGGAATTGGGACAGGCGGTGGAAGTGGCATCACTGGAGTGCCGATATTGATCGGCTGAATGTCATCAGCGCAAGGTGACGAGGAGCGAGACCCTGCCGATTCGACGCTCAAAGGAAATGGTGATGTAGGATCTGTCGCCGGCTCTGGCGATGTCTGAAGATCTGGGGACGAGCTAGCCGATGCCGAACTGGAGTCCTCGGCAGCTGAAACATCCGCAAAAGATATGTGGTGCTCTGATCGACGAGGTATCCCATTGATCGGCTTCGTCTCCGCCTCATCTCGGATACGAACGGCCTCAATTGCGGCTTCGAGTCCCATCTCTTCATCGTCTTCCATCTCAACTACGGCGTCGGGCGACACTAGGGTGTTAGCAAGGCGATGGTGATGGTGATACGTTGAGGTTGGCGAGTTGGGCTTTGAGTGGTGTGAGTAGACGGTATGATTGAAATCCCACGATGCAATAGACGAGCGCGAACTGGCTGAAGGAATGCGGCGGCGTTCTTGTCGGTCTTTGAGAGGGGGAAGGTTGGCTAGGATTTTGTCCACGAGGTAGCTCTTCTTTTTAACCGACTTGAAGAAGGGCGAAGCGAGCAATTGCTCGGCGGTTGGCCGTTGTGAGGGATCCTTAACGAGACAGCTGTCAACCATCTCCGAGAAGGCTTTCGAGAACTTGTTGTGGGCCTGCTCGCGGTCCAGCGTAGGTGGCGCATCCTGTATAATCTTGAGGAGAGCCTTATGGGAAGGGTCGCGGCTGTTGGGCGGACGACCCTGTGCAAGTTCTAAGGCCGTAATTCCAAAGGACCATATGTCGGCCTGCGAGTCGTAGTGTTTCTGCGAAACAACTTCCGGAGCCATCCAACACGGGGTGCCAACAAAGCTCTTGCGCTTGTGGCGCAGTTTGGGACGGTTTCCTGGATCCGAGGACGTGCTCGCCGTCGTAGACGCGGGCTGACTGACCGCCTGAGCAGCCCTCCGGACACCGGAGTGTGGGTTGTGCTCGTCCTCGGCAAGGGAAACGGCGACGCCAAGGTCTCCCAGCAGCACCGTCCCATCATCATCAATGAGCAAGTTAGCGGCCTTGATATCGCGGTGAATAAAGCCGTTGACGTGGAGGTAGCTTTTGGGGTTGTCGGGTTTATTTTGTCAGCGTTGTAACACCGGACTTGAGAGTGAACTAACTTCAGACCCTGGAGCGCCTGAAAGAGGACAGCTTTGACGACTTCCTCTTCAAAGCCACCGGGCCAGCTATAGTGCATCGTATCGCTGCATACGGATGAGATGGACTTCGACAGAGTTTACGCCATTAACGCACGCAACGCTACCACTTCGCATGAGACGGAGTGCGATGTACAGTTTGTGGCCATCCATCCAGCTACCCCGGACTGCATGCAAGCGCCGGTTTGTCAGACGAATTCCGATACTCAACATCCGGCCAACGTACCACGCAAGACGTTGGGATGCTTGCTGAGCGCCATGAGCTGGGTTTCGCGGCGCAGCAAGGGTAAGGCGTGAGGAGGGAGGATGTCGAGGTCGATGACCTTTAGTGCACACTCTATGGGCTCGTCATCTGAACCAGCCGGCTTGAACCGCGCAGAGTGCACAACGCTGGATGCTCCATATCCGATAGGCTGGCCGAGGGTGAAGTCCTCGGCGCGGTCGCTGCAGAGTGCTTGGTCAACAACGGCCGGCGACGTGCAGGGTTGCAGCTTCTCAACACCTACGAGTACATGCTCCACTCATCCTTGACCGCACCGACAAACGCACGCTTCACAATCGTGCTGGGAGCAAGCGCTGCCATCTGGGGCAACTTCTGGCACGATTTCGAAGAAGCGAGAGGAAGGGAGATGATGCAGGGTACCGGCAATAGGCGCAGCGGCACGCCACTGCCGATCGCCGTAGCGGCTTGTTGCCGCTATTTGCCTTGTCACCTCAGCCACCCGGATGCTCGTGAATGTCCATCTTGTACAGCACAAATCAGCAGCAGAGCCCAAGAAGAAGAAGAATCGTTAGCTGCATGTATTGCATGCGGAATGCGTGGAATCACGAGCGAGAACAGATGCAAGGACAGGTGGGGCAGATGACAGACAACAGAGGGGTGGCAAGAGTGACAACTGCCAGAAATCCGGAGGGCAACGTACGATACATACATCACTAAGTCGTAAACTGACGCTGCTGAGTGGTCATACTGAAGGGAGTGGAGACCAAAATGTCGTCAAGAGAGTCGTGAGGGTTGAGATAGAAAGCTGCTCCTGCTCAGAATCGCCTCGGTGCGCCGCCCACAAGACCCTCTATCGAGTGGTGCTCGAGCTCGTTGCGCGCCTTGAGAATCGCGGCATGCATCTCCTTCATGGCATTGCCGAGCTTGACACCGAACCTGCTGAGGATGTCCTTTTGCCACGCGTCGTACTTGGCATTGACTCGGCTCTGCACCTGCTCGTAGTCGATAACGCAGACGCCGAACGACTTTTGCGTCTCACTTGTGTCGAACGTTGCACGCGTCTTTTTAATCTCGGTGAGCAGTTGTTGCCAGTGCGCGAGGTCTTCGCCAAGCCGGTTGAAGACGTATTCGGCCTGCAGGTCCCATAGCGACTGGAACCGGAGCCATTTGGCGACGTATTCCCTCAGCTCTTGCACCTTAGACTCGATTAGAGCGAATGGTTTTTCCAAGGTAGCGTCGTCGAATCGTGTCAACTGCGGGAGATTATAAACCAACATCCTCAAACATTCGGCGTTGTTGACGTACCAGGGATGTGTACGTCGTCTCAACCGCCGCAACGCCGCTCATCTGGAGCCCAATCTCATACCGAGAGCTTTGAATTCGTCTCAAGTTGCAGATAACACCTGTAGGATGTGAATCGAATATTAGAACCTCAAGTTTAGAAACCGTATCAACGATTCACGCACCGAGCCAGTCATGCAGCTGTTTGATCCAGGTTTGCCGAGCGTGCTCGATCGGTGGGTCCAAGAAGATGACCTGGTTCTGTATCCTGATCTCGTGGACGATGGGCTTGAGCACAAGCTCGCCTTCTGTATGCTACAACAATTGCATTAGGACTCAGACCGCTACAGTACCAATAACACACTCGTACCTTTTCGTCCTTACGCTTGTCTCTCCTCTTGTTGGTAATTTCACGCAGAGTCGGTGGCTCTCTCCTGTTCGAACTATCCTCGTCGGACCGCTCAAACTCGGCACACCAGAGGGTGATGACATGCTGCAACCGCGCCAGCAAAATGGCCTCGATGCGCCTGTCGAGGTCGGCGACCCAATTCTCAAGGTTTGCGTAGCCTTCAAGGTTCATCTTGTCAATCTGCACAAAAATAACACGAGGTTAGTAATGCCGAGGATGAGTTCGCGAGTGCCACTAACAGCTGCCTGAATCTTGCCAAGAGACTCTGCAAACGCTGCCGTTGTGTACTGGCACGTGGACAACTCCTCGACGATGCGCATTATGTCTTTGTAGACATCGATGAGCGTGTTCGTCTTGTCCTGCAGGCGAGGTTCAGTCGCAACGTCAATACTTAACCACATCAACTACGCACCTGAAGTATCGACACCACGCTTGCAAAGTCGCGCACATACTGCACATGGCGGTTGTCCCTCGCATCGACTCCCGGCCCTGGCTGATACCTATGCGTGTCGAACGCATTCACAAAGTAATCCCAGCGCAGCCCAATGCCCTGTGCGATCTTGTTCTGTGCCTGGTTGCGCTGCTCGGCCACAAGCATTTCGATGCCCTTGTTGTTCTCAATGAGATCCAAAGTCTGGCCATACGTCCGCACGGTCTCCATCAGGCTAACGGCGTGCGGGTACACCCGCTTTGCATCCTTGGCCATGTTGGTGATCGCGTGTGGCACCTGGAAGTTGAGCCACTGCAGATTGCGGACCTCCTTGAATAGTGTGATCGTTTGTGCGTCAAAGTTGACCGCGAGGGCGAATCCTCCTCCGCGCAGCTTCTTGATATCAAAGAGATGACCGTTGACGCCGAGGTCGCGGCGGTTGATATCCATGAGCCACGCCTCGAAGACCGGGCGTGTTTCGAGCTTCTTGCGGAAAGATGCGCTCTCGTGCTGGAGTTTCTGACCTTGAGCATAGTATTCGTAATCAGAGCCGAGGACTGCTTCAACTCGCTTCATGTAGGTCTGCAGTTGCCGATCGATTTGGCGAGCCCAGATGATGGCACCGGCGATAGGTGGGAGATCACGCATTTGCGACATGTGGTAAGAGTCGGAAAACCTATACTGCTTCTTGAACTGCAAGCGAATTTTGAGCGAGTGGGTCAATAGCATACAGATTTGACGAACCTTGTCGTGCAACCGCTTGATGTCCTCCTTTACTGAGTCAATGAGCTGCGTTTGGTACTCGGAGATAGCGCCGCGGATCTAGTAAACGAGTCAGCCGTAAATTGCCGCAGCAGGTCACTGATCACACCTTCTGTCGTACGAAGAGCGCATTGAACTTGGAGAAGACACGGAACATCTCATTCGCATTGCGCGCATTGCCCAACCTTTCGCGCAACCGTGAGATGATCTGGTTTTCGACACGCGCGATGCGCTCGTTATAGGCGTTCTCAGCAGCCACCCAAATCTCAGTGCCCTCTGCACAAGTGCCCATCAGCGTCGAACAAAAAGCAAACTTGACCACACGCACCATCCGAGACGTCCAGGATATCGATGCCTTTGACGAGCTCATACGCCTCCTTGACCTCCTCTTCCATGTCGATGTCGCCGACCTCTTTGCCTGTACCCAGCCCTTTGGTCGGGCCGGTCATCACTGCCAGCTGTTCGTGCTTCTTCCTCCAGTCCTGCAAGTACCTTACGCGCTCCTGCAGCTTCGCATGCGCGGGTACAATCTTGATTGGGATGAACTTCTCACCACGCTTACGCGTAAGCTCACGCGCGACGTTGGTAAAGTCCTTGATCTGCTCGTCCCAGGTACGGAACGTCGCCTGAGCCGTGCTGAGCAGCCTATCGAACGCATCGTACGGCGTATAGGCCAGCCGGTGCGTCGTGAGCACCTTGAGCATCTGGTCGTTAAAGTCACGGGAGATCGCCTCGACGAGCGGGAGGCACCGTCGGATTGGGTAGGGCGAAAGGCGCATTTTCTTTGTCATGTGCCCGAAGATCTGTACGAGGGAGTCATTGATCTTGTCAAGGTCGGTTGCGGAGAGTAGTTCGTTGAGCGGGAAGTCGCGCATGAGGATGTTGTACTTCCGGACTGCCGCGACACCAACATCAGTATCTTCTCGGCAGAGGACAGTACCGCACGCACCTTCATCCGAGCTCTCCTTCAAACCCGTATCGGCGATAAGTGATACCGTCGCACGGAACCGCTTTGCGTTCCGTAGGCAGTCCTGCACCATCTGGATCTCGTCGCTGCGCAGCTGCGACTCAATGCCCTCGAGCGCGCTCTCGAGTGACAGCCAGAAATTGATTTCCTGCGAAGCCGTGCCGGATGATACGTCGCGCGTGAGCTTGGTCACGCTCTGGATCGACTTGATCCAGATGTTGACGTGGCTCTGCAGCGCGTTGAGGAATGTGCTGTCATTGAGTGTCTTGTTGGGAATGAGTGAAAGGTTGGGTCTGGAGCCTGTTGCTTGGGCCTGAAGCTGAAATGAATGGCAGCACAGCAGGCAAACGGGACGCGCGCACCTCTTGTACGGCTCGTCCGATGATGGGATGGATGATGAGGTGTGTTTCCGGGATCTCGACGTTCTGTTGCAGGTGCCGCAACGACAACTCGAGCTCTGCAAACTTCTTCTTTGTTGCGGGAATGCCTAGGCAAGATGTGTTAGTTGGGCTGCTCATGATGACATATCGAAGAACCATAGCAGAGGGACATGCTAGCTATCATCATCGCTGGAAACGAAGTACCGAACCTCGGTGAAGTAATTATAATACACGTGCTCTCGGCACAACCCTGATGTGACCACTACGATCGTATAGGGTCGTCCACAGAACAGAGAACGGAGCATGCCGATGGCAGCTGCACGCGAACTAGCCACAAGTGGCAGCCCCACACGAGCAGGGCGAGGGAACACGAGGCTCTTGACTACAGAAGAACGGACAACGGTCGAGCCGTCGCCTCGCCTCTTGGTGCAAACCAGCCCAGAGCGTACCACTCACCCATTTTGCTGTCTCCATCCTTCGCGCCACCTCTTGTCTCGACAAAGGCGTCGAACCAAGCCTTTACACCCTGGCTGACGACAGCATGCAGACTTTCGTATGGCGTGTCGTCGCCGCCGAAGAGGTTCAGGACCTGTAATTGACCGTGTAGCGGCTGAAGTGGATCGAGCGCTAGACCGCGCTTAATGAGCGCGACAGTGGCAACATGATGAGGGGTATAGGACAGTTGCTGTGTGAGCTGGTAGGCATAGGTCTGTAGCGATGCATCTTCGACTGATTGGTGGGAGGAGTTTCAGCACAACGTACAAAGATTGCGGATGGGAGTAACAGTGGATAGTACCTTCGAGCTCGTTCTTGAGCTTAGAGACATAGATGGCGCCGCCGCTTTCTGTACTGAAGCGCGCGACGCGATCCTCAAATTCTGGATCGAATAGAGACACTTCGAGCTCATCAAGAGTCGCGCCGAGTAGTGCAGGGACAAGTGCAAGGAGATATGACTTGAAGGCTGTGGGATCAAGGACGAGCGCGGGATGAGTGCCGTTGCCGTTGAGAGTAGTATTGGCATCTGAGGCAAAGGCGCTCGTGCCGTTGATTGCGGGCGAGTGAAGAGGTTCGACTGCAACCGCAGCCATCGTTTGAAGTCGTTAGAGGTCGGCACAAGCGCGTGCGGAGTACACAAGATGTCTGCACTCGAATCCGAACGACCTGGCTCTGGGGCAAGAGACCTATCGTAATTGCATGAGTTAATGGGCGCGATTTATGCGAGTTTAACACTGCTAGATTGTATACCTGGATTGCTCGAAAGGGGAGTGCCGTGGAGGCAAGGGAGACGAAGAGGCCAAGTTACGCGGCCGATGCTCCGCCAGACTCCGACAGTAGATACTCTTACTCTCCTGCATGCTTTCACGACGGTGCACGCTCGCAGCCTCGCGGCTCGCGACGCGTCTGATGTCGACTGCAGCCGCGTCATCTAGTTCTAGCGGGAATTCTGCACGTCTCCGGCGTGCACGCGCTCAGCAGTCTCGCGAGTCGCCGCCCTTTGTCGACCTGTTGCGGCAAGCACAGACCCTCGAGAAGGAAGACGGTTTTGATGAGCTGGTGACCGACCTCAAGGAGCGTGCAGAACAAGAGCTCGGTCGCCCAGTGCAGCCGTCAGAATTTCCAGTACTCAAAATCGTTGACGAGCGCCGTCGAAAGGACCTCGGTATTGAACCCACCTCCCAGCGCCAGGAAGATGAAGACGAGGCTTTCTTCAGGCCAGCAGACATGCGTCGCGTGCAGAACGAACTCGAAAACGAGTACGACGACTACGAACACGCGCTCGACCACGCGGCACCTTATGGTATCCAAGATCCAGACGAATCGACCTCAAAACGCTTCCTGCGCGGCGCACACAACTTTGAGAACATCCCAGGCCAGGAAGACCCGTCTGGAGGCTCCCTCGGCTTCAAAATAACAGCTATTCAACGCCAGTGGTTGCATTACATGCGGCTCATTGAGGGCGACATGTTCATGCTCCAGGGCCTCCGCGAAGACTTTGTTCCGCCAACCTCAGACCTCCCTCTCGTTGTCAAAACCGTGCATTACAACGGAGAACGCCATCCAGTCACCAGGAAACGCACTCTCACAGTGCCTGTCGCGCTATTGCCGTTGCGGGACGAGGTCGCCATCCACAAGTTCAAGCTCCTCGCAGGTCCTCGCTGGACTCAGCGTCCACCGACTGACGGTGGCGTTGGCGAGTCCGAGATTGAGGTTTGGGGTAATGAGGGTTACTTCAAGATGGCTGTCGAAGACTTGGCCGAGCCAATCCAGAATCTCAAATTTGGGTCGGACGTACTCGACCGTCTTATCGAGACAGCTAACGACACCCAAAAGGACGACATGACCGACATTCCTCTCGATGAGCGTCACGTCGCTGCTGTCTTCCGTCGCAAGCCCAAGTGGGATCGCTTTGGCCACCGCAACTCGAGCAACGACTTCCCCGTCGAGTGGCTACATCTTGATGCCAAGGAGTACAAGGACCTCTTAGCTGAACACGCGTTCGAGGAGCGCGAGATGGAGCGCGGCGAGCACTACAGCTTCGACAAGAAGGACGCATTGCAGCAGCGGTATGTCGACAAGCGTGCATGGATGGACACGCTCGGCGACGAGGAGCGTAAGGTGGTCGAGGCACTGGAGAAGAACAGCGACGAATTCGATCTGTATCACGACGTCAAGAGGTTCAAGAAGGGCAAGATGTCTAACCTCGGCTTGCCACCAACTGAGGAGGAAATTTACGCGCTGCTGGAGGAGTACAAGAATCAGCCGGATCCGCCCCCATCGTTCGATGCAGAAGATGAAGAGACGTGGGAGGACGACGAAGAGGGCCAGGATGAGGATGGCGAGGACAGTGAGGAGAATGACGATGACAACGATGAGGGAGACTCAGATGACGGGGAGGAATCGGATGAGGACGAGCCGGCAGCCGTGCAAAGGCGGCGACCGAAGCCTGGTTCTCGGTCATCGTAATATCAAACGTATCTATCACTGTATTAGTCCCGCATATGCACTGCGACTGCTCAGAGAGATGGAGAGACTCAAGATGAAGCAGCCAGGTGGGTTCAACGGCTGGCCCCGGCCGTAGGACCGGCACCTCGAGCTCCTCCGCTCTTGCACTCATGGCGAGTCATGGAAATTGTCGTGCGTTGTCTCGGACGCGCGGGGTCGAATGTCGGTTTCCCGTCAAGTCATCGCAGGGGCCAAAACAGCGGGAATGGACCGGGCCGTGCCGGGTCTAGTCTCTTTCTCTTGCTCCCATCATCATCTTCAGCCACTTTGCCCTTCTGCGCACCCGGGCACACTCTTTATGGCACCAACGACAGCTAATCAGCGACCTGCACGACATGCGTTCAACAAAGCAGTGCGCGGGGTGATCGGTCAGACGAACAGCGGTGACGCGACCATGAAGGACGTCCCGCCTGCGTCTGGACCCGTGCGCTCGCGTGTTAGTGCGCGCAAGAAGCACACCATCAAGGACGCAATGCAAGTCGAGCATGCCGCTAAGATTTCAAAGGTATGATCCACTCCTGGTCCAGCCTAACAAGCAGTTGGTTTGGCTGTGTCTCTAACTGCATGTGTCTCCCAGCTCGCCTCCAGAATAGGCCCCTCGAAGCTCAGTGTGACGGGCCGTGTTGCTGCATCCAAAGCGAGCCCAAGGCTACCCGCACACGAGATGTGGCGTGAATTTGTCAAGGCACGCTACAACGTCGACGCACAGTTCCTCGATCTATCCGTAAGAACCCGCCGACCACTCGCGTGCTCTTGCGCAGCCTCTAACCACTGCCTGCAGCGCCTATCGGATGATGTCGTACTGAAAAAGTACAACCTTGCGCCACCGGGTATTCCGGGAAAGACCTCCAAGACCGGTGCCGTCGTCTTCAAGCTCGCGTCCCAGCTCAAACCACCACCCATCACCGTCAGCCTCGCGCACAATGGTCTCACGAGCACCAGCGACTTCCAAACACTCTCACATTATCTTCCCGGCGTCCGGAATCTTAGTCTCGAGGACAACGCGCTCAAGGAGATGCGCGATATTGAGCCCTTCGCCGGCCGCCGCGGCCGCCTGACCACCCTCCGCGAGCTCATCCTTGCCGGCAATCCACTCCGAGAAACCGAGTTTGCCGCGGGCAAAGGCGACAAGTTCCAAAAGTGAGACAATTGCTCTTCGACGGCTGCTGACATCGTCCAGCGCCGTCATAGGCCCGGCAGGACCACCGCAGTGCTAACTACCTCGCAGCGAGATCGCACGTCGTTTCCCGTCACTCGAAATTCTCGACGGACATGTTTTCATTAGGCCTACCGCGCCTGAAGTCGACCCTTCCACCTCTGCAACAGGCGCTGCCGCAAACATCCCCGTGGCCACCTCGTTCCCCGTCACCGTACAGCCGGGCTCCATGGACCCCAGCGTTCAAGGTATCGTCGCGCAGTTCTGCACACAGTACGTCTTTTCAACGAGGCCCAAATTTGCTCGCTCACGTGCCGCCGCAGATTCTTTGACCGCTTCGACAACCTTCGCGCGGACCTTCAATACGTCTATGCCCCGGAGGCCACCCTCAGCTTCAGTGTCAACACTAGCATCCCTCCGCGGGCTAAGGTCCAGGGCCTGCACACACATCCTAGCATGCCGCACCAGCGCAAGCTCGAGTGGGGCAAATGGTTCGAAGCGCGCTCGCGGAACCTCTCGCGTATCCGCGAGCCGGAGCAGTTCGCCAAGGCGCTCTGCACAGGTATCGCGGAAATTGGCGAGGGTCTCGCCCGGATACCTGGCACGAAACATGATCTCAGCCAGCCGAACCACTTTGTTGTCGACGCAAGCGCGATCGACAGCGGCGTGCTGATGGTCACGGTACATGGTCAATTCACGGAGGTTGAGACGCAAGGCGTGCGATCGTTTGATAGGACGTTTGTTCTTGCACCCGCGGCATTTGGATCGCCTGCGCAGCAGCATGGGTGGCCTGTCCAGATTGTGAGTGACCTCTGGGTCATTCGTGGATACAGCCATCCCGACGTTTGGACGCCCGGCGCGAAGCTCCTTGCGCAAGACGAGGCAGCACGCGGTGCGACATTCGGCGCGCAGAGCGGCGCTGGCTTCACGGCATCTGCCCCGCCTGCTGTCTCCGTGGCACCACCAGTAACACCGGCAGGACCCACGCCCGAAACCATCTTCGCGGCATTACCGGCGGACGATCAGGCACTTGTAAGCACCGTGACTGACGTCGCACGGCGGAACACGCTATTGGCGTTTTGCGCACGCTCGGGTCTCCGCGTTATGTTTGCTGGGCAATGTCTCGAAGGCAATGGCTGGGATCCTGAGGCCGCGTGGGCCAACTTCCAGACCGTTCGGGTGAGTTTATCTGGTTTTATTATTTTCGGGCTCGCACTCATGTATCTATCTGCCAGGCACAACTCGGGCCCGAGTCGTTTATCTCGCAGTAAACACATCTTGTCCTGCGTTACGTTCTCGTGTCCCATGACTGGTCTCCCAAAGGTTTCCATTAGTTTACCGATCTCAACGTACTCGCTTGAAATTCTGTCTCTCGTCCCGTCGGCCTTTCCGGTTATCCAACAAGTCAACACAACCTCACTGTCACATCATCGCTTCCCCGCATGTCTCCTGACCCGAGCCGTCGCTGTCGTCGCCTCTTCTCTCTTTCCTTTCAGCGGATACTTTAGTTAGTCCTCCCTGCTGCTGTTGCAGAACTGATCCCCTTCACCTCTTTGAAACTACGTACCCTTCCGTACATCGATGCAACACTCTACTTCCTGTCGAACCAGAGCCGTCATGGCATTCTCTGATGTATCTAAATGTACCGTGTCACGTGCAGTCAAATTGAAGATGACCGAAGAGCAAGCAAACAATATTGCATGATGCTCGAGTTCGCCGGTGAATCAGAGTTAACGGACGACTCGCTTACAGTTAGCGAACCACAATGAATGTTCGTTTCTTGTGATGGTCTCATTAGTCGCCAGCCATTTGCCTTGTGGTATCATCCAAACATTTCATAACACAGTTTCGCGGACGCTGCACTGCGCACTGTCGCATGGTTGAATTCTTATAGATATGGCAGATACAAGTATGCTTGCGTTCTTCCGGATTGTGGTGGCAGCTCTTACTCGTCGCCTGCCTCTCGCATCGTGGTGTCCTCCGAGTCGCCGTTGCTCGTCGCAGCAGCCTTGACAAAGCTTGGCAAGGCAGGCAACTTGCCTCCTCCCGCGGCCTGCGCCTGCTTCCACTTGTGTGCCATCTGGAGGAACTTGAACGAGGCTGGGTTCGCCTCGCGCTCGTCGTCGGGGAATACAATATCCCAATCTGCAAAGGCACTAGTGAGTGGGCATGGTAAAGGAATTTAACGAGGCTGGATAGGCGTACAGTCTTCCTCATCGATGCCGTTCTCGGCCTTCCTGCGCCGCTTGCTGACAACTGGCATGCGGGTCTGGACGGCGGCGACCTTGTCGCGCGTGCCCCGTTCCTGCTCGAACTCTTTCCACGCTTCAAGCACACGTACGCGCTGTATCACAACTGTCAGTCTCTCATCGCACATCAAAAGTAACGAGACACGACGCACCTCTTCCTTGAGCCCGCGATTCTTGAGGTCCTGATACGCCCTCTCGAATACTTTCCTCGCCATCTCAAGGTCGCCTGGCACATTTGGCACTTCATCCTCATCCTCTGCCTCCTCGCGCTCCTCCCTCGGCGCGGGAATCTCCGCTGCCTCAAACAGTGCATAAGCGATCCATGCCTTATAGTGCCCGCTCCTGTTGACGAGGCGATCGTACAGTGCACGTGTGCGGTCGCGGTTGCCCTCGTTAAACTCGAAGTCGATGTAAGCCTTCCAGAGCAGCTCTGGCATTGACAGCTGCGGTTGCGAGACGGCGAGTTCAAAGATAGCGCGCGTGCGCTCGACGTCTTGGAGTGTGGTTTCGAGCTCGGAGAACTTGATCCAGGCCGCCGCGTTCGTCGGGTCAAACTCGATATACTTCTCATAGAGTTGCCGTGCGCGGTCAAACTCACGCAGCTGCATCAAGGATGAGTATTTGAACCAGTGACTCAACAAGCAACCGTGACGTACCTCGAGCTCGAGCTGAACATACGCCTTGAACAAGGATTCCTTTGGGCACATGCCTATCGCCGTGCCCAGAATTTTGCGGGCAGCAGCAACATCCAACCGCCGGATCTCGAAACGCGCGAACAGGATCCAGAGCTTGCCGAACGTGAACAGTTTGTTTGGTACAACGCCGACGGCTGTCTGGAAGATTTGTCGTGCGCGTTCGTAGTCCTGTAGCGCGAGTTAGGACATTCGAAGCTTATCAATGAAACCGACTTGCCTTCGTCTCAACCTCCTCGAATAGCGCGTAGTCCAGCCAGAGGAAGATGTACCGTCGCCAATGCCTCTTCTCCTGACCTGGAGGGACGTTCGCCACCGCCCGCTCGTAGACTTCACGGATGCGTTCGATCGCCTCTTGCTCGCCATCCTCATCCTCCGCTCGCATGGTTTGAAGCGCGCCTTCCTCTAACCTTGCATAGTCGAACCAGGTGTCGTAGTTGCGGCTGTCGTGCGACAACTCCTCCTCGTACTCGATTCTCCGCTTGCCGAGGACAGTAGACTCAAGCGTATTTCGCGAGCCATGTTGCTTCTCGAAGCGCGTGTAAGCTGCATAGAGTGCGCTTGATTTTGAGCGAGGGAGCCGCTCGAGGGCGAACTGCAGGGGAGTGAGCTTCAACAGGATTCAAATGATAGAAAACACACCTTGTAGATGACACGTGCACGGTCGAACTCTTTTGAACGCGTCTCCATCTTAGCGAACGCGCCGAAAACGGCCTGTGCCTTCTCGACCTGTTCCTCGTCGTCGCCGAAGAACTCAAGCGCCATCTGGAAGACTTCGCGCGCTTTGTCGAGCCGACCACGCTCTTCCTCGAACTTGCCCCACTTGACCCACGCGCGAGGCTCTGGTCGGATGGCGACCCAACGCTCGTATACGGCACTAGCGCGGTCGAGCTCGTTATAACGCTCCTCCATTTTGACATAGGCCTGCCATGCCTTGTCTTCTGGCTCCCACTTCATCCAGCGCTCGAAGACCTGGCGTGCACCGGCAACATTTTGAAGCATCTCTTCAAGGTAGACGTAGCGAAACCAGAGCTGGTCGATGCGCGGGAGGGTGGTGACGGCGCGGTCGTAGAGGTTGCGAGCATGCTGAACGTTACGGCCCTTGAGCTCCATCTCCGTATAGCTCATCCACAACTGCACCGAGCGCGGCTCGATATCGAGAGCGCGTTCGTACACGGAACGCGAGCGATCGTATTCGCCCTGGCTCGCCTCCCAAGACGCGTACTGCCGCCATTCTTTGATCTGCAAGTATTCCACAGCGCGTCAATAAGACAGGCAGACACGCAGGTTGTAAGTACGCACATTGCCTCTTGAACGGCGGATGCGGTCTTCGAACTCCTTGCGCTTGCGGCCACGATACTCGTTCAGTTCTTCAAAGTCCTCGACGCGTTGCTTGGGTGCGCGGAATTGCGGGTCCGTTCGGTCTTGTGCCTTGCATATACTCAGAATATGCTCGCATAAGTTTCGCAATACTCACCTCACGCAGCAGATGCTCTGCGGTAATCTGGACAGCGAGTCAGAATAGGTTTGACCGAAATACGGCTAGTGCACATACCTGAACCGCTGCCGCCGCGCGGTTACGGACCCTGCGTATACTGGGTTCAGTAAATGCTACAAAGGTTGGTGATGAGCGTACCGAGGAGCACGACCGTCTTGCATGGTGGGCAAGTGCGAAAGTTGGAAGCAAAGGAGCGCCGATCGGTTCAACTCCGGCTCCGCGGGCTCTCTTCCTCTCAAATCCTGCAATGTGTGGCATCACAGTTCATCTGCGTCGAGAGGATGCGCCAGATGCTCTTTCAGCTGAATTATGGGACGCGCTTTGCCTATCAAACGCGTCTCGCGGCCCAGATTTCAATCGAACACTCAAAGTGACTCGCGACGATGGTGGACTTGTCTCGTTCGCCGCGTCCGTTCTCCACATGCGAGGCTCAAAGCCAACAGAACAGCCTCATACCTCAGGTGCTGGAGATGTGCTTTGCTGGAACGGCGAGGCTCGTCCGGGTTCATACGCATCTCGGCCTGCTCTTGACGATGTTCGGTGCAGATTTTCGATGGCCTCGAGGTGTGCTGCAGTCGCGGGGGCAACCTCAAGCAATGTTTAATGCGCTCTCGTATCAGATCAATGCTGGCGGCAACGATGGTAGTTCACTATTTATTGCTCTCACGGCTGCCGCAACTTCGGGAGAGCTCGTGGACGTTCTGTCGCGTGTTGAAGGACCGTGAGTGGCTCTGGTAGCTCCTAAGCGTGATCTCAGTTTGTCTTCAGCTATGCGTTCGTCTTTTACTCCGTGAGACTTGCGAACTGCCCTTTGCCTCTGGGATTGGACATTGACCACTCGAAAAGGCTCACGAGGACGCTCTTTATTTTGCTCGTGATCCTCTTGGGCGTCGGTCTTTCTTGGCTCGTCTACCATCGTCACTATCATCGGCACTTATCTTGTCGTCGACCACTACTGGATCTTTGCCGGCCCCTGCTCTTGAAGAACTGTCGACTGAAGTGATCTTTAAGCTCGACCTTCGACTCCACTTCTCGGTGCGTTGTGGCCTCAGTGAATGCAAATGCTTACC
>Ga0247815_10000483_pt1 | contig 31183 bp, 32 predicted proteins | sample UWRJL194509B1_FD_181014 | JGI IMG/M metagenome (GOLD analysis project Ga0247815, IMG submission 181014) | Plant litter microbial communities from Arlington Agricultural Research Station in Wisconsin, United States - UWRJ-L194-509B-1 | ecosystem: Environmental > Terrestrial > Plant litter >...
TTATCCTGAGTACCGACCTGAACCGTTTTACCGATATCTGCGGAGGTTGCGAAAGGATCAAGCGCACGCCGATTCCTTTTTCGTACAGTGCCTTCATCAAAAAGTTCATGTTTTTATATGTGATCACCCTGCCTTTTGGATGGGTGTTTAGTCTGGGCTATTTTGTCGTGCCAATTGTTCCTTTCATTTTATATGTACTCGCGAGTTTAGAGCTGATTGCTGAAGAGATCGAAGATCCCTTTGGTCATGATGCCAACGACCTGCCAGTGGACGACATCTGTAACAACATAGAAAAACACGTTGGGGAGATTCTTAACTAGTATGGTAAAGATCGCCTGGCATCCCCTGTATGCACATCCGCTTCCCGAAGGTCACCGTTTCCCGATGTTGAAGTATGAGCTGATCCCCGAGCAGTTGCTCCATGAAGGAGTGATTACCCAAGAGAACATCTTTGCCCCCGAACTGTTGGCGGAAGAAAACGTATTGTTGTCGCACGACTTGGATTACTGGGCACAACTCCGCGACCTGACTTTACCCGAGCGCGAACAGCGCAGGGTTGGTTTTCCGCTGAACGCCCAGCTGCTGGAACGTGAACTGCGGATTGCGCAAGGAACCATAGACGGTGCCTTGTATGCCCGCGAGTTTGGATTGGCTTTTAATGTTGCCGGTGGTACGCATCATGCCGGATCTAACTGGGGTGAAGGTTTTTGTTTGCTGAACGATCAGGCGATAGCCGCAAACTGGTTGATTGAAAAAGGCATTTATCAAAAGATACTCATCATTGATCTGGATGTACACCAGGGGAACGGTACCGCCGAAATCCTGCGAAACCAGCCAAAGGTATTTACGTTTTCCATGCATGGCGAAAAGAACTTCCCTTTCAGGAAGGAAGTGTCTGACCTGGACATTGGGTTGGACGTGGGCATTGAGGATGATGCTTACCTGTCTTTGTTAGCAGATACCCTACCTCGGTTATATGCCCAACACCAGCCTGAGTTTATATTTTACTTATCTGGGGTCGATGTACTGTCCAGTGATAAACTAGGGAAACTCGCGATGACCAAAGCGGGTTGTAAAGAGCGGGACAGGATGGTGTTCCAGTTTTGCAAAGACCATGGTTTACCCGTGCAGGTGAGCATGGGCGGTGGATATTCCCCTGAAATCAGGGATATCGTGGATGCGCATTGTAATACATATAAGGTAGGGATTGACCTGCTGAGCTGATCTATAAGGTCATTGAGCCTGTTGCTGAGCTGGTTATTGATAATTAGCATTACTGATACCGGTTCCATTTCTCTCCAGATTGAGATGTTATGGCGGTCGCGAAATCCGCATCCGGCGCTCAAAGTTTTGAACATTTGTTCCGTATCCAGATAATTTTGATGAGATTTATCGGTTCCAACTGGAAGATTGCTGATGAATCCGCCACGGGTATACAGCTTATAAACAGCAAGGAAAATGATCGTGGCAGCTTCATAACTGATAAAACAATAGATACTGATGAAGATTGTAATTGCAGAAAAACCCTCCGTAGCCCATGAACTTGCAAAAGTATTCGGCGCGACGGTTAAGAAAGACGGATACATTGAGGGAAAGGGATATTCCTTTACCTGGGCATTCGGACATCTGCTGCAGCTGGCACCTCCGCAGGAGTATGGTTTTATAGGCTGGAGACGGCAGCATCTACCCATGTTGCCTGCTAAGTTTAAACTGGCGATCCGCAAGGTGAAAACCAAAGACGGCTTTGTCGAAGACCCAGGCGTAAGGAAACAGCTGGACATTATCAAAAAGCTGTTTGACGAATCTACCGAGATCATAGTTGCGACCGATGCCGGGAGGGAAGGTGAACTCATTTTCCGCTATATCTATTACTTCCTGAAATGTAAAAAACCTTTCAAGCGCCTCTGGATTTCCTCGCAGACTGACGAAGCGATCAAAGAAGGTTTCAGGAACCTCAAACCTGGGACCGATTACGATACCTTGTTCAATTCTGCGCATTGCCGGTCGGAATCTGACTGGCTGGTCGGCATGAACGCCACCCAGGCACTGAGTATTTCCGCAGGCGCGCGTTCCGTACTTTCTTTAGGAAGGGTGCAGACGCCAACACTCGCCATGATATGCTCAAGATATATCGAAACGAAAAATTTTGTCCCGCAACTATATTATCAGTTGGGTATTCAATTGGATAAAGATGGACAGTTGTTTAAAGCCGTGTCTATAGCAAACTTTAATATAAAAGAAGAAGCGCAGGCACTGTTTGATAAAATTGAAGACGTGCCTTCCGGTTTCCCCAATGGAGGAAAGATCCTCGATGTGGAAGCCAAACCGCGTAAAGAACCACCTCCGCTGTTGCATGACTTGAGTAGTTTACAGCAGGAAGCGAACAAACGTAAAGGTTATACTGCAGACCAGACACTCAACCTGCTGCAAAATTTATATGAGAGCAAACTGGTATCTTACCCACGTACCGGTTCCAGATATATTGGCGATGACGTATATGCGGGTGTTCCGCAACTGATCTCCCAACTGACTACCCATCCGGAGTTTGGTAAGTCGGCCGAGTTCCTGCAAACCGTTCCGCTGAACAAAAGAAGTGTAAACGGTAAAAAAGTAACGGATCACCATGCGATTTTGCCTACGGGCGTAACGCCTCAGGGTCTAAGCTCCGACAGACAGGCGATCTACGATATGGTAGTCGCGCGAATGCTAGAAGCCTTTCATCAGGAGTGTGTGAAGGAAGTCACTAAAATCACCATTGAATCCGGTTCTGTCTTTATTGCCAATGGAACAGTAATCCGCTCTGCGGGATGGCGTTCGGTATTAAATGATAAGGACGAAGAGAAAAAAGATGAGGATAACCCTTCGCTGCCTAAAGTGAAAAAAGGAGAGGAGCTGCCGATTCTGCAAAAAGCTTTTCTGGAAAAACAAACCAAACCGAAACCGCTGTACAATGAAGCTTCGCTACTGAAAGCACTGGAAACTTCTGGTAAGGAGATTGAGGACGAGGAATTGCGCTACGCGATGAAAGATAGTGGGCTGGGTACACCGGCTACGCGGGCTTCGATCATTGAAACGCTGATTACCAGGGAATACATTTTAAGGGAGAAACGGAACCTGGTGCCTACCCATAAGGGGTTAGCGGTGTATGATGTGGTGAAGGACCAGAAGATCGCACAGGCGGAATTGACGGGATCATGGGAGAAACGTTTGGAGGAGATCCGTTCTGGTGCATCGGTGAAAGATTTTAAAGCGGAAATTTCGGAATATACCAGGTCTATTACTAATGAGCTTTTAGCTGCGGGAGCAGGGTTGGCGGAAAAGTTGGCCCCGAAGAAGGAAGATACGGCGGCGGTTTAAGTTTTAGTATTATGGTGTAAGTAGGTCTGGGGTGCATTTTATCTCGGGTGCCAGAGATGCGACCTTGATAAACATTACTGTCTTCAGCCAGATTTGTCCTTTCTGTTCATCAAAGTTCCTTACGAGCAGTAAACTAGAATAAGCCACAAATGAGAAGGAAAATTGTTCCGTTGGATAAAATTGAACCAACGCCACAAGCAACTTTCATTTTTTAGCCTTACCATTTCCTTCGAGCACTGTGGCCGCACGCTCCCTGATCCTTTTGGCAATTGAGCGGTCATAGGATGTAAAGAGACATTTTTAGCGCATCATAAAAAAGGTAATCATCGTAATTGCGCTACCGTTTTTTGTACCATGTTCAGGAAGAACAGTGCACGATATGCCTTTCCAGAAATAAAAATTATTCTCGAGAATGTGCCTTTGGAAATGCGACTTCCAGAAAGGCCTGAATAGTTCTGACATTTAAAAAAAGGTATAGTCAATACAACATGGGGAATATCTCTTGATTCAAAATAACAAATTATCTCTCTAATGCCCGCGGTTTCAATGCTTGAATGAAATTGTGATTAGCTGTGCACGTTAAATCCTTCTGACTTTCTTATTGAGTTGTCACAAAATGAATTCTTGACATTTAACACTGCAATTTTTTCATTGTCTCTGAATTTTTTTCAGCTCCAATTTGCATTTAGAGCTTTGGCACCCTGTTTGAAATAAGTTTGCTGAAAATGAGTTCACCGTTTAATTAATTGTAAGTAACAATCATTAAAAATCAACTTAAGGAGGAGAGACCTATGACACTAATTAAATTTAATCCAACCGGCAACGTTAAAAGTAATCGACTTTCATCTGGCTTTGATGGTGTACTTGATTCTATTTTTAACGACACTTTCTTTTCTGATCAGATGGTATCCCGGGTGCCCGCTGTAAATATCAGTGAGAGTAAGGATCATTATCACGTGGAACTTGCGGCGCCTGGCCTGAAAAAAGAAGACTTTAAGCTCTCTCTGGAACGAAATGTGCTCAGCATTTCGGTAGAGCAAAGCCAGGAAAATCATCAGCAGGAGCATAATTATAGGAAAAAGGAATTCAGTTATACTTCCTTTGTACGTTCCTTTACCATGCCAGACGCTGCTGATGAAGACGGTATTGAGGCTAAATACCAGAATGGGGTACTGTGCATTGAAATTGCTAAAAAAGAAGAGGCAAAGATGCAGAACCGCCAGATCAAAATTAAATAAATTAATTCTGATTATTCATTCAAGCCGCCTTTGGGCGGCATTTTTTTGTTATGGAAGTTACTTATGAGATCTCGCTCAATATGAAAACACATAGGGATATAGAAACCTATGGTTGCTTTAAGCTTGGCCGCGATGAACAATTTGCCAGGACCTTATATTCTTCACTTCAAGGAGGGGAAGTAGTTTCTTTGAATTCGGTGATGACAATTGATCTTATTCGTAGGGAAAACGGAATCCCTTTCCCGCTGGAACTTCGGCATTGTAACTATGATCAGCTGGCTATAAATGTGAAACTCATCACTAAAGAGCTATTTAAACAGTTGAATCTGGAGAGCTAACTTCACTTTCATCATATATAAATATAATAGTCATGCTATGAGAAACCACGATTCAACCTTGTCGAATAATAAGTGGTATGATTTGATATATACATCAAAATTTGGCAGCATCCTCTAGACGATAACTAAGGTATTCGTTAAGTATTTATCATTTCACCATGGCTGGTGCAGAGAACCTACATCTGCCAGCAGGTCCGTCATTGATAGTTCGTTTTCTTTAATCGGTTTTGCACCTGTATTACAATGCTAGGGAGATACAAGCTATCTCTGCCATCCAAGGTCTGCCTGAATATGTGAACTTACACCTTCAGCTGTACGAAAGAATTATGGCAACTGTTAGCGCCAAGGTGTTCGAGCACCATAAAAAGCAGACGGCACATATAATGTAATGTCTGCATCCAACATAAAAGTAAAAGAAGGTACATTGACAGCGTCCATTACGTAACTAAAAAAGCAACTAAATGCCAAGTATATAATGATACCCACCAATGTCGATATTGTTCTTCGATGCACATGCTGAGACGATGAGTGGCATGGTAAATAAAATCACGAAATGCTAGAATAAACGGTTCATATGCTAGTTCCTCAATATGCCGGTTTGTTTAATCTTTAAGGCGCTAAGATAATTAAAGCCAGGCTCACTCACCCGGACTTGATATCTTATTTTTAAATCCCGCTGCAAGTGCCGTTCATGCACCTGAGTTAACAAATCAAGAAATAATTATGCGCAGGATGGCCGGCAAATTTTATCACTTGCAGGAATGCATATAAAAAACACTAACTTGTATTACATTCACCGAATAAATTATTTAATCTTACCCCTATGGATGTCGCTGGTGCTGCGATGGTTTTGATACTCATCACCGGTTTGGTGCTTTATTTCTGGTTAAGGAGACAGCGTCAAAGCCGGGAAAGCAGTGTGGAGGATTACAAGCGCCTGTTTGAAGGCATCCCTTCACCGATGTATATCTATGACGCACAAACCTTTCGTTTCCTGGCGGTAAATGATGCGGCTATTGAGCAATACGGCTATACTCGGGAAGAATTTTTTGATCTAAAGCTCACTGACATACGCCCGCCGGAAGAGATTCCCGCCCTGCTCAAATTTCATGAAAGCCTGCCGGAAGGCCATGTGAATGCGGGCCGCATGCTGCATTGGAACAAGGGCGGGCAACGCTTTTATGTCAGTGTTTATACCCATCATACCGTTTTTGAAGGCAAAGGTGCGCGGCAGGTGCTGATCGTGAATATTGATGAAAAGATTAGGACTGAGCAGATCATTAGCGAAAAATCCGCGGAAATGGAAAATATGCTTGACAGTATTACAGACGGCTTTTACGCGCTGAACAAGAATTGGGAAGTCACCTTTATGAACAAAGCCGCCGAACAGGCGCTGTCCTGCACCAGGGAAGAAGTAATGGGCAAGAACCTCTGGAATTATTTCCCGAATTCCCGGGAAGGACGCTTTTATCCCGAGTACGAGCGCGCCATGAACGAGCGGATCAGCGTCCATTTTGAAGAACTTTACGCTCCGCTTGGCGTCTGGGGGGCGATGAACGTTTATCCGACTAAGGAAGGTATCGCCGTTTATTTCGTCGATATCACCGAACAAAAAAAAATCCAGGAAAAGATCTATAACGACGGTCAAAACCTCCGCGCAATCATCAATAATACCCAGGACCTGATCTGGTCGGTAGATAAGCAGTCTAATATCATTACAGGGAATCAGGCTTTCTGGGACAGGGTAAAAGAGCTTACCGGCAAAAACGAGGATGAGGTCAACAATGCTGATTTTGTTCAGGAAAGAATGAAAGTTTTTTTTGATAGCTACGAACGGGCCTTTACAGGCGAGGCATTCAGCCTTATCAGGCAGCGGGAGATCGATGGCAGCCAGGTTTATGAGGAACTCCGCTTTAACCCGATCCGTGATGTGCATGATCAGGTCATCGGCGGGAATTGCCTGCTACGGGATATCACCGAGTCTCAGGAATACTTGCATAAAATTGAAGATCAGAACAAGCGCCTGCGCGAGATCGCCTGGATCCAGTCGCATCACGTCCGGGCGCCGCTCGCCAGTATCCTCGGCCTTGTTCAGCTTTGCAGCCTGGATGATTCCCCCAATGCCGAGATCATTCCAAAGCTAAAAACATCGGCAGAAGAGCTTGACAAAGTGATTATGGAGATTACCGGATTGACGGATCGACTGATCTAATCCCTGAGATGCCCAGCCCATAGGGTTGAATTGATCGCGTCCAATAATCTGATCAGCCAGCGCTATAGCCTTAGCAGGTTCTTCGGTCCGTTGTTAACCCAGTGCGGCCTGCTCTTCACAGATGTGGTTATCCGAATCCAGTTTATTTGCTTTAAAACAAGCCTCACATGCTTCAGTTTTATGGGTTAGCAAGCTATGATAAATGCCTTGTTGACAAGCTCTAGACGCGCGGAAAGGCAATTAGCCACGTACTTTGCTTTAAATGACCAATTTTGGCTCTACCCCTTTTTAGGGGGGATTCTCTAACATTTTTGGGGATGTCACATTTGGATTATTAAAGAGAACTTTGAGCTTATCATTTTCAAATATGGGAAGTTTAAAAAATAAAACTGCTGTTGTCACAGGCGGCAACAGCGGGATCGGTTATGCGAGTGCCAGGTTATTCCGCCAGCATGACGCAAGGGTGCTGATTACCGGTCGCGATCCACGGTCGGTCCAAAAGGCTGCTACTGAACTCGGTGTTTATAGCGCTGTTGCAGAACAGAGCGCTATCGATGATCTGGCAAACTTATCCGGCGAGATCAGCACTCATCTGGGTAAGATCGACATTCTTTTTTTAAATGCAGGCTTAGGCTATTTCCTACCGGTAGAGGCTGCCACCGCGGAACATTACGACAGCATCATGAATGCTAATGTAAGGGGACTGTATTTCACCGTTCAAAAATTGTTGCCGTTAATCAATGATGGCGGATCCATCATCATTAATTCATCCGTAAATGCGGTTCTCGGTATGGCAGCTTCAAGTGTTTATTCAATGGGAAAGGCCGCATTGCTATCCTTGAACAGGGTACTTGCCACTGAACTCGCCCCGCGAAGGATCCGGGTAAATGCAATTCTTCCAGGCCCAATCGATACGCCCGCTTATGGAAAGACCGGTATGGACAAGGAACAGCTTGACCATACAAGGCAGGTACTGGAAAGTAAGATCATACTGAAACGCTATGGTACTCCGGAAGAGGTTGCCCAAGTGGTCAGGTTCCTCGCATCTGAAGAATCCTCTTTTGTTAATGCTTCAGAAATTACAGTTGACGGTGGATTGGTCAACTATGGGATATACGATAAGTAAATAATATATTATGGCACATAAAGATCAGTTGATCGAAAACAAGACTTTTGGAGATAAGATCAGATTTCTGGTATCAAGTAAAGATTCCGGCGGGGAAAAGCTAAGCATGGAGATTGCTTGCAAACCAGGTGCAGTAGGCCCCCCCCTCCATTATCATCCGGTACAGAGCGAATCGTTTGAAGTTGTAAGCGGTGAATTGAGTGTGGTCTGCGATGATAAAAAAATAGTGCTCAAGCCGGGCGAGAAGATCACGGTCGGGCCGAATTCGGCGCATAAATGGTGGAACGAGGGGATCGAAGACCTAGTAATGATCGTTGACCTGAGCCCGGCATTAAAAACTGAGTTCTTTCTTGAAACTGTTTACTCTCTAGATGTGCAGAACAAGACCAACAAAAAGACCGGCCTTCCGGGAGTACTGCAATTCGCCGCAATCTTGAATGAATGTTATGGCGAACTGTTTGTTGTCGGCCCCCCGATAATTGCACAAAAATTCATGGCCAAAGTAATTGGTAGCTTTGCAAAGCTAATAGGTTACAAAGGCTACGTTCCTTTTCCGAGGAAGGGAAGATGATCTTTATCGAAAAAACGGACCGTATCATTTATTAACTGCAGATATAGGTCCGTTCTTATATGGAATAGAATTACGACGAACAAGCTTTTAATTCAGAGAGGGGACACAACTTGAATATTCTTCAGTTTTCATCGCTCAGGTCCTAACAGCTCCGTTACGGCAACTGGATGACGCATCAGACAGTTGCCTCATGGAAGACCATAACGGAATAATTAATTAAACTGACCTGTATACTCAATTAATGGGTCTTCCTACGATGATCGGGGATGTCATCACATTAAAAAAAAAAGGCCTGCTGTTACCAACGGACCCTCTGGCGTGAGGCTCATGATAGTACTCCCGTAACCCTATTGGTCACGAATACCTTAACGTAAGACAAAACTTCTCAAAGGGTATATGATCTTCAAGGTCATTTCTGAGGTCATTGTAAGCTGATCGTCCTTCTTCATTTCTAGGCGGGGGTAGATCAAGGCCTTAAGGTGCAAGGTCGACCGACTCCTCGGCCAGCGGGATCACGCCGATGGAAAGTACAGGGAACATTCAGCGTTTTTCAGATGGCACCCAATCATGTCCTTCCGCTTCGCAGGTAGATCCAGCCCTGAATCAAAAGCAACATAAGCCCCACTATCATGCCGCCGATCACATCGGTGAACCAGTGCGCACCCAGGTAGATCCTCGAGAAACCGATCAAAAAAATAAATGGGATAGATACAATCCAGATCGCCTTTCTTACGGGTAGGTGAAATTTTTTGACCGACAAGCTCAATAATAAGTTAAATCCAAGGAACAGAACAAAAACTGCCACGGTAGCACTGGGAAATGACGCAGAGTTATTCCATTCGATCACCCGGATCATATCGCTGTCAGGCCGGGGCCTTTCGACCATGATCTTGATCAGATAGGACACAGGTATGGCCTGTAGGGTAAGCACAACAAATATGGCCTCCTTGATATATCCTCTAAAATAGTAAACCCCTGCGGTAATCAGGACCATAGAGATCACCGGATATATACTTCCGTGAAAACTTATTCCGTACATCAATTCATCGAGAAACAAGGATCGGTGACGTTGAATCAACTGGCTGATGAGCAGGTCAGCGTCGTTAAGCGGGTGTGCCTGCACATAGCAAGCCAACCGGATCAGTAACAGCTGCAAAAGTAGGACAACTGTCATTGCGACAAAGGGTTTTCGAGTATTCATGATATGTTGATCTTAATAATAAAAATGGACACTGCACGTTATTTGCGTGCCGGTATAAGGGCGGGAACCATGTTCTTAAAAGGTTTGACCATCTTAGGTAGGTATAAAATGGCATCGGTGGCATGATCGGCCTGCCGCCATCAAGAGCCTTGAATTACCATGTGGGAAATGCTGGCGCTGGTCTTTGAGATGGATAGCCGGAAAGCATGTTAAGGGAATCGATCTACCAGGCTGTCAGTGGAGACCTTAGCCTTTACTTCCTGGCTTCCGCCTGACGGATCACTAAATAAAATGATCGCCACGATCAATGTTGCTGACGCCGTAAGTATCAAATAAAATGCTTTTTTCATATCGTTTAGTACATTAATTCCTATTGTTATTAATAATTACGCAAAGTAACGTACATTATAAAATCGGGGCAATCCCCCAATTAGGAGGAGGTCTAACCGATAATGGTGATCAGCATGATTGCGCTGGCGGAACTGCCTGGTGACCATTGAACCCTATTGATATAATAACAGTCAAAGAGCCGTATTTGGGTGTGCCCGACGTTTGAAGATTAACCGAACCCGGTCATGACCTGACCGATCTTGGGGATAGGTGATCCTGCCGAAAACCCGGAAATTTGCTTAAAAAACATATGGAATGTAACTTTTGGCTATTAGGCGTTCATCGTCACATCATTGCGGCAGGCGAAGAGACAGATGGCCTTTATGACATCATCGAAGGTGTTGCAAAATCTGACAGCTGCCGCAAGTGCTGTTCGAACGGTACTGTAGCGATCAGGATCTTCCGGCCACTCACGGGCCGCTTGTTGATCTGTATTCATTAGGGTATTCTGGATCGACCCGTAAATTATGTCACAAATTTTAAGATGCCTGAACTTGAATGCAATCACCGAAAGTGTGCAGGTATCACCGGTTGTGGTGATTGTCGCAGGAAGAACAGCCTGCTAATTTTGCCAGATAAAATAGGATGATTATGCAAGGCCATTTCGATAACATCTTCCACATGATCTTTCTCACCCTGATCGCTTTTCGGCTATTGTCAGTAGTGATATCCTTCCGCAATGAACGAAAGCTCAGTGCAATGGGGGCGGGGGAGTATGGCCGCGGAAATTCAGCAGTGCTAGTGCTGATGCATATACTTTACTATTGATCTGCCATGCCTGCTACACGCTCGCATTCGTTTTGGCCGGTTATCTGATCCCCTTAACGGTACGCATCAGGCAAGAAGCGCAGGTGATGAAGACAGGATTGAAAGAGTATTGAATTAAGAACATTTAAATGATGAATGACAGAATTAAAATAGGGTTAGCTTTTTTCGGCATCTATATAGTATGGGGGACGACCTTCCTTGCCATCAGTTTTGCGTTAAAAGGTTTCCCTCCTTTTATATTATCCGGCTTGCGTTTCAGTATAGCCGGTATTTTGCTTTTTGCGTATGCCATTCTTAAAGGCGGCAAGGTCTGGAAGTTAGCCGATTGGAAAAGAAGTGGAATGGTCGGCTTGCTGGTCCTTACAGGCGGCACCGGACTCCTCACCTGGGGAGAGCAATATGTTTCTTCTACAGAAGCTTGTACGATCGAAGCTGCCGGACCATTGCTTTTCATTGCTGCCGATCGTAAAAACTGGAGCTTTTATTTTTCAAATAAAACCATCATTGCCGGTTTGTTGACCGGCTTTGCAGGCGTTATATTATTTTTAAGCGGTAGTCTGCTCTCATCCGCAACCGGGCAGACAGAACTGAAGACCGGGGGTATAATTGCCATCATAATAGCAACGTGCTGTTGGGTATCCGGATCATTGCTGGTAAAAAAAGATCATGCACAAAAAAGATGTCAGTGTCCCGATTGCACAGCAATTAATCGTTGCAGGGGCATCCTGTCTGTTCATATCCGCGATCAGAAATGAGCCTGATGAAATATCCATAGTTGACATTCCTGCTATAGCTTGGTTCAGCCTAGTTTACTTGGTTTTGTTAGGTTCAATTGTTGCTTATTTTTCTTATCAATACCTGTTGACCGTGATGAAGCCCGCAATCGTAAGTACTCACACTTATATCAACCCGGTAGTAGCCCTGTTGGCTGGTACACTCCTTGCAAGCGAGAAAATCTCCACAATACAGGGAATAGGACTACTGGTTATCCTGGGAGGTGTCTTCCTCACCAATATTAACGGACTTTTTTCAAAGAAACCTGAATGGTACAAAACCGGAAGGCTATTACGTTGGATAAAAAAGCTAAAGCGGCGTGACATGGCAACGAGACGATCCTTCATTAAACAACGGTTGTAAACTCTCATACGTTAACGACCTGGATTAGAGATAAAACAAATACCGGCGCAACTTAGAGCACCGGTATTTTTTTTGGGTTAATGATCAGCAATGGAGACCTCTACTCCATCAATCGATTCCAATAGTGCCTGATATTGAGGAGCCAGTTCTGCATAGATAGTGCGGAACTTATCAGCGTCCGGCCGGTTCCAGGTTTGTTGCATCTCTGCGGCAATGCTGTTGACACTTGCCGGTATTATGCCCGCCTGCTCCCAACGTTTGATAGCTGCTTCGTGAGCCTGTAAGGTGATATCTCCGCAGGCATCTGTTACAGCGTAGATCTTAAAACCATCGTCCAGCGCAGAGAGTGCCGGGAATGTGGCGCACACACTTGTCCAGATACCGCAAATGACCAGGGTCTTTTTGCCTGTACTTTTGACCGCATTTAAAAAGGCATCATTTTGCCACGCATTGATCTCGAATGCCCGCTCGATGAAGACCGCTCCCGGAGCACCTCGTCTGATCTCCGGGATAACCGGGCCAGCAGAGCCTGATGTGTCTATCCCTGTAAAGATCACTGGAGCTTGTATTGTATGGGCTACCTTTGCAAGAACGCCGATATTTCTACGTAGATCGGATAGCGGAATGTGGGTCACCGTTTGTAAAAAACCACTTTGATGATCGATAAATAAGAAGGCGGTGTCCCTGGGATCCGCGAGGTTAAGCAAATTTTCTGATTGCATTTTTTTGATTTGGATTAATGATTCGACACAAATTTCGAGATAATCGGCCAAAACGGAAATAACCATTAATGCGCTGCTAATCCCCGCTTTCGGTCATTGCTGCTGGACCCAATTTTAGACAATTTTGCCCTTTCAGACGGCATTTGCAAAACCGTGCGATATATGATTAATATGAAAACGAAAGCAATTTCAAAAGCAAAAGTGGATCTTCCATTTGCCGCAATCATAACCGCCTGATTGGGCTATTTTGTCGATGTCTACGACTTGCTGCTCTTTAGCATCGTCAGGGTGCCCAGTCTTCTGTCCTTAGGATTGAGTGAACAGCAGATCACCAAAGAGTACTGTAATTTTGATGGAGGGACATGTTAACGGTAATAGTATTAAATAAGCGTTTTAGACCAGGGAATTGGTATTGCAAAAGTGCAGTAAACTTTTGTTACTTCATGTTATGATGCCTAAAGAGGACGGCTTTGCACTTGCAGCCAGAATTACCAAAGCTTAACCCTGAGCTGCCGTAGCTTTTTATAACAGCATGAAAGATGATGCAAGATATTTTGCATGGTCTGACGTTAGGGTGATGCCGCCCGCATAGATGACCACATCGATCTGTTTGTGCAAAGATGGGAGGGCCGCGCTGCTGGTACGTAATGAGTTGAAATGCCTGGTGATCATCCTTCTCTTTATTCCTCGAACTTCCGTAAACCCTATAGCCTTTGGAGGAAAGTGCCTGTGCAGTAGCGAGACCTAATCCAGAAGATGCTCCGGTGATCAATATTACTTTACTATCTTTTTTGTGCATTATCTTGGAACATAAAATGAGCCAGGATTAACCCGTAACTATTGACCAGCAGGTATATAATTGCTATAATCCGTAAAACCTTTAGGTGTCCCGGAGTAGAACGTTGCACGATCTGCCTCAGCAAGTTCCAGGTCGTGCTCAAGCCGATAAGGAAGGTCAGGATTAGAAATAAAGGGAATACCAAATGACACCAGGTCGGCAGCGCCAGACTCTATGGCTTGGATCGCCCTCTCTCGTGTATAACCTCCATTGATGATCATTACACCCTTAAAGCGTTTTCGAATGACAGCGAAACAATCGTCATAGGCATTCCTTATCTCCGCTCCAGATTGTTCCAGTCGGGTTACCGTGTCTATCAGGTGAATATAAAGCAGGCCTATCCGATCCATCTCATCAGCCAGGTGACTGTAGGTTTCCTGTATATCTTGATAATGAGGCATATCAGCCTGCGTATTATATGGAGAAAATCTAATGCCTAATTTATTGATCCCGATTTCCGCAGCAACAGCTTCGGTCACTTCCACAATGAATCGACCCCGGTTTTCCACGTTGCCACCATATTGGTCATCACGCTGGTTAACATGTGGGTTTAGGAACTGTTCCATCAAATAACCGTTAGCTCCATGCAGTTCGACACCGTCAAATCCAGCCTCAACCGCATTGCGTGCGGCTGTAACGAATTCTCCAATGGTACTTTTTATTTCCTGGAATGTTAATGGTTGAGGTGTACTGGCTTTTACAAGACCTTTGATGTCAGAAAAAACCATCATATCAGCCGGAATGGCGCTTGGTGCGACCATTGTTGCGCCTTTGGGTAAATTGATAGAATTGCCTACCCTGCCAGGATGGTTGAGTTGTGCATAAATTTTACCACATTGTTATGGACAGCGTCGGTCACCGATCTCCATGAACGGGTTTGTTCGTCGCTAAATAAACCGGGAATGCGCGGATAGCTTAAGCCATTGGGCGAAGGAGATATCGTTTCAGAAATGATCAGTCCTGCTGAAGCGCGCTGACAGTAATACTCAGCGATCCAATCATTAGCTAAATTATTTATAGCCCTTGATCTGGTCAGCGGGGCCATGAGTATCCTATTCTTCAATGAGAGCCCATTTTTCTCAAAAGGAAGAAACAACTCGTTTATGTTTTTTTTCGTTTCCATTTTCGTTATATCTTAATTAATTGGTGAGTACTTATCTTGGGATGTTATCATTTTAGGCTTGTCGTTTAATTGATAGCTGTCAGCCCTGATCCGGTCAATTTGAGGGGTCTGCTGATTACAGCCAAGCTTAACTTTTAAGCCTGGTCAAAGTTCGCACTAGTAACGCGGCCCTGAAATACCCCAAAGAGGTGAGGAGCTACCCGATAATGTGCACCTTTGCCAGTATGCGGTGGCAATGCATTTTAACTCTTCGATGGCAGTTTCGAGGTTTCGCTGGTCTCTTTTAGGATCATGAATTCTTCGTGATCGTTATGATTCTTCAGCTTTGTGTTTCACTTACTCAGTTGCTTCTTAGTACTGTCCTTTGTCCCCATAAAAATTTATAAAACAAATTAAATGAATAGTCATTTATCTAAAATACTGTTTGATAAATTGTCAGGAATAAATTTAGCAGCTATGGAAAATATGAATAAAACGACGATCGCAGGGATTGATCACATTGGGATCAACGTACAAGATATTGATGCAGCAACCCTTTTTCTTCAGGATGCCTTCGGGGCAGAAGTAATGTATGAATCTTACAGTAAAGAAAAACCGCCTTTAGTGGTTGAAGATGCTGATGCCACTACTTTGAACATGGCACAGCGATCGGAACTTCATTCCTGTCGAATGATCAAAATAGGCAAAGGGATCAATATAGAGTTATTCGAAATTCATGTAAACGGCCAAAGGGAATCCGTTAGATCCAGTGATATTGGATTGCAGCATTTTGCCGTTTATACAGATGACATTTCAGGATCGCTACAAAGGTTCACTTCTGCAGGCGGTAAAGTATTATCTGAGCCGAAGCCGCTATTATTTCCTTTAGAGACCGGCGAAAAGAACTTCTTTTGCTATGGGGTAACACCCTGGGGCAGCACTGTTGAGTTTATAACATATCCTGAAGGTATGCCTTATGAGGATCAAACTAGTTTCAGAAGATGGAAGGCAGGTCAATGATACATTGTACTTCAAGTATCACAAATAGCATGTTCATAACCTCAACATTCTTGAAATTAGCAAAGGCTGCCTTATATTACTGATGATTCAATATGATCTCATCGAATTGTTGATTTCATATTGTCGATCATCAACCTTTAACAATTCTTCCTTAATGTTTAGAGGTGCGTTTTTTCTCATTTTCAATAAGTTGATTCAATAATATGAAGCTAAGTAAATCCACATGAAACAAACAAATGGAATGAAATTGAGAAATCATCGCTTATATTCTAAGTAAAACTGAATGTAACTAAGATTTTTTTGATAATTCTATTCAGCCGGCCTATTTATTAGAAAAGCTATGAAGATAACTAAAGGGACGACAATCGTTAGTAGGATAACTAGAGAGAGATATAGAAGTTTTGTTATAACACGAGTGTTTTTGAAATTTTGAAAAGCACATTCTATTGTTTCATGTGTGTTTCTTTGATAGAATACAAACACATATGCATTAGGTATCAGCCCAACAATAACTATGGGGATAAGTGGTAGTCCTATGTGGGCTGATATTAAAACTAGTATTGCACTTAAGATTAATATTACAAAACGCATAGCATTGATAGCCCTAGCAATAAATGTAGTACCAAAAACAAACTCCTGAATTATCATCGCAGCTGATAAGGTATTCAAGAGGAAAACGTCGAAGAAAACCGCCTTTTTTCCAATCATGGTTGTGAATAATTTTCTTGAATTAAACGAAGAATCTGCTGTTCCATATAGTCATCAGATATGTCATATATTAGCTAATAATCCCCCAGCAAGTGGAATAGCATCAAAAGCTAAACCTACAACATTATTTGCAATAAACGATGCTGCTTCCTGTTCTATGTTAACTCAGAGTTATTACATAGGAGCACTTTTGGATCATATTTACCTAACCGCGTTGATTCGGGTATTAAAACCGACACATAGATAGCGGATATGATCTACATCCTGGGCATAGCTTATTTTTTAATCGAGGATACATCTTGCCCTGTCATCATTTTGTTGAGATAATTGTTGCTAAAAAATTGAAGATGTGCCGTCCGGTTTTTCCAATGGAGGAAAGATCTTGGATGTCGAAGCCAAACCACGTAAATAACCACCTCTGCTGTTGCACGACCTGAGTAAAAACTGTGTTACGGAATGCTACTCGAAATGAACAATGCAGTTAGGTAACAGCTTTTTAATTTTAGCCTTTTCTCGTTCGCTTAGTTTATTTCTTTCGATGTGAAGTTCCTGCAATTGTTGGAGGTTTGCGATTGTTGATGGGAGAGCCGTTAGCTGATTATTGCCAAGCTCCAAATACAATAGTTCCTTGAGGTTTCCAATTTCTTTTGGCAGCTCTTTAAGCTTGTTAAAATTCATAATTAAAATTCGAAGGCTTTCTAGATTTCCAATCCTCGGACTGACAGTTTCCATTCCATTTGAACTCATCGAGAGCTCTTGTAATTGATTGAGTTCCGAAATCACAGCAGGGAACGTTTTAAATTGATTCCCCAGAAGATTAATTGATAAGACATTTTTTAGTCTGCGTACAGATTTCGGCAATGTTTTTTGGTTTTGATCTTCAATATCGAAAGCTAATACTTTGCTTGGGTTCGATACCGCAGACTGAATATCATGGTACTCCGGTAATGCTCTAAACTTCCTGATGTATGTCCAGTAAGATTTTGAATCTTCCACAACCTTTAGAAAGAAAGTATAAGAAACGTTCTTTCTTGTGCCGGACCAATCCCCCCGAATAGTGTTATCCGAAGACCTTCTGCCCGTAAAAACACCTGTAATATTTTCTTTTTCATCCCTTTCATAAAGAACAATAGTTCCATCGGTATTGGACTTGCCTATAAGTTTCAACGTTCCTAAACTCGGTTTGTAGACATAGGAACCTACAACCGTTGAATCAAGAAGTACCATATATTTAAGTTTAATGGGCAACTGCTTGGTTTTGGAAATTTTAATATATCCCTCGCAAGCGTAGGTGGGACGAAAGCTGTTATTCTGTGCCTTGGATGCAACCGCAAATAGAACAGGGAAAAGCAAAAGGAATAGGTGTTTCATGGTTTTATTGTTGTTTACATGACCAATGGCTTCGACTAATTTAGGAGTTATCACGTTCTCAAGGGCACCTCTTAACTATGTGTGGAAGAACTTCGGTTAACAACAATCCCAATTAAACCAGGCTTTTTCAAAGTTCTTCGCTTTTAATTCATCAGGATGTATAAATAAATTGGCAACACCACAATCACCAAACAGGATTTGTTCGTCTGTGTCAATCTGTAACAAAAGAATGTCCTCTTGTAATTTCTGGTCATAATCTCGTGGGTCACTTTGCGTGAAGTAGGCATAGCCACCAATTTTATGCCCTGTTCCATCGATGATCTTCTCTATTTCTTGTTTTTGATTCTGATTTAAGTCTTCACAGAATTCGTAGAAACCCTTTCCGTCGAAATACATGATAAATCTAAAGTCTGTGGCACCACCATATTCAATATTTTTTTCGAATTCAAGTTTATGCTCACAATATACAGGGCTTTCTTCGTAGAAATCGGTGGTTAAAAATGCGAAATCAGTCTGGTGGTTTCCTGAGATGTCTTCGTGAAATATAATCTTGTAGTCCGACATATCGTACCAATTAGATGATGAGATATAGAATTGTAGTATTCCTGAAGTCGGATAATCTTCTAATTTGGGGAATTCGTCAAAATTAATTTGTGCAAGCAAAATTAGTGGCTTTCCATCTACATCTTTAGGATACTCAAAATTCAATGGCAAGTATGGCTTTCCCAGAAATTTACTTTGTTTGAAATTTAGTGTCTCTTCATTTTCAACAGGGATTGCCTTTATCCTAATAGACGCAAGTTTGAATTCTTCTAATTGGTCGCTATAATTACTTAGAAATTCTGGTATCATCTGTGTTTTTCTTATTAAAGTTTTGGATAGGTATAGTAAACTACGAAGTCTGACCTTGGATATTTGCCCTGCAACAAAGCAAAAGCCACTGATTTCAGGTTCGTCCAGAAATCCTAGTACTTTGCCGAATTATCTTTCCAAATTTTCGCAAAAATTTTCTTTAATCATAACCTCTAGTGATCACTATGTAAGCTCAGAGTTATTACGCACACTTTTTAAAAAATCTAATCGTTTTTCCAACCTACTAGTGTCTATATTTTTTTTCCAGTAAGGTTTGTTTTGAGTAAATTCCAGCCAGTTTTTAGTGTATTCAGATGCATGCTGAGTTTTATTGATTTTGTCCAGATACGTTAAAGCTTCTAAAACCTCCCTTTGGTCGAACCACAGATCTAGGTTCAACAAGTAATAATTTAGATAATTACGCAAATATACAGTAGCCTTTTCAGTATTGAAAGAAGCGAGAACCAAGGCGTAAGTTTTGCCAGCATAAGTGACCTCGCTTTTTAGAAGATGCATACCAATAATATCCTCAAAGTCTTTGAACCCCTTTATGCCTGCAAAAATGCGGCGGTTGATCTTGACCTCCAGTTAAATTCACCAAGCAGTTGGAATATTAAGTTCCTGGAAATCTCAGGTTCAATATCTTTTAGCTGTCTAGTCCAACTTTGGAAAAACTGAATCATCTTGAACCGTGGGACCTGAAGAATGTGCACTAATTTCATCATGCATTTCTGGTGTTCGGTTTTCAATTTATGTGATAGGAATTTTCCCAGCGGTTTTTTCAGTCCATTCATTGATTTAAATAGCGCTTGTATGTTTATAAATATATCTATTATTAGCCTTATGTAATGGAATCATCGGAAAGGGCGGCTTACCTCGGTACTGTTATCCTCAAGTTTGATAGTGGCTTCCATTGGAACCTTTGCAATATTCTGCATGGCATCTATAAGGTTCATTAATTCCTTGATTTCATAACTGGCTTTTTCAAAAAAATCATTCCTTTATTTATCATTGGTTATTTTTTGGAACTCCTAAGGCGCAATCTAAAACTAAGAAAACATAGCATGGGATCATCACTTTTAGGTATCTGCAATTTATTACAATCAAAAGGTTTGAACGAGGGTATCTGAGAATATATTTTTCGGGGCAGCAGTTATCGTATGAGTGGCCGTGCCTATTGGTCTTACATTACAACCTTCATCTGCCGGCGAAAATGAACCAGCAGGATTGAGCCCGTTCATAAATGCATAGGAGCAGTTCAAGGTGATAGCCGGACGTATTAAGAAAGTTGGATAACAACTCATACGTGAAGGCTATATTGCAGATCAGATACTAAACCTGCTGGAGAATTATATGAAGTAAACTGGTATCGACCGCCGTACCAGGCTCCAGATATACAGGCGATGATGTATATGCAGGTATTCCCCTATTAATCTCGCAATTGACTACCCATCCCTATTTTTGTTAGGGCCGAGTTCCTGCGAAACGGTTCCATTGAATAAAAAAAGTGTACAAGGTAAGAAGGTTACGGAGATCACCATGCGATATTGCCTAAAGGTGCAACTCCGGATGGTTTGAGCTCGGACAGATAAGCGATCTATGATATGGTAATCGCGCGCATGCTCGAAGCGTTTCACCAAAAATGCGTAAAGGAAGTTACTAAAATCACCATCGAATCCGGTTCTGTCTTTATCTCCAATGGAACAGTGATCCGCTCTACTAGACGGCGTTCCGTATTGAATGATAAAGATGAAGAGAAAAAAGATGAGGATAACCCTTTACTGCCAAAAGCGAAACAACGGGAGGATTTACCGATTTTGCAGAAGCCCTGGCAGAATAGTTGGAATTAAAGAACGTGGATACCCATGCAGTTTAAGTTAATTGGTAGGTTTAATGTTATACATGTATAGGTCCCTGGGGTGACAGGATGCTAGTCCCGAATTTGTAATGTCTTATAATTTTAATTTCTCGGAAAATGTTTTAATAGCTTAACAATAAGCTCTGCGTCGGTTGTTAGTTCGGCTATTTCAAATGTTTCTTTGGTAATCAACGCAATTTCAGGTTGAACCTTCCGTAGCTTTTTTACAGCACAGGGCTCTGTTTCGATAAGTTTTAGATATAATTCATACGCGTCCTTATAAAGTGGCTTTTGATTCATCCCAAGTATAGCAATGTCAAAATTTCCAGTTTCCCGTTCTGTAATGAGTTTGGAAAAATAAGTAGCCATTCCCTCCTCTAAAAAATTTACGTCCTCTTCCTCTGCATAGACCAAAGGGGAAATCAAATGAACGACTTCATGGGAAATCTGAAATACACCGCTGTCGTGATTACTTTGAGCAACTGGGTTCAGAGTCACAACAAATGCCTTTTCCTTGGAAACTATAGCCATAAAAGAGGGTTCCACTTTTGGCCCATCAACGCCAAAACATATTCCGTCTAAGAGGTATTCTGTTTTTGGGCCAAACATCTTTTCAGCCTCCTCCAGGTATTTGTCTTTAAGATTTGTATAATATTGTATGTCGTAGGTTTGAGATTGTTCCATCTATGAGTTGTCTTGCGATTTCCTTGGCGCACTAAAATATAAATTTAATAGCATTAAAAATCCTAAAGATAGCGTTTTACCAAATATCTTTAACTATACCAGAATAGTACGCAATATGCTATTAGATGCTGTGGATATTTGAAACAATATCTATCTCTAATTTACTGTGTTTATATTAAGCTGTTTGATCACAGGTTCAGATCTTTGTTATACTACCAGTAGAGTTTATAAAATTTAATTATAAAGCGTTCTGAGAGCTATTATCACTAATACATTTCCTGCGTTTCAATTTATATTTACAGAAGCTAAATCGTATCAATTTTAACGTAAATGCATTTTATGAAACACATACAAATATAATCTATTTCTAGTTACAATTTAGCTACCTTTAAATACCTAAATCTATATTAATAATGCGAACTCAACCATTTGATATATCCAAAATACGACAAACTTCTATCGATCTTAATCGAACTAGATACGAAAGGAGATTAGAAATAGTGCAAAACATGGGTCAGGATACTCAACGTATCTCTACCGTTGTAAATGCAGCATTACACAATATACGTAATAATCAACATTCATTTGTTATATATGGAGAACCACAAAGTGGCAAAACTGAGCTGATGATTGCTTTAACAGCGAGGCTGTTGGATGAGGGATTTAAGATAATAATCGCTCTTATGAATGATAGTGTGCAATTACTTGGACAAAATCTAGAAAGGTTTCAAAGATCGGGTTTATCTCCGTCTCCTAAAAAATTTAGCGAAATACTGGCTCCAGAAATAAACTTAGGAAATAGGGAGTGGATAATTTTTTGCAAGAAAAACGCAAAAGATCTCCAAAAACTAATTGTAAAACTCCAAGGGCAACAAAATATTGTGGTTCTAGATGATGAAGCTGATTTTGCTACTCCAAATTCTAAGGTGAATCAGAGACAGCGAAGCACTATCAATGATCTCACAGGAGAGCTTATAGCAAACAATGGTACTTATATTGGAATAACAGCAACCCCGGCAAGATTAGATTTAAATAATACGCATAATAATGTGAATGATCACTGGATTGACTTCCCTATTCATGCTAAATATACTGGACAGGACATCTTTTTTCCGATTGATATAACTCACCTACCTTATAGGCTCACCTTCATACCCGTTCAACAAGAAATGAGTGAATCAATTCAGAATGCGCTGTTTAGTTTTATGGTAAATGTTGGTTACCTAAACATCACAAACAAGGAAGAAAATTATTCACTATTAATTCATACAAGTGGTAAGACATCGGATCATTCTATTGGGTACAGGCAACTGGTAGGAATCTTCGAGGCTCTAAAAGAAGATAGTAATCAACATCATGCTCGTTATCTTGAGAACATATGGGAAATAGCAAAAAACAGATATCCAGGTTATGAGGACCAAGTAACAGCTTATATTATGGGAAATAGCGAACGCCATAATATAGTTGTAATGAATAGTGACAAAGAAGTGAACGCTGCAGATAACCGTACAGGAACATCACCAACATCACCATTTACAGTAATAATTGGAGGTAATATTGTCTCCAGGGGAGTCACTTTTGATAACTTATTGTCAATGCTCTTTGCAAGAGATGTAATTAGCAAATTGCAACAAGATACCTATATACAGAGGGCTAGGATGTTTGGGTCACGTGGTAGGTACTTGAAATACTTTGAACTGATGATCCCGCAACCGTTGTTTCTTGATTGGCAGAAGTGTTTTATATTTCACAGATTATCACTTGAATCTCGAAAATTAGTTAATGAATCGCCTGTGTGGTTAGACGATAATAGAGTTACAGCAGTTGCGGCTAATAGTATTGATAAAGCCCGTGTCATTGTAGATAAGGGTGAAATGAGTTTCGCAATCTTCAATTACCCTTTTCTAAATTTGGAAAGTATCATTACAGGTAATGATAGGGCGATAGAAAAGATTAAAAAGATTTCTAACCTGTTGGGAACAGATTGTTTGCCGTCTTACTTGATAAGCTATATCGAAAGCTTTCCTGTTATTGATGAAAATTCAGTTGTTGTTCACAGGACAAGCTCAATTGCTGGATATAGGGAAAACGCTGATACCAGCAGAGCGACCATCACACGTACCAGGGGCTTCATGGGTAATGATCAACTGGAGGTTGATCGTTACCCAAACGCTATTCACCATATTAAAATATTTGAGAACGGTATTGGTCAGGCTAGGGTGTTTTATAAATATCACGGGAAAATTAGATTTTTAAAAACAACGTAAATGCTAACGGTCTGTGCAAAGAGCGTTGTCCATTGAAATGACTATCTTTGTGTGTGACTCACAAAATTTATATGCACAATAGTATTATTACAAAAATAAACGACAAGTTTAACGTTCCCATTAATCACGACTGGTCGTTTACAGGGTCGCGTTCTATAGATAACCTTACGCATGGATATCACAGATATCCTGCGAAATTCATACCTCAAATTGTCAAGAAATTAATTGAAACTTATACTGTAGAAAATGATAAAATCGCGGATGTCTTTGCAGGATGTGGAACCACACTTGTTGAGTCTAAAGTTCATGGGCGAGATTCTGTTGGTGTCGACATCAATCCTGTAGCACAATTGATCACTAAGGCTAAGATCAATGCTATCAAACCAATACTATTAACTAGGAGAATTGAAAAGTATAAGTTAGCTGTACAGTCATTTGATGGTAAGGTTAACTATGCTGGCCTACAACATACACGAATTGATTACTGGTTTAGACAAAAGGAAAAGAATGAAATCGCCTTTTTGTATGGTGTAATTAACACTTTTAAAGAGGTTGAATTTAAAAATTTCTTCCTTTGTGCCCTGTCAAATATTTTGAAGAACTGTTCACGGTGGTTACAGCGAGGTACAAAGCCACAAATTGATCCAGACAAAATCATTGCCGATCCATTTAAAGCTATGGAATTACAGCTCAAAAAGATGTTGAAAAAGAATAACGATTATTATACACAGTTACAGAGTGATAATAATTTAAATGTGAAATGCAATATCAAATTAGCAGACGCAAGGCATACCAAAATTAAAGGAGGTTCGATCGGTGCTATTATTACATCACCACCGTATGTGACATCTTATGAATATGCTGATATTCACCAATTAACTGCTTATTGGTATGAATACATTTCCGATATATGTGCATTTAGAAAAGACTTCATTGGTACATTTTATTCAAATAACAAAAATTTAATCACTAAAAGTTCCATCGCACAGAAAATTGTTAATGAACTAAACATTGTTGATACAAGATTAGCTGGTGAAGTTGCAAATTATTTTAATAACATGTACGAGGTAGCCAAGGAGATGAAGCGTATACTTAAACCTAATGGCGTTGCTTGTCTTGTTGTAGGAAACACCACTATGAAAAATGTTAAAATTAATTCTGCTGAAGCATTTGCTGAGATGCTGCTTCTATTGGAGTTTGAGATTGAAGAAATCATTAAGCGAGAAATTCCTCATAAAATTAATCCAACAATTCGTGACATTAATTCCGGAAAGTTTGCCAAACTTGCAAGTGAAAATAAAAAGCTTATTTATCCAGAAGAATTAATAATTATTGCTAGAAAATGTCAGTAGAAACCACAGGACTGAAAATTGACGAAATCCCAGTAGAGATTAGCTATAGAATCATTGAACTCTTCTCTGCGGGACTTTATTCAAGTCCTAATAAGGCTTTTGAGGAACTTGTTAGTAATTCTTACGATGCTGGCGCTTCTAAAGTATGTGTATATGTTCCTATCGATAAGAGTTTGCCAGAGTCGGTACTCTGGGTATGCGACAATGGGGAATCAATGGGAAAAGATGATCTTAAACAGTTTTGGAAAATTGGTTCATCAAATAAACGGGAGTCTGAAAACGCTAACCGTTTAGTAATTGGAAAATTCGGGATAGGCAAGTTAGCCACATATATTTTAACTAATAAACTTACTTTAGTTTGTAAGGCCAAGGACGGCAACTATTATGCTGTCACCATGAATTATTCAAATATTAATAGTACTTCGGAGAAAACGGGTATCAAATTAGATGAGAGGCAACTTACTCTTGACGAGGTTAAGAGTGCGTTACATCTATACATTGGAGCCGCCAATAATAGATTTCTTTCCTTTAACCTCTGGGGGGAGGATGCCGAGTTGACTTGGACAATGGCTATTATGTCGGACTTAAAATCTAAAGCTCACCAAATACAAGAAGGGCGTTTAAAATGGGTACTAAGTACTGCGCTTCCGTTGAATCCTGCGTTTCAACTTTCATACAACGGTTCACAGATTTTTCCTAGCAAACAAAAAATTGCTGTTAAGAAGACATTCATTTTCGGAGTCGAGGATGAAGTGGCAAAAAGGAATAAATATACCATTGGCATATATCGAGGTGAACCTTCTGTGAGTATGAACACCATACATAATGTGACGGGACAAATTGATCTTTATCAAGAATCTTTGCTTGCAACAAAATCAGATAGTATATCAAGGAGTCATGGTGTATTTTTAATGGTTAGGGGAAGGTTAATTAATATTGACGATGCTTTATTGCCTGGCATGTCGCCACTATTTCATGGTTTGTTTAACCGTATCCGAATTACCGTCAATGCTGATGAGTTGGATAGCTATATAACGTCTACAAGGGAGGCTGTAAAAGAGTCGGAACAACTTAGCGAAATCAAAGCTTATATCATCAGTAAGTTTAATGAGGTTAGATCATTTTACCATGGTTCGATCGAAGAGGAAGAGCGGAAGAATAGAGCGTCCTACAAGATCGCCGCAGCATCTTCTGGGTTATCGAGGAGACCTATTCTTGTAGCCGCAAAAAGATTTTTCGATGGTGAAATATCTGATTTGCTTTTGACTGAATTTCCTAAAGGGCTTACAAGGGAGGAGACAAAATCCTTTTTGGTTAAGTTAGAGGATGACCTGGTTAGTGAAAAGGGGATGATTCATAGCGTTGAATGGGTTGCTTTGAACCCAGATGATCCGATAGCTAAATTAGAACTTGAAACAGGGATAGCTAAAATAAACTTATTACATCCTTTTTTCGCCAACTTCATGGATGAGGTGAAATCAACCTTACCATTTCAGCTTATAGCTTTGACAGAAATCCTTACTGAATGTTTCTTAATTGAAAATGGTATAAATCAAGATGAAGTTTATTCAATTATGCGTCGTAGAGACGATATATTGCGAGAACTGACTTTTAGTGATAAGCCAAATGCTCCCTTTGTAGCTGCATTGCTACAGGCTTCTTTGGGGGATTCTACAGGACTAGAGGAATCGGTTAAGCAAGCTTTTGTATCTTTAGGTTTTGAGGCATCAAAAATTGGTGGCCCTGGAAAACCTGATGGGAAAGCAAACGCTTATTTGGGGCCAATAGGGTCGGTTGATAACTATTCTATAACATATGACGCAAAAAGTACGGCAAAAGTTAAAATTAAAGCTACTACTGCCCACATCTCAGGGGTGGATCGCCATCGTGATGATTATAAAGCAAATTACGCCGCTGTTGTAGCAATCGACTTTGAAGGTGCTGATGATCCAAATTCTGCAGTCAATAAAGAAGCTAAGAAGCATAAAATAAATTTAATTCGAGCAAAGGATTTAAGCGCATTAATAATTTTGTCAAGTCCTAAATTAGTAGGTTTGAAGGAACTTCGAAGTTTATTCGAACACTGCCACACAGTAGTAGAGACAACCAACTGGATTAAAGGGATTCGCGATCGGGAGGTCAATCGGGGGCCGATAAAAGAACTTTTGCATACTGCATATGAAATTATACGTCATGATAAAGAACCAGCCAATCTAAATGCACTAAGATATGCAAACCCTGAATTGAAAAAACATTCAATTGAAGATCTGAGAACCTTGGCACAAAGCTTAGAAAGATTAGTGCCAGGATTTATTAATATTGCTAATGACGTCTTGAGTTTGCAAGCCCCACCAGAGAAAATTCTTCAGGCTATTAATCACACATTTGCAACAGATATTCCGCCTGAATTTATGGATGTTTATTTGAAGGCATTTTCGCTGTAAAGTTTTGAATTTATTATTCTATGGTTTGCGCCGTATTTAAAACCGTTAAGAAACATTCAATAAATATATTTCTTAATTTTTTCTCGCTTTCCGGAAAGACCTGTGGAAACAGGTCTTTCGCATCTATATCCTAGTTTACCGTTTTAGTTTGCTAACAGCTCTATCAGTCCTTTAGAGTTATCATTCGCAGTCGGATAATTTTGTTCAAAGCACTTCCCGATTCCTTCGGTATCAAGTAACATTTAACTTTCCTGGTTTTCATCCAAAAAATATTCCATTTTACCTAATACGGACTGACTATAATTTGTTCGGCGATTACTATATATTCTCAAATCTGGTAACTTCTCATCGATGTACCCAGATTTAATATTTGGTATGCGATAATCTCCTCCTGTACTAACCTGTATTGATTGCCATGAAATCGGATCGGAAATTTGAAAGGAATTTAATAATTCATTACAAAGGCCGCTTACGCCTCTTTCTTTTACTGGAAAGACAAAGTTGTGATATTGGCCTGTGAGACTCGTTTTTTTTCCAGAAATATTGGTAGAATTGTACTTGATGCCATCTACATCATTCGTATTCCTTACCCATTGTAGCAAAAGTTGAGGGACTATATATTCAGGTTTAAAGTGATCCGCAGGATTTTGAACCTTCACACTACATGCGGCGATTAATGGCCAAACCATCATGTATCCAAATGCTTTTGTATTATAGAATCCAGCTGTTAGGTCTGGAGGCGTCAGATCAATGTATTCAATTGGCTGAGTATTTATTAATCTCGAAACTTGAAACATATTCAGATCCGGTCTCTTCAATTCCTCCCAGCAAACATAAATAGTCTTACCAAGATATAATGAAGGGAATCCCGGAATGCTATATCTTTGAGTTGCGACCTGACCTCTTAATTCAAATGGAATGTGAAACATTTCATTTTTGTTATATAAAAAATTATCCTTCCCAATTCTGCCTCTATAAAACGATTCGCCTAATTCATATTTGCCAATGCGGATCATTGACTTATTTTTGGAAATTCTTGTGGAAATGGTTTTTGATAAAGTATCGTAAGCTTCAGACGGCTTGCCAGAATAGTATAAATCAATACATTGACTTATACCTTCTAAAAATTCCATTTGCCGTTCCATTGTCTTCTCAATAGTAATCGAACCTGCTATACCATTAATATCTTTTAAATCGGTGACTTGTGAAAGGAGCTCGATATATTGATTGAATATCTTCTGTATGTATTTTGCATACTCACTTTTTTTTGGGATTTCCTTAGGCAAAATAAAAATCGGGTCACTAAAAATTTCTTTAAATTTCATTTAAATTAATGAGTACCAGTTAAGATATTGGGAAGTAACATAGATGCCTAAAAAAGAATTATGTGTAATTACTCAAATATAAATAAAATATCTATCGTTTTCCAATAACATTTTGTACACCTATTTTATTTTTAGGTATTAGCCGCTTGGTTGTAAGATATGATCTTCAGTTTCGCAGGTTATGTTCCATAAAGGCTAAATTTGTATAATACCTTTCAATTTCCTCGCAAAAATGATTTGGAAATTTATATAGAAAAAGTTTTGCACAAATAAGAAGACCTACATATCTTGCTTCTCGTGCCTTAGAATTGGCACATTAGATTCGGACGGCTTGGGTTAACGTCGGTTTGTCGTTTATATGTGCTCGGGGTGTTACCGCTGTACGTCCTCTCTGACACCTCTTTGACACCACGCGCGATTTTTTCCAGTAAAATTTTTCACGTGCTGTTGGAGTGCTGTCAGACAGAGGGCATAGCGTTCTTACCCAAACGTTATATAAGCAGTAAGAAAACACAGTCCAGAGGCGACAGTGATAAATCTCAGCGAATTAGCTGCGGTTTAAACCATTGATATTAATTTTCTGTAAACACACTGTTACCCTTCTGTGCTGCCTATTTTTTGTCGTAAATCGTTTATTTTTTTTGTATTTTGTATGTTCGTAATTCGCTATGAAACGATACAAACATTACTCTTTCGACCTTTGGCTTACGCTGATCAAGTCTAACCCGGCATTTAAACTGGAAAGGACAAAGATATTTGAGCAACGGTACAATCCTCTGGAAAAATCTTTTCAGGAAGTTGCAACAATCTTCCGTCAGGTTGATCTAATGTGCAACAGTATCAATGAAAGAACAGGGAAGAATATCGATGCAGATGAAATGTACCTCATGGTAATCAGTATGTTAAATGATTTCGATCCCGGTTTTGCAGCTGTGGATACGGAAGCGCTGTACCTTGAAATGGAAGCTTTGCTCTTTAATTATATGCCGGATATCTATTGTGGAGACACCGCTGAACTGCTCGCAAGCCTGAAAGAACCGGGGTCTGCAACGGTGAGCCTGCTCAGCAATACAGGTTTTATCCGTGGTGTAACTTTAAGGAAGGTATTACACGCATTGGAAATCGGCCAGTACTTTGATTTTCAGCTGTACTCGGATGAGGTACGTTTATCGAAACCCAACAAAGCCTTTTTCCAACTGATGCTGGATCAGATCGATCGTAATATTCATAGCGAACTTGAACTACATGAAATCGTACATATCGGAGATAACCCTGTTGCGGATATCCATGGTGCCAATCAACTGGGCATACACAGTGTGCTTATCAATTCAAACCAACAAACAATAAACTGTTTACGATGAATTTACCAAAGTCATATGCCCTGCATCAGATCCATCATCCGGAAGTTTTTGGATTTGATCCCGCTTCGTATTCGAAATTTAAGTTCGGGGACGACCGCATAGCGAAAGAATTCGGAGAACAACTCGCGGAAGGATTTATCACAGGATACCTGAAAGATAACCTCATTGATAACCAGATTGTGGTGATCTCAAGTCCGTATTCGTTTATCCCGACGGCAACCTTCGCGATGAAAAACTACTTTATCCACCAGCTGAACCGTTGGCTGGTTGACCATGGGAAACTGGTAGTGCAGGAAGCAAAGGTTCACCGGACGATCACGTATAAGGAAGATTATGGGGCGCTAAGTGCAGAAGAACGGATGAGCCTGATTGGCAACGACTCGTTTCATATCGATAAACATTTCCTGGACGACAAGACGCTGCTGTTCCTGGATGATATCCGTATCACGGGAAGCCACGAAAGGATGATCCTGAAAATGGTGGACGAGTATGAAATGAAAAATGATATCCACTTGTTATACTTTGCGGAGCTGTCCAATATGGACATCCATCCGAACATAGAAAACTACCTGAACTATCACCATGTGAAATCGATATTCGACCTGGATGATATTGTGAAGAGCGGTGCCTTCGCTTTTAATACGCGCATTGTGAAGTATATCCTGAACAGTGCCTTCAATAGTTTTTCTATATTTATTTCAAATCAAACAGAAGACTTTATCAATATGTTATATAATTTGTCGTTAGGAAATGGGTACCATACGATAGAGGCCTATGCAACTAACCTGAATTATATAAAAAACCTGATCAATACTAAAAAATATAAATTAATTTAAAATGGCTATAAACTTGCAAAAGGGGCAGCGCGAAAATCTTGATGCCCCAAAATTTATTATCGGATTGGGCTGGGATACCAACAGCTCTTCAACCGGTACAGATTT